>JGI25127J35165_1000041_pt1 | contig 86095 bp, 72 predicted proteins | sample ETNvirenome_2_30_FD_35165 | JGI IMG/M metagenome (IMG submission 35165) | reverse complement strand
TTAGGTGCCTTCGTGAAGGCTTGAGCCGTATGCAGTGAAAGTTGCACGTACGGTTCTTAGGAGGGCGACACTTGGTAACAGGTGTCGTCTATCCGACAGAAGCGAGTTGCGGCTTATGGTCAGGTTTTGGCACAGGCTTGTCCTTTGACTCCAACTCCATTTTATCCAAAAATGTGTTGTTACAAAGAACTCAAAACATGTAAAAAAAGCGCCTAGGGCGCTTTTTTAATATCAACTAGCTTAATTTAGTGTGGGTTGCACATCTAGCCCATAACCAAACATAACTGCGATTACCAGTACTATTGATGCGGCAGCCATTAGTTTGATAAGCAGTGGTAAACAGAATCTAAACCAATGGCCGTAGGGTACGCCAGCCATACCTAAAATACCCATAAGTACGGCATTGGTAGGAATGATCATATTTGAGAACCCATCACCAAATTGGTAAGCAAGTACTGCAACTTGACGTGGCACACCGACTAAATCTCCTAGTGGTGCCATTAGTGGCATCGTGACATAAGCTTGACCAGAACCTGATGGAATAAATGTATTTAATACAGTTTGAATCACTAACATGCCAATCGCTGATATTTCGGCAGATACATAAGACAACGGTAACGACATGCCATGCACTAAACTATGCAGAATCTGACCATCCTCTAAAATCAGCGCAATACCCCTTGCAACACCAATCAAAATTGCGGTTGTTACTAGGTCTGACACCCCCTCAATAAATTTATTGGCCGCTTCATCAGCAGATAACTTGCCTAAAATGGCTACAACGACACCCCATGCGATAAAAACACCACCTAGCTCATATAAATACCATCCTTTTGATGCGATACCCCAAACAGCAATCGCAAGGGTAATAATAAAGCTGCCTAAAATAAGTTTATGGCGAAGAGCAAGTGTTGGGTAACTTGCAGCCGTTTGATTTTCAAGCGGGCAAGGTACACCTATCATCATCGACTTAGACGGATCATTGGCCACCATTTTGGTGTATTTCCAAACATGATGAAAACCGATAAGAACAAATGGAATGAAGATGGCTAAACGTAACCATAGGCCAGAGTAAACAGGAATACCTGCAATTTGTTGCGCTATTAATACGGTGAAGGGGTTAAATGCCGATACACCATACCCAATACCATAGCCTGCGACTATCATACCGACTGCGGTCATCGCATCGAGGCGCATTGCTTTACAAAGCGCAACTAAAATAATAACAAACGGGATGTACTCACCTGCAGTACCAATACTGCTCGATGCAAGTGCAAAGCAAAATACCACCATAAATATTAAACGCTGTGGTTTTTCACCGTGGCGCTCAAGTAAGCGACCGATTAGTGCATCAACAGTACCTGTTGCGCGCGCTATGGCTAATACACCCCCGACGATTAATACAAAGAAAATTACATCTTGTGCCGCTGCAAAAGCGCGAGGAATTGCTTGTAATAAATCCCAAGGAGTTAAATAGTGACGTTCTGATACTGTTTGATAAGTACCCGCAACGACCATTTCTCGGCCTGAGTCACTGAGTGTTGTGCTGAAGAAACCCTGTGGTACGAGCCATGTTGCGATTAAAGCAATGACCATCATACTGAGTAGTAAAATTAGCGTGTGGGGAACTTTAAAATGCAAACCCATTTATTCTCCATAATATTTTTATAGGTAAAATTCTTGAAATAATACCATGGCTTAGACAAAAAAGGTGACCGAAAAGTAAGCGTATTGTGAACTAATGTAATATGTGAAGCGCATAAAGACAGGGAAAGAGGCAGGCCACAATACAGTGGCCTGAATAAAACTTATTTACCTAAGCCAAACGGGTCATCAATGCTGTGTGCCGGTTCTGTAAACCAACATGGGCCCGATTCTGTCATGTAAAAGTGATCTTCTAATCGAATACCAAATTCGTCAGGAACAACAATCATTGGCTCGTTACTAAAGCACATACCCTTAGCAAGTTTAGTTGTATTACCCCCAACTAAATAAGGCCATTCATGAATATCTAAACCAATGCCATGACCTGTTCTGTGAGGACATCCCGGTGTTTGATAGTCTGGGCCCATACCATTAGCTGCGAGATATTGCCGTGCAGCATCATCAACCGAGCCGCAACTAGCACCAATTTTAGCGGCGTTGAATGCAGCTAATTGTGCATTTTTTTCATGTTGCCAGAACTCACGTTGGCGTACAGTTGCATCTCCAAAGACATAAGTACGTGTAATATCAGATAAGTAATCATGTACTTTACAACCTGTATCAATCAACACCACATCCCCTTTTTTAAGGGTTTGTGGGTTCTTTACACCATGCGGGAAAGACGACGCTACACCAAATAATACAATGCAGAAATAGTTTCCTGGTGCGCCTACTTTTTGGTGTGCTTTTTTAATAAAGGCTTCGACTTCGGTGGTTGTTATCCCTTCGTAGAGCATACTTGCAGTGGCTTTATGAACTTCAAGAGTCATATCCATAGCACGTTGCATAAGAGCAAGCTCATTCGCTGATTTATGCATACGGCAATGCGCTGTAACACATTGGGCATTAATGATGTTGTAATGGCTGTTGGCTTTATTTATCCCATCATAAATAAAGAATTGCGCGCTTTCATCTATACCAATCGTAGCATTTTTATCGATACCCATTTCACACAGTACATCAACACACAATTGATACGGGTTTTCATGTTCTTGCCAGCCGCGTATTGGACCGTCAATCACCATAAAATCATTTAAACTACCAATTTCAAAATAAGGGGCGATGTATTCAACATTGCCTTTCGCAGGTAAAATAGCGCCAACTAAACGTTCACTTGCATACCAACGCATTCCAGTAAAATAAGCAAGGTTGGTTCCTGCATTCAGATAAATTGCGTCTATATTATTGGCTTGCATATAGGCTTGCGCTGCGCTGATACGGGCTAAAAATTCATTACTTTGTATCGGGGTTAAATCTGTTGTCATATCTGATAAAGAAGCCAGAGCTTGCTCTGGTGACTGAATACCGATGCCATATGTTGTCATTGTTTACTCCTTGGTTTTTTCACATTGTGACCTGAGTGTGTAACGGGATGCAAATTCACTGCGACTAATCGCATCTAATTCGTTTTTAAATCGAATGCTGCTAGCATGCGCAAAAAATAAGGAGTGATGATGCAAGCAAACTACCTACAAAGACAAGCTGAATTTAAAGCCCGACTCGAACAGCAAGGCTATAGCGCCATGTTAGTTCTTGGTCATGAAAATATTCGTTACTTAAGTGGTTTTAGTGGCAATGCCGCCTACGCATTGATCACAAAGAACGACTGTATACTGATAACCGATTATCGCTACCATCAGCGTGCTATTGCAGAGACTTCGGGGTTTGATGTGGTGTGCCGCGACCGTGATACTGAAAGTCTTGGTGACTGCATCAACCGTCATTTAGCTGCTAAAAGTCATGTTGCTTTTGATGCAAGTTATATCACAGTAGCAGTATGGCAAGATGTAGAAAAAGCGCTAAGTAATCACACCTTAGCCCCGGTTACTGGTCTTATAGAACAGCAAAGACGTGTTAAAGATGCTTGGGAAGTTGAGCAGATTAAAGCGGCTGCAGCAATCGCGGATCAGGCTTTGGCAGAGACTTTACCTTACTTCAAAGAAGGGGTTACTGAGCGTGATTTAGCCTTAGAACTTGAATACCGAATGCAGAAGCTAGGATCCGAAGGCATGTCTTTTGCCACTATTATGCTATTTGCTGAACGAACAGCGCTGCCGCATGGTAATCCGTCTTCACAGGTGTTAAAACACGGCGACTTTATCACCCTTGATTTTGGGGCTGTGGTGAACGGATACCGCTCCGATATGACACGAAGCTATATACTAGGTGAGGCATCAGATAAACAAATATCGATTTACAAAGCTGTCGAAGAGGCGCAACAAGCATCACTTGCGCTTGTTAAGCCCGGTATCAACTGTTTGGCGTTAAATGCGGCATCACAGCAAGTATTAGATGATGCAGGATATGGAGAGTATGCAGGTAAAGGACTCGGGCATGGGCTAGGGCTTTTCTTACATGAAGTGCCTTTTATTAATACCTTGACTGATTACACCCTTGAGGTTGGTAATGTGATAACCATAGAACCTGGCATCTATATACCAGGTTATGGTGGGGTGCGTTTAGAAGACGATATCGTCGTTACTGACACAGGATACGAAGTATTAACGCACGCACCTAAGCCATTTATTATCTAAGCCACTATTTTTTAGCGTACGCTAAGCGGGCAAGTCGTTCAGTCGTGTGATAACTGTCGAGCCCGCTTACTGCGACGGTCTCTAACGATTCGATATCGACAAACCCATCGTTGTCTATACTGTGTTCATCAAGGTGAATAGCAGTAATTTCACCAATAATGAGTTCGGTGCCATTGATTTCAAGGTGGTGGTGCTCTTTTAACTCAACGCCATATTTAAGCCGGCTGTCTTTCACGTAAGGGGCTTTGAAGTCAGCGAGATATTCTGCTTCTAAACCCGTCGCAATAAACTCAGATTCCGCTTTATCATAGCGTGCAGATGTTTGGTGTGCCTGTTGATAAATTGTTTTATTAACGTGGTTAATCGTATAAAACCCCGTCTCTAAAATGTTTTCTAATGTATGTCTAGGCACAGAATGTGGACGGATTATCATGCCTACCAACGGCGGGTGTGCGCCTAAATGAAACACTGAGCTGACAATGGCTAAATTTGTATGCCCTTGATTATCTTGTGTGCCAATTAAATTAGCACTTTTGAACCCCGATAAACTATTAATGAAATGGGCTCGGTATCGACTGTCTAAATTTTCAATGGTGTTTTTTGAAAAGTACATAATTTTCCTTGTTACCAATCAATGGTTTTTCCCTGCCAATCAATGTAAGCAGGATTATCTAACTGAGATAAAAAATGAGTATCTGCAACAAACTTATATAGCTGCTTAGCAACAAATTCTGGTGTAAAAAGCTTATCTGCTGGGACATTGGCTTGAAAAGGTTTAGATAAAGGTGTGTCTGTTGTGCCAGGATGAAAGAGCACACAGTGGTTATGTTGAAAACGACGTTTGATCTCAATCGCAGCCGATTTAAACAGCATGTTAAGTGCAGCCTTTGAGGCACGATAACTGTACCAGCCACCCAGTTTATTATCAGAAATGCTGCCGACACGGGCACTCAATGCACAGATAACACTCGGGGTTTTACGGTTAAGCAAAGGTACAAAAGCATTAACGCAGGCAATCGGTAATAACGCATTCGTTTTCATACTGTCGATGAAGTGTGCCTGCGATATGTCTGATAATTTACGTTCTGGAGCATGATCCGAATTATGCAGCATGCCATTGAATATCATCAGTTGCGACAACGGAGTGTCGTAGCGTGCAAGCTCAGTTGCCACAACGGCTAAACTGGCATCACTGTAATCAGTGATAAAGTGCTGATGGCGCACATTATGTTGAGTTGTGCTATTAAAACTATTGTCAAAATCACTTCTGCTCAGAGTCACAATGATGGCATCGGTTAATTCATTGTGTAGCTCATTGAAGTAGGCTTTTGCGATATCACTGCTTGCGCCAGATAAAATAATTAGTTGCATTTTTAGCTCAATTCTAAATTTTTTAAAAAATATTTTTTCTCGTTCAACATAAAAAAGTCGCTTAAGAATGGGCAGTTTTTTATTCTTAAACTAAAAAGACAGACATAATTCAACATCTAAAAGCCTTACCAACTGTTTTTTGAACACGCCTTTATTTACACGGATTTTGCATAAAATATTGGTAAGTCCATTTTACCAATTTAGAAGGTTAAGTAGAGTTTGTTAAGGCTAAGCTGCATAATTATTACGCTTTTATGTTTATATATTGGTTATTCTTTTTTACGAACATGTTAGAAAATTCGATCTATTAAATTGACGCTGACAATGATATTAATAGAAAGGATCAGTATTTTGTAGGCGTTTTGCTTAGCAAAATACTGTGCAGTAAGTACTTTCAACTTAGTAAAAGAAAGGAGTATGAGAATGAGTGAACAATACGCTGCCCTTCGCGGTAATGTTAGCATGCTTGGACAAATGTTGGGTCAAACGATTAAAGATGCACAAGGACAAGCCATTTTAGATAAAGTAGAAGAAATTCGCGCTTTATCTAAATCGTCACGTAGTGGTAATGAAGCCGACAGACAGGCCCTTATTGATGTACTACACGCTCTCACAGACGAAGAACTATTACCGGTTGCACGCTCATTTAATCATTTTTTGAACCTTGCTAATGTTGCCGAACAATTTCACACTGTGTCACGCTTTAATGATGTTGGCTTTTGCCAACTTAATCCTCTCACTCAAACATTAAAAGCGTTAGCAACTGCGGCAAATCAAGGCCACATTGATGTTAATCATTTAGCCGAAACTCTCTCAAAACTCCACATTAATTTAGTGCTCACCGCGCACCCTACAGAGGTGACGCGTCGTACTATGATTAACAAACACGTTGAGTTAAGTGATTGCTTAGCGTCATTAGAGCGCAAAGACAATCTACCTACAGAGCGTGCAGAACTTCTTAACCGTATAGAGCAGCTAATAAGCCAAGCATGGCATACGGATGATATTCGACGTTCACGCCCGACCCCTATTGATGAAGCAAAATGGGGCTTTGCCGTGATCGAAAACAGTCTATGGCATGCTGTGCCACGTTTTCTGCGTGAATTTACTGATGAGGTTAAATCTGAACTCGATTTAAGCTTACCAATTGATTACAGCCCGATAGAGTTTACATCGTGGATGGGCGGCGACCGTGACGGAAATCCATTTGTCACCGCTGAAGTGACGCAACAAGTGCTTGACCACGGTCGTTGGATGGCCCTCGATTTATATTCTCGTGATATTGAAACCCTGAGTAACGAGCTATCAATGTCAGATGCAAGTGATGAGCTCATTGCGCTGGCAGGTCAAGAATTCGAACCATACCGTGCGGTGCTGAAGAACTTAAAAAATCAGATTGCTGAAACAGTTACGCACCTTGGTGCAAAAATTAAGCGTAAACGTACAGATTCTGAGGATTTAATTACCGACATAGCACAAATAAAACATCCCATTGAAGTGTGTTATCGCTCGTTAATTAAAACCAACATGCGAGTGGTTGCAGACGGTTTATTACTTGATGTGTTACGACGCATAAATAGCTTTGGTTTACGCCTAGCTAAGCTAGATGTACGTCAAGACTCGTCGCGCCACAGTGATGTGTTTTCTGAGTTAACACGCTATTTGGGCTTGGGCGATTATCACCAATGGCAAGAGGACGATAAGCAAGCTTTCTTACTTGCTGAGTTAAATTCGCGCAGACCGCTTATTCCTAAGCATTGGAAACCGAGTCCCGATGTACAAGAAGTACTAGATACCTTTGATGTTATTGCTGCACAAGATGCACACACATTCGGTTTATATATCATTTCTATGGCACGGACTGCGTCTGATGTATTAGCTGTGCAACTGCTTCTAAAAGAAAGTGGTTGTAAGTTTAAATTACCCGTGGCTCCTTTATTTGAAACGTTGGATGACTTAAATGCGGGTAAAGATGTTATCGAATGCCTACTTGATAACACTTGGTATCGTGGTCATATACAAAACCAACAAAATGTCATGATTGGCTATTCAGATTCTGCGAAAGATGCGGGCATGATGGCTGCTGGCTGGGCGCAGTACGAAGCCATGGATAAACTTGTTCAACTTGCTGAGCAACGTGGCATTGAGTTGGTATTGTTCCATGGACGAGGTGGCACCGTGGGACGCGGAGGGGCTCCTGCGGCGCAAGCACTGCGTTCTCAACCACCGGGTTCATTAAAAGGGGGACTGCGTGTTACTGAACAAGGCGAGATGATCCGCTTTAAGTTTGGTCTGCCTGCCGTTGCGCTACAAAGTCTTAATATTTATGCTGGTGCAGTGCTTGAAAGTAATTTGTTACCGCCTCCTGAGCCTAAGAGTGAATGGCGTGATGTGATGCAGCTTATTAGCGCCGAGTCATGTGAGCATTACCGCGATGTGGTTCGTCATGATGAAAACTTTGTTCCCTATTTTAGAATGGCGACGCCAGAGCAAGAGCTTTCAAAATTGCCATTGGGTTCACGCCCTGCGAAACGAAACCCACATGGCGGGGTAGAAAGTTTGCGTGCAATCCCATGGATTTTTGCATGGAGCCAAAACCGCCTAATGTTACCGGCTTGGCTTGGTGCATTAAGAGGTTTACAAGCTGCACTAGATAAGTACGGTATTGAAACCTTGCATGAAATGAGTTTGCAATGGCCATTTTTCCGTGCGCGTTTAGAAATGCTAGAAATGGTATTTAGTAAGGCGGATAGCTGGTTAAGCGCACACTATGATGATGCGTTAGTGACAGATCAATATAAACCGCTCGGTGTGAAGTTACGCCAAGAACTTAATGAAGCAATTGAATTGGTTCAATCATTGAGTCCACAAAAAAGTTTACTTGCTGATCAACCGTGGATCAAAGAGTCTATTGCTTTGCGTAACCCGTACACCGATCCACTCAACTTGTTACAAGTTGAATTACTACGTCGCTCGCGTGAAGCAGATGCTAGTTCAGCGGGTGATATTGATAATGCACTCATGATCACCATGACAGGGATTGCTGCGGGTATGCGTAATACCGGTTAATCACTCTTCATCTACTAATCGTACGTCGATTGGTAAGGTAATTATAAACCGTGCGCCGTGATCAGATGACTCGGCGCATATTTTCCCTTTTAAGTTGTACTGCACTGCGTTAAACACAACATTTAAACCCAGCCCCAAATGCTGGCTACCCATATTGGATGTGTAAAAGGGGGTGAAAATTTCTTTAAGAATTCCATCTTCAATTCCTACACCGTTATCTTGATAGATAATATCAACACACTGCGCATTCTGCTTAATTACAATGTCTACTTTGCCTTCATCACGGTCAATAAACCCATGTTCGCAGGAGTTAATCACCAGTGTTTTTAAAACATCACCTAAAATAGAGGGGTAAGACACAATCGTGACATCATCACCACTCACTTCGTAATAAATATGTTTTCCTAGATAGATACTCAGCGGTTCGAGTCGGTCGTGCATATACTCAAGAAGCACAATATTTGACATCGGTTTATCAAGATTAATAGAGACATTGAGCGATTTAAATTCTTCAACAATGCTGGCGAGTCGATTAACACTACTGATCACCAACTCTTTTGCACTGCTGGTATCATTTATAAACTCGTGGAAATGCTTGCTGGTTAAATTTCGGTTTTCAAACTTATCAGATAAGCCCGTTAAGTATTTATCTATTAGCGAGCTGGCTGTCACAATGGTGCCTATCGGGGTATTTAATTGATGCGCCATGCCTGAGACTAATGACGTGAGCGACGCTATTTTTTCGATTTCTATAAGATGGCTTTGTGTATCGTGGAGGCGTTTGAGCGTGGCTGCGAGTTTATGTTTTTGTCTGTTAATACTTCGTATGGCTATAAATGAGCCGATAATAATCAAGAATAGACACATCGAGATGGCAATTGTTAAATCTTGGAATGCTTTTGCTTTGGTTGCTTTTATTTGCTCTGTTTTGGTGAGTTCAGAAATTCTCACTTCTTTTGCAGCTAAATCAGCTTCGGCTAAGGCTTTGGTTAAATTAACACTTGCCTGACGTTTCAAAGCGACCGTTTGTATGTCGTTGTACTGTTTATAAGCTATCAGTGCATTTTGATAATTGCCTTGTTTTTCATAGAGACTTGCCGTGAATTTTGCGACTTCTAGCTGTGTTTCAAAATGCGTATATTTATCAGAATCGAGATCGATTGATGTGATCAAACTAATTGCGTGTTCAATTTTACCTTGTGCTTCATATGTCGCTGTAAGCGCTAAAATAGCACTCATGTATTCACTGCTTACATCATGTTCTTTTATTAAATTAACGGCGTTTAACAACACGTTTTCAGAGGCTTCTAAGTCACCTAACAGTCGAAGAATTTTGCCTTTCAGGACTAAACTTATACTTTGGTGTGTGATGTAGTCATGCTTTTCTTGCAAAATGAGTAGCGCATCTAAAACTGCCATCGCTTCATCGTATTTTTTAAGCCCAACCAGTGCGGTCGCAATATTCATTGATGCAAACGATTCGTTGAGTGTTTGATTATTTGTTTGTGCGTAGAGTTTGTAATTTTCGAATGTGGTTAATGCTTCTTTAAAGCGTTCTAATTCTAAGTAGATAAGCGCTATATTGTTTTCGACTTGATAAACAAGAAGTTGATTTCGTTGTCTCGCAAAGGGAATTGCATCGTTATAGTAGTTGAGGGCTTCTTCGTAAAGGCCAAGTCGTGAATAGATTCCACCAGAAAGGTTGTAATACCCATACATTAAACTCTTTTCACTCAGTCGAGAGACCATGCTTTTGTATTCTACCACTGACTGCATCGCATCTTCGAACTGATTGTTTTCAAATAAAAACCAGGTTTTGTAGTTGGTAATCATAACTCTTTGTTCGAGTGAAAAGTCATCTGTTTCGAGTAAAGAGTTGACTAAATTGAGCCCTTCGGTTGGGGAGTGTGCGTAGCTTTCCCTGATTGTATTGCGTATTTTTCCAAACTCATCTGCTGTTTTAACGTTAGCTTGACCCGCAACGGGGAAGCTAAACACCAGCAGACTAAACAAAAATGTAATGAGTACTCTGGCCATGCATGAACTCAATAGATAAAAAATAAAGTATTAATACCAGAATAGTTCATACGGTCGATTTCGTTCAGGTACAAACTGTATATTTTATTAGTAATGTGAATTATCAGAAAAAACGTATTGTTGGTTAGGAAAAATTACAGGTATCTAACAAGTAAACACAACGTGAAAAATCGCTACAGATATTTAATTATTGTCTAGCACTAAACTATTATTTTCTTGTCTGGTCTGACCTATTTTATTGCTAGGTGTTGACTCAGTTGTAGATATCAATAAAATAGCGCGGCTTTCTCATTCAGCCTAGATTAAGCCCATTTAAAAATTACCCACAGACTTTTAGAGTAACTTTATGACCAATGTGTCTACTTGCATCACATATGATGCATCGACGTCGCTTGTAATGATGACGTTAAGAGGGATGGCAAGTGCACAGGATGTGATAAATTTTTACCAAATAGCCCATCAATACTCTTTATTGTATGGATCAGATAAAATTTTGGTCGATGTATCCGAGTTAACCCATAACTTTGAGCCTGCAGACTTATTTACCATTATGCCCGTTGTTGCAAACACTTTAAAGCGAGCTGTAATCGCAATTGTGGTCAGTTTTGATGGGTTTATGCATGACCTGTTTGTGCAAAAGGCCAAGCGTTATAACGTGCATGCAGAAAATTTCGAATGTTTTCAAACAGCAAAAAATTGGCTTATAGAACAGTAATCTCAAAATGTGACAGACACACCCGGTTCTACTTTAAAGCTGCAGATAATTAGCCTATTAAATCGGGACATAATTGAGCTTTGCACGCCTTAGAGTCTAGTAATTACGGGCATAACCTTTTACACTGTATAGCCAATTAATAATTATAATTTGTTATGACAGCAAGTAGTAAAGAACTGAGCCAAGAAGCGCTAAATTTAGCGTCATTTAGTTTTTCTTTAGAGCAAAAAACAGCGCTTTTTACTCAGTTAAAGCAGCAGCGCGGTATTCTATTTCAGCGCGATATTATTGCTCTGTGTAATGAGCATAAACTCACAGAAACACAGTTACTTAAAGCGTGTGTACCCGTTGCGAGTTTATTTTCTGTTGCGCCTATATCGCAATTTTATGTCGGTGCAATTGCACTGGGTATTAATCAGCAAGGCGAAACTCAGTTCTATTTTGGTGCGAATGTTGAGTTTACCCATCAAGCATTAAGTTTAGTTGTTCATGCAGAGCAGTCAGCGATAAATAATGCCTGGCTAAATGGGGCAAATTCAGTCATTAAAATAGCAATTAGTGATGCGCCATGTGGTTATTGCCGCCAGTTCATGAATGAGTTAGATACAGCCGATTCGCTTGAGATACTCCTACCAGAAAAGCACTTTAGTTTGCATGACTTACTGCCTAATGCGTTTGGTCCTAAAGACTTAGGTAATGAAATAAGTCTTATGTCGCAGTCAGCGAGTACGCATCAATTTTCAGGTATTTGTAACGCGTGTGATGAAACACTCATTAAAACAGCATTAAATGCCTACGTGCCTTACACGGGGAACTTTAGCGCCGTTAAAATTAGTACGTATCACGATGGTGATTTTTATGGCAGTTACGCAGAAAATGCGGCATATAGCCCCAGTTTGTCACCTTTACAAAGTGCGTTGAGCCAGTTTTATCTTAGTGGATTAAGTTTTGACGATCAGACGGTTAAGTCAATCACTTTACTTGAGACAGAGGACGCGAAAAATCAATTAGAGGTGGCGAAAGCAGTGCTGGCAAGCTTTGAAAACCCACCAGCATTTGAATACATTACAGCGGCTTTAATTAAGTAATAGTTTGGCCGCTTCAATGACGACGGCGACCGACTTTTTCTCGATCTCGCCGTGGTCTACATTAGGGATTTCTTGCTTAGTTCTATTTACTAATACCCCAGCTACACAGGCTGCTCTGAGGCCTAAAGCAGCACACATAGTAAAGAGTGTTGCCGATTCCATTTCATAATTCATGACACCAAGTTTTTGCCACTCTTCACAACTACCTTGCAAAGCACGTGGTACATAACCTGAATAGGTATCGTAGCGTTCTTGCCCAGGATAAAATGTATCACTCGATGCCGTAATACCAATATGATAATTGATGGCTAAGTTATCGCAGGCATTAACCATTGCTCGTGTGGCAAAAAAATCAGAAACCGCAGGGTAACTTAACGGGGCAAAGTGTTGGCTTGCTCCATCTAAACGCACAGACGCTTGGCTAATTAAAATGTCACCTTCGTTAATATGTGGTTGAATGGCTCCGGTTGTCCCAATGCGTAAAAAAGTATCAACCCCGAGTTGTGCTAATTCTTCTACAGCGATTGATGTCGAAGGTCCACCAATGCCAGTCGAACATACCACAACGCTGTGGCCATTTAGTTCACCACGATAAACATGAAATTCACGGGTTTTTGCTAAGCATTCAGGGTTATCAAGAAAGGTTGAAATACGCGCTGAGCGGTCAGGATCGCCAGGAACGATTGCCAGAGTGGCACCTTTTAAGTCGTCACGTGAGAGTCCTAAGTGAAATACCTTTTCCATTTTTGAACCTTATTTTTATCTAAAGCGTAATACTTAAATCATCTGCTTGTAAAGTACAGGACAGATGTCCTATTTAAGGTGAAGGTTGCAAGAATCGAACAGATAACCTAAACCTAAAGATGTAATGATAAAAGAGGATATATTATGCCTGCGTCATCTTCTATGAGTAAACATCAACAATTTGCCCGCTGCTTAGAAAGTTCACACGTATCAGCCTCGGCGCCTTTTCACTGGTTGTCTTTGGCGTTTAAAGATATCGCTAATGCACCCATATTAAGTTTAGTTTATGGTTTAGTGTTCACCCTAATACCTGCTACGATTATGTACTTTGTGTATCAATTTGATACCCATCTAGTGATTTTACCGGCTGTTGTTGCCTTTGCATTAATTGGTCCTGCATTTGCAGCTGGCCTATATGATGTTGCTTGGGAGCTTGAAAAAGGGCATAAACCAACTTTATTTCATAGCTTAAAATCAATGTTTAGAAATCCTGCCGGTGAGTGGGGATTTGCTTTTTTACTTATGGTGATAATGATTGTGTGGATGCGATTAGCGGCACTTATCCATGCCTTATATCCAAACGTTGTGAACCCTAGCTTTGAGCAATTATCGGCATTTTTAACCCTAGGCACGATTGTCGGTGGTATTTTACTTGTTACTGTGTTTGCCATTTCGGCCTTTACGCCGCAAATTATGATGGAGCGTCGTGTGGACTTGATGACGGCGGTCATCTCGTCTATTAACGCCGTTAAAACAAACGCGGCAGCAATGATTGTGTGGGCTGGGTTAATACTGTGCTTGGTATTTGTCGGGTTTATCACTGGCACGGCCGGTTTTATTGTCATTATGCCTTTACTTAGCTATGCAAGCTGGCATGCGTATATTGCGGTGATCAAGACTAAGAAACCGCGAGGTTACGAATAATGAGTATTCACTCTGCATGAATATAAATCTAGTGCAGTAATCTCACCGATTGCTGCACTATTTGACTTTAACTTAACGCATGTTATACCTGCCTCATTAGATTGTTTATTTAATTCATAAGCAAATTCAACTTTTCTGTTTGAGAAAATAAATCTATTAAATTCAATGAGTTGTTTTTTCTAATTTTCATACGCTGTTTAATACTAGGCTTATCTAGTTTTGAACTTTGTGCTAAATGCATAAATTTTTGTTAGCGCATGATTATGCAGATAATTATCAGCGGAGTAGATATGAGTAACACACAAAAAGCATTCCACGAAAAATTAAGTCACTGCCTTTGTCCACCAGGAGACGGTGTTTTTACGGTTAATACAGCTAAAGAGCGTAAAGATGCCCTTCGTACCAAGCTTTATGGCCAAACAGAAAATGTTGATGTGCTGTGGAAAGAATCACTCGAGACATTAGCAGACTCTGAGCATAAAGCCGTTATTTTAGGGATTAGTTCAGATTGTGGCGGTGGTATTTTACGTGGGGCCAATTGGGGACCACTATTTTTACGTTCGACATTAATTGATCAACAGCCTCAAGCACGTGCTTTTGATTTAGGTGATGTGCGTGTTATTCCACATTTATTGCATGATAAATATTTGAACGATGCAACGATTAGTAACTGTCAAAAAGCGTTGTATGCTGACGAAAATAGTGAATATCATGTTTCACCACTTTCTATTACAGAAGATGTATGTGATGGCTTTTATGCACACTACCCAGAAAAAGGGATTTTTGGAATAGGGGGCGACCATTCAATTAGTTACCCGTTAACCAAAGCGTATTTAAAAGCAAAACGCGATGCAGGTAAACGCACTGCTATTATTCATTTTGATGCGCACACCGACCTATTAGTTGAACGATTAGGGATTGATTTGTGTTTTGGCTCGTGGTGCACACATATTCTTGAGTATTTACCCGCTCCGCGTAATTTGATCCAATTTGGTATTCGTTCAAGTGGCAAACCAAAAGCGCATTGGGAATCAACATTCGGTGTGAAACAGCATTGGGCGCATGAAATAATCGAACGCGGCGCAAAAGCGGTTGCAGATGAGGTTATTGCACAACTTAAAGCAGACAATATTGATGAGCTATACGTGAGCTTCGATATAGACGCGCTTGATGAAAGTTTCGCTTCGGCTACCGGTACGCCAGAAGCGGGGGGATTAACTCCTCAGCATGCACTGGATATTTTGGTGGCGTTAGCCGATGAGTTTCCGATCACAGGGGCTGACATGATGGAAATTGCCCCCTTTACGGACAGTTCGTTGATTGGTCAAACAAGTTCAGAAACAACGTTGAGAGAGGGTGCAAAAATCTCAGCATTTTTAATCGGTGCAATGAATAAATAATACGTTAATAATGCAAGGGCCTGTGTATTAGGCCCTTGTTCTGGTCACAATTGTTAATTCTATTTCAATAATGACTACATCAGGCTATATTGATAGTTAATAATCATATTGTGGTGTTGTTGCTGTATGCGCAATTTACTAATTTTGTCTTTGTTGCTTTTAATATTTCCTTGTTTTGCAGCAATTACAGTAGTGACTGAGAACTTACCAAATTTTCACTATCAAAATGAAAAAGGCGAACTTGTTGGTACTGTCGTTGATAAAGTAAAGGCAGCATTAACGCGCAGCGGCGTTAACTACACACTATCGGTTAATCCTTGGTCTGTTTCATACAATGCAGCACTGCGTGACAGTAACACCTGTATCTTCTCTATGGCGAGGCTTCCAGTCAGAGAAGCGCATTTTAAATGGATTTCCAAGCTGTCTAACTTTACCGTCTCATTTTATAGCTTCAAGCCAGAGCATATCAATATTGTAAATCTGGGTGATGCGAAGCGATACCGTATTGCCGTTTTAAAAGACAATTACAGTCATATTTATTTAGCAGAACATGGTTTTAATGAAAAAAAACAACTCATCTTATTAAATAGTTTTGACAACATATACGATATATTAAAAAGCCGTCGTAATAGTATCGATTTAGTGGTGCTCAGCGATGAACAATTTAACTTCGCGCTCCAGCAAGACCCCTCACTCTCGTCATTAAAACCTGTTTATGAAATCCCAGTGGGAAGCCAAGAATTGTATTTTGCATGCAATAAAAATATCAACAATTCAACCTTGGAAAAATTAACCAACGCCTTTGCATTTGACGATAAAAAATAGCACTTGTTGATTGCATTAAAGTCGCTATAATCAGCTGCTTTTTGACCATTCTTGCAAAAGTGTAACGTCTAAAAAGTACTGTGTATTCAAAAGATTGAATGCGATTCTATATTTAGGAGCTGCAATGAGTGATTTACTCATTATTATGTTATTAATTTTGATTAGTGCGTTATTTGCGATGAGTGAGATAGCCATCGCTGCATCACGCAAGATCAAATTGCGCGTTATGGTTGATGAAGGTAGTAAAAAAGCGCAGGCGGTTTTAACACTGCAAGAGCAACCAGGTGCTTTTTTTGCGATGATTCAAATTGCGCTGAACGCCATCGCGATTTTAGGCGGGATAGTGGGTGAGCAAGCCTTATCACCTTACATTGAACAAATTTTGGTCATGGTCTACCAAGGGCCGTTGCTTAGTCAGATAAGCTTTTTAATCTCGTTTTTTTGTATTACGTCGCTCTTTATCTTATTTGCAGACTTGCTACCCAAACGTTTGGCGATGATCATGCCGGAAGTGGTCGCAGTGAATGTTGTTTCAATCATGCGCTGGGTAACTTTTGCGCTAACACCGTTTGTGATGTTTTTTAATGGCACCACTAATTTTATTCTGCGTGCTTTTAAAGTGCCGGCAGAACGAGAAGACATTGTAACCACAGAAGACATTGTTGCCATGATGGATGCAGGTGCTGAATACGGAAGTTTACAGCAGCAAGAGTATGAGATTATTGGTAATGTATTTGACTTAGAAGCTCGCTTTTTATCGAGTGTGATGACACCGCGAGATCAAATTGTGTTTTTCGATGTGAAAGCCGCTGCGGATGATGTCGCTACAAAAATTATTGAACACCCACACAATCACTTTTTAGTGTGCGATGGCAGTTTAGATAAATTAATTGGTTCGGTCGAATCAAAAGATATTTTGCGTAAGGTACTCAAAGGCCAAAATGCTGACATAGATGAGGAACTGATCAATAAGGATATCTTTTATTTACCTGAAACCCTCAGTTTGTCAGAAGCGTTAAATACTTTTAAAACCGCCGCTGAGCCGTTTGCTGTTGTTGTTAATGAATACGCATTAATGGTTGGCATCGTCACGGTAAAAGATCTTATGAAAGGCTTTATGGGAGACTTAATATCTCACCAAGGTGAGGAGCTTATCATCAAGCGTGATGCAAATTCGTGGCTGGTGGACGGACTTACGCCAGTGGTTGAGCTGGCAAAAGTACTTGAGCTTGAAGATTTTCCTGATCAATCTCATTTTGAAACTGTTGCGGGTTTTTTAATTTACACAATGAAACGTTTGCCTAAGCGCGCTGAGTTTATTCATTATGGCGGCTATAAATTTGAAGTTGTGGATGTTGAAGGGGTGAAAGTAGAGCAGTTACTTGTTTCTCGATTATCATCCAGTGAAGGCGCATAAGCGCCTTTTCCTTTCATTTAAAGTGGCATTAATTGTCTGTATACTGAGGCAGTTTATTATAATTTAAGACTTCCTATGTGCCTTTTTAAAATTGTTTATGGTGCCTTTCGTGCTGCACTGCTTGTTTTTTTCTTACTATTATCTTTTTTTAGTTTTGCAGTAAAACCTACTAACCAAACTCTTGTTATGGTCGGGGGCGAGCTGGCTATGTGTTCAAGTGCAAATAGTCAACACTGTATAAGTGAAGAGGCAATTTCAGGTAAGCAATCAAGGTTGTTCAAAATTACCCGTGAAGCAATCAAAACCGTTAATCAATCGTGGCCGACTAATAATAAAGCGAATAAAAAAGCGGTTAATACCCTATTAAATACACTTGTAGACACTCATTCTAAATCAATGCGTAAAACGCAGTTACTGTGGGCATGGCGTGATACCAATAATGAGCTATTAAGTGTTTTACATGTCAGCGAATTCAACTATGTGTTAGATATGCTAGAGATTGCCGTCGTCGATCAGCAGCAAAATAGAATAAAAGAACGTGTGTTTCCTGCCTATAATGTGGAGTCTTCAAGCACTGATATCCTTGACTTTGTTGCTGCGAGTATAAAAGTAAACAGCCAAACCCCGAAGGTTTTGGTGATCACTGCATCTAGCCGCGATCCTTATGCGAGTGCTGATTATTATGAGTCATTACTTAATCATAAAGGTATTCAAGCAGAGTGGTTACCTTTAACGCCCGCGTCAGCGTATGCCCTTGTTAATGATAAGTGTAATGAACTCAATACATTGCGCCAAACCGAAATGCACTTATTTAATCGAGAAAAGGTGTATAGAGATAGAACCGACACCGAACTGGCCTTTTGCCAGCAAGGTATTAATGCATTACATAAGCAGTTAAACACGGCCACCGCGGTGATATTTAACGACGGTGACCAAGCACTTGCTCAGCAGGTATTATTTACTCGTTCTGGCGAGCCTTATCCGTGGTTTACAAAACTTCAATCACGCCCTGTTATCATGGGGGTGGGCAGTGGCAGTATCTTACAAAACGGTGGAGTTTCTGCACAAGGGAAAAAATCGGTGATGGTTTTGCAAGGTGACAGTCTGTCTGCTCTTAGGCAAGGTGGCACGAACTATGACTGCATTGGTTGTGAAATGAAAGAAGCGAGTGACGTTTTAGTTTATTCAACTAAAAGTGGCCTTGCGACATTTGACTATGGCACTGTTGATAGCCATTTTAGTGAACGTAACAGAACCATGCGCCTTGCTAGGCTCCTTGCCGACACAGGACAAAAATATGGCTTTGGGATTGACGAAACAACGGCCTTAGTGTCGATTCGCTCAGCAGACACAGCCTTAATGACCGTCATAGGTAAAAATGGCGTTGTTCATATTGAGTCAGCGGGGAAGCTGAGCGGCAAACTCAGTTATTGGCCGGCAGGCGCAGTTATTGATGTCACTGACAAGAGCTTTAGTTTTGCTAAACGCAGTGTTGATAATGCCTTGCCAAGTATGACAATTCCTCCGTTACCACTGCAACGATTTGGCGGTATTTTTAGTGAAGCCAAACTCCGTTCATTACTGCAAGCCATGTGTTTAACACAAGAACAACAGGCGGTTGCTCAACAAGATGAGTTTTTACTTAACTTAGATGCTACAGAGCAAACTCATTACTATCGAATTAACAAAAGTCGCTCTGGTTGCGGCGTCGAAAACCTTTCATTTAAAGTTAAAACGTTTAATTAATCACTAAAATGCACAGAAGCTTAGCCTATTTTCATGTTTAGAAAATGGGCTAAGGTCTTACTTTATAATTACAAAATTCAACATAATCAGTATGTTATTTTTTCTTACGTTTAACTAAGTCACACAGCTATCTAGCACATTTATTTAATTCTTCTACACATCGTTTTAAACACATTAAAAGACATTCTCATTGATGTAAGTCATACGCGTAATGATTAAATTTAAGCTAACCTGTAATGAAAAGAGCTGAGTGGTTGATAATGCGATGAAAAAATTACTTTTATTAACGAGCGGGGGAGATTGTCCAGGACTCAATGGGGTGATCCGTGCCATTGTAAAAGCGGCTGCACATGATGGAAATTGGCAAGTCTATGGCAGTCGACGCGCTTACTGTGGTGTGTTAGAGACACCGCACGATATTATTCATCTTTCTGATGACGTTGTTGCTGGTATACATGTTCGTGGCGGTACTATTTTAGAGACGGTTAATAAAGGCAACCCTATCGCATTCCCGACAGACATAGAGGGTAAGCGTGTGTTGGTCGACCGATCCAATGAATTAATCAACGTAATTAGCGAACTAGGCTTTGATGCGGTTATTAATATTGGCGGTGATGGGTCCCACAGAGTGTCTCAGCATTTATATGAACGCGGGTTAAACATAATTGGTGTACCAAAAACCATTGATAATGATTTGTTTGGCACTGATTACACCATCGGTTTTCAAACTGCGGTAGACACCGCAACCGAAGCTATCGATCGGTTAATCCCGACAGCTCAAAGTCATAATCGCGTTATTATTACAGAAGTCATGGGGCGAGATGCAGGCTGGATTTGCTTACATTCGGCAATCGCAGCAGGCGCAGAAGTTGCGCTTCTTCCCGAAATTCCTTATTGCATAGATACGATTATTAACAAGCTACAGACTCGTTTCGATAACGGACATGGCTTCGCTAATGTCGTAATTTCTGAGGGTGCAAAACCAATTGAAGGTGAAGTTGTGAGTCACCAGTCTACTGAATTTGGCTACGAAAACCCTGTATTAGGAGGCATTGCAGAGCAATTGGCAACGCGTATTAAAGCGCAACTCCCGTTAGATGTTCGTGTGACTGTTTTGGGTCATATTCAACGAGGTGGTACCCCTAATTCATTTGATAGGGTGCTTGGTGCAGAATATGGAGTATTGGCTTTTGAGCTTGTTAAACAAGGTAAATTTGGTTTAATACCGGTTCATAAAAATGGTGAAATTAAACCAATCAGTTTAAAAGAAGCAACATCACAATATCGGGCTATTCCGCTTGAGCATGTACTTATTAAAACAGCCAGAAGTATGGGCATATGCTTAGGTGATACCTAGGAAAATGGCGTGTTCATAAGCCGTGACTTATTTCACTAAATGCTGATTCTAAAATTGTTGTTTTAGCTTTGTTCAAAATTCATCCTACAAAGCAAGGGTTTTATTTAATGTAAATTAATTTAAAGAGGGTTGATCTGTGTCAATTTTAGTTTAGAATGATCGTTCATTCTAAACTAAGGGTATAAACATGCACCGCTCTCGCATTCCATTTTTTGCAGTGTCAGCACTGGCTGCCGCTGTGCTTTTATCAGGCTGTGGCCAATCAGAACCAGCTCAAGGGCAGATGCAGGCAGCTCAGGCTGTTCCTGTGGGTGTTATTGAGATGCAAAGTAAACCGCTTACGCTAACAAAAGAGTTACCGGGTCGCGTGTCTGCATCACGTATCGCAGAAATTCGTCCACAGGTGAATGGTATTATTCAATCACGCTTATTTGTTGAAGGGGCGGAGGTTGAAAAAGGTCAGGCACTTTATCAAATTGACCCCTCTACATTTGAAGCCCAAGTTGCAACCAGTAAAGCGGCTATTACTAAAGCTGAGGCGAGTATTTCAAACGCAAAAGCGAAGTCTGAACGTTATAAAGAGCTACTCAGTATTAAAGCCGTTAGTCAACAAGACTATGATGAAGCCGATGCTGCTTACAAAGGAGCAAAAGCCGACTTACTAACAGCACAAGCACAATTAAAAACGGCTCAAATTAATTTAAATTATAGCAAAGTTTTAGCGCCTATCAGTGGTCAAATTGGTAAATCAAATGTCACCGCAGGTGCGCTTGTCAGTGCAAACCAAGCAACTGCTTTAGCGACGATTACGCAACTTGATCCAATTTTTGTTGATTTAACACAATCAAGCAGTGAACTTACTCGTCTTAAAAAAGCGATTGCTGCAGGTGAGCTTGATAAAGATGCCGCACTGCACTCTAACGTTGAGCTAAAAATGGAAGACGGTAGTACCTATCAACACAAAGGGGTGCTTAAATTTTCTGAAGTAACCGTTGACCCAAGCACAGGGTCAGTGACCTTGCGTGCAGAATTTCCTAACCCAGAAAAGCTTTTACTCCCAGGTATGTATGTTCGCGCGGTTGTTGTTGAAGGCGTTAAAAGCGATGCAATCTTAGCACCGCAACGAGGTGTTAGCCGCAATACAAAAGGTGAGCCGACAGCGATGGTGGTGAGTAAAGATAACACTGTAGAAGCTCGCGTGCTTAAAACAGACCGCACGGTCGGTTCAAACTGGTTAGTGACTGAGGGACTAAATAACGGCGATAAGCTCATTGTGGAAGGCTTACAAAAAATTCGCCCAGGTGCACCAGTCAATCCAATGCCTGCTGAAACAACAGCAAACAGCCAGTAACGGAGAATCTACATGTCACGATTTTTTATTGATCGGCCTATTTTTGCATGGGTACTTGCCATCGTTGTGATGCTGGCAGGTATTCTTGCAATAAAAAGTTTGCCGGTTGCGCAGTATCCATCAATAGCGCCACCTGCCATTAGCATTCAAGCCAATTACCCAGGTGCGTCTGCCCGTACATTAGAAGATACGGTTACCCAGGTTATAGAACAAAAGATGAAAGGGCTTGATGGCTTGTTGTATATGTCATCAACATCGGAGTCTAATGGTTCAGCAACACTTACATTGACTTTTAGCGCTGATACAGACCCTGATATCGCCCAAGTACAAGTACAAAACAAACTGTCACTTGCAACGCCACTGTTACCTGAAGAAGTTCAGCGCCAAGGTGTGTCTGTTGCGAAATCGGCACGTAACTTCTTAATGGTTGTCGGTTTTGTTTCTGAAGACGGCAGTATGAATAATATCGACATTGGTGATTATGTTTCATCAAATGTGCTCGATATTATCTCGCGTGTTAATGGCGTAGGTGAGGTTCAGTTATTTGGTTCTCAATATGCAATGCGCATTTGGCTTGACCCATCAAAACTACAAAAATATGCATTAACACCGGCAGATATCAGTGCAGCAATTAGTGCTCAAAATGCACAAGTATCTGCGGGTCAGCTTGGGGCATTACCTGCAGTAGATGGCCAGCAATTAAATGCGACCGTAACGGCACAAAGCCGCCTTCAAACGCCAGAGCAATTTAGAGATATATTCGTTAAAACGAATCCTGATGGTTCAGTTGTGCGCCTAAGCGATGTAGCAAAGGTTGAATTAGGCGGTGAAAACTATGGTGTGGTTGCGCGTTTTAACGGTAAACCAGCATCGGGTTTAGGGGTAAAGCTAGCCAGTGGTGCAAACGCACTTGATACTGCTGATGGTGTTAAAGCGGCACTTGCTGAGCTTGAACCTTTCTTTCCTGAGGGGTTAACGACTGTTGTACCGTATGACACAACGCCTTTTGTCTCTTTATCAATCGAAAAAGTGGTTAGTACGCTAATTGAAGCCGTGGTTTTGGTGTTCTTAGTTATGTATTTATTCTTACAGAACTTTAGAGCGACACTTATTCCTACAATCGCTGTTCCGGTTGTATTACTGGGTACCTTTGCGATATTACAAGTATTTGGTTATTCAATTAATACCTTAACCATGTTCGCGATGGTGTTAGCGATAGGCTTACTTGTTGATGATGCTATCGTTGTCGTTGAAAACGTGGAACGTGTAATGACAGAAGAAAACCTGTCACCGCTTGAAGCAACACGTAAATCAATGGATGAAATTAAAGGGGCCTTGGTGGGGATTGCCATGGTGCTTTCTGCGGTATTCGTTCCTATGGCTTTCTTTGCAGGATCGACGGGCGTTATTTATCGTCAATTCTCAATTACGCTTGTAACAGCAATGAGCTTGTCGGTATTAGTGGCACTTATTCTTACACCAGCACTGTGTGCGACAATGCTAAAGCCAAGCCATGTACACAATGATAAATCACTATTTGGTCGTTTCTTTTTAGGCTTCAACCGAGGTTTCGATAAAACCAATGCGGGTGCGCAAGGGTTTGTTGCACGCATGATTAAGCACAGTAAACGTTACTTACTTTGCTATGGTTTGATTGTCGGCGGCATGGTGTATATTTTCTCGCAATTACCGTCTGCTTTCTTACCAGATGAAGACCAAGGTATATTGTTTAACCAAGTAAGCTTGCCAGCAGGCTCAACCACGGAACAAACGTTAAAAGTGGTTGAAAAAATGGAGCATCACTTCTTGGAAGATCAATCTGAAGCAGTGAAATCTATCTTTACAGTCACAGGTTTTAGCTTTGCGGGATCTGGTCAAAATGCAGCGATTGGCTTTGTTGGTTTAAAACACTGGGATGAACGTCAACGTCCTGATTTATCAGTGGGCGCTGTTGCGGGTAAAGCGATGGGATACTTCTCAACAATTAAAGAAGCGTTTGTGTTCGCGTTTCCACCTCCTGCAGTTGTAGAACTTGGTACAGCAAACGGCTTTACCTTATTTTTACAAGACCGCGTAGGGCTTGGTCATGATAAGTTACTTGAAGCACGCAATATGTTTTTAGGCATGGCGGCTAAAAACCCGGTGCTTTCAGGTGTTCGCCCTAATGGCCAAGAAGATAAACCAGAGCTTGAACTGGATATTGATTTAGCTAAAGCAGAAGCGCTTGGCTTAACACAAACTGACATTAACAACACGTTATCAACGGCGTGGGGTAGTCGCTATGTAAATGACTTTATTGACCGTGGTCGTGTGAAAAAAGTGTATTTGCAAGGGACTCCAGAATCACGCATGGTGCCCGAAGACCTCGATAAATGGTATGTGCGCAATGCAAACGGCGATATGGTGCCATTCACTGCATTTGCCCATTCATATTGGACTTATGGCTCACCACGCTTAGAGCGCTATAACGGCTTCTCGGCGATGGAGATTCAAGGTGCCGCTGCGCCAGGTTACAGTACAGGGCAGGCAATGGTTGAGGTTGAAAAAATAGTGAAACAGCTTCCGCCAGGTGTGGCATTTGAGTGGACCGGTATATCGTATGAAGAGCGTTTAAGTGGGGGTCAGGCACCGTTACTTTATGCATTGTCATTGCTGGTTGTATTTTTATGTCTTGCGGCATTATATGAAAGTTGGTCTGTGCCGGCTGCGGTGATGCTGATTGTTCCACTGGGTGTCTTTGGTGCGGGTGTTGCGTCATTTGTGTTTAATTTATCGAACGACATTTACTTGCAAGTTGGCTTATTAACAACCATAGGTTTAGCCTCTAAGAATGCGATTTTAATTGTTGAATTTGCGATTCATAAAATGGACGAAGGTATGAAGCTTGTTGATGCTGCAATTGCTGCTATTCGCTTACGTTTACGCCCAATCTTTATGACGTCAATGGCGTTCGTATGCGGTGTTTTACCGCTTGCGATAGCATCAAGTGCAGGCTCGGGAGCTCAAAATGCACTCGGTATTGCAGTGATTGGGGGCACGCTTGCTTCATCAACAATCGTGGTGTTATTCGTTCCGTTATTCTTTGTGTTAGTTCGTCGCGTATTTCCCGGCAAACAAAAAGTGAATAGTGAGGAGCAAGCATAATGAAACTTAAACTGGTCTCTATTTCAGTCGCGACCTTAGTGCTTTCGGCCTGTAATATGGCTCCTGACCTTGAACAGCGTGAATTACCTGTTGCACCACACTATGCAGATGAAACCAATGCGGGAAATATTAATGACCTGCATTGGCAAGCATTCTTTAGTAACGCGCAATTACAACAGTTAATTGAATTAACGCTCGAACATAACAAAGACATAAAAACGGCTGCACTTAATGTGCAGCAGGTGAGAGCGATGTATCAAATTGAGGATTCAAATCTGTATCCAAGTATCGATTTGAATGCATCGGGTACACGTCAACGTTTACCCGGGAGCCTAACGGGCACCGGTGAGGCAGCTATCAGTGAGAACTATTCTGCTACCGTGGGGTTAACCGCGTATGAGCTCGATCTTTGGGGAAAGGTTCGTAATCAATCTGAACAAGCTTTGCAAAATCTTTATTCTGCTGAGTATAGTTTATCCAGTGTTCGTATCAGCTTAATTTCTGAGCTGGTTAATGCATGGCTAAATTACGCAACGGATAAAGCACTGTTAGAGCTTGCTAATGACACATTAAAGTCGCAGCAAGAGTCACTTGCGCTTACGCGTAAAACATTTGCGCTTGGTGCAGCATCACAACTTACGTTATCGCAGCTAGAAAGTACGGTTGCGAGAGCGAAAGTAGATATAGCGAATTACCAGCGTTTACTTAAGCGTGATAAAAATGCGTTAGATTTTTTGGTCGGCCAATCAGTCAATGTCGATTTATTGCCTAAGCAAAGTATCGATACTGTACTTAGTATGCCTGAGGTGCCGGTTGGTTTACCGTCGGAGTTGTTAACGCAACGTCCTGACATTAAAGCTGCTGAACATGATTTACGTGCTGCAAATGCGAATATTGGTGTTGCTAAAGCGGCTTTTTACCCAAGTATTAGCTTAACAGCCAATGCGGGGACGGCATCAGCAGATTTAAACAATTTATTTGATGCAGGCTCGGGCACGTGGAGCTTTGTGCCTTCTATTAATTTGCCTATCTTTAATATGGGTCGTAACCAAGCAAATTTAGAGGTGGCTGAAACGCAGCAAAAAGTGGCCTTAACGCGTTATGAGCAAACAATTCAACAGGCATTTAAAGAAGTGTCTGACGCATTAGCAGACCGTCAAGGTTATAAGCAACAATTAGCAGCGCTAAATGACCTTTACCAAAGCAATGAGCTGTCTTTTACCTTATCGGATGCACGCTTTCAAAAAGGGGCTGATAGCTATTTGCAGGTACTCGATGCGCAGCGCAATTGGTACAGTGCGGGCCAGCAGTTAATTATGGGTAAGCAAGCGTATCTTGCAAGCCAAATTAATTTGTATAAGGCCCTTGGCGGTGGTTGGAATGCACAAGGTGCTGTTCAATAAGCCAGCAATTGCATTGTTTATTCAAGGATTTACACGATCTTAGTTGTTTTGCTTTAGCGCTATGATTAAGATCATGTAAACCTTGTTTAAATTATAGTTAACTATACGGGCGAATAGTGTGGAGAAAACATGACGCAAAAAACCAAAAGACACAGCGATCCTGCGCTCGCAGAAGCTAGACGTAATCAAGTTCTTTGTGCTGCGGCAGATTGTTTTCGTCGCAAAGGTTATCATGGCGCTGGTATGGCTGAAATATCGAAAACAGCCGGTATGAGTGCAGGCCATATTTATAACTATTTTGCCAGTAAAGAAGCCATCATTGAGTCTATTGTCGAACGTGACATGGAAGAAATGTTCTCAATCTTTAGAGAGTTTGCAGACAAGCCAGGAGACCGTGTTTCGGTGTTATTGGATGGCCTTAATAGAGGAGTAGAGCGACACACAGATTTAAATCAAGGCGCCCTTGATTTAGAAATGCTTGCTGAAGCTGCACGCAACGAGAAAATTGCAAACCTTTTAAGAGAATCTGATGCTCATGCGCGTGATTCAATGCGCGAATTATTAATTGGTGAACGAGGTCCTTTACAAGGCACTGCACTGGATGAAATAAACGCACGCATCGAAGTCATGTTTTCAGTGATGGGCGGGTTGTTATTACGCAAAATGCTTAACCCTTCATTAGATACCGAGCAGTTAATAAAGGCATTAAGGCCTACCATGCAGACCTTATTATTGCCTTTCGAATAAAGGCATTTAGCCTTTATTCTGGTTTTTAAAAACGCTCAATTGACCACTGTAAGGCAATAACAGCAATGGTTAATGAGCCCGCGGGCATCAGCCATTTACGATACCAATCACGATTCCTTAGACTGATTAATACCGGTAAACAGATAGCAAGTATCACAAGCTGACCTACTTCAACGCCTAAATTGAATGCCAGTATGCTCATTAATTGATAATCGCTTGATAAACCCAGTTCCCCTAGAACACTGGCAAAGCCCATTCCATGTAATAAACCAAATGCAAAAGTCACCCAGCCTAATCGAACGATTAATGGCCATATATTGTTTAACGCTGCAAAGAGAACAGAGAGCGCAATACCTAATTCAACCCAACGACTATTGGGTGACACTAATTCAAGGGCCGTGGCTGTCAAAGTAATGGAATGAGCAAGCGTAAATGCGGTGACTATCCAAGCTGTGCCGACGGCAATTTTTTTCTTTGATTGGATCCCTTGCCACGTATTTTTGTCTCTCACAAGTACGCAGGTTAAAAGCAACGCCACTAAAAATAAAATATGATCAACACCCATCCAAATATGCAAAATACCTTGATACACATATTCAACAAATGTTTGACCATAACTTGTTTGAGAGAAATTAAGCGTTTGTTGCTGATTATTCCGACTAAACACTCGACTTGTGTTATTGATTGCTGCGATGGCTTTGTGATTAGCATCAATCTGCATTATTGCATTGTAGCTGAGCGTCAGTGCTGATTGTTCAGGACAGTAAATTTGTAGCGGTACATCGATATACGCTTGGTTAAAGTGGTTATCAAGTTTAAGTGACCCCTCAGCGCTTACCGTACAGGTAGCACCTGCTTGCTGAGCCGTAATATGATTAAGTAAGTACGACGCTATTGCAGCCTGTTTTGCGCTAATTTCCTGCCAAATAATCACGTTATCTTGGTTTAAATCAAATGGAATAGCTTGCTCTATGTCTGCAACTGCAACTTGCCACGAGCCTGATAAAGACACGGTGTCGTTGCTGTCGTTTTGTAAGTTAATGTACGCTGTACTTAGTTGGTGAGCAGACACATTAAAACTAGTAACAACGATTAAGAATGCAATTAAAATTATGTTTTTCATCGTGGTTATGTTCCTAATCGATATCGTTTGCTAATTTGAGTAACTGCTTATCGCTGTCCATTTTCGCGTGTTTCCAGTTAATATTTGCCCAATAGCGTGCTTTAGACTGATTTTCTTCAATTGTTAAATAGTACCAAGTAAGATCGCTGGCATGAAATAGATCTTGGCGTAATTCTCTTAAAATAATGCGCTCTTTTAATTTGAGTCGCCATTTATTCGATTGATTATCGACCTTATTTTTTTCTGCCTGTGCAAGACGCAGCAAAATGGCATCTTCAAGGTTGGCGCTATCGTCTAATAATGCACTCAGAGTCGATAATACGGTATCTAGATTATTCATTGCCAAGTGTGCATCAGCCCATAACACCACCAAACTCACTGGTGAGTTTTTTAAATTCACAGTCGCAAGATAATCAATTGTTTGCTCAGGCTTATTTAATCTAAAAGCCATCTCGGCAAGTACATGGCGGGTATTTAGACTCATCGTCTCTTTGCGAGCGATCTTTTTTAATGCCTGAAAACTTTCTTCAAGCTTACCCGTTTGACTTTGTGCATCTAAACTACATGTGGTCACAGTTTCAATACTTGCATGGCCAATTAAGTTTAAGCACTCAGACTTTGCGTCGTCGAACTTACCTTGCACCATTAATATGTTTGCTGTTAATAATGCGGCATTCACATGATGAGGACTTAGCTCTTTTACTCTGGCTAAAAAGGCTAAAGCCTCGTCAAATTGATGCTCGCGTTGTAGTACACGCGCGTAATAATAAAGAATTTCGGGATCGTCGCTTGTATTGACTTGCTGTTCTAAGTAGCGTTTTAGGAGCCCTTGCTTACTTTCTGTTTGGCCCGCGTATTGTGTTTGTTCAAATAACGTTGCAAGCTCTTGAAGTGTCAGGGTAGCAGCAAGAGGGGTGCTTGATGTGGCAATAACGTCGTTATCGTTTGGAATGTAAGGTTCAGCGTGAGCGAATGTGTTTACAAAAATAAACGACCAGATTAAATATTTCATTGTTGCTCCTTATAAAAGCCATCCATGGCCAAATTTCTAAACCTTAGTTTCCAGTAACTAAATCATCGAAGTTTGCTTCAGCACCGGTGTTTAAGAACACACGACCATTGAGGCGTAATGGTTCGTCAGAAGCAGCTTGATTAAATGCAGCACGGCCAATAGCAGCAAAATCAACCTGTAATGCTTCAATGGTAATACTGACAGTGGCAGTTACTTGGCTGTTTACACCGTCACTGACAGCAAATTCGAAGCTATCAGCGCCGGTGGTCTCTGCATTAGGGGTATAGGTATAGCTGCCATCACTTTGCACAACCACACTGCCTAATGTGGGCTCTGATACAAGACTGTAAGTAAGAGCATCACCTTCAGGGTCAGAGCCCTCTAGCATGTCTTCGATAACAACCTCTGTTTGCGTTGTTACCATTGCATCAGTTGCACTGGGTGCCTTGTTAACTGGAACAGGCTTCATATCATCTTTGTCATCATTATCACTGTCATTACAGCCTGCAAGAACACCAGCCATAATCATCAGTGTGATTGTAGAGCGTTTTAAATTACGCATCGTAGCTCTCCTTATTTAGAACCAGCAATTGGAGTCGCAAGGTATGGGAAGCTCGCATCCATCATGGTTGCATCTAAAGGGGCACCATCTGTGAACGGTACATTACCTACACTCGCATCGTCTGATGTACATAAGCCTAAGTCGGTGTCAGTGCCATTTACTGGGATTGGGTAACACAAGCGGCCCATTACGACACGCAGTGCAATATCAACCACGTCATCACCTGGACGGCGACCATTAGGGAAACCTGCAAGGTCATCGCCCGCAACACCAAATGCTGATTGTTCAGTTTGCGGTGTTGCCGCAATCGCTGTATTTAGACGCAGCATTTCAGACGGTGTGACTGTGGCTAGTTGGTTTACACCTGGGAAGCCAGTTAAAAATGCAGTGACTAAATCATTACGAGGGAAATTAGTCGGCGCGAGTGTTTCAATATTTGTGCCTAAGGTGCTGTTCACGGCATCTTTAAATAAGATGTTAAGCAGCTCAGGCAGTGATGGATGCGTTACATAATCAGCAAATTGACCATCGTCAGCAGGTGCTGAGGTAGAGAAGGTGTCTTTGTCTTTTAAGCCAATAACAAGTTCATTAACCAGTGGGCTACCCAAACGTGATACTTGAGTTAATGCACCACCGTTAACCGCTGTTTTAGCAAATGACGCATTTGGATTTAAAATACGCGCTTGCGGAAGACTTGCTGTTGTCCAGCTACCAATCGTGCCATTACCTTCACCTGTCACACAGGCTTTAGGTACTTCAACAGCAATGGCTGTCACATTTTTCATTGCTAGGTCGTCATTATCAGCTGATTGTGTGATGCCACCAGGAAAACCACCGCCATCACCAGCACCCGGAGCACTATCACCTTCGACAGGGACATAATTTACAAGGTCAAAAGTTTTACCTAGGTTAACAACAAATGGGTCTTTACGTTGACCTACAAACACTTTACCCATACCGTCGCAGCCTGGGATTGCCACGCTGTAAATGTACTGGTCAGCGTATTCTTTGTAAGCACTCATTGAAGAGAATGTTTTGTTACCAATGTAATCAAGCGGTTTGTAAAATTCATTACTGCTATTCATTGAATTTGTTAGCATTGTTTTAGAGCCAGTACGTTGTGGGCCTTTTACAATGCTCACTGTATATGACTCGCTAAAGTTAACCGCTGCATTATTACCGGCCGCTACACCGCCGACATTCTTTAATGGCACTGCAACCGTGCGTTGATTGCCTTCTGGGCCGACTGTTAAAGCAACACCCATGTTGTCATTAGGTAACATGCTTTTGAAATTAAAAGCAAAGGTCATATCTTCTACAGCATCGCCGTCATTATCGATATGAATGCTGTAGGTTGCATCTGGGTCCATCGCAAAATAATTTGGACCGCCGTAAGCATCTTGAAGTGGAATATAGTTTGCGATGAACGTGACATAATCGCCACGGCCTTCTTCGTAACTATTAAACGCGTAAAAGTCTGTTGAGTCTAATGTTGGGAAGCGTGTAATGTTCGGTGCTTCTCGGTGACTAGATGCCTCTGTAGGCAAGCTGAACAGGGTACTACATACTACAATAGCAATTAGAGATGGAGTTACGTTCTTCATGACTTTTTCCTTAGTTTTTAAATTAAGTCATAGTGAAATACGGGCGAAGAATTTAATTGGATGCAATAATTTGAAAATTTTTTAACAAAAATGCAAAAAGCCGTGCAATGCACGGCTTTTAGATTTAAAGAATAACCAATTCGGTGGTGTATAAGACCTCGGTTGGGGAGCCATTAGGCGATCCTCCCAAGGGTTCTAAGCTAACAGCCAGGAGTGCAATGTCATTCGCATTAAATTGGGTATTTTTAGGTAGCTCAATTCGGCCTGACTTGGGCAGTAGACCTAAGGATATGGGCGCTTCTTGCCCTTTTAAAATCATCCATAACTCATAATCTTTGTCTGTGCGTGGTATAAGTGCTGTCGATGCTTTAATTGCAAGGCTATCGTCTTGGACATCAATAAACCAAAGTGCAGATTCGGCTTGATTCTTAAAAAGTGCAATTTGTTGCGCTTGCGATGTAACCGACTCATGAGGCTGCCAAATAATAAGCGCAAGGACAATGCTCGCAGCGGTGGCAATAAGTGACCATGCTTGTAGTATCGTTGAGCGTGGCTTTTTGGTTTTTAATTGCAAAGGGACAACGTTGGGGTCGATACGACTGGCAATTTTTTCCCATACGGCTTCATCGGGTGGCACAGACTCAATTGAACTTGCTAAGTTATTGAGATGTTGCTCCCACATCCATGTTGCTTCTCTTGCACGGGTAGAGGTTAACATTAAACGAGCAAAACGGTCGCGAGCGGGGCCTCTTAATGTCCCAAGAACATACTCGGCTGCTAACATATCAATAAGTGTTTGGTTTTCATAATTCATAACGTAAGGCACCTTTGTAGTTGTTGTAACCCACGTCTGATCCAGCTTTTAACTGTACCAAGAGGGGATGCAATGTGATCAACAAGCTCGTGATGAGTCAACCCTTTATAATAAGCCAAGTGAATTACTTGTCTTTGCTGTGGATCAAGTTGTTCGATACAGTCGACCAACTTTGAATCATCTTCGTAAGCAACTTGAATAGACGTTAAATCTTCTTGTTCTTGCTCATCAGTTAAGCTCTGTTCTTTACGCACTTTGTGGTGGCGTAATAAATCGAGGCAACGGTATCTGACTATGCTTATCATCCATGACATAACTGCCCCTTTTGATACTTGATAGTCACTGGCATTGTGCCAAATTTTTACAAAGGCATCTTGCAATACTTCTTCAGCCTGAGCCCGATTACCCAGCATTTTTAAGCTAATGGCAAATAACTTAGCGCTAGTTGATTTGTACAAACTTGCGAAGGCATTTTTGTCACCTTTCGCTGTTGCACTCAGTAACGCTAATAGTTGATCGTTGTCCATAAAGTTCCTGTTTTTCTTGTTGTATAGAAGTAACGGTTTACTCACCGGTTTAGATGCACGAAACATTATTTTTAGAAAAAAGGATGTGAAATCAATGTTAACCCACCTCTTTTCTATTAATTAGGTTAGCAGGGATGTGCTTATTGGCAAATTTATAGGTTTCAAGTTATTCATAATGTGTAAGTTATTCATATGTTATTGAAAAAATGTCCTAAACTTATTTATATATAAATAGTAAATCTGCTAAGTTATTGATTTAAGGTATATCAAAAGGCGTGGTGTACTTTAAACTCTGGAGTGAAACTTGCTATGTATAAATAATTACAATAACAAGGAGTGATTATGTGGGCAGCATCAACCTATTTAGTTTTAGCCGTAGCGTTTATTATTGCTGCGTTGCGTGTAGATACGGTGTACTTTGCGCTATTTTTTTATTGGACAGCGCTTTCATTATTATTAGTGAGCGCGGCTTATTTTTTTGATATCGCGCGAATATTCCGTAAACGTGAAAATGGCATTATTCCCATGTATATACGGTGGGCGTTTATTCCATTTTTACTTGGCGCACAACTTTATAACGCGTGGTCTAGAAAACACGATAAAGTGCCGCCACTTCAACAAATAAACGAGCATTTGTTTTTGGCTTGTCGATTATTTCCATCTGACATAGACAGTATGAAAGAAATGGGGATCACAGCCGTTTTAGATGTAACCTGTGAGTTTGATGGCTTAGAATGGTCGTCTACTCAAGAAAATATCCGTTATCTAAATATTCCAGTACTTGATCACAGCGTGCCAACCCGCGCACAATTAAATCAAGCCATTAATTGGATACATCATCAGATTAAAGAAGACAGACGCGTTGTAGTGCATTGTGCATTAGGACGTGGTCGTTCCGTATTTGTCATGGCTGCTTATTTATTGAGTCAAAACAAAGATGCAGATGTGCACACGATACTTGAGCAAATTAAAGAAACACGTGAGACTGCAAATCTTAATAAACGTCAATTACGTCATTTAATAAGACGTCATAAAGCCGGTGATTTATTAATTAAAAATAAAGCTGTACTTATTGCTAACCCTGTATCGGGCACGAAATTATGGGAATCTAAAAATAAACAAATTACCGCCCGTTTATCACAGTACTACGATTTAACAGTACACACGACAACGGCCGAAATTAGTGGCATTGATTTAGCAAAAGAGGCCATTAAATCACAGCCCGATGTAATCATTGCATGTGGGGGAGATGGCACTGTGACAGAGGTTGCAAGTGTGTTAGTTGATACCCCCTGTAAATTAGGGATCATTCCATTAGGTACAGCAAATGCGTTAGCGCATGTTTTAATGGGCATTCGGTCAAAAATAATTCCTGTCGAACAAGCCTGTGAGCTCATTATTGAAGGGCAGGCGAGTCGTATTGATACCGCACTGTGTAATGGCGAACGTATGCTATTGCTTGTAGGGATAGGTTTTGAGCAAAAGATGATAGAAAAAGCGCATCGTGATGCAAAAAATGAATCGGGGCAATTGGCCTATTTACAAGGTTTTTGGCACGCGCTCGGCGAGCATGAAGCTCAAGATTACACCGTAAAACTTGATAACAATGAACCGCAGTCAATTCATACCACAAGCCTGATTATCGCCAACGCAGCACCATTCACCACCTTGTTAGCGCAATCAGCAGGGCAGCCCGACCATAAAGATGGGTTACTAGATGTTAATTGGCTTACCCCAAGTGCAGACTCGAAAGCCAGTACCTTGAGTATTGCTGAGTTGGTTTTTTCGAGCATTACTCAGACAAGTTTTGCAATTAACAGCCATCACACAAATGCTATGCGTGTCTGTGTTACGGCAGAAAATGAATTAAGCTATGTAATTGATGGCGAGGTGAAAACAGCTGATGAAATCGTTGTAGAAATATCACCGAAATCGCTTTCGGTGATAATGGCAGAAGAATAATTATTTTTTAATGCTTTTCCACTGGAAAGTTGCCATATCGTCCTCTTGGGTATTGAAAAACGTATCGACATAAAGTTGCTCTACTTTTTCACGTGCCCAGGGCGTTTTACGTAAAAATTTTAAACTTGATTTTACACTGGGATCATTTTGAAAGCAGCGAACATCGACATGCGCAGCGAGGCCTTCCCAGCCAAATTTTTCTTGTAGCTTAGTGACGATATCGGCAAGTTTTACGCCATGCAAAGGATTATTAGGTTGATTATCCATACTAAATCTTAGGTTACTTATTACCGCGCAATAGTAACCTATCTCGTCACTAGATGCTAATTGACACGAATTGTTTTCGCCTGCTTAGGGTAAATAATATCGCCGTTTTCATTCAATCGATACCACATGAGATCACTATTAGACAGATGGTCTGTTTTTGTAGCGCATATAAGCATGCTGTTCGCGACAGCAATAATCGCACCCTCGGTATAGCGTTTATTTTCATACCAGCATACCTTTGCGTTGGTTAATGCACTGTCGCCATCTAGCACCACTAACGGAGTGTCTTTCGCTGTTGCTATATGAGAAAACACTAAAAAAAATAATAAAAAGATTGAGATACGTGTAAGCAAATTTCACCCCGCAGTAGCAGTTTTTAATATCTTCACTAAGCTTAAGTCTATATGCTATAAAAACACAATGATGGAAATAATAAAAAGGTGAACATATGCAATTTGATAAAAATATGATTGACGAATTAACACTCCTCGCTAAATTCCCGCGAAATTCAAAAATGCAAGGTATTAAGATTCATTCTGATGCAGATTCTTCACTGATTGATGCAGCGAAGCGCTTATACGATAAAGGAATTACTGATAGCAGCGATGGAGGCTACCTAACCGATTTAGGTCTTGATTTAATAGAACATGTTACATTGATCCACTCGGCTTTAAAATAGCCACAACTGCTTAGATAAGCCTAAATCCTGCCCACTTTAGCCAGTTTATTATTAGTTTTTTGCTAATAGTCAACTGGCAAATTCACTAAACCATACTATCATTCAGTTTTCATTCATTTAAATTCATTTTATTTAAATAAAGGGACTCGTGATGAAAACGAATAAACTCAAACTTGCACTTCTAAGCAGTACAATTACTTTATTATTAGCTGGCTGTGGTTCGGACAATGATGAAAATGAACCTGAAGTCGTCGACACTCCCCCCGTCATTCAACTTGATAGCACTGCGAGTGTAAAAGAGGGTGAAAGCACAGAATTATCAGCAACGGTTACCGATGATAACGCGAGTATTAGCTACAACTGGGTACAAGATTCAGGCCCGAATATTACGCTAACGGGAGCAGACACAAACTCTATCAGCTTTATTGCGCCAGCACTTGATAACGACACAGAAGCTATGTTTACGCTTACGGCTACGGACTCAGCAGGCCAAGCTACATCAAAATCAATTACGGTGAGTTTGTTGAATAATGTTGCCCCTAAGGTCTCTGCAGACTTTGGCTCTGCACAAGAAAAGTCGATGGCGACACTCTCAGTAAATGCGACTGATGACGATGGCAGTATTAGCAGTTATAACTGGGAGCAAACAGCAGGGCCCACAGTTACGTTGAGCAGTGCGACTGAACAACAAGTGTCATTTACTTTACCAAGTGTTGCCGAAGATACCGAGCTTAAATTCAAAGTAACAGTTACAGATGATTCAGGCGATAGTACCGAATTAGAACAAAGTTTCATTATAGCGAGTATCGATAACACGTATACCTTAGCGGGTTCAATTACGGGTGATAAGTTTAGTAATGCGACCGTTAATGCAACTTTACTCGGTACTAATTACACACAAACGAGCGATGCTAACGGTGATTTTACGTTTACGTTTACTGTTGACGATGATGAAACGAATCTGTTTAGTCGTATTAATGCTATATCTGCGACTAATTCGAGTCTTGAATACAGTGCATTTGTTTCCGATTTAACTGCCAATGCCCAAGTACAAGCAGCACCCAAAATTAAGGCTAATTTTGCCCATGGTGATGAAGGCGCTAATACGGTAAGTTTAAGCGCTGTTTCTACGGCGTTAGTTGCGCTTATTACAGCGGCAAATGAGGGGATACCACCGGCTGACCTTGAAAGCTTTTCATTGGTAGAAAAAGGGGTTGATCCAGATGTGTTGATTGAAGCTGCAGCCGTCGTGAAATATGCGACCGAAAATGAAGTGACCCTTCCAGAAGGAACGGAAAATTTAATTGATCTTATTGAAAACCCAGACGCTTATAACGAGTTTGTCGCCGCTGTTGAGCAATCAAACCCAGGCGCAATCGAAAATGAAGTTGCAAAAATAATAGCAGATCCAGAGCTAACTCCACCTGTCGATGAATCATCTCTACCTGCTTACTATGTAAGAACATACCCTACAGCAACAGGGTTCCTTTCACGTGGTGGCCAGCAATACACATTTGAAGAAAACGGTATGGGCAAATATGTTCATAGTAGTGGCGCTGTTAATTACAATTGGGCACTTACTGAAGGTGTTATCACACTTGATTTTACTAGTGGTCAGGGCATTATCGGGTTCCTTTCTGTTGATGTCGGCGTTGCTGGGCTTTCTCAGCAACAAGTTGATGATCTTTTCAATGCAGGGATTTATCAAGTTGAAGTCACCTACTCACCTCAAACAGCGACACTTAAAAGGATTGTCGAAGGTGAGAGCATTGATAGTTATCGCTTAACAATGTCACAAACGGCTCAAATGACACCTATTTACTTGGGCGAAAATGTGATTGAAACACCTGAATTTAGCGTTTCAAATGAATCAGATGTCTCAATGAGAAAGCCATATTCAGGCTCTGACCTTGCGTTTAAAGCTGAAGATATGGGAGGCACTTGGGCAATACAACATTATCAAAGTGATAGTGATGATGGGGTTGTCGGATTTGTTTTAGACCCATACGTTTTTTCTGCTGATAATACGGGTAAATTACAAGATGCAGAGACAGCACTTCAGTGGCAAATCGAAGAAGGTGTTCTTAAAGTTACTTTCCCTGATCAGCGATATCAAGAAAGCCGAATTATTGACCAGTTAAATGGTGATTTACAATTACTGAATGTTGCATACTCCGCAGAGGGCGCTGTTATCGCAACTGAAGTTATGTATGGCTTTAAGGTTGACGAAACGAGTGCAGCCGCCGTTGATGTAACAAATGAGCCCGGCAATTTCTGGCAGACTATGATAAATCAGTGGACAAAAGCAAACTGGAAAGATGGCAAGCTAGAGTTTTATTATGAAGGTAACAGCGATAATGGCTTTAATGTGTTTGGCTTTCAGTTAACAAAAACGGATAGTCGCCGTTTAAATCTAGTCAATGGCACCGAGCAAGATTATACCTTAGATGGCGTAAATGTAGGTTGGATGCAAGAATCTAGAGACGTCACGATTAACTATTTTGGTAATTTTTCATGCAGTGATGATATGTCTAAACCATGTCGCAAACGTGAATGGGAGATATTAAAATCTCAACCGGGTGTTGCCGGTGAACGATTATACGTAAAAGAAAAAGACTATTATTTGTTAGATGAAAATGGTTGGTACAATAGCCAAGGTGCGCCTTCTATATTGATTGCTCCACGGATTAATATCTATGAAACAATTCCTGAAAATTATTGGATGCCAGAGACGATGAAGTCGAGTGGAGCACCTAGCTTGTTTAATACAACCAGCAGTTCAACAAACTATACGATACTTTCACCTAATAAAGATAAATCATCCGTTAACTAATCCTTGCAGCAAAAGGCCCGATTAAATCGGGCCTTTTAATTTATATTGAATCGGGTTGATTCTGCGGGGCTGCATCAATAAATGCATCAAGTGTATTACAGTGTTCATACACAGCGGCGATTTTTGGATATTTTTTCATATCAACGTTAAAACGCAGTGCATTAAATACTTGAGGCACTAAACAGACATCAGCTAAGGTTGGCTCATTCCCTACACAAAAACGATTACCTTCATCTAACATTTTTTCTATGCTGTCGAATCCGACCTCAACCCAATGCTTATACCAGGTGTTCTTAGCCTCATCATCGACACCAAGATCATTGGCTAAGTATTTTAAAACGCGTAAGTTATCAATTGGATGAATATCACAGGCTACGGCGTAACAAAGGTTACGGATCTGTGCTTTTTGCCATGCATCACCCGTCAGTAAAGGGACCTCTGTATGGGTTTCTTCAAGCCATTCTAAAATAGCTAATGATTGCGCTAAAACCCCGTGCTCGGTTTCTAACGCTGGCAAAAGGCCTTGTGGGTTTTTTGCCAAATAGGCGTCGCTTTGCTGTTCCGATTTTAATAGATTTACGGTTACAAGTTCATGATCAATGTTTTTTAAATTAAGGGCGATACGAACGCGGTACGCCGCAGATGAGCGAAAATAGCTATAAAGTTTCATTATACGTCCTGTTTACCTGTAAAGTGTTTTTTAATAGTTCGCCAACAATCTGTGTAGTTTGCTTGACGCTCTTTACCTTCAAGGGCATATTTTGTTGGTGAAATAACGTAACGTGATTCAAACATAAATGCGAGTGTATTTTCATAGCGTTGTGGCTGTAAATCTGCATTCGACGCTTTTTCAAATACATCAGCTTCAGGCCCATGTGGTGACATACAATTATGTAGACTTGAGCCGCCCGGTACAAAACCGTGCTCTTTGGCATCGTAAACACCTTCAATTAAGCCCATAAATTCACTCATAATATTGCGATGATAATAGGGTGGGCGGAAAGTGTTTTCTGCTACCATCCATCGTGGAGGGAAAATAGCAAAATCTATATTTGCGACACCCTCAGTACCTGAAGGTGACGTAAGGACAGTAAAGATTGATGGATCTGGGTGATCATAGCTTACGGTGTTCATGACATTGAAACGCGCTAAATCATATTTATAGGGCGCACTATTACCCGTCCATGCGACCACATCGAGTGGTGAATGACCAATATCACAACGGAACATGTTACCATTAAATTTCGCAACTAATTCAAAGTGACCTTCGATATCTTCAAATGCAGCGACAGGGTAGTGAAAGTCACGGTCATTAGCGTAACCGTTTGCACCAACTGGACCACGCTCAGGCAATATGTACGCATGGCCATAGTTTTCACAAATATAACCCCGCGCAGTCTCCGTTAATAAATCAACTGCAAACTTAATGCCTCGTGGAATAACGGCAATCTCACCGGCACGCACTGTTAACTTGCCGCACTCAGTTCTAAGCAGTAGTTCGCCTTGTTGAGGAACAAACAACATCTCGCCATCTGCATTGTAAAAGTAACGGTTATCCATAGATTTGTTAGCGACATAAATATGAATACCAATACCTGTTTGTGCATTTGCGCTACCATTTGCCGCCATTGTGACGAGACCGTCGATAAAGTCAGTCGGTTCTATTGGGAAATCAATCGGATCCCAACGTAGCATCGTCGGTGGTGTTGGTACTTCGGTGATTGGTGCAGTGCGAATTAAACCATTATCAATTGCTGTATAGTCGCCTTGAACAACCGAAGGACGAATACGATAAAACCATGTTCTGCGATTATCTGCACGCGGTGCTGTAAAAGCCGTTGTGCTAAATTGCTCAGCGTATAAATCGTAGTTTACTTTTTGTGGGCTGAACTGACCAATTGGTAATGCACCCGGCAGTGCTTCGGTTTCAAATTCATTACCAAAGCCTGTCATATATTGTAATTCGTTGTTATTCATCACTAGACTCCTGAAAGGTTTTAGGTAAGATACTCTCATGTGAGAGTAAATTCAAATAGGATAGAATTTAACTCTGTAAATATTTTTTGACAGTAAAAATGCCATGACAAAAGAGATGAAAGCGACATTTGATTTAAACAGTTTCCTGCCCTACACACTCAACAATATTGCAACGCAAATGAGTGAACAATTTAGTGAGCTATATCAAAGCCAATTTGACTTAACCGTGCCACAATGGCGCATTATTGCCAATCTAGCCCAATACGGTCAGCTAAGTGCAAAATCGTTATGTGATTTGGCACACATGGATAAGTCTACGGTATCAAGAGCGGTTAAACGCTTATTAGAAAGAGACATTATAAGCGCCCAATCTGATCCACTCGATAAAAGAGCAACCTTACTGTCATTAACACGTGATGGCAGCGATATGGTCGAAAAAATTAGTCCGGTGGCATTAGATTGGCAAGCAGAGATGCTAAAAGACATAGATGAACATGAATATGAAAACTTTATCTCAACGCTGAATAAAGTTTACGATAGCCTCAATAAAAATGTTTAATTCTGTAATCTTAGCGCTGCTACATATTGATTTAGTGAATCGATACGGATATGATAATCGATATCATTTACAATTAGAAATTTGGATGCTCTCCCTATGAAATTAGCGTTAAACACAATGAAGACTTTTGGCCTTAGCCTTGTATTAGCATCAGCATTTATTACGCAACCAGTATTGGCAAATGGCCCAATTGGCGAGCACGTTAATCACCTTAAAGCAAACTTAAAAGATTATTCTGATGATGTTGAGTGGATGATAGCAAAAGTGGATGCTTTAGTGACAGAGTATGAAAAAAATGGCGCTAAGGCTGTTAAAAGCGATGATTTAATTGAGTATTGGGAATCAGTAAAGTTTCACAGTGCCATCGAAACTAATTACGTTCCAGTTTATGCATCTATTTGGCAAAGCATTTATGGTATTAAAATGGCCATCGATGATAAAAAACCTGCAAGCGAAGTACGTCAACACCAGCAGGCACTAGATGCGGCTCTATGGCAGGGGCTAGGGGCTGTTAAATTAGCCGCTGATTTTCAACAAAAAGGCTTATTGAAAGCGGTAAAAGCGACGGCCTCTGAAAACATGACGCAAAGCGCCACTATTGATGAAATTAAACATAAGTTAGACCGCGTTGTGGCAAAATATGCTGAGCGTTTAAGCGACGAAGCGACTCAAATTGTACACGATACTTACCTTCACTTATTTGAAGGCGTAGAAGGTACTCTTATTGAAAAAGACGCAAAACTTGTGGAAGTACTTGAAAAAGATTTTAACGTCACACTTCCAAAAGCCATTTCAGACAAAAAAGACGTTGACCAAGTTAGAAATGTGGTTATTGATATGCAAGAAAAACTTGATCGCGCTAAAGTGCTATTAGAAGAAGCTGAAAAGTCACGTAAGGATGTATTTTAGTGAAACGCAGAACCTTTATTCAAGGGCTGGCTGCGTTAGGGGTAGTGGGCAGCATGCCATTACCTCTTTCTCGTGCTTTTGCCGCAAGCCCAGTAAGCCCAATTTCAGTGAATGACCTACCAGCCCTAGAGGGCGATCTGACTTTATACCTAGGCCGTGGTGAAGGTGGTTTATACGAAAACGTATTGAAATCAATCGAAAAGAAAAATCCAAAACTTAACCTATCGATTCGTCGCGGGCCGACAGCAGCGCTTGGAAATATGATTGTTGCTGAAGCAAAAGCAGGCGTGAAACGGGCTGATTTATTTTGGGCTGTGGACTCAGGTGCAATTGGTTTAATTACCGATGCGGGACTCGCCAAACCGTTACCAGGCGATTTAGAATCGCAATTACAGCCGCAATTTCGCTACCCAGGTTGGGCACCCGTGACAGGGCGTATCCGTACCTTACCCTATAACACGAAGCGCCTCACCAAAGAGCAAATTCCAGATAGCATTATGGCGATAGCCGATAGCGATTTATCAATTGGCTGGGCACCCGCCTATGCATCATTCCAGTCATTTGTAACTGCAATGCGCATTCTTGAAGGCGATGATAAAACCGCTAAGTGGCTTAAAAAAGTCCAGAAACGTTCTAAAACGTATGCCGGTGAATTAGGTGTAGTGATGGCTGTTGAGCGTGGTGAGGTTGATATTGGTTTTGCAAATCACTATTACACACTTAGATTAAAGTCGGGCAAACCTGATGCAAATCTCGATCTTGCCTTCACAAATCAAGACGCGGGTTGCTTAGTTAATGCCTCGGGTGTACTTTCATTAACCGATAACCCGAATGCAATGAACTTTATGCGCTATTTATTAAGTGCAGAAGTACAAAGCTACCTTGCTCGCGAGGCCTATGAAATTCCGCTTATTCAAGGGATTGAACAGCCTTCTGGCTTACCTGCTTTATCAGCAATATCACCACCGAAAGTTGATTTAACACAATTGGCAGATTTAAGGCCAACACTTGACCTTATGCGAAGTAGCGGTGTTCTATAATGCGCATACCTGCTTCATATCCTATGGCGCTGCTTGCAGCGCTTTTGGCGTTAGCGCCTGTTTATATTCTGATCACCTTAGCCAGTGATGCAACAGCTATTTTTGATAGTCATAATTTAAAAATTCTTGGTAATACCATATCCCTCATGGTGTTAACCGTAATAGGCTCAATTTTAATTGGTGTTCCTCTGGCATTTATTAGTGCCTATGTGCAGCTTCCTTTTAAGAAGTTTTGGCTGGTGTTGTTTGCAGCGCCGCTTGCAATACCAAGCTACATCGGTGCATTTACGCTCTACGCAGCGTTTGGTCCAGGTGGTGAGATAAACCAGCTATTAGGGTTTGAAACCCCACCTATGTATGGATTAACAGGTGCAGCGATTGTGATGACGCTGTATACCTTTCCATTTGTAATGCTGACTACACGTTCATCATTGCTCAGTCTTGATGCGAGCATGGTTAACGCTGCACGCACCTTGGGTATGTCGATGACAATGAGTGTGTTTAGAGTCATATTACCGCGAGTAGTTAATGGGATTGCTGCCGGCTCTTTACTGGTGGCTCTGTATACGTTGTCGGACTTTGGCACGCCAGCTATGATGCGACTTGATACGTTTACCCGTGTGATTTATGTCGAATATAACGCGTTTGGTTTAAGTCGCGCGGCAATGTTATCACTGCAACTAATGGTAATTGTCGGCTTTTTATTGTTTATGGAGTCGCAAATAAAAACGGCCTCAGAGCGTCATGGTCGGCCATTAATGTTATTTCCAACGAATGGTCAAAAGTGCATGATGCTATTAACTTTTGCACCCATTTTGATTTTGGCGATTTGCTTACCGCTCGGTATTTTTTGCGTGTGGTTAGCGCGTGATGGCTTTGCTAATTTTGACTTCAGTATTGCATGGAACTCAGCGTACGCCTCGGGCCTAGCTGCCATTGTTGCTGTAATAGTTGCTGTGCCTGTAGCGCATGCCGCACTGACCGGTAAAGCGGGACGTATTATGGAGCGCGTGACTTATTTTGGTTTTGGTATACCGGGTATCGTAATGGGAACTGCGCTGGTGTATGGTGGATTGCAATTACCAATGTTGTATCAAACTCTTGCTTTATTAGTCATTGCGTATGTATTACGTTTTTTACCGCTTGCAGTTGGTTCTGTCCGCACCAGTACTGAGCACTTAGATTCAAGCTTGGTTAAGTCTGCCAGGGTGTTAGGAGCAAGTCCTCGTGAAGCATTTTTACGCATTACGTTGCCTTTAACCTTACGTGGTATTATTGCCGGGGCTGCGCTTGTTTTCTTAGAATCGATGCGTGAGCTTGAGGCGACGTTGTTACTTGGCCCAACAGGGTTTGAAACCTTATCTACGTATTTATGGCGTGTTTATGAAGCGGGCTATTTTGGTCGCGCAGCGATTCCAGGTTTGCTTCTTGTCGTGATATCAGCATGTGGTTTAGCTATAATGCTGTCCGGTGAAAAACGCAGTCAATTAGAACATTAAGGATCAGTTTAATGCTATCAGTTAGTAAGCTGTCTATCGATTATGGTAGCAATCGAGTGGTAAGTGATCTTAACTTGTCACTAGGCAAAAGTGAGATCCTCATGCTAGTTGGACCAACTGGCTGTGGTAAAAGTACAATATTACAAGCACTCGCAGGGCTTATCCCTATCAGCGAGGGTGAAATTAACTTAGGTTCGTGGCGTGCAACGCCAAAACAAAAAGTTCCGCCTGAAAAGCGCAAAGTGGGTATGGTTTTTCAAGACTTTGCGTTATTTCCGCATTTAACAGTGCAAGAAAATATTTGTTTTAGACTGACAGATTCAGCTAAAGGAGATCATTGGATTGCATTATTGGGTCTTGAAAAGTTTCGCAACAAGAAACCGGCCACGTTATCAGGTGGTCAGAAGCAACGTGTTGCACTGGCACGTACACTTGCGCATGAACCTGATTTTGTTTTATTGGATGAACCCTTATCAAACCTTGACGCGGCATTAAAAGATACGTTGCGATGGGATATTCGCAATGCATTGAAAAAAGCGGGTGTTCCCGCTATTTGGGTTACGCATGATCAAGAAGAAGCATTATCTATTGGTGATAGAGTTGGTGTATTGAAAGAAGGGGTTATTCAACAACTCGACACACCAGAATGTTGTTTTAGTTTACCTAGTAATCGTTTTGTTGCTCGTTTTCTTGGTGAGGCAAGTTTTATTTCTGGAAAGTCGTTAGGTGATATCGCAACAACTGACTTAGGGAATGCGCCGATAATTAAAATAGATCATGACTCAGCCGATGTTGATGTACTTTTGCGCCCTGATGATGTTCATCTTATTCAAAATGCCAGTTCAACCAATGGTAAGGTGACATGGGTGCGCTATGAAGGTGGCAGCCGTTTATGTGCAGTGAAACTTGCATGTGATACGGTTGTGACGAGTCGCGTAAGCCACGAAGTGATTGTCCGCCCAGATGATGAAGTTCATGTGTCAATCAACACCACTCACCCCCTTGCGGTCTATGCAGTTTAAATAAATCATTTATGCAGGTCTTTAAGGCCTGCAACTTCTCTTTTCTATTCTATTTAATACTTGTTCGCACTCATACTTAATCATTTTGATGGGTTAAACCGTTGCTACCTAGGTTAAAATTTGTGTTCTACGACTGCATGGATGCAGGAGGTAGAGCAATGCAGGAGCAATTGCCGAGAACACCTAAATAACGAAACTTTTGCCTTGTTATCATCGAGGCTTGTTGCCTCAGAATAGCTCATTTAATTAAGCGCAATGGTATAAGCTAATTGCTCTAACTTTCTTTTACGCTCTCAAATTTATAAATTAGTAACTAGCAAGAATAATGTTTAAAACGTAAAAAGCCCGCCAGTAGGGGCGGGCTTTAGGCTTTATTTTATAACAAGACTAACTTGTTATTAGAATGTGTAACGAACGCCTACACGCATTTCCCAAACAGAAGCACCACTTTGCGTAGCTGTTTTGCCATTGTTAGGGCTGAAGTCAGAGTAAACATAACGACCCTGATCATCGATTGATGTCTTAATCATACGGTTACCAACAAAGTTACCTTTCTTAAGTACACCCCAGTCATCATTTAGAAGGTTTGTTAAGTTATCGATAACGAAGAACACTTCACCTTTATGACCGTCCATGAACCCAGGTACTTCTTGAGTCATTTTGAAGTTAACTTTAGTGAACCAATCTGCATTTTGGCGGTTACGAGCTGAAATAGTACCGCGCTCTAAACCATTTGCAGAAATCCATTGGTTAAACTCATTAACTTCTTCTGGTGTCATGTCGTAAACAACATTTGGATCATCAACTTCAGGAATATACATTAACTGACGACTACGGTTTGAGTTGCTGTCACCGAATACAGAGTCACTGCCGTTAAACGTGTAGCTATAAGGTAAGCCTTTGTATGTTTCACTGAATAAGTTGAAGCGCGTGTTATAACCATCAAACAGCTCAGTTGTGTAACCAAGAGTCATAGTAAAACGATGCGGGATTTCGTAATCAGAAGTACGGGCACCTGGGTTTTTAGGATCAAATGTTGCCATGTTGCCGTAGTTCGAGCTCGCTACAGAACTTGTCATTGGGTTAACATCTGTAGAGTCTGTATAAGCATACGCAATTTGCATGCTAATGCCGTTATCAAAACGCTTGCTCATAGCCGCAGAGATAATTTGTGATTCACCGCTGTCGCCATTAACGTTTGTTAGTAATAAGTCACCGCTACGGCCTTCAATAGACTCAAGCACTGGACGACCATCAAATGTAGTTTCACCTGAATCTCGTAACGCAATATCTTGTACAATTGCAGCATCTTTACGTTTTGTGAATAAGTAATCTACAGAGAAAACATACTCGTCTTCAGTTGTGTACGTTGCGCCAATAGAGTATTTCCACTCAGATGGCATTTCAAAGTTAGGATCCACGGCATTAACTGATGAATCGCCTGCACCGATTTGAGTGTTAGCAACTTTATCAAATAAATCTTGTGGTACTTCATAACCTGGAGTGCCGCCATTGACGTTTGGTGTGTCAAATAAGTCTAAGCGTGCTTGTCTTTTCGCTTCATCTAGGAAGTAAACACCGTCTACGTCTTTAATACCAGTACTAATGTTCGTGATACCGTCGTTTGAATACGAGTTAGATAGCCATACGTTCGGGTTACCACCTGAGAATAAACCAACGCCTGCACGTACTTCTAATGCATCTGTTGCATACCATTCAAAACCAACACGAGGCTGAATTAAATCAATACCATCAAATGTTGACTGATTGCTGAAACCGTAACGATTAGTAAAGTTTTCGTTGAAGTTTGGCTCATCATCACTTGTGTAGCGGTCGTAGCGTAGACCGAATGTTAATGTTGCGTCTAAATCAGTGAAGCTGTATTCATCTTGTACATAGAAAGTATGTTGAGCATACGAGAAGCTTGCTGCAGCGTCTGTTGGATCATTTGTCGATGCCGCGTTGTTGTAGTACAAGCCACTCGCAATTCCATCTTCGAAATCATCTACTGAGTTAAAACGCCACTCACCTTGCGTGTGCTGTACGAATTGGTTGAACACGTCAAGTTTTTCGTATTCATAGCCGCCAGTGATAGTGTGTTGGTCTAGGTAATAAGTACCCGCAAGTTTCACTGTTGTTGTTTCGTAGTCTAAATCGTTTGATTGACGAGAATCATCTGGACCAATGTAAACTGTACCGCCATCAGACGTACTAATCTGCATTTCACCGAAGCTGCTTGCTGCATCTAAAGATTGTACAGTCGCATCTAATTCAGATTTACCAACGCGGATTTCTGTTGAAAATTGATCAGACCAATCTGAGTAGATTGAACCGATTAATGATGTGAACTCAGCACCTTGCTTGAAGAAATGATTTTCTAAAGCAACAGTATCGCTGTATGCATCAGACTGAGACAGTGTAAAACCATCATTGTAGTTGTAAATTAAGTTTGCACGGTGTGCATCGTTAATGTTCCAGTCTAGTTTTACTAAGATTTTTTCATCTTCTACTGGAGCGCTTGATGGCATACCGCCTGCGTTATAGCCGTATACATCTTGAGCGATTTGCTGAACACGAGTAAGATCTGCAGCAGAAACACTGCCTGTATCTAAACCAGCGTATTCATACTGTTTAACACCTTCAAGCTTTTCATAAGATGTGAAAAGGAAAAGGCTATCTTTAATAAGTGGTAGACCTACGTTAAAGCCATAACGTTTTTCAGTGTAGTTACCTGGGTCAACTTCTCTTCCTTCGATTTTGTCACCTTTCATAGAGTCATTGGTGTAATCGAAGAACATACCACCGTGAACTTCATTGCCGCCTGATTTAGTAACGGCATTGATGTTACATGATGTGAAACCACCGTATTGAACGTCAAAAGGTGCAAGTTCTACTGCAACCTGTTCAATTGAATCAAACGAGAAAGGTGCACGGATTGTCGGGTAGCCGTTTGAGCTTAGGCCGAAGTTATCGTTCATACGAACGCCGTCAAGCGTTAAGCTGTTAAAGCGTGGGTTACCACCACCACAGTTAATTGAACCGCGGCTATCATCTATTGTTACACGTGGGTCAATACGTACGATGTCACGTAAGTCACGGTTGATTGCTGGTTGGTTTTCTAAATCTTCAAGTGTAAACGTCGCTGCTGGACCTGTACCACCCGACATACGGCTGATAGGACGACCTGTAACAACGATTTGTTCTACATCAGTTTGTCTTTCTAACGTAACATTAACAGGGTAGTCAGCACCAACTTGTAGGTTAATGTTGTTAAACGTTTGATCTGCAAAAACGTCAGAATCTACAACAACGCGGTAAGGACCACCTACACGAAGGCCTTTCGCTGTGAAGTAACCCGCATCATTCGTTTCAGTTTCTTTTGTTGAACCTGACGGTAAGTGTACGATTGTAATCTTTGTGCCAGCAGCAGGATTACCGTTTGGCCCTTTAATCTGACCCTTGATAGCAGATGTTGTTTCATTTGCTAACGCTGCACCACTTACACCAACACATGCTGCAATAGCAAGTGACAGGGCTGTTTTGCGGAGTTGGATTTTCATTATGTTATTTCCCGTGTTAAAGGTTATGTTTCATTTATAGTTTGCTGTCAGTTGGCATCTTTAGTGCCTTTACTAACGGTTTTGCTGATTTATCAAACAACGAATTTAATAAACCGGCTAATCTGATCCCACCTTGTTGTAGGCGAGTTTTTATAACTGGTACATTTTTATAGATATAACTATAACTTATGTTTGTTTCATTTTCTTTATAGATTGATTTTGCAATATTATGAGATTCTATTAACCAATCGCTTGGAGAGCTTGAGAGGTAATCTGCTATAAGTTCTTCATTTTTTGTGTCTATAAATTGCGCAAATTCACTATAGGACAAGTTTTCGTTTTCAATTAACTTTGTGTCCCATAAGCTATGTAAATTTGTATTCTGACCGAAGAATGTGACAGAAATATTATTTCCGCCGCGGTCTTCGCCTCTACCTGCATGAAAAGGTTGGTGACTATCGCCGACCAAATGAACTAAAAAGCGCAAAGCGAACTGCTTTTCAGCAATAGATGCATTGTCATTTTTTAAGACTGTAATTGAGTATTCAATGCCTTCTAAAATATCTGTAACAGAGTCTTTATTATGGTGTGCGTGTTCATCGTACTTTGGCTTTGCATCGCCTTCATCAAAGTTTATGTAATGCCAGCGTGATGATTTCTTTTGCCAAAATGTTTCAGGTGCTGAGCGCATTTCGTCGGCCCAGGTAGCAATTTGAGGTAATGATTCACCGTCTAATAGGGGAGTTAAAGCCTGGCGAGTGGTGTCGGTAATATGGTTTGCAGCTACTTCACCTACAATACGGTGGCCGTTTTGCCCCCATGCGTGAGAAGGTGAGCTCATTGACATAGATAAAATGCCAGTTGATATGAGCAACATTGTTTTTGTTTTTTGTAACATTGAGTCAGTGTCCGAATAAATGCGTTATTAAGCACGATTCCATAATGTCAATTCTCCTGAATTTCAGCTGAAATAGAAAGGACTCAATAAGATTCATAATTTCTTGTTCATAAATTCATAAAATCAATAGGTTACAATGTTTAAGTAAAGTTACCTATTGCAATGAGTAAGAATAATTGTTCAAATAGAGACAACAGTGCGTTGTTGGCTATTAAAATTGAATTTGAAAACAATACTAATAAAAAAATCATCGATTGTTACATTTTTGTTTCTGTCTCTTATTTTGTTTTTTTGCATCGGAACGATGCAGAGTAAAGCACCGATTTCTGATATTGACGCTTTCATAGAAACTTCGTATCAATGTGCAACAAAGTCAGATCTTAATCTTAATGAACTTGTTGTTTATTCATCAGGTAAAGTGCTTGCTGAGGACGTTGCGAAAGTACTGTGTAGTGATGACACTATTAGTAAGCAATATGGAACGGTTACTTCTTACTGGGGCTATAAAACCTCAGACACAATCGAGTTTTTAGGTAAAGGAATTGCTGACCTTATTCTCGCTAAAGAGAATCTTATAAATGCGTTTATGGCAGAATCGACCTATAACTACCAAGCTGTAGTTGGGTTTCCAAATTACACCGCTTATTTAATTTCAAGTACTGAAAAACCACGTGTAGAAAAAAGTTACTTTCTTGATAAACGTATTGGCCTGTTAGATTATCCGACAAGTCGTTCTGGTCATATACTACCGAAGCAATTATTCAAAAAGTTAGATATTAACCTTGAGAATTTAAACATTGTTTATGCCAGCTCTCATTCTGAACTGAGAGAATTACTTGCCAGTGGTCAGGTCGATTTGATTTCTTCATATTGGCAAGATTCGGATCAAGCAAAGTTTTCCGCAAATTATATTACCCCGATTAGCGATAATATTAGTGGTAGTCGCTGGTACTTAAAAATGGAAAATGAAAATACTGATCTACTTTGTGCTGTGCAATTACGCTTAACAGAATTAGCGCGCAGCCAGAATTCACACTACTTTAATCATGTAGAATCATTTTGGGAATGTGATGCTGAAAAGCAAATAAAACGCAGTACAGGGGAAAACAATGCTGCCAACTAGAGTAAAGTTTGCTTATGCAGTGGTTTTCTGTGTCGCAAGTATTATGATGTTTGCGAGTTATATTTCTGCAAAATATAGTGATAACCGTGCGAATAATGCGTTAACAATCGTTAAAATAGAAAATCGGATTGCACTTGACCTGAACTACTTAAATTTACCCGATGACTTTCTTAAACATTCGGGTAGTAAAGACATGGTGCTTAATTATATTGAACAGTTAAATAGCCAGTTATCTGCCTCTGATGTGTTTGTTTACTCTATTGAGGGAATTTCAGAATACCCTGCGCGTGCAGATTTGATTGTGAAACAATTGCATACACCACAAAAATCTCTCAGTGTTAGTTTTGTCGTAGACTCCTCAATATTTGAAAAAAATGACATTGTTGTATTGATTTTAGTTTTTGGATTTGCAGGATTGTTTACCTATTTACTCTTTTTGAGTGAGCGCACTAAGATAAAAATTGCGAAACATACCCCTGATGTTGAAAAACATACTCAATTGCAACCAAAACTGATTGTTGACCTTAAAAGTAAAACATTGTCAGCAAATTGCGACAAAGAAAAAACCGTTGCTTTAGCGAATAAGCCGCTGTGTTTTTATTTGGCCCTAGTTGAGTTTTGTGTTGAAAACCCAGACGTCATACTTAATCAAAATAAAGATGTTCCCGAAGAGTTGTTAGCACTAGCTAATAAGTATTTTTACCGGTTAGTAGAACTTGGTCACACCATACGCAAACGACCAAATTTCACGAATAGTTTAGAAAAAACATTAAGTGAAATACGCGCGGCCCTTGATGAGGTTTGGCAGGAACTCCCAGAAATTAAAGACACCTATTATCCACCTAAAGCACATGGGGAAGGGTCTCGCTCTCGTCTACACCATTATGGTTTAAAGGGCATTACGCTAGATGACATTGAAGTCATTGGAAAATAACAACCACAAAGTAGCTTATAAGAAATAAAAAAGGGAAGTGCATGTTACTGACTTCCCTTGCTTTATTTACTTTGCCCCTAATTAGGCGCGTAATCAGCCGCTTTTAGAGGACTGTTCTGTTCGAAGTAACGTTTCAATGCCTGTGCATCGGTATCATCAGTACTAACGAATCCGGCTTTTTTGGTAAGCGTTGGATAACCATCACCGCCTGAGGCATTGTAGCTATTGATACTCATACGGTAGGTTTTAGTCATTTCAATTGGCGCACCATTAATTTTAACATCGGATAGCTGATTGTTTTCGCGTTTAAAACTAAGCTTATGATATTGTAAATACGCACCTGAGTCGGGCGGGAATGATGTCACAACGTCAAGGTAATCAAACAGGTCTTTACCTGTTATATCAATGTACGTAATTCTATTTTTAAACGGGTGTACTTTTAAAATATCTTTGTAGCTTACATCACCTGCGTGAATACTATCTCGGATACCACCGCCACTAATTATGCCAAAGTCAGCTCCGACAGATTGCATTTGTGCTGCAATAATCACGCGAGCTAGGTTTACTTGTTGATAACGCACTTTATTACGATCTCCTTCTAGCTTGCTATCAACTTCACCTATTTTCCCTGCAATTTGGGCTGCGCCTTTTTCTTGGTATACAGCAAGCATGTTTTTGAGTGACTTATCGGGCTCTATATAATCACCTGCTAGCTGTTTTTTACCCTCTTTATTTTCAACATATAAGTTAACAGGAATAAGTGAATAGTTAAGGAGAGTCAATTCGTCACCTTCTAGTTTAAACTCGGCTTTACCAACATATTTACCCCATTCATGGGCTTGCATAATCCATGTCCCATTTTGTTGGTCTGGTTTACAAGCCTTTCCTGGTGCAAAATTAACATCTGCGACATTCTCTTCTGACATACACACAGGCTCTTGAGAGTGGCCGCCTACGATAATATCAATCATACCCTTCGGTAAATTGCGCGCCATTGTCACGTCGCCGGGTGCATTAATACCATAGTTTGCATCGACATAATGGCCCATATGCGTAACAGCAATTGTAATATCGGGATTATATTGCGCCTCTATTTTAGGGGCTAAGCGGGTTGTCACAGTGACCGGATCTTGAAAATCTAGGCCGCCAATGTATTGCGGATTACCAATCTTTGCCGTATCCGTGGTTGTTAAACCAATGACGGCTATTTTAAGGCCATTTTTTTCGAATACTTCGTAAGCCTGATAGGCCGTTTTTCCGGTTTCTTTATCAAAAATATTGGCAGATAAGAATGGAAAGTTTGACCACTGTTGCTGTTTATCTAAAACAGCTAATGGGTTATCAAACTCATGGTTTCCAATTGCCATTGCATCATAACCAATTGCAGACATTCCTTTAAAATCTGGTTCAGCGTGCTGTAAGTCAGATTCAGGAATACCAGTATTAATATCGCCACCAGACAATAATAATACGGCGTGTCCATTGTTGACTGCTTCTGCTTTTAATCGATCAATAAGGGTCTTACGAGCAGCCATACCGTATTCACCTTGTTCATTGTGCCAAAAACGGCCATGGTTATCGTTCGTGTGGAGAAGTGTAAGGTATTGAACACTATCAGTATGATTTGAAGAGCTACTACATGCAGTGAGTGTGACAAGTAGTGAAGATAAAATAAAAAAGCGCATAATATGTTGCCTGATAAAAGCATGAGGTTAATTATGCGCTTAGTTTAAACGACTGAGGTTTAAATTAAATGACTTTTATACGTTTTTATTGCTCATTTGTGTATTTAATTGTCCCGTCGCCGCTAATTGTCTACGTTGTAACTCTTGTTCAGCATAATGGGATTTTTGGTGGTTATTACCAACCATCCAGTTAAGGAAGCTTGCTGGGAGCTTATTGTATGGCTCACCGTGGTGTAAGCCAAAATCGCAGATTGCGGTTTCTTCATTAGCCATAGTGGTGTTCCTATGTGTTCATTGTTGTCGTGTAGATACTAACAAACTCAGTGTATTTGATAAGACGATTTTGCTTTTAAAAGCAATTTTTATATAACTAAAATGAATACGCGATGTAAATAAGTGTAACTAAGTTGTGATTGATTTGATGTGTTTTGTGTAACTGTTTGGTCTGCTATTTTACGACAGCTGTTTTTTGTTTAGTCTCTTGGCAGTTTTATAATAAAAATTATCAGGAATGATTAATAATGAAAAAGCACTTGGTATCTTCATTGTTATTTGCTGCGTGTTTCCAAGCAAATGCAACGGTTGTAGAAATGCAAACCGATCACGGCACTATTACTATCAACTTATATGATCAACAAACACCGGTAACAGTTGAAAACTTCTTAAGCTACGTTGGCGATGGCGCGTATGATGGCAGTGTTATTCATCGCTCTGTAGATAACTTTGTTTTGCAAGGCGGTGGCTTTAGTTATGATACTGATTTTAAAGAGATTGAAACGAAGCCTGCAATAAAAAACGAACCTGAGTTATCAAATGTGAAAGGCACAATAGCGATGGCCAAACAAGGCGGCAATGCGAATAGTGCAACAAGCCAATGGTTTTTTAACTTAAAAGATAACAGCGCGAATTTAGACGTACAAAATGGTGGTTTTACTGTGTTCGGTGAAATTACAGCAGATAGCCAACAGGCAATTGATGCAATTACGTCTTTGGTCCATTGTGGTGAAATTCCCGTTGTAGGCCTTAATAAAGATCAGTGTCCTGATACGACATCGGGTTTTAATGCTGAGGACTTAGTGACGATTAACAGTGTTATTATCGTAAATGACGACCCTAACTCATCTGCATCGCTGCAACCTAAAGAAAACACCTTAATTGAGAATGTTGATTCTGGGGATGGGACCAGTGGCGGAAGTTCAGGGAGCATGGCATGGCTACTATCTCTTCTTGCCTTTGCTGGCGTGAGTCGCTTTAAAAAATAAACACTTATTTCGGTAAGGCGTTTAATTCGCCTTACCGAGTATGGACGCTAAAAAACGCGAGTTAAAATGACCACCCACATAGATAGCATAACTAAACTGCTAATAACAAAACTGTAATAACGCACTTTTAACGTATTTGATGTTAAATGAATATAACTGTGCAAAACACGCAGCAAAACATAAACCCACGCTAATGCCACAAACATATAACCTACCGCATTTAACTGTAAGGCTGTTAAACAGGCAATAAAGAACAACACAGGCATTTCGAATTGATTAATAAAATTTCGATCTGCGACACGCACATCTGAGCCGGCTTTTTCGAGCTCCATGGTAAGAAAATCTTTCATTTCAATTGTTTTTTGCTTTGCAGCACGAAAACGGCGTTTACCCATTATGAACATAATAATGAACGTAAGTAAGACCTGTGTGAACATTGCTACAATTAGCCACTTTTCCATAGTTCATCCTTTGTTATAGTTATAGTTGTAAAGTTTAAGTCGTTAGTCCTGCTTTTTTCACAATGTGTTACAAACTTTTAGGGTTGTTACGCTAAAAAGCATTGAATTGCGACCTATGAAAACTCATGATAAATAATAATTAATGTAATATCTAATGGATACAATAAAATGACAAAAATAATAGGGCTTAGTGCGATTGCATTTGCAGTATTAGCAGGCTGTACTTCTACACCACCGAGTGTTAATACCAGCCTGATCCCAGACTCGTTGGTTGTTAGCCCAAACGATAGCCGTGAATACAAAACACTTAAATTAGACAACGAAATAGATGTTATTTTAATTTCAGATCCCAGTGTTGAAAAATCAGCGGCAGCCTTAAGTGTGGGTGTTGGTCTTTTGCATGACCCTATGTCACAACAGGGGATGGCACATTATTTAGAGCACATGCTATTTTTAGGAACCGATCGTTACCCGGATACTAAAGGGTACAGTGACTTTATGACTAAAAACGGTGGGGCACATAATGCTTATACGTGGTTAGATATTACCAACTACATGTTTAAAGTGAATAATGATGCATACGATGAAGCATTAGATCGTTTTGCAGATTTCTTTAAATCACCCAAGCTATATCCTGAATACACCGATAAAGAAAAAAATGCAGTAAATGCGGAATGGTCAATGCGCCGCGAAATGGATTTTTTTGGGCAATTTAAGTTAGCGCGTAAAATGATGGGTTCACACCCAGCTAATCGTTTCTTAATCGGAAACCTTGAAACTTTAGGGGATAAAGAAGGCAGTAACTTACATCAGCAAACAGTTGAGTTTTATAATAAGTACTACTCATCTAACATCATGAAAGTTGCAATGATTTCTAATCGTCCGCTTGCTGAAATGGAAGCTAAAGCTAAGCAATATTTTGCAGACATTGAAAACAAAAATATAGAGAAACCCACTGTCACAGCTAAGTTAGACTTTGACCAAGCCGGTGGCAAACGCGTTTATTACTCGCCAAATGAAGATGTTAAGCAACTTCAGTTAGAGTTTACGATTGCTGATAACAGTAATCAGTTTGCCGTTAAGCCAAACCGTTTTGTTTCTTACCTGCTGAGTAATGAAATGCAAGGTAGCCCCGCTCAGATTCTACGAGATAAAGGTTGGGTTTCTCAATTAACAGCGTCTGCTGCTCCGACACAATATGGTAACTATGGCAGTCTAACTGTGAACGTTGAGCTGACAGATGCAGGCATGCAAAACCGCGAGGAAATTGTCGCTACCATCATGCAATACATTGCATTGATAAAAGAGCAGGGTGTTGATAGTAAATACTTTAATGAGATCCGCACTTCTTTAAACAATGAATTTCAGTTTTTAGAAAAAGGCGATGAGTTTGGTTATGTAAGTAATCTAACTGATAGCATGCAAAAGTTCCCTGTTAATAATGCAATTAATGCACCTTATTACTACGCTCAATTTGATGCTGAAGCCGTGCAGAATGTGCTGTCTCAACTCAATGAAGATACTTTGCGTATTTGGTATATATCTAAGCAAGAAGAAACAGACTCACAGTTACACTTCTATGATGGTAAATACCGTATTGAAGATATTAGTGAAGATGAAATTAAACGTTGGAGTCAACCAAGTGAATTTGCACTTGCCTTACCAACCGTCAATCGCTTATTACCCGAAAGTTTTGCTATTAAAACGGGTGAATTTAAGCAGCAAGATCATCCTAAACTCGTGTTTGATAAGCAAGGCGTAAAAGTATGGCGTCAAGCAAGTCAGCAATTTACTGAGCAACCTAAAGGCTTAGTCGAAGTTTATATCAATACACCCGATGCATTAGTTGACGCAAAATCACAGGTTCTCTACTCAATTTGGGCTGATGTCTATAATTTACAACAAAGTAAACTAAGTACTGAAGCTGCTGTTGCGGGGATGAGCCTTGGCTTACAGCCAAGTAATGGATTGATTTTATCACTCAGTGGCTTTACCGATAAGCAAGACGTTTTACTCGCACAAGCGTTAGAAAATCTGCAATTAGACGTGTCTCAAGAAGGGTTTGCACAAGCGATTGACCGCTTTAAGCGCGATTTATTAAACCAGCAAAAGCAATTTCCGTTTTATCAAGCTTTTGGTGAGTATTCTAAATTAATTCGCAGTGGTAAGTTTGATACTGAGACATTAATTGCCGCAGCAGATGAACTCACTTTGGCTGACTTTGAAAGTATTAAACAATCAACCCTAGCAGCTAATGACTTACGTGTATTCTCATTCGGTAATTATAATCAAAAAGATGTTGAGTCAATTGCAAATAAATTGATAGCCATTTTACCAAAGGGTCATAAAACGACGGAGTTTGCGCGCAGCAAAGCGTGGTTACCACAAGAAGGTGAGCGCATAGTATTACAAAAAGATATTGATGTAGCTGATGTTGCGATCATCGATATGGTCGTTCATCCAACGCCGGGTTATAAACAAAAAGCACAAGCACAAGTGTTGCAAAACCACTTCAGAACTGTTGCTTTTGATAAACTGCGCACCGAAGAGCAATTAGCTTATGCGGTGGGTGCATTGGCTCGACCTATTGAAGATTACTCTGCGCTTGGTTTGTACATTCAAACACCTGTTAAAGGGCCAAAAGAGATGCAAACGCGTTTTGATGAGTTTAAAAAACAATACGCGGTAGAGCTTGATAGCATGACAGAAGAGACATTTGCTCAGCTTAAAAATGCCACCCTCGTGTCGCTAAAAGAGCAACCAAAGAATCTCAGTGATGAAATGTCGCCACTTATTAACGATTGGTACCGTGAAAACTTTAACTTTGATTCAAAAGAGCAGTTAATTGCTGAAGTTGAAAAAGTGACGTTGGCTGACTTGAAAGACTATTACAAGCAAACCATGTTAAATGATAAGGCGCCGCGTTTAAGCGTGCAAATGCGTGGTAGTAAGTTTGCAGACAAACCATTCGCCGACTTCGAAAATCAAACTAAAGTGACTAATCTAGAAACCTATTACAAAGGAATTAAATTTCAAAAGTAAGTTTTCTGGTTGTCATTACAAAAGCCCAAGCATTTGCTTGGGCTTTGTAATTTTAGGCAACGAGTAAGAACCCGATAAAGGCTGCCGTTGCTGCTATAAGGGTATACGGTAATTGTGTGACAGCATGGCTGACTAAATCGCAACCCGAGCCTTGTGCTGCTAGTACAGTGGAGTCAGAGTAAAAACATGCTTGGCTACCAAATGACGAAGCCGACAGTAATGCCCCAATCACCAATGGAATATTGGCGTCAATTGCGTATGCTAATGGCATAACTATAGGGATTGTCACTGCAAATATTCCCCAGCTAGATCCCGTGGCAAAGGCAAGTACAGCCATTGCTAAAAAGACCACCGCAGGTAGATATTGTGCTGTCATATAGGGGCTTAAAGTATTTATCACATACTGTGGAAGCATAAGCTGGTCACAAACATCTTTAAATATAAATGCCGCCACGACTGTGCCGATAGCTGGGATCATGCTTTTAAAACCATCAAGCATTCGCTCAATAAGCTCCCCTAATGACATAAGTTTTTGCAACATATAAAACGGTAGTACCACAGCAAACGTTGCCAGCAACCCTTTGAATACATCGATATCAAAGTACACGGTAAAAGCAACTAGCAAGATGATAGGGACCAAGAAATTATACAATTTGCCGTTAGTAGCCGCTGTTTCGAAGTTTTCTTCAGCTGCCTTTACTGCGTATTCATCCGCAGTATGAACGTCGTTATATTGGTTGCTCGACACGGCTATTTCGTTGTGCATGGCACGACTTTGTGCTTTTTTCATTGGCCCAAATGCAGGGATCACATTTAAGCTAACGAGCAATACGACAATAACGGCAAACCAAGCGTAAAACATATACGGAATCGCTTGGATATACACGGCAATGCCTTGGCCTTCAGCGGCAACATTGTTGTCGACTAGAAGCCCACCAAAAAACACGGCCCATGTTGATAATGGCACAAGTACGCAGATAGGGGCTGCTGTCGAGTCAACGACATACGCGAGCATTTCACGACTGATTTTAAATTTATCAGTAATGCGTTTCATTGTCTCGCCAACAGTCAGCGCATTTAGGTAATCATCAATAAATATAATTACACCCAAAGCAAACGTCATAAGTAAAGAAGAGCGTTGTCCTCTTGCAAACTTAAGTGCTAACTCGGCAAAGGCAGTTGCCCCTCCGGTCCTGACTAACAAAGCGATTAATGCACCAAAGCCACCACAGACTAAAATAAGCCAAGCGATAGTTTCATCTTGCATCACCTTAAGAGAAATATCAGCAAAGTTTGCTAATATAGCGGTAGGTCCCAACATGGCTAAACCAAAGAGGGCACCTATAAGTAAAGATAAAATAGGGCGGCGTAAAAATACGGCCAAAACCACCACCAATATTGGCGGTAGTAAACTTAACGCAGAAGGTTCTTGCATTATAATTTTCACACAGTTAAGCAAAAGTCTTTTGCTTACATAAATCAAAAGTTGTTTTTTCAACTCATGTCACTGCTTTACGCGAACACACTTTAAGGCCGCTTTACGGTAAGTGCCTGCGTTGGCTGGCGCCAGACAGTATAGAGGATATACTGCTATTGTTTTGCCCAAAACATCGCGTGAAAAATAATCCTGAATTTTAATTTAGTCAATAAGAATTTTTATCTTATCTTAATTAATTTAAGCAGTGTATTCATGTTAGGCTTAAGTAAAATTTAACGAAGGGTTTTTATGGCTTTTTCAGATACATACAGGTTAAGTAGTCATGCTGTGATCACGAATGATCAGGGCCAAGTATTATTACTTAAAGCAGACTATGGGCAAAAAAGTTGGGGATTACCGGGCGGTGCCTTAGACCAAGGTGAAACAATACATCAGGCTTTAGTGCGTGAATGTAAAGAAGAGCTCAACTGCGACATTCAAATTGGCTATCTGAGTGGGGTTTATTACCACACTGCATTTAACTCTCACGCATTTATATTTCGTGCCTATTTACCTGAAAATGCGGAAATTATGCTCAGTAACGAACATACAGAATATGATTATTTTGATATAGACGCCTTGTCGACCGTTCAGAAAGAGCGTGTTCTGGATTGTTTAAATTTTACATCAGATGTAGTCAGTAAAGTATTTTAAGGGAACTTAAATGTTTGATATCCATTTACGTGCTGGGCAACCGGGTGACGAGCAATTTATTCTCAGTCTTTTAAATCAACCCTCTTTTATCAAATACATCGGTGATAAGCAGATTAAAACGTTGGCACAAGCACAGCATTATATTCAACAGACCTTTATTAACAGCCACCAGCAGTTCGGTTTTGGCAGTTATGTTGTTTGTTTAGCGGATGGCACAGCGATAGGAATGGTGGGCTTGTTTCAGCGTGACGCACTGGCTATTCCAGATTTAGGGTTTGCTTTGTTAGCAGAGTATGAAGGGCAGGGAATTACCACCCGTGCGGCTGGTTTATTGTTAGCAAAAACGCACGTTAAGGCACTTGGAGTATTGGTGGCAATTACGTCACAAACAAATAGTGCATCGCAAAAAGTACTACAAAAACTCGGATTTGAGCAGGTGGGTGATGTCATTATTAATGACGATCACCAACCACTCACTTTACTTTTAAAGAGCAAGCTTTGAGAGTTCATTGCCTACTTGTTGATTCACTTTAAGCCACGTCGTCTCAAGTGTTGCAACGAGCCCTTCATAATCATTATCGTGTAAAGGTGTTAGCTCGTTAAAGTAGTTAACAGCCTTTATTTTTCGACCAGTCTCTGGTGTTGTGTAATATAAACGCCAAAGACCTGCGATATTTGCGTTACCTTTTTCGTCGCCATTAAAGTGATGAAGTTCGTATTCAAGCTCGTAGTAACGTTGTTGATCGACATCGGTAATAACCGGTAATCCTTTTATTACCATCCAGTTTGTCAGCTGTGTGTATAGTTGCTGATGCGCACTGGCTGTCAGCATTAAGTCAGGCGATTCACTCCACAGGTGATAATTTGCTGCGTTAACACGGTTATTATCGAGAACCATTGCAATACCGCGATTATTCAGTGCACCTCGCAATTGAACAGTATTAACTCTTAGCTGAACGTGTGTATTGTCACTCGAACGCTTCATAGCCACGATTGGCTGCGAAAACTGATAATACTCGATGGTTGAGAATGACGTTTGGCTACAACCAACTAACAGTAATGCTGCGCCTAAACTAAATAAAGCGAGATGTTTATTGTTCATTATTGTTTCCTCGGAGTGGGATCAGCTGGGAGTTCTTTATCAAAAATCAGCATGTTAGGCTGTTGATTCAAACCTCGGGTAAGTGGCTGTAGCTCTTCACTTAAGCGCTTAAATTCTGACAAGGTTGTTTGTAATTGCTGGTGGAATGTTGAGCCTTGCTCATAACTTGCCATTGTTTTTTCGAATTGTTTCATGGTTTTATCAAATTGCTGCATGCTCTTGGTCATTTCAGCAAAGTTTCGATTAATATCACCGGGTAAATCTTGGGTATCTTGTTTATTAAGAAGATCCCGCATGTCATGAGCGAGCGCTTGGTATTCTGAAAAGGTCTCTTGCATTTGCGCTAAACTGTCTTCAATTTTTAAATTATTCACTTTATTAAGCACATCAGACACTTGGTCTGCAAGCACCGTGATACCACTCGATACACTCGGGAAAACAGTATACTCAGCAATCGTTGTGAGTTCTGCAGGCTTCGCGTTGTCGTAAATATCAAGATCAACGTACACCGCACCCGTTAGTAAGTTACCTGGTTTTAAGGAAGCTCGCAGACCATTTTTAATCCAGCCGTTGAGGCTTGAATGCCAAAACTCTCGTGCCGCTGCACTGTCATGATAAAGCCGCCCGTATTCAATTTTTATGAGCGCAGGAACGGCTGTGTTATCGGTTCGAAAGTGGGCAGGTTTACCGTTTATGATGACACTGGCGGGTGCCTCAACCACACTGCCTATTCGCATTCCTCTGTATTCTACTGGAGCGCCGGCTCTAAGGCCTCGAATTGATTGCTCAAAGTCTATTAAGTAGTAATCAAAATCATAAAAACGCTCTTCTAAAGCGGCTTTATAGCTATCACTTAACGAGAAGCTATGCCCATTGCTGGCTACTTCACCGGGGGCTTGTTGCTCTGGTCTACCGACAGAGATTCCGCCTTTTAGCAGTTTACTTAAAGAGCCGGTGTTAACATTTATACCATCGGCAGAAAGGTCAATTTCAATGCCTGAGTTAACCCAAAAAATGGAGTTGAGTGTTATTAAGTTCTGGTACGGTTCGTTAATAAAAATACCGTATTTCATTGCCTGATTTTTCCAGTCAAATGTGGCTGTTTCTATTTGACCTATTTTATAATCTTTAAAATAGATGCCCGTACTCACATCAAGCACTTCAGCGTTGTAGCTCAGTAAAGTAAAACGTCCGCCTTTGACATCTTTGCCAATTAATGCCGGTTCTTCTTGTAACTCAAATTTTTCAGTGAGTTTTTTACTTTCGCCAGGAGAGAATTCTAAGTAAACGCCAGAAAGTAGCGTGCTCATGCCGCTGATACCCGTATCATCAATGCGCGGCTTTACAACCCAAATTTTGGCATCTTCGGTGAGTAAGTCTTCGTAATGTTTATCTATTTGAGCGCGAGCAATAACACTGTTCTGTTTGTCTGAGAGTCTAACATGATCGATTTGGCCTATTTTTACACTGCGAACTTTAATCTCTGTTTTACCAGCTACAATCCCCTCCGCATGGGGCATTTTAATAAAGACGGTTGTCCCTTTATTTACTTGATATTGATATAACATCCATGCACCAATTAGCAAGGCAATAACGGGAATGATCCAAATTGCCGATACATTGGGCGCTGTTTTTATTTTAGCGGTTTCGCTCATACCAAGGTCTCTTGTTTCGCTGTTTTTAAGTTTTCAGGGTTATCCCACAATAGTCGTGGATCAAATGCATGGGCTGCTAACATTTGGCAGATCACCATGGTTGTAAAAAAGACGGTGCCGATACCGGGTGTCACTGACATTAAGTTTCCTAGTTGTACTAAGGCTACTAAAATAGCGACAACAAATACATCTATCATTGACCATTTACCAATAAACTCAGTTAATTGATAAATTCGAGTGTAACTTTTTGTTTGCCTATTCGCTGGCCGTGCCACCATAAAACATAAAAAACTCATTACCAATGCTTTAGCCAAAGGCACGACTACACTGGCTAAAAATATAATCATTGCAATAGGGTAGGAGCCACTGTTCCATAAAATCATCACACCGCCAATTAATGTCGACGGGGTTTCATCACCTAGGCTCGTTGTGTACATAATGGGAAAAATATTGGCAGGAATATAACACGCGATAGACGTTATTAACCAAGCTGCCGCTTTTTGAACACTATACGGGTTACGAGTGAAGGTTTTAGATTCACAACGCACGCAAATATCTGTGTCTCCTAACTGGCCACAAACATGGCATGCACGCAAGCCTTGATCGATGGCCCTGGTGTTAGGCTTTGTTTGTTTGATGTAAACTGGGGGTTTGATTTGTTGCCATAAAGCGTGCTTGTTGAGCTTTGCTGTCGCACTTACATAGCAGATAACAAAGGCGGCATACGAGTAAAAGCTGACACCAAATTCAATATCAGCCATCGACATTATTTTAACCATACTGACCATGACACCAATTAAGAAAATTTCAGACATGATCCAAGGTTCTAAAGCAAAGGTCATTTTTAACAGTCGTTTACCCCATAAATAGGGCAATGCCTTTAGTAACCCTAAGTGCAGAGGAATAATCAGTAAAAGTAAAAACATCGGTAAGCCGATGATGCTTACATCGATAAAGAGGCCTAGAAAGTCACTGTCGTAATTAAATAATATTCGCGCAGCATCAGGCAGCGTAATTGTTTGCGTTATGCCACTGCTGGTAAATGATAAGAATGGGTAAAACATACTACTTAATAGCATCACAATGGCGCTTAAGCTCAGTGCAACAATGTGGCTATCTTGATTTGCTTGTGAAGATAACAGCTTTGTATTGCAATGCGGGCAGACTGCTAATTGTTTTGCTTTAAGGTCTGGGATCTCAATGACATGATCACAACTTGGGCATGCTGTTTGCAAACTAAGGGTCTCTTAAACAAGAACTTAGTTAATTCTGCATCAATTAAGGCTTAAATACAAATGCAGAATTGTTTTAAATAAGTTAATATATGTACAAATCTTGAGTGTATTTTATGCAATATGTTGTTTAAGGTGAGCGGTGAAGCAATTACTTTTCTTTTTAATGCTGTGTATTAATTTTAAAGCTTACTGCTTATCTTCTCAGCATACTGAGAAGGCGCTCGTGATTGCTGCAAGTGCCTATCTACCTCCTTATATGATGGAGCGTACCAACAGCGGTATTCAATTAGAAATAGTCAAAGCGGCACTTAAATCACAGGGCATCACTCAGCTTGATATCCACTACATGTCGAATAAGCGTATAGAGCAGCAGCTTATTCAAGGCAAAATAGACATCGCCCTAAATTTTCCTGCCACGGTACATGCTGACGTATATAAAAGTGAGGCATTGCTTTATTATCAAAATGTTGCGATTAGTCTAGCTGCCAGCGAGTTTACAATTAATAGCGTGTACGACCTTGCAGGTAAAAGTGTGTTGGCTTTTCAAAATGCGACAAACTTTATCGAACCGCCCTTTAAATCAATTACTCATATTTTACGCTCTTACGACGAAGTGATAAACCAAGAGGCACAGGTTGATCATTTAATGAAAGGCTGGGTCGATGTCATTATTCTAGAGCGTCGTGTGTTCTTATATTATCTAGAAAAATACAAGCAATCAGCCAAGCATCTTCCTTTTGTGGTCCACCCTATTTTCCAACGTGCGCCAAGACCCGCTTTTTTCAACAATAAGGCACTTAAAGAGACCTTTAATATTGGCCTTGGAAAAATAATTGATTCAGGCGAATATCAAGCGATTATTCGCCTTGATGGTACTGAGTACGCAAAGCTCAGCACCGATAAGTTAAGCAAATAAAGCGACAGTTTGGCGACTGAGTGCGATAAGCTTGCCATCTTCACGCCAAATGCAGCCATCTTCTAAGCCATAACCCCCTTTACTGTGATGGGTGATTGCTTCATACCCAACCCATGCATCAGGTGCAACTTCGGGCTCATCTAAAAATTCAATGTACCATGACATACTACTGGCAGGTGCAGGTTGCTTGAACATTTGTAATAATGTCGGCGGCCAGGCATCTGTTAGCGCAATAATATGTGCCTCAGCCATTTGCGAAGGCCCCTGTTTAAACTTCATCCAGCCACCAAGGTGTGAGGTATCGGCAGCAGAAAATGGCATATTACCATCTTGCAAACACAGCGATACGTGTTGGAAAAACGCAGGCATCATTCCTTCTTTATAAGGGAGGATGAATCGCTCATCTACCGGTTTGAGTTGCATTATTTTACTCACATCAACGCGTACCGCTGATTCTCGATTGGCTCCAAAGCAGGCTTGGGTAATCACGCATACGTCACCATTTTGAATGACTTTGGCAAGTACTTGTGCGCTGTTTTTACCTTCGCGCAATACCTCAACATCAATGGAAAAATCAGTATCAGCCAATAATGGCCCTACAAAGTTGGTGCTCAGTGATAATAAACGACGCGAGCCATCAATATGCTGACGCATAGCTTGATATAATAAAGCGGCCGATAACCCCCCAAACGCGGTACGACCCTGACACCAGTTTTCGGGGAATTGCATGACTTTGGTTTTATCTTTACCAAGCTCACTGGCTTTAGCGAGTAATTGTTCAAAATGCATAAATATCCTTAACATTTATTATTATGTCGTTGGTTATAGCACAGTAAAAGTCATCAGACCAGTTTGTTTGGCACGCCGTTTGGCTTAGAAACTGGCGGTTTTTGCGGAAAAAGTATGCATTTAGAAAATATTTCAAAAAAAAGTAAATTTTTTTCATTTTTATAGTTGAATTCAGTTTGCTGCACCCCTATTTACTAGTCATCGAACGTTTTAACGAATTTTGAAGTTGGAGAAGATTCATGGGTAGAATTATTGGAATCGATTTAGGTACTACTAACTCTTGTGTAGCAGTACTAGACGGTGATAAAGCACGCGTAATTGAAAACGCGGAAGGCGATCGCACAACACCATCGATCATTGCATACACGCAAGACGGTGAAACATTAGTTGGTCAACCTGCAAAACGCCAAGCAGTAACAAACCCAACTAACACATTATTTGCTATCAAGCGTCTAATTGGTCGTCGCTTTGAAGATGAAGAAGTGCAACGCGATATCGGCATCATGCCTTTTAAAATTGTAAAGGCTGATAACGGTGACGCATGGGTTGAAGCACGCGGTGAAAAACGTGCTGCACCACAAATATCTGCTGAAGTACTGAAGAAAATGAAGAAAACAGCAGAAGACTTCTTAGGCGAAGCGGTTACTGAAGCGGTAATCACTGTACCTGCTTACTTCAATGACTCACAACGTCAAGCAACGAAAGATGCGGGTCGTATCGCAGGTCTTGAAGTAAAACGTATCATCAATGAGCCAACAGCCGCTGCACTTGCATACGGTATGGACAAAAACAAAGGTGAAAACGTTGTTGCAGTTTACGACTTAGGTGGCGGTACTTTCGATATCTCAATCATTGAGATTGACGAAGTTGAAGGCGAGCACACATTTGAAGTACTTGCGACTAATGGTGACACACACCTAGGTGGTGAAGACTTTGATAACCGTGTAATCAACTACTTGGTTGAAGAGTTCAAGAAAGATCAAGGCATTGACCTTAAAAATGATCCTCTTGCGATGCAACGTGTTAAAGAAGCAGCTGAAAAAGCGAAGATTGAACTTTCTTCTGCACAGCAAACAGAAGTTAACTTACCGTATGTGACTGCTGACGCATCAGGTCCTAAGCACATGAACGTGAAAGTAACACGTGCAAAACTTGAGTCACTGGTTGAAGACTTAGTTACTAAGTCAATCGAGCCACTTAAGCGTGCACTTGCTGATGCTGATTTATCAGTTAGCGACATTAATGACATCATCCTTGTTGGTGGTCAAACACGTATGCCACTAGTGCAAAAAACGGTTGCTGAGTTCTTTGGTAAAGAACCACGTAAAGACGTTAACCCAGATGAAGCGGTTGCAGTAGGTGCAGCGATTCAAGGTGGTGTACTTGCAGGTGACGTAAAAGACGTACTACTTCTTGACGTATCTCCGTTATCACTTGGTATCGAGACGATGGGCCAAGTAATGACGGCGTTAATTGAGAAAAACACGACGATTCCTACTAAGAAATCACAAGTGTTCTCAACAGCGGAAGATAATCAGTCTGCAGTAACGATTCACGTGTTACAAGGTGAGCGTAAGCGTGCTAGCGATAACAAATCACTAGGTCAATTTAACCTAGAAGGTATTCGTCCAGCGCAACGTGGTACACCACAAATCGAAGTTACTTTCGATGTTGATGCTGACGGTATCTTACACGTATCTGCGAAAGACAAAGATACAGGCAAAGAGCAGAAGATTACTATCCAAGCTTCTTCAGGTCTAAGCGATGAAGAAGTTGAAAAAATGGTACGTGATGCAGAAGCTCACGCTGAAGAAGACAAGAAATTCGAAGAGCTAGTCGCGACTCGTAACCAAGCTGATGCAATGGTTCACGGTACACGTAAGCAAATCGAAGAAGCAGGCGATGCATTACCTGCAGAAGATAAAGAAGCAATCGAAGCTGCAGTTTCAGAACTTGAAGCGGCGATTAAGAGTGACAAGAAAGAAGAGATCGAAGCGAAGACGCAAGCGCTTGCTGAAAAGTCACAAAAGCTTATGGAAATTGCACAAGCTAAAGCACAACAACAAGGTGGTGCTGACGCAGGTGCACAACAATCTTCTGCTAAGCAAGACGACGATGTTGTTGATGCAGAGTTCGAAGAAGTGAAAGACGACAAGTAATTGTTCGTACCGCTTCTGCCTAGCTTAAAAGAGGCTGCTTTATTAGGCCAATTAAGTTAGGATGAATGATTGAGGCGCGCCGGCGATTTCGCTTGACGCGCCTTTTGCATGTATATGGATGGTAAAGCGATACCCTTTATCGGTTTACTTTCATGCAGTGAAAACTGCAGTAAAAAGAGTAGTGTGATAGATATGTCAAAAAGCGATTATTATGAAGTTCTCGGCGTTAGCAAAGATGCCAGCGAACGAGACATCAAAAAAGCGTATAAGCGCTTAGCGATGAAATATCATCCAGACCGTACAGCAGGCGATAAAGAACTTGAAACGAAATTCAAGGAAGTAAAAGAAGCCTACGAAGTACTTACTGATGACCAAAAACGTCAAATGTATGACCAATATGGTCATGCTGCCTTTGAACAAGGTGGTGGCGGTCATGGCGGTGGCTTTGGTGGTGGTCACGGTGACTTTGGTGATATTTTTGGTGATGTGTTTGGTGATATTTTCGGTGGCGGTGGTCGTCGTCAATCTCGCCAACAGCGCGGTGCTGATTTACGTTACAACATGGACTTAAGCCTTGAAGAAGCTGTTCGTGGTAAAGATGTAGAAATTAAAGTACCGACATGGGTAAGTTGTAAACCGTGTGATGGTAGTGGCGCAAAAGCCGGCTCTAAACCAAAAACATGTACAACGTGTCATGGTGCAGGCCAAGTGCAAATGCGCCAAGGGTTTTTTGCTGTGCAGCAAACATGTCCTACCTGTCAGGGCACTGGTCAGATTATTTCTGATCCCTGTGATAGCTGTCATGGTCAAGGCCGCGTCGAAAAGACTAAAACATTATCAGTTAAAATCCCTGCGGGTGTAGATACGGGTGACCGTATTCGTCTTTCAGGTGAAGGTGAAGCGGGGATGCATGGTGCCCCTGCGGGTGATTTATATGTTCAAGTCTCTGTTCGTGAACACCCAATTTTCCAACGTGATGGCAATAACCTGTATTGTGAAGTACCAATTGGTTTCACAACGGCAGCATTAGGTGGTGAAATTGAAGTGCCGACGTTAGACGGTCGTGCCAAACTGAAGATCCCAGCAGAAAGCCAAACGGGTAAAATGTTCCGTATGCGTGGTAAAGGCGTTAAGTCTGTACGCAGTGGTGCTCAAGGTGACTTAATCTGTAAAGTCGTGATAGAAACGCCTGTTAATCTTAATGAACGTCAGCGTGAACTGCTTGAAGAACTTGAGCAAAGCATGGGTAAAGATGGTTCTAAAAATCGCCCAAAAGAAAAAGGTTTCTTTGACGGTGTGAAGAAATTCTTCGATGATTTAACTAAGTAATTTTAGTTAGCTGAATATAAAAATGGCGCTTACTTGTAAGCGCCTTTTTTATGCTTGTTTTAGTGATCTAAGAACAAATAGTTTTGCCAGCTTTTCATTCTGATTAACACTTTTCGCATAACAGAAACATGCTCAAAATGTTCTGAATACACGGCCACTTCGGTACTTGTGCCTTGTGGGAGATGATATTCACTCATATCGTCGGTAATTTTCAGTGTCACGATTGCCCGCCCTTCACGTGCAAAAAACTCACTGCCCATTAGTGTACCTTGTGCTTGAACTTGTCCTTCACCTATTGCTGGTAGTACATCAACGACTTCACCTGCAAAGGTTTTGCCGGGAATGGCTTTAAAAATAAAATCAGCTTTATAGCCAGGCTCTAATCTAAGTAATGAATTTTGTCTAAATGCGGCCACGTAACGAGTGTCTTCTTTGTGTACAAAGGTCATCACTGGGCGCAATGGCATAGGGACGGCAATCATCCCTGGGCGAAGAGTTAATTGGGTAACGTAACCGTCTGTCGGTGCATAAACACGAGTGCTATCAAGGTTAAACTGTGCTTGTTCTAAATGGGCTCTAGCTGCGGCTATTTTGGTTTGTTCACCATTAATTTCTGATTCGTACGCAAGCTTCTGACGTAACTCTTGTGCTTGTGACGCTTCGTAGTTTGCTTTCGCTGCGAGGTAGACTCCTAGTTTATTATCAACTTGGCCTTTTGAATAGGCACCGCTTTTTGCCCCTTTTTCATAGCGTTCGTATTCTTTTTTACTTCGCTCGAATTCTGCTTTACTCATAAGAGTACTTGCTTGTGCTGACTTATATGCGGCTTCTAACCCTAATCCTGATTGCGTCGCATCTTGCAATCCAGCCATTGCCTCATTTAGTTTAGCTTTATATAAGGTGTCATCTAAGCGAAAGAGTAAATCCCCTTTTTTAACCGGCTGATTTGCATTTACCGCAACCTCTTCAACAGTGCCTCTAACGTTTGGAACAATGGGGGTGGTTACATAGACACTGCTTGCCATGTTCGAGTGTGGATGATTGTAATTCATCAATAAAATGAGTGTGCCAATTAAAACGACACCGCCGAGTACAGCGGTTGGCACTGTCCATTTATTTAGGGGGATCTTGAATACTTTAAATATGCCAATACATAGTGCGGTATAAGATAGTATTAATAGTAAATCCATATTTTACTTCTCTTTATTATTCGATTGGGCGTTTATTTGTGCCTGTAATGCAGCGACGGTCGCTGACAAGCTAGCGACTTTTTCGGCAAGTTCTTCTTGTTCTTTTTGAATTTGGTTAAACCCCCAGCCTCTGTCGTCGCGCCATAAGGTTGCCCACACCCACAGCAAAGGCCATAACACATGCAGTGTAAACAAGCTGACCCAGCCAGCATAATGAATGGCATCTTGATGAGGGTGATTACGTTTTTTGGCAATCTCGTAGGGAATATCATGGATGGCTATTACGCCATAAAATATTACTACAGTAACAAACACCAGCATAACTAGTGCAAAGTAGTCTAAAAACATGTACTTTCCTTCGTTCTTTCGTTAGTAGAATTTTATAATACGTTAAATTTTATTTTTTCCTAGTTTCTATTTTTATACAAAACATTAGTTTAGCACCACATAGTAGTCTGTATCGGCAAGACACCGACACAGAGTTACATCCTCTGAGAATGCAGTTTTTTGAATTTTTCCCTTATCAAGCCCTAGGGTATGGCACTTATTTTGACAGGCAATATACGCATTCCAAGCTGTGTATTCGTTGCAGATAAAGTTTATGGTGCTTAGTAATGTAATGATAACTATGCACTGCTTTATAAGATAGAAGCAGGTGTGTTTCGACATGATACTGACCTTGCTTGGTGCTCATACCTTTAGTGTAGCGTATGCAGGAATTTTTATTGGTCATTAAAGAACGGTTTTTAATGTGTTTGCTTCTTTCTCTATAACAAACAGTTATGATACTTTTTAATGAAACAGCATTGGTTTTTTAAGGATTAATAGATGACACCTGCAATTAACTTACTCAAAAAAAAGGGAATTAAGTTTAATGTTCTTAGCTACGACCATGACCCCAATAACACACAATACGGTCTTGAAGCGGTTGAAAAGTTAGGCTTACCGGCAGAGCAAGTATTTAAAACGTTGGTACTTGAAGATAACGACAATCATCTGCTTGTTGCGGTGTTGCCAGTTATGCAGCAAGTAAACCTTAAAATGTTAGCCAAAGCGGCCGGTGTAAAAAGGGTGCAGATGGCTGCTCAGCAAAAAGTTGAAAATAGCACAGGTTATATTTTTGGAGGAGTTAGCCCGCTTGGTCAGAAAAAGCGACTTGCTACGTTTATCCACCATTGTGCATCAAACTGTGAGCTTATGTACGTGTCTGCAGGAAAACGTGGTTTAGAGGTTTCGATTTCTGTTCACGACCTCAGTCGCTTAACAGGGGCTAAGTTGGTTGATTTTTGAACATGCCTGTTGTTTTTTCTCTATTTTAGGTATTTTTTATTTGATATAGAGTGCATTCTGTATAAGCTTAATTTGCCTTATTAATGTTAATAACGGTTTATCTAAAAGGATTCAGGATATGAAAAAATTAATTGCTATTTCTGCACTTTCACTACTTCCACTTTCAACTGCAATGGCCGACCAAGATATTGGTTGTGGTTTCGGTTCAATGTTATTTGCAGGTAAAGACGGTAAAGTTGTTAAAGTACTTGGTGCAACAACAAATGGTATTTCTGGTAACCAAACATTCGGTATTACATTTGGTACGCTAGGCTGTGATGGCACAGGCACAGTAACTGCATCAACGAAAGTTGCAACGTTTATTGATGGCAATATGGAACAACTTGCACGTGATATGTCTCGCGGTGAAGGCGAAGCACTTGAAACACTTGCTGAAGTTTGGGGCGTAGAAAGCCAAGATAAAGCGGCATTCAATAAATTAGTGCAAACACAGTTTTCGCATGTTTTCACATCAGAAAATGTGACATCTCAAATTGTGCTTGAAAATCTAAATACACTTGTAGCAAATGATGCACAACTTGCATCTTACACTTTGTCTTAATTGACGTTTTTCTTTATAAAGCCCTTTACGGGCTTTTATTCTCTTATGCATAGACTTTTATTGCTCTGTTTAGTGCTCTTTAGCAGCGCTGTTTTTTCTAGTACGGTTACAAAAGATATCGCTTATAACCCTTACTGGCTTAAACTAGGACATTATAACCAGCAACGTTTTTCTTCGTATGAAAGTGAAGTAGACAGTAATGCATTTTTCTTTTCGCCTGTAGGTAAGAGCGATCCTCATGCTGAGCTTATTGCCACGATAAATGCATTTGAGTTGGCTGATAATAATGAGGCTCAATGTCGTTTTCCTGCTCGCTATAGGTGGCTGAAGGATCATTTTTTTCCGCAGTGGCCTGAACTCTTGTGCCCTGAGATAGATGTTTGGCAACAGCTTATAAACCCTAAAGGTATAACCTTGGTGTTTCCAACTGCGTTTATGAATGATCCCTCATCTATGTTTGGCCATACGTTACTGCGCATAGACGCTAGGGATCAAACTCGCAGTCGTGAACTAATAGCCTTTGCGATAAATTTCGCTGCTGAACCAGATGCAACAGATAATGCGGCGCTTTACGCTTTAAAAGGCGTTATTGGTCAATACCCCGGTAAGTTCACCTTAATGCCTTACTATAGAAAGGTGCGTGAATATAATGATCTCGAATCGCGTGATATTTGGGAGTATCCGCTTAACTTATCAGAGCCAGAAATTCAGCGTATCTTGCTTCATTTATGGGAGATGCAGTGGGCTACATTTGATTATTTTTTTATTGATGAGAATTGCTCATATCAGCTATTAGCCTTGTTACAGCTAGCGCGTGATGATTTGTTTTTAACCTCGGAGTTTTCTACACACGCAATTCCCTCAGATACGGTTGCTGCATTAAAGCAATATGGGTTATTACAGCCCCCTAAATATCGCGCAGCGTCGGGCAGCAAGTTACTTAATTATGAAAGCCAGTTAACCGATGAACAACTTGTCATGGCACAAGCATTACGTGATGGAAAACCTTTGCATGATTTATCACTTTCGGCTAAAGATGCTGTGCCAGTACTCGAAATGGCCTATGAATGGCTTAATTATCAGTACTATGATCAAGGTCTTGCTCGCGACGAAATAGCCCCACGATTAACGCGACTTCTTCATCAACGAAGCAAATATCATGTTGTCTCACCCTTTGAGCCACCTCAAATACCGCGTGTTAGTCCCGAGCAGGGACATGGCTCTGCGCGTATTGGTGCTGTGGTTAGCCACTATGAAAATAGCGCCAACCGTGTTGGTTTAAGTTATCGTGTTGCTTATCACGATTTATTAGATAATGCAGGGGGCTTTATACCCGGCGCTCAAATCAGCTTTTTTGATGTAGAGGCGAGTATTGATAACAACGAGCGCCTTTTTTTAGAGCGTTTATATGTGATAGATGCCATGTCTTTAGCACCTGACAATCGACTTTTTGATTCTTGGTCTTGGAATGTCCGTGTTGGTTATGACCGCCAACCTACGTTAAAAAAGCGAGCTGGCCGTAGCTTTATTCAAGGTGGATACGGTAAATCTTTTGGTGATGCCAACCATTTTCAAAGCTATATTTTAGCGTCGTCTTTGTTGCAAACTGGTTCGTTAATTGATTCGCTTTCATTTGCTTTAGGCAGCGAGGCCGGTGCTATATGGCAAGTGACAGAGTCACAAAAGCTAGCTTTATCGGGCCAAGCATTATGGCTGTTCAATGAGCCCCGCAGTGACAAGCACATTGAGTTTTCTGCGCATTGGCAAATTGCCTTAGCGCAAAATTGGGGGTTCAGAAGCTCTTTTGTATATCAAGATTGGCAAGTATCAGAGCAGCAATTTAAATTACAGCTACTGCATTACTTTTAACAGTGTATTTTTGGCAAGTTATACCAGCGTGTTGTGTAATGGGGTGATAAATACTCTCGTTTCATATGCCAGTCAGCGCTAGACGTTTCACTGGCTATGGCTAATGTGCCGATGCCAAAGCGTGCATTTATTTTGTCTAAGCATTGCATTAACTTAGGGTTATCGATGGAGGCTTGAAATAAGTCGGGTTGTTGGAACATGTGGCTTGTAAGCTCTAGTGCGCCAACACCACATTTGTAAAAAAGCACATTGGGTTTGTATAACTGCTCGAATACCTCGCTAATTGCATTAGCAAATACACGGCTGTCTGCGGTGGCGATATTGAACTCATAAATATACGATTTCTTGTAGTAGCCTTGTTGGTGTGGTGAACTGGCGACAAATATTAGTAAACGTTGAGTTAGCGACCCTTGAGCGCGTAGTTTACGCGCTACAATAGCGCTGTGATTAATCAATGCGGTTTTTAGCGTTATGGGATCTGTTACGCGCTCACCAAAGCTACGTGTTGAAAAAATTTCTTTTTTATCTTGGCGTACATCATCCCAGCTCAAACAGCGTTTGCCACATAGTTCATTAACGGTACGCTCAAGTACTACACTAAATAAGCGTTTCATTTTTCGGGGGTCTTGCTGTGCAAGATCAAGTGCGGTGTTAATGTTCATTAACTTTAGCTTTTTAGCTAACCGTTTTCCCACGCCCCATACATCTTGTATATCCATGGCGCGTAAAATATTGACCCGTGAAGACTCAGAATCTATGACGGCAACACCATCAAAACCCGGTAGTTTTTTGGCCGCATGGTTTGCTGCCTTTGCAAGTGTTGCCGTAGGACCAAACCCTACGCCCACGGGCAGTTTTGTTTCACGCCAGACTGTACGTCGAATGGTATGCCCATAACGATACCAATCAGTTATGAGTGGATTAAAACCGTTAAAATTTAAAAAAGACTCATCAATCGAATAAATGTGTTGGTTATCACAAAAGCGACCTATCACATTCATCATACGCTCGCTTAAATCTGCGTAAAGCTCATAATTAGAAGAACGGATCACAACCTGATGATCAAAAAGGTATTGTTTAACTTGAAAATAAGGTTGAAACTTTGGGATCGCAAGCTTGCGAGCAATAGGGCACACAGCACAAATACAGCCATCGTTGTTAGTTAGAACCACAACGGGTTTACGACGAATCGACGGGTCAAAAACTTTTTCTGCACTGGCATAAAACGCCACTGCATCAACTAAGGCGTACATGATAGTAGTTCTTTGCTACTGCGGTGCATACGAATAGAGCGGGTAACAACACCTTCAAGTTGAAATTCATCAGAATCTCTTAACTGCACTGCGGGGTACTTGGCAGAGGCTGACAATAACTGTGCATTGTGTTTGTCGAGTAATTTACAAACAAATAAACCGTTTAAGTTTGCGACGATTACATCGCCATTTTTAACATCTTCAGCGCGATCAACAAGCAATAAGTCGCCATCAAAAATACCGACACCTTGCATTGATTCTCCCGACGCAATACCAATAAAAGTCGCATCGGGGTGCTTAATTAACAGCTGATCTAATGATAAGCCAAGTTCTTTGTATTGAGCCGCAGGTGATTCGAAACCACATACGCCTGCTTCAATATAAATAGGAATAACACGCATAAAAAAACCACTATACTGTATGTTTGTACAGTATAGTGGTTTATCGTAATCTTGCCAATGTGATTAACGGTCGATACGGTTAATATTTTCGATCATGATTGTGGCTGTCGAAATGAATTCGCTGATTTGTTGCTCTGTTAACCCTTGGCACAGAGTCTTGTCTACCTCTTGCTCCGCGACCTCTAGGCGTGAGAACAAAGCACTCCCTTGTTCTGTCAGTGATAAAATTAAGCAGCGTTTATCATTTTCATCAGCGCATTTTGTAATTAATGCGAGTTTGAGTAGTTCTTTAATAAGCCGTGCTATTTGTGCTTTGTCACGGCCTGTTTTAGCGACTATATGATTAGCAGTACAGTGGTTGGTTTCAGCAATAATGTGTAAACAGCGCACATGGAGGGCATTTAAACCTAATTCATTCGCGTTAATCGCATTACGTACTGTGACACGGTAGCTCTGCGCCAGTGTAAATAAAGCTGAAGAAAGTGATGTTTGTGACATGGTTTACCTAGTTAGTTGACAAAGTCAATTAAAAGTATATAGTTGATTATATCAACTAATGGGGCAGTGTAAAACTTTATAGGAGACAAACATGGCAAAAAAAGTTCGTCGTGCAAATGTATTAAATACCACGCGCATTTCGCCGCACTTACAACGGATCACGGTTGGTTCACCAGACTTTGTCGATTTTCCACTCGATGCGAAAGGCGCTTACGTAAAAGTGTTATTTCCGCATCCAGGTGAATACCACGTAGAACAAGATCTAAACGCTGAGCATCCTGCAATTATGCGCTCTTACACAATTCGTGATATTGACCCTGTAACACGTGCTATAACACTGGATTTTGTTATTAATCAACATCAGGGAACTGCGACAAATTGGGCAAAGAACGCATGTATTGGTGATGAAGTAGGGATTGCTGGGCCAGGTCCTAAAAAATTGACTGATTTTGAACAGGCTCAATATTTAATGCTTGCAGACCTCACATCTATCAATGCTATCAATGGTTATCTGCAAGTACTTCCAAGTAGTGCGCATGTTGATGTGCTCATTCATATTGAAGATAAAGACGATATTATTGAGCTTGAGCAAAACAAAGCGGCTATTAATCACAGTGTTCATTGGCTTGTCACCAATAAGCCAGAAACAGAACTTTTAGACCAAGTAGCACAATTATGTGGCGGGTATAACACTCAGCCTTTGGTTTTTATGGCGCTTGAAGCAAATCTTGTTAAAGAGATTAAACGCTTAGTAACCAGTCGCTTTTCTGTAGCGCGTGAGCACATTGTTGCATCCGCATACTGGAAACGTGGTATTGATGCAGATGGACTAAAAGTGGAAAAACAGCAACAAAGCCGTGCTTAATTAGCATTTGAAAAAAGCACATTCGCACTCATTATAACGTTATCAACCCCATTATGGAGAGCTTATGTCTGAATTAAGCGGTATGCCTTTTTCATTGCTTGAACTGAGCCCAATGAAAGAGAACGAAACAGTTTCACAAACCCTTGCTAATAGTGTTGCCTATGCACAAACTGCCGATGAGCTAGGCTTTAATCGCTTTTGGATGGCTGAGCATCATAATATGCGTGGCATCGTATGTGCGGCGACATCAGTACTTATCGGCCATGTTGCAGGAAAAACGCAGCGTATCCGTGTCGGTGCGGGTGGGGTCATGTTACCTAACCATCCTCCTTTAGTTGTTGCTGAGCAATTTGGCACGCTTGAAAGTCTATATCCTGGTCGTATTGATTTAGGCTTAGGACGTGCACCCGGTAGCGACCCCATTACAAGTCGCGCGTTGCGACGCGATGAGCAGCGTGCTGAGCATTTTGCAGACGAAGTCACCGAGTTACAAAGTTTATTAGGCCCCTATAAAGGTGACTCACCTGTTAGGGCTATTCCCGGTGAAAATACAAATGTTCCTATTTGGTTGTTAGGATCAAGCTTATACAGCGCTCAATTAGCAGCGAAAAAAGGGTTGCCATATGCATTTGCAGGTCACTTTGCGCCACGATTTGTTCATGATGCTATAGCGTTGTACCGACGCGAGTTTCAACCATCAGACGTATTAGATAAACCTTATGTGATGCTTGGGTTGCCTGTGGTGGCTGCTGATACTGATGAGCAAGCACAGTTTCTGGCTACAACTTCAAAGCAGCGAATATTAGCGTTAATGCGCGGTCAAGCATTGTGGTTAAAAGAGCCGATTGCAAGTATGGATGGACTGTGGTCACCTCAAGAAAAAATGCAAGTTGAAAGCTTTTTAGGGCTTGCTGTTGTAGGTAGTCAAGCGAGCGTTAAGCATAAGTTGAGTATGATTAAAAAAGAGCTACAGGTTGATGAGTTTATTTTTACTAACGACCTGTACGAATTGAGCGACAGACAACACGCGCTGACGATACTTGCGAACATAATGAGTTAATCGGTTACGGTGCGTAATGACGTAAATTACGCACCACACTGTGTGTCTGTTTTCTCATAATTAAACGGTTTTTTGAATTGAACTGATTTAATTATTCTATTTTAAGGATTTAAATAAACCCAATACACTGTCAATATTAACTACAACCCTAGGAAGGTGCACCGTGAAATCTCAAACAATTGCCAACGTCGAGCCACAAACAAAAACAGCATTAATTGCTGAGGGGGGCGGGCAACGAGGGATTTTTACCGCAGGTGTATTAGATGCATGGTTAGAAGAAAACTACGATCCATTCGATTTATTTATTGGCACATCAGCAGGTTCACAAAACTTAACCAGTTATCTAGCCAGACAAAAGGGTTACGCAAAACGCCTTATTAGAGGGCTGTCGCGGCATAAACGTTTTTTTCAACTGGGGCGTGGCTTAATTGGCAAAAGTATTGTTGATCTTGATTGGTATTTTGATAAAACCAAAGAAGTAAACCGCGCCCTTGATTTCAAAACAGCAACACAAAGTTTAGGCCAACGAGAGCTGTTAATAACAGCCACTCATGCAATTGATCGTAAGCCCTATTACTTAACACCGACAGGTGAAGACACGCAGTGGCTTGCATTACTAAAAGCGTCTAGTGCACTGCCATTCTTATATAGAGATGGGGTTAACTTAACGCCTTGGTTTACGACCAAAGCTGCTAATGATGCCATTATTCAAAGTGCAAATACTGACTTAGCAAATAATGTATTTTTAGACGGCGGCTTAGCTGCACCACTGCCTGTTAAAGAAGCTTATAAGCGAGGCGCTCGCGATATTGTGGTTATAAGAACGGTTGATAAAGATTTTCAAGTGCAATCTGAATGGGTCACTAAATTGAGGTCACTCGTGAGTGTGTCTGGCTATTGCCCAAAAACAATCGATTATTTATTGCAACATGAACAAGCGTATCAAGATGAACTTGATTTTATAGCCAATCCCCCAAGCGATGTGCGTATTACGCAAATATTCGCAGGCGACAAACTGCGCAGTAAATTATTAGGGAGCACAGACTCCGACTTGCGATTTGATCATAAATTAGGATTAGCAGCAGGCCGTAAGTTTTTAGAGGGTACGCACTGCAATTAAACACATTACGTACTTGAGATATTTGTAAATAAAGTTAAAGTGGTTAGCTAACTATTCACTTTTAGTGATTTTTTATTCTAAAAAATAACAATAAAAGGCTAACCATGTTCAATTCTGCTGTTGGTGCTATTAATAATCTATTGTGGGGAGACGGCCAGCTCCTCATCTATATTCTTCTGTTTGCTGGTATTTGGTTTTCAGTACGGCTAAAAGCCATTCAGCTTCTTAAATTTCGCCATATGTTCAGTTTATTAAAAACCAGCAGCAGCACAGATAAAAATTCTATCAGTTCGTTTCAAGCATTGTGCACCGGGTTATCTGCGCGAGTAGGGACAGGTAATTTAGCCGGTGTTGCGGTAGCAATATCGTTAGGCGGTAGTGGTGCTATCTTTTGGATGTGGGTTATTGCGATACTGGGAATGGCAACAGGTTTTGCAGAAAGTGTTTTAGGTCAAGTATATAAAGTAAGAGACGCTAATGGCGACTTTAGAGGCGGGCCTGCTTATTACATTGAACAAGGCCTTGCGAGTCGGTGGCTTGCCGTGTGTTTTGCTTTTTGTTTATTCCTTGGTTACGGCTTCACATTCAGTGCGATGCAAACTAATACCATAACAGATGCCCTGAACTACGCTTTTGAAATCCCCACACTGTATTCAGGGATTGTGATCACACTTTTAGCGGGAAGCATTATTTTGGGTGGCTTTAAAGCAATCGCCCGATTTGCAGAGCGTGTAGTGCCCGTAATGGGCATTTTATTTGTACTGGCTGCGGTGACTATTACCCTATTAAATCTAGGCAAGGTACCTGAAATGATTGAGGATATCTTACTATCTGCATTTGGCTTACAAGAAGCGGGCGCTGGTGCCATGGGCGCCGCAATTAAAAATGGTATACAACGAGGACTGTATTCAAACGAAGCCGGTGCAGGCAGTGTGCCTCATGCCGCAGGTTGTGCATCGCCAATACCTAACCATCCTGTAACGCAAGGTTATATTCAAATGCTTGGTGTGTTTTTCGACACAATTGTGCTGTGTAGTTGCACAGCGGTGATCATACTACTCGCTGATATTGATATAACTGGCGAAATGGAAGGCATTCGCCTAACGCAATCTGCGATGACAGCACATATGGCTGCTGGTGGAATTTATTTTGTAGCTGCGGCCATTTGCTTGTTTGCATTTACCTCAGTTGTTGCAAATTACGCCTACGCAGAAAGCAACCTTCATTTATTTAAACTAGACAATAAATTTGGGCGAACAGTGTATACCGGGCTTTACTTATCGATGATGATTTGGGGAGCCTCAGCGACACTTAAACAAGTATGGGATTTAGCCGACATCGCTTTAGGGTTGATGACAGTGGTAAATGTTATCGCTATCATACGGTTAACACCCACTATATTGGCAGTGACCAAAGATTACAACACGCAACGTGCCGAAGGAAAAGACCCCGTATTTAACGCCGAACATGTTAAAGTACAAGGACACACTGAGCTGGGTATTTGGCGTCAAAAACAAAAATGATGAGAAAAGCAGTACATGATTGATATTTACGCAGGGCCAACCGCTGCAAAAACAATACGAGAGCAGGGACTCTCTGCAGATCTTTTTAGTACATTTTTAGGTGCGAGTGGTGGGCCTAAATGGTTTACTTTGTTCGGTCTAGACAAGTACTTATTCGGCGAGTTTTTTAAACAGAGAACACAACCTTTAAATTTAGTAGGTTCAAGTGCTGGCGCTTTTCGTGCGGCCTGTTTTGCGCAAAATGATCCTGTGGCTGCAATATCACGCTTAGCTAAATCGTACTCCGAAACACGCTATTCCTCTAACAAAGCTAAGCCAACTGAAATAACAGAAAAAGCACGATTGCTTCTGAACTATGTATTTGCTGAAAACGGTATTGAAGAAATTATTAATAACCCCGTTTTTAAGGCGCATTTTATTGTTGCTAAATCAAATGGTTTTACGGCTTCAGAAAACAAAGTTATGCAGCTAATGGGGTTATCAAAAAGTTACCTATTTAACAGAGTAAATAGACGGTTGTTGAGCAAACAATATGAACGTTTCGTGTTTCAACCTGCGAATAGTAATCTATCCTTTAGTGACAATAATACCTTTAATACTCAAACAGTTGAGCTTACAGAAGCTAATCTAGCCGATGCTTTACTTGCATCAGGCTCAATTCCGTTAGTAATGCAAGGCATTAAAAATATACCAGGCACACCGCAAGGTATGTACCGAGATGGCGGTATTATTGATTACCATTTTGATTTAACAATTCACAATGAAGGGTTAATACTTTATCCGCACTTTAATAATAAGCCAAAAGCAGGGTGGTTTGATAAAAACCTAAGCAGGGGGATCACACCGCGTAATTACGATAATGTGGTGATGGTTACACCTTCAGCAAAGTTTATAGCGTCATTACCCTACAATAAAATACCAGACAGAACAGACTTCACAGTACTTGATGCCGACACGCGTATAAAGTATTGGCAACATGTTCTTAGCGAAACCGAACGATTAGCAGAAACATTTCATCTGCTATGTAATAATAACGATTTTAAAATAAACATAATTACTTAAATTGATTAATGAGTGCGGTTTGCTCCGTTACTTTCGATAATAATCCTTCGCACAATTGCTGGGCAGAATGACCAAGCGAAGTACATTCATGCGCAAAATCTTGCGCTGCTGATATATTGGCAGCAATTGCTTGACTGGCTGCTAATTGGTCACTAATTGCTTGTGAAATAATACTATTAAGTTCGCTTAACTTAACCGATTGTGCGTTGATATGTTGTAAACTTTCGCCGCTTTTATGGGCTAAACTCACGCTTTCTGAAGACAACTTGAGGCCATCAGACATCGCATTTTGTGCTTCTTTAGATGCCCCAGTGAGACGATTTAAAACAGTATTAATTTCTTCGGTTGATTGCTGAGTCCGTGAGGCGAGGGCGCGTACTTCACCCGCAACGACAGCAAAACCTCTACCTTGTTCACCAGCACGTGCTGATTCAATCGCGGCGTTTAATGCTAATAGATTCGTTTGCTCTGCTATGGCATTTATTTCCGATAAAATGGAGACAATATGCTTATTACCCTCCACTAAATTCACAACTTGCTCGCTGGCTGAGTGAAGTTTTTTGTCCAGCTCGTTTATTGAATTAATCGTTTGTTGTACAGCTTGTGACCCTTGCTCTGTTGATTTCATCGCCGTTTCGGCTGCTTGGCTTGTGTCTGTTGTACTCGATGATAAGTCATTTATCGACGCTGACATTTGCTCCGTCGCAATAACAATTTGTGACACTTCGTCAGCTTGTTTACTTAATAGTTCAGTAACATGGTGTCCAGTTTCAGCGCACTGTATTGCATTATTATTCACTCCCATTGTTACGTCATTAACACGCCCGACAATCGCTTTAAGTTTTGCTTGTTGCATTTCAAATGCTAAATTCAAATAGCCAATGTCATCATTTGTTCCTGAGTATAAGTAAGCCATTAAAGGGTTATTGTATATGTCTTTTGCTTTACTAATTAGCTGTGTGTAGCGCCTACGCCAAAAGAACATCAGACTATTTATAGTAGCTAAAACGATGAGTAATACCGTATTCAATATTTCAAAGCCATTGATCAAAACAGAGGCTAAAGCCGTAACAAAACACGCGGCTAAAAGGATGCTAATAAATAAAGTTACATCATACTTTTTTGATAACGCGCGAGATTTTTGTCCATCATTGATTTTTTTATATTCACTGCTGGCACGTGCTACAACATCATCATTTGGTTTAGTACGTACTGACTGATATTCAATTGTTCGATTATTTTCATCCCTGATAGGAGTCGCAAACGCATTAACCCAATAATAATCACCATTTTTACAGCGATTTTTAACCGGTCCCATCCAAGATTGGCCATTTTGTAAATGTTTCCACAGGTCAGCAAAAGCAAGTTTTGGCATATCAGGGTGGCGAACAAGATTGTGTGGCTTGCCTTTCATTTCATCTAAATCAAAACCGGCGATTTTGCAGAAATCTTTATTCGCATAAGTGATATGACTTTTAAGATCGGTTGTCGAAAGGAGAATATCTGATTCAGAAAATTTCACTTCGTTGTTAGTTATTTTTGCTTTTATCACGTAGAAATCATCCAAGTGTGTCGTTAGCTATCAATAAAATTCATCAATTTATCGGTTGAAGTTTAAACATTATTTATAAAAAAGATGTTAACCAGTACCAATAAAATGACTGTTGTCTTAGATCAATTTAGCGCTAAGTCAGTGAAAAATAACTAGGAAAATTCTGTTTTTGTATTTTGAAGGTAAATACTTTTTAATTATTTAAGGGACTAAAAAAGAGAACCCACTATAAGAAAAAAGAACACTCTAAATAAATTATCTTGAATTCAGAGTGTATTGGGATAGTTTATTTTTTAATACTAAGCATGTGCGCCATGTTTAGATTTTATATTTAGGGGCGGAGTCTCGTGTCGTTTTCACATGGATCACCATCATAGTCTCCATCCATGTCTGTATTAGGGCAGTTTTTAATAAAAAAAAGTGCTTCTTCAAGCGAGGTCATCTCACTACAGTATTGCCTGCCATCACAGACAAATTTGCTCTCATCTGTTAAATAGGGTCCGTTACGTTTACGAGTATACTTTGTCCGAATGGGGTCAATAACTTCGCTCTGTAATGTGTCTATTGGCGAAATGCCGCCATAATTTGTTGCATAATATTCCCAACCAAACAATCCAATAATGATTAGTAGCAATAATTTTCTCACGTGACTTCCTTTTAGTATTGTCATAAAAATGAGTGTATTTATAGTCAGCGAAAGCTTTCGCACACCTAACTAAAATGGCTTACTATGATAGGGAGGTTATACAATAATTTTAAGTGATATTCGGATTTGAGAAAGAAATCTGAAATTTCGCAGAAGCTAGTGTATTAAGATATAGCAATTATAAATATCCCATAAATTAATCAGCGTTATGTTGAGAAAACGCCCCGCGATACTTTCTCCAGTAGCGGGGCGTTTGTGGTTTTTGTTGTGTGAAAATGCGCAGCAACACAACAACTAGCGCAAAGCCCTTTGCAGCTAGCCCGTAATATAATGGGATTTATGGGTATGTTATTTTTTACGTACTAACTCAAAAGGTACGTAATTTATTACGTAATATTTAACTCGTTACGTAATAATCGACTCCGATATTACGTACTACTGGAGACTTGTTCGTAAGAACGTAGGCCACACTCATAAGTAATTTGAAAAGCTTTTGGTTATTGGCCGTAACTAAGCGAAGCGCAAACCATATCATTTTGGAAGAAAATCCCCGCGCAGCCATGCGCCCCTGATAAACCTAAACCATGTTTCAGTAAAAACCGATGTACCAGAATGGTTACAGTAGGTGGGAGAGTCCACATACTTTAATAGTGGACTCTAGTCTCATTTTGACATTTAAACTGATTCATTAAACTTCAAAATAACTCTTAACCTATTGTTTTTTATATTTAAACTTCTGTATTTTTGTTTTATCTTTTAATTTCATTTGTAATTGCATAATAAATATAAAGTAAATAACAAATACATACATTGTATACGCAAATTTATTGACTTCCGGAAAGTAGCTGGTATTTTGTATGTACATTGTAATCATTTTAAGGGTAGTATCTATGACCGAACGAGTTCCTTTGTTTAATTT
>JGI25127J35165_1000035_pt1 | contig 99112 bp, 113 predicted proteins | sample ETNvirenome_2_30_FD_35165 | JGI IMG/M metagenome (IMG submission 35165) | reverse complement strand
TGAAGGCAGCTCGAAAGCGCCTGTTTTTTTCATGCTGTGAAAAACAGCTATAAGAATTTCTAGTTTAGCCCCGACGATCCACCTGGTCAACACCTATAAAATTAGGCATGCCTAATTTATTAAAATCCTTCCGTCTCATAGTCTATATAACTTGAATCATCGATTTCAAACCTTTCCCGCGCACGATTCGCAGCTTTTTTTGCAGCTATACATCCACATGAGATAATCTTACCAGACACTAAATTTGCACCTTGAACAACCTTATCTTTAGTTCCACAATGACAGTTACATAACCAATGCGCCTTCTTTTTTGAAGATTCAGATAAGTGACTAATTTCCTCGCCTCTGGCTCTTCGTATAACGATAAGCTTACCGAACTCTTTACCATCCAATCGATTCAACCCCATTGTTATTACTCACTTTTAAAAGTTAAAGTTATTGACTTGCCCATCACACCCGAAAGTTATCCACTGTTTCAGTGGACAACCCAGTGAATAACTACTTACAGTCTACGCCCTGAAAGGATTTCAGCAGCACTCTTCCTCTTTCATCGCCATACGCAGCAACGTAATCAGTTAGATCTTTGTATTTATTTTGCTTTGCCACTTCATCAAACTGAGGAATGATCATGAACGTCTTACCTGGTGTCGCTCGAAGTGTTGTTTCACAAACTTCTACGCCCTTATTAGGCCCATCACCATACTGATCATTGTCGGCCACCAGAATAATTGCAGAGTCGGGACACATATCGCGCAACACAGCGACAATGAGCGGGATATTATCAGCATACATAGCGGCAACGCTGTAGGCCTCTGTGAGCTTATATGACATCCCCGCATCAGCTGGGGCTTCCATTACATAAATATCCTCACCATTAATAGGTGGACGGCACGGCACAGGGAAGCATGCACCCGATGTATCCAGCCCCTTACGAAACGTTTTAGCACCCAGTTCCGGATAGATACGTTGGATACCTTTGAATTTCCATTGCGCCAGCTCAACCAACTTCAACGCCGTAAACTGCCCAGTCAGCTTTCCCATTGTGGTTTCACCAGTAAAGAGCTCAACCCACTGGAATAAATCGGCAACACCTTTTTTAGCAAAGTATGGGCAAGGGGCTTGAAGCTTAGACATCATTTTAAGCCACCGAAAATCCTTATTAACAGCTTCAGCTTTTAAAGCCCTTTCCTCTTCTCTTCTCTTTTCTGCATTCTTCAGATACTCATTTCGTCGAGTATTATCCGGCTTTACTCTCGATACCCTGGACCCACCGCGATATGAATCATATTCGTCCATCAAGGCTTTATAACCATCAAAAAGCACAGGTTCTGGAAAGTGCTTACGGAAGTTATTAAAGCGAACAGAAGGGTATTTGATGGTATAGCTCTCCCCATCTACTTCCCAGGTATGAGTATTTTCAAAACCAATAATTGAAATTCTGTTGTTATCTGCTTTTTCAAGACCAGTAACATCACGGCCTTTGATTACCTCACCAGACAACGTTACGTTAGCTCTTGATTCATACCAATCAATTGACACTTCTTCTGCTTTATCAGCAATTTGTGACGCGAACTTATCTAACATCAGGTAAGGATCATTACGGTAGTAGGCTATTACAAAACCATAAAACCGACTATTGTGTTCGCTTTTTTGTTCGTTTGAATTAGGCATGCCTAATTTTCCTCTGCTTATTACTATCGCCCTTATTCGTTCTATCGCGTACAATTAAAGGGATATATGCCTCTGGTCATTTACCAGAAAGAAAAAGAAGGGCGCTTTCGAGCTGACCGCAACCGGCCTCTGTGCCAAGGAGTATGTAAAAACCCAATATTTCATGGATGAAGCGGTGTGGCTGTTCCCACGGTCACACCGCAATCTACATTTACTCTTTTGCCCCTTTTTGTGAATGCGCCTCCAAATATTCCACGCACTCACCTTCCAAAAAATCTTCGTTCACCAGTGCGGTAACAATTTCATCTTCAGAAAAGGTATAACGCGACTTCAGGATCTTAATAGATTCCATAGCCTTTTCATGCTCATCGGCCAGCCGATGCTCATGGAACTCATCAATAATATCTTTAATCACTAAAACTGCTCCTAACGACTCAGGGGCAGAGTGAAAGCTAAATTTTATTTTTCGTTTAACTTTCTCTCTAACTTCAAAGGTTCAACAATGCCAAATGCTTGCAGCATTAAGCGCCAGGTACTGTAGTGAATGTGGTATGCACGACCTTCACGTTCAGTAAGCTTGTTAATCTTGTCTGTATTAAAGATACGAAGTGAATCAAGGAGCTTAAACCAAACATCTTGCGATATTTCCATTGGCTCTTTTTTCCATGCTTCATTATCCCTGGTTGCTAACGCAACCTTCATTTCTTGATTACCAAACTTCAATCGATGTGCGATTTCCATTGGATCAAGTGACAAGATATTCATAAAGGTTCGCAACTCTACAAACGTAGGCGCTCGCCAATTTTCAACACCGAATACACGTTCATCGATAGTGACATCATGGCTACGCGCTGAACGGTTTGTAGTGAAAAACTTTAACTTTGACTCTTCCACACCAAATTGAACGGCCAGCTGCTCAGCTGTGTAGCCAGTCCATGCAATGAATTGTCGAAGAACTTTTGGTTTAGGAGGCTCAAACCCCTCACCTAACGGCAATAACGTCTCAGGAGGCAGCTTAGGGGCCTCTATATACTCATGCAGAGAACGAATACCGCCCTTATCCAATAAATCCATCCATTGTTCATGTGTAACGTGGAATGGATTGGTAGGCTGCGCCTTGTGGCTATGCAACAAGTGCTTTACCAATGGCTCTTCCATACCGAGAATTCGAGCGATAGCCGAATCTGACATACCTGAGCGAGTTGCAAGAACGCGCACTTCTGAGATATTAGGCTTTACCCATTCCTTAGCGTCATGGCTAAAGATACGAGAACGAAGGAAAGGCTTTTGAGGCTCAAGCTTTACCGGCGTTGCAATGCCAAAACTTTCAAGCCATAAACGCCAAGTGGTGTACTGGATACGTTTGCCTTTAACGTAGTTACGGTCTGTAAAATAGGTTCGTAGATGTTTGGGGCTCACATCGGCAAGCTGCGCGAGCTCATTGGTGGACCAACCCACAGCATTTTTGAACTCAGCCAGTTCCGCTGTTGTAGGCGCAACCCATCCATCACCAAACGGCTTCAATACGTCTGGATGCATAGAATTTTTCCTAACAAATTTTTGATACAAATTAGCAAGCACTTTCTGAGTGCCAGAAAGCAGTGAATTGAAATCTGCGATTAAGTCTTGATCTAAATATTGAGTTTGTAACATTTTCATTTCCTCTTTACGTGTAACAGGCAGAGGTAAAACCCTCGCCTTTTTTTGGAACCTAACAGCATTGGTTAGGCACTGAAACATTGGCACATTTTTTAACTGGTATCAACTTCTTTTTCACCAGGTCTGCACCTGTGGATATTTTTTCCGCGCAAAATAAGGAAGAGCGAGTTACCCACATACCCACACTAAATCTACGAGTAAAAGAAAGCTCTCCGATGCGCGTGGATATGTGGATAACTCGCTCTCTTTTTTCCTACGGCTTCAATGTAACAAGTTCCATTGCGCCTTTTGCGCTGCATGCCTTCGGCATGCGTGACCCTTAAAAACCATCGAGGTTTTACGGGTCATCGTCCTTGCTTCGCAAGGCCGTCGCTCACCCGCCCGTTGGGAGGGGCATCACGAGCAATAGCCCCTCCTTTTTTGGCGGCCCAGCCGCTCTAGGTTGCGCTGTCGCGCCAACCTAGAGCGGCTGGGTTCGTGAGCTTTAGCGCAAAAGGCGCACGGAAAAGCTATCGTGCTTTTTCTGAACGCATAAATACTTTTATAATTATAGCATGTTGCACGGTATTTACGAACGGGATTTTTAAGGCTATCATGAACGCATAGTTTGAACGGTATATGTGAACGCTTATGAAACAAACCATAAAGGCCTCCAAAGACGTATTGGCAGTAGAGGCGGAAGAAATTTTAAGGTTAAAAGAAGACATCAAACAGAGGCGTAAGAAGCGCAATTTTTCGCGCTCTAAATTGCGAAAATACTTTGCTGAAGCAAAAAGGTTAAAAGAGGAATTTGGGTTTTCCTTTGATGATATCGCCCTTTGGTTGCGTCAAAAGAAGCGCATAAAAATGACAACTGATGGAGTCAGATCGTCGTATCGCCGCATAGAAAAGGAACTCGAAAGCGACCAATCTGAAGAGTAATTTCTATGGCAAAAAAATCTCTAAGACAGCAGGCAGCAGCAGTAATACGCTCAAAGACAGCCTTCAATACAGATAGCAAAAAAGGTGGAAATGCCGATTCCAAATCGGTCCCAGGGAACTATAAGTCTTTACAATCATTACGCTCCGCTAACGAAACGGTATTGGCGTTAGCTAAGATAGCAGAAGATATGAATGTTCAGCGGATCAAGCAAATCACGCCAGATAACGCAGAACAATACTTAGGCTTAAAACGAGACAATTTTGCTTCACAAAAGGCACTAGATAGGGACAGAAAGGCATTATCTATTGCGCTTGGTGTTGAAATTCCACGACTAAAAGCTGTATCTGAACAGGTTTTAAGCTCACGCGCTTACAGCACTGAACAAATAAATAATGTCACCAAATCTATGACTGATAGAAATGCGTTGGCAGTAAAGATAGCGCACAATGCAGGCCTTAGAGCTCATGAGCTATTGACGCTCAAACGCGCAGATGAAGGTACAAAAACAACATCAAGAACATGGACAGAAGACCGGTTCGCTGGGCGGGATGGTACTGTTTATCTTGTGACAGGGAAGGGCGGTTTAACAAGGGAAGTGCTTATTTCAAATGACTTGGCAAAAGAGCTTGAAAGCAGAAGGCACGAACAACCACAAACGAAAATGGACAGAGGGATTAACTACCTTCAACGCTATGATATTGGTGGCGGTAACGCCCTGTCCTGTTCATTTACACGCGCCAGTCAACGTGCATTAACATTTTCTCATGGCCTTCACGGTGTACGACATCGGTATGCTCAGGAACGTATTGATGAAATAAAGCTTAAATTCAATGTAGACCATGACAGCGCCAGGGACATCGTTGCTCAAGAGCTTGGGCATTTCCGTGGTGATATTACTGAAGTGTATTTACGTTAGAAATTAGGCATGCCTAATTTTTGGAGCTAAACCAATGGACAGTTTTGATCCTCATAAAGATTTACCAGTCGCCAGCAATCTATACACTTGGCGTATTGGAAAAGCAAAAGGTTGGGCAAAGGCCATTTATGAGACAGATGAAAAAGCATTAGAAGCGGCAAAGGAACACTGTATAAATAACATTGGCGTAGGAAAACATACGATACACGTAGGTATAACTAAAACAGAACCGGTTGATTGTAAGCCAATCATACAACGATACAAACAGCATTTAGAGTATGGCTGGGATAATCCCCAACTATTCCGAGCGATGGCTATTCCCAAAGAGCATTGGAAACGGCTAACAAACGAAATTGCTGAATTGGTAACAGATAAGTTAGTTGAAGCTTCAGCGCTTAGCAGTAATACCCAAATATCGAAAGTAAAACATCACTACTTTACAGTTTCGCCATCGGACATAGGGATCGAGCAAACAGGTATTGAAAGTCTGCTCAACCAGATTAAGACAGAGTATCGGACTTCCACGACTGACTGGCACAAAGTCGATGGCCTGCAAACATTGTTGATTCAACACGCACAGCAGCTCATAGAACAGCATCAACACCCGTTTGTCATCAAGTCGTTAATGGTTTGGCAGGGATACGAACGAACAAAAAGCCGATTACATATAGTGTGTAACGGCTCAATAAAAGCTGGGCGATTCTCGCGGGATGCCAACGATACACTATGCAAAAAATCCCCCTCACTCGTAGATGAAGCAGACAACACAAAATTACCATGTATTGCATGTTTAGAAAGGTTATTGAAATTATCATCTGAAGATGAAAAATAAAAAACCCCGACTAAGCGGGGTTTATTTATTAGGCAGCTAACTTTTTATCAAGATTGATAAAGCGCTCTGCAATATCGGACAATTCAGCTTTATCAGAATCGACCAATTTATAATACTTGTCTCCAATTTGTCCGACCCATTGAACTAGGTCAAAACAAATACGCTCACTTACATGAAACACTTCAACGCCAGAAACCTTGTGCCAGCGACACGGTGGTAAGCATTCAAATAACCACCAATAATCTTCTGAACTGATCTCTTGCTCTTCCTTCATTTGCTCTTGTCTGTAAAGGCTTATACGAACATCCTGTTCTTCTGAACTAATTACTTTCAAGCTAACTTCAGGCTTAATCTTAGTCATATACTTTTCATATTCAGGCCAAGTCATATCTACATCACCATGTAAATAAAGAGCACCGCTGTACGCGACACGCTCGACACCTTCCGGATCTGTATAGATAACGCTTTCAGTTGCATAGTAGTTAGAAATAGATGCGTTTGCGTCAACAATGTATTTTGTATTGCTCATGGGGTTTACCTCATTACGTATTGAAGGCAGCTCGAAAGCGCCTATTTTTATTGTGGCCGGAGGCCGATATAGAAAATTCAGTATATCACCAGACAAAAAAAAATGCACCTCGTAAGGTGCATTACATTTTATTAGCTAATTCCTCATTAACAAGGCAAATAAGCCGATAATAGTTAAGAGACTCCAAAGAAAGCATTTTCTGCCATTCTGCCCAAATAATCTGGGCAACCTGGATCACAACTTGCCTTCATTTCCTGAAGGTAAATATCAACAGCTTGTTTATATAAACGTGAATAATCACCAATTCTACAAGGTTCCATCTCACCTACAACCCGATCAAGCATTTCCACATATAAACTTGGAACTATATCACCATGCGCCATAGCAATGCCGCATAAAATATCCTCCTCGTTGATAAACTCCACGAAATCAAATGGTGTATTAGTTATTCTGGCAGTTTCAATCTCGACCAACTGTTCAGCGAACCACTTTCTAATAATATTAGCTTCCATATTCATTCCTCATTACGTATTGAAGGCAGCTCGAAAGCGCCTATTTTTTTGTGGCCGAAGGCCGATTTAGAAATTTCAGTATATCACTGAACAAAAAAAATGCACCCCGTAAGGTGCATCTTGTCTAGTCATTACTTGTTTCAAACGTATCGTGTGGTCTACCGCAAGCTTCTTCTAACTCTTCATCTGGAGTGATTAAAAGTCGGCGCAGTAAACCGGAGCGTAGCTCAGCGCCAGTAACATTATCGCCGTCATTATCAGAAACAACTTCAAACGCGATATCAAACGCATGATTGAACTGGCCTTTACGATCAGTTGGCTTAGCTACATTGTATGTAACTACATAATCGACTGACTGGCCGCAACGTTGTTTCTCATCGAGACGAGTAACATTGTGTGCTACACCAGCATCAACCAGGTACTTTTCAACATATTCAAAAAGCTTACCTTCAGCATAGGGATACCATGCTTCATTTCTGATACCTGCCAATGTTTTTTCAGTGAAGTGAAACATTTTGATGTTTGGCAAAACGATAATTGTCATTGCATTACGTACTGACATATTAAGTCCTCTTTACGTGTTGAAGGCAGCTCGAAAGCGCCTGTTTTTGTTGTGGCCGGAGGCCGATATAGAAAATCCAATATACCATGTACTAGATATAAAAAAACCCCAACATCGTGGGGTTTATTATTAACATTAACTGCTGGTATTTGAATTATGCCTACTCTGATAGAGATTCATCGGAGCAAACTTTAACTTCAAACCAATCAACATAAATATCTGGATGACTCTGTAAAGCTTCATATATTTTATCTTTAGCTTCCCGAATTGAGTCAACATTCTTAACCATAATACAACCATTTGTAGGGTGTAGATCTAACGTTTTCATATTAAGTCCTCTTTACGTGTTAAAGGCAGCTCGAAAGCGCCTACTTTTGTTGTGGCCGATGGCCGATATAGAAAATTAAGTATATCAACGGACAAAAAAAATGCACCCCGCAAGGTGCATTTATCTATTTCAGCCTAAAGTGTTCGCCCAGACAATCAGGTTTCAACGTCCACAATATATACTCTGTATTGCTTACCGCTACTTCCCATTCATCATCAATAACAAACAGATCAACATCATCTTTATATCTCGAAGTGACTTTACCTTGAAAGTCACCCTTAGAGTTATATACCGGTAATCCAAAACACATAGGACACCTACAAGATTTGATATTGAAGTACATAGGGGTTACTGATCGCTTGCTTATACATTTCCTGCAATGCGTCTCTGGTGCATTCAAATACACGAACCACTTTTTTAGTCGGGCGCTGAATAACAATTTCCAGCATTCCTCGACCTGGCTTTGTTACCTCTGACACCCCATCCAGCAACTGTATTCCATCACTGTCAGGACCGTCAGGGAAGGGGACGTAAGCATTACGTATCGCATCACCAACACGTTTAGCTATATCTTCACCGCTATGCTCTTTGAAGATCTCAAGAACAGTCTTAAAATCTCCACGCCACTGATTCGTGCCAGTAAACATAGCTTCAAGCCCAAAGGATTTGTAGATAGGTTTAAGTTTCTTATCACGCTGAACACAAACTTCCTTCCACTTCGCATACTTCAACTGCTTCGCAAAAACATCACTGGGCATCCCCTCGATAGAACCAAGAACCGTACCGCCGTTTTTATTGTACAAAACAGTTTTAGTGCCACCGGTTACGCCGCGAAAATCATCACTCGTATGTTTCCAGATAAGATTGATATTCTCAGGTGTTTTTAATAGAACGTCAGTAGTCATACTGTTACCTCATTACGTGTTGAAGGCAGCTCGAAAGCGCCTGTTTTATTTATGGCCGATGGCCGATTTAGAAACTTCAATATAGCACGAAAAAAGGGTAAATGTAGGGTAGGGGGACCATAAAAAAAGCCCCCTAACAAGGGAGCTTCACTATTACTTTGTTTTCAGAATGTTAGCTCAATACCTTGTTGCGAGGCCACAGGAACCAACATGCTAAGCAGTATTTGTAGGTACTTCTCTCGCGTATCAAGGCGAAGTATCTGACGTTCTGCAATACCGGTATAAGGCTCCATAACACTAAACAAAATACGTTTTGCTTCTCGCAAAGTAGATTCCGCTACCAAGAACGGACAACACTCACCATCAGCTTTGAACCCCTTCAATGCCATTTCCCGTTTGTGAAAATCGTAAAGCTCTTTAGCTGCATCATCTGAAGCCAAATAAAGATCATCCCAACGAGTTATGACTTTGCCAACACTTTCGGTAATTCGACCGCATTGACTGTCCTCAACGACTGGCTTGAACTTATCTAAAGCATCCTTCCGGATACCTTCAGATATAGGCGTAATCATTTCCAGAAAAGCGGTTGCACCTAAAACTGATATCAAAGCACTTGATACAGGCTTAGGCATTTCCTTTTGAATTGGGGCCATACGTTGTTGTAGTTCTGAAGTATTCATAAGTTTCCTCTTTACGTGTTAAAGGCAGCTCGAAAGCGCCTGTTTTTGTTGTGGCCGGAGGCCTAATTGAACACTTACAGCTTAGCAAATTTAGACCGCTGCAGCATAGTCATTTTCGACTATATAGGTTGTGGCCATCATAGATATTTTTATCTATACTCGATAAAAAAAGGTCCCGAAGGACCTTTATTTATTCACCTGAGCCAGCGTCAATTGCTTGCCCTGGTTCTATTTCAGAAGTGTTTACTTCCTCTGTTTCAATCATTTCTTTCATCAACACTGGATCAGCGTCCGGATAAGATGAACAATGCTTTGCCCATCTATCTAGTAACGCCTGATTAGCTTCCGCTTCATCACGACCCAAACCAATAAATTGAAACGATCTTGCTTCTGCAATTTTAAGTAACATACTTACCCCTTTCGACAATGCTCAAGCGCCTCATGAAAATTTTCACAGCTACAAACACTGCCAATCTCTTCATGTGATACCTGGTACTCTTCCCACAATGGGTTATACCTTATGCTGTAACCATTACCGATCAAGAATTTATGTCCGGATTTTGAAAACGATTCAGCGGCAATTTGCCCTTTTTCCCAATAACTAGGCGTTCCCTGGGATAAAGGTGTGCGTTTAATGTGTCCATTAAAATATGCACGATAACCATCTGAAAACCCATCCAGTTTACTAATCAAACTGGTAGCTTCAGCTTCAGTGGCAAGCGCCCAAATTTCTTTAATCATTCTGGAACGCTTAGCCCCTCGAATACCTAATTCCTTGCAACGTACTTGATGATCCATAACGGCGTACATCGATACGGCAAAGTCCTGTTCCAATGCAATCAAATCTGTCTCTATTTGCTGCAAACGAATTTCAGGGGTTATGTTTTTAGGTATAGGAGAAACCAAACCACCATATACAATATAAGAGTATTCGGTAAGCTCGCATAAAGCACCGGCCATTACACATCCATACAGTGCAGATAAAACCGCACTTCGAGATTGCATATCAGCCCCCTCAGAACGTGCTTTAGCCATAATCACATCAACATTACTAGCAAGTGTTATTGCATTCTGTCTCATACATCTTCCTCATTACGTGTTAAAGGCAGCTCATAGAGCGCCTATTTTCATTGTGGCCTGCTGGCCGATTAACCATTTCACTATACCAAATTAATTCACTATCGCACCAACTTCATGCCTGAATACGTGCGTTTTCATTTTTTTGTGATCTCCTTGTCTCAATCAAGGCAAGTAAAGCGCTTTGTTCATAAAGCGCCAATGCAAGGCTTCGCGCTTACTCACCCGTTCAGATTCGCTTTGCTCACTTAGCTGCGGCTTCCGTTGAGCCATTTGCCTTTACTTCACTGCCAGCGCTACTTTTACAGCCGATTTCAACAAAAGGAGAATCAAAATGTTTACTTCAGCACTCAAATTTACAGGCAAAATTTTCTTGGAGTCAGTTGACGAAGTTTTCTTTAGTAACACTGAAAATAAAAAAACAAATAGCCAGCTTGACCAACTCAATGATGGCTTTGGCAATATCATCGCTGACAACAACGATATGACTTGGCAAGAAGCTGAAACAGCTCAAAGCCTTGGTGAAATGTATGATACTTACTACTAAACAATGCACCTTCGGAAATAAAAAATGCACCCGAAGGTGCATGTATATTAAGCATTGCTAGCTTTCCAGTCATCAACGATTCTGCGTTGTTCAAGCTCATCTTTCATGTTTTCAATGGCCCATTTTCTGAATTCTAACTTGGATTCCAAATAAACCCTGATAAACAGTTTCGGTAAGAATTTGCGATAGCGCCTTATCAAATTATCTCGTTTACTTTCCTGATATGCATACCAATAGACAAGCTCACCGGCTCCACTAAACGGCACATACCAAAGACATACAGCCGTAACAAACAAGACAGTTGAACTTACCTTGTTGCTATAATTTAACCACTTCATACGTCACCCCTTGAATATTAAAATTAGGCATGCCTAATTAAAAAAGGACGCTTAGCGTCCTTTATTCATCACCAATCAGAATGATTAGCTTTGGGGATTACCACCAAGTAAACCGGCAGCTTTTAAGCATTCGATTTCTTGTTTAGTAACGTGACCAACTAACTTTTCAGCTTGAACTTTCATCGCCTTGCGGTTCTGACCATCCTGTTGCCACGAATCAACAACCAACTTACCTTCAATATCGACTTGATCGCCAGGATTAAAGGTATTTTTACATTGTTTGAGAAAGCGGTGAGTAACCTTAATGTCGATAAACGACACTCGCTCAACCCATTGGTTATTGTTGTTTTTATCAAAGTAACCATCATCATATGCGATGCTCATATTGCCAAAGTATTCACCTGGCTTTTGAGTTGATTCTTTGATGTCAACGAATGATACATTACCAGCGATAAGTACAAGATTTTGCTTTAAGTTTTTCATAGGATATTTCCTCTTTACGTGTTGAAGGCAGCTCGAAAGCGCCTGTTTTGTTTAAAAAAGTAGCATGTACATAGTAATACATGGTTACTTCTTGTGCAAACACAAAGCCTCGAAAACCCGCCCGAAAAAAACGATCTTTTTGTCATTTTTGATTAACTGTTTCTATTGGCAAGTCTACGAGCTCTTGGAACTCTACATGGGAAGGGCAGCTATAAGCGCCCACTTTTTACAAATTCGATTAGAAGGTTACACGCGCCAGTTCTTAAGAAAAACAGCTCAATATAATGAGCTGCGCGTGTAGGAACTACACGACTATCCTCTAAGGCTGTGTTCTGACTAGCAGATACACTGGATTATAAGCCTCCCAGGTCGCACCTGGTTGTACCATCGGTCAAAGCCTCCCAGGTAGGGGACGTTGTTATAGGCAACGAATCTCGGCGCGTGGCCTTTTTAAAACTGGATCAAATGTACGAAAGAGGGGGAGGGGCGACCTAATAAAAAACCTTGCCCATAATCACAACCTAGTTGCTCTGACATCTGGCGCTGAGATTCTGTTTCAATCCCTTCAGCCAAGACGTAACACCCTTTCACTTTCGCAATCTCTGATAGAGATCTTACTATTGTTTGTTTAATTTCGCTAGACTCAACACCGTTAATTAAGCTACGGTCTATTTTCACGCCATCAATATCCAATTTATCAATAGCGGCCATGTTGCAAAATCCGGCCCCAAAGTCATCCACAACAACTTTAGCGCCTAATTGTTTAAGCATATAAATAGAACAATTTACTTGCTCATAATCTTCTATCTGAAAGTCTTCAGTAATTTCAATCTCAATGCATGAAGCATCGACCTCACCATCTTGCGCCATATTGTAAAAGCACTGCAAGAAGGTACTTTTATCGCCTTTCTCTAATTCATCAGGCGAAACATTAATTGCTAGTTTCAAGTCCTTACCGTGGCGCTTTTGTTCAACACTCACTTTATTCAACATCACAGGCCATAGACGATTCCAGATAGTGCTTTTGTTGAGCCGGTCGATAAATCGACCTGGCCCAACAATTCCGGTTTCCGGATGACTCAACCTTAGCAAACATTCAAACCCTTTTAGTTTGTTTGAAGCAAGCGCGAATTGCGGTTGATAGTGATACTGAAAGTGTTCAGCCAACCGCGCATCGATGTGTTTGCTTTTACGGGGCTCAACGAGTCGAGCCGAACGTATACCGGTCATTTGCCCATCTTCCCTTTGATGCCGCCCATAGCTTTACTACCCACACTTTTTCCCATTGACTTACCTTTATTGGTAGCATATGAGCCGCCTTTTTGACCCGCACTACCAGCACCGCCAGCCATTTTTTGGAATGCGCTATCAGCTCCGGCCATGCCTACCCAACCAAGCGCTGTAGAGAAAAGCAAAGGCGCATACAGGTACAGAGCCGATGCAATCCACTGTGACAACATTTGCGTGTTCACTTCATCAAAATCCACACCTAATGCTGTCATCATCGTGTCATCAATAAGTCGGGAAAGTTCCCAAAAGAACGGCCAAAACATCATTGACATTACAACACCGTGGAACAAACCTATGTACTTCCACTTAAATCCGGACATTAACATAGCAGGCAAATAAGAGATCACGATCACCATAATGATAAAGGGTTTTACCATTGGCATAGACAACTGAAGCATACTTGCACCGCTAAACTGCTCAATCGACTTACCAGCTACACCGATAGTTCCCATTGCCCTGAAAGCCCAGTCAGTAAAACCATCGTCGCCTTGAGTACCGTAATCTGTAGTTGAAAGGGAATTAAGCTCAGATAACTTGATTGGGGTAAATAAAGACTGCATTACCACAACGTCTTTTTTGGCAATGAACACATAATTTCTATTTTTCACACGGTTCAGCTGTGTTGTTAAGGTGTCGTATATTTCATCTTCTTTATCCCTTAACCACTCTTCAACGCCTGCGTAAAGCCTAGTTGAAAGGGCTTCCTCTGCGACATAAGGCGTATTGATCACACCTTCCCCTAACCACCACTCTTTACACGTTGGAAAACCATAATCAGCGGGTAGCTGTTCACTTTCCGGTAACTCGTTGATTGAGTTTCCGTAACCTGGACGCGCTTTTCTTGAATAAAAGCCGTCACCGTCATAATTGTCGTAATAACCTCTGTCCATGACCAGCTTCCGGCCCCCAGGCCAATTTTGCTCATCACTCAAACCCATATCCCAGTCTGACAGGTACTTACGTCTTGCTGGGTTATAACACCACTGAATAAACTCTTTGGTTTCGTTAAGCAGCGCCTCATCAGTTATACGCTGAGACAGCATACCATCTGAAAGTAAACGAATATCCGTAGAGCATGGCAAATCCTCTACCGCCCAATTTTTAATACCTTGAGACATGCGAAGCGCAACAGCAAACAACACCGGCAAACGAATTTCACGGCCACCAAGTTGAACCTCCATATTTTCAGCTACAAATTCAGCTTCCTCGCCCAAAATCTCAGTTGTAATAGTTCCAGTGCCGGTTGTATCTGACGTACATTGGCGAGAGTAATACTTAATGTCATCAAACTTGAGTCGAACCATTGGATAAAGCGCAAGCTCTAAAGCAAGCAGCATAAAGAAGAGCCCCATTGCAACTGTTCGTAATGAAGATTTAGTATTAAAGTCTTCCATTGATGATTCAGAGGCGCTTTTTACTGCACCAAATATCAGCGCAATCATCGGGATGTAAACCAAACCGGTCTGAGCAAAGATATCCCACAACACATCGTAGATATAAAATGCAAGTGAGATACCATAAGCATCTATCGTGCTATCAACTACCATGCGCCCCCCTTAAAAAACCAAGCCTAACAACTCTACAAGCACTAACGTTCCAACAACGTAGGGGTAGAGTGTTTTAAGATAAAACACTTGACGATGATTAAGGCTTTGAACACGGCCAAACCACCTTACAAGCTCTTTCCAATAAAAAATCAACAAAACCACAATAGACAGGCGCATAACTGTAAAATAATTGCCAGCACCGTCTATGCGTTTCCCAACTTCCAAAACAGCTTCTTTCTGTTCCATCAAAGAGACAGCAAGGTTAAGCAAAAAGCTAACCCCCAATGTGGCGAGCAACAAAATCCCACCACCAATCAACAGCCATTTGAATACTGCCTTTCTCTCAATATTCATTACTGACCTCGACCTGTCATACTACGAATGGCATCTGCCATATCTTCACTTGGGGCAACGCCGTTATACTTTTCACGCCCCGCTTTTCTGTTAAGCAGTGTCACGGCAACCGATTCTTTAGTAGATGCTCTTAATTCTGCATCTTGGCGAAGCAAGTCCATTTCTTCACCAAGCTCAGTGATCCGTGAAGTAATGATTTTCACCGCATCGGGGTTTTGCGCCACATGCGCTTCCTTTAGGCCAGACAGCATAATTCGACGAGCAGCTATCAAGCGCTCAACCATATCAACGGTCGCGACCTCTTCAGCTAAACGTTCAACTAACGCGCCTTGATATAAAGACTCACTTTTTAAAGCTTCCATAACTTGTTGAGTTATTGCATAACCAGGTGCAGATATTTCTTTCAAAGTATCAGGGTCATAAACAGTGATAGGGGTATCAAGCAAAACAAGCAGACGATCTTCAATACGCCTTTGCTCTTGTTCCATTTTTGCATAAACCCCCGTTCCAGGGGTTGTCTTTAACCGCTCACAATCAACACAAGTTCTAATTGTTGTTTCTCCAACAATATCAGTCACCCAGTCTGCGGCATCACTAGGGCTATCCCAGTATTTAACAAACCACGGCGCTCTATCGTTATCAGGGATGCTCGACCGACTTTTAACATCACGGTTTGCCAACAAATTAACACCCGCTTTTACTGTATCTGCAACCGTATCAATTGGTGGCTGGCGTTTACCGGCAGCTTTATCGCCCCCAACCCATTTAACACCGCTATCACCTTTATCTTTATCAACGTTTTCCTCTACCTGAACAACGTCATCTGATGCGGGATTTGAATCACCCCAATCTTCAAAGCCTGAGACTTCAACCCAGCTTCCAGGTGAACCACCCGTACCGTAGCCTTCACGAATCATTTTATCGGTCATTTCTTCACAGGAAGCGACAGAAGCATTAAACAACTCACTTGCTTCAAGCTTACCTTGCTGGATGAACTCATACAGTTGCGGGTCAGATCGCGCAATTTCCATCATCGGCCAATTCGATATAGCACCGGTCACACTCGCTAACAGGTCATCACCCAACTTTTCAAGTTGGCCGGTCACGCCATTGAGGATATTGGTAACAGACAGTGACATATCAAAATCACCGCACATTGGCGTTTTCCAACGGACCCCAGCACCTACAGGTATATTTCTATTTCGGCGTTGCTTTATTTTGGCTTTACCACCAATTTCAAACACCAGTCTAGGATCTAATTTATCCTCTGCCGCTGAAGCTTTTGAAACCACAGCCCCATTAGTTAAAAAGAAGGCTGCTACGGCCAATGCAATAACACTTTTTTTCATCATTATCTTCCTGTTGAATCTGTATCAATGGAGAACAAGAACACCTGGCCTTTTTTTTCGCAGCATGTGTAAGGCCTCCATAACTGCCAAGCGTAATTACCATCGTCTGAACGTCTGTGCTGATATCCGTCATAAACGTATTCAGTCATGTTCGGCATGCCGGTATCAATTGTGCGGTCTTTCCGTGTAGAGTCTTCACCAAATATATGACATTGGCTTTCAGCTCTTGGATAGAGCATTTGCCACTTACCCTCTTTTGATGTCCACTCCTTCACTTGACCTGGAGGCCACCAACCATCCTTACTATTCTTTTCACCAAGGAAGTTATATACATGAAGTGCGGAGCGGTCTGTAACTAAGTCAGCCGCTCGTTGAGCAAAGACAGCCGAAGCTTTATAGGTATCATTTTGCATCAGGCTACCAATGCGGGGATAGACGTTGCCAAACCGCCCTGTAAACAAAAACGTTTCATTCTGCCCATCATTGCGCTCACCAACTTCACGCATACCTGGAACAAACGTGGCAAGTTTAAGGAATTCTGTATAAGGGAATTTCCAAGAGTAATAATCGAGCGTAGACACATAGTAAGGCTGGAATGGCTGAACACCGCTTTCACAACCATAGTCGGTACTACCCAGCACTTCAGAGATAGGTAACAAACCAGGACTACCAATGATGTCAACATGACGAGAAATGATTTTAGATGACTGTTTACGCTTATCCTTACCCTTATCTTTAGAGCGGTCTTTAGCGGTTATGCGGTCAGCATTAGCCGGAGTGCTACCAGATTGCCCTAAAGATACAAGCTCAGAAACAAACGACATTTCACCCCACGGCGTTTCACCTGGCGTTTGATACACTTGCACAATAGCATCGGGATTGTAGTGCTTAACCTTAATGCTTGTTTCCACACTACAGCTAGGCGGGAAAGGCCTACACTTCAACCAAAAACAAACACCTGTTGGTCGCCATGCAACACAACTAAATGAAAGGCTTTCCTGTATTATTTCAACGCTATTGATATCTGCTTTAGCAGGCAAAGGCTTGAATGCAAAAACAAGCAGCGCGGGGGCCATCATAGACAACAAAAGCTTATTCATGAGTGCCACCTTGCTTTTGATAAATTCGCAAGGCCTGATTCACGTCAGTAGTTCCGTACACCACATAACGCTCATCAATGACTGTAGCAGGCAACTTATTCACCCCTAACCCATATGCTCTACCAACCCCCTGATAACCATCTACAATTGCTTGTATTTGTTTTTTACCCTCTTCACTGTTTGCATACTGGCTCATGAAGGCAGCTGCATCGTCAAGGTTAGTAGGTAGCTTTTTACTGATTTCACCTTGCAGGCCAGCTGGCTTATCCAACTGATAATAAACGAGCTCTATTCCTGCCATTTCAACTTCAGAAACGTTACCGGCACTATAGTCATAGAAGACTTCGATTTTTTTAGGCCATGTATCGGAGAACCCGCCTTTAGGCTGCGTACTGGCAACCGCGCTGGATGACGCAAGCGCCAGAACAAATAAAACGTGCTTCGATAGGTACAAAGGACACCCCCAAATATTTCTATAAGGGCATTGTCCAGTAATAAAAAAGGAAATGCTGAGAAAAACCCCAGTGACTTTTACAGGGTTTTTTTAGACAAAGAAAAACCCGCATAAAGCGGGCTTAACTTGAGCTTTAATTAGGCATGCCTAATTTCTAATAGTAAGTGTCGTAGAACTCACCACGCGATTGTGCATCTTCCGCCTCTTGGCGAGTCATATGCTCACCATTGACGAACACGCCGCCGATACCGTCATCCAAACCGTCTAATTGGCGCTTATCTTCTGAAGTGTTGTCATCAGAGCCAATAAAAAAGCTAACCAAGAAGAACACTGCAACGGCCAGCACTCCTAAAAATCCTGCAATTCCCATAATGTCACTCCTTAGCTTTAAAGTTTTCCAAAGACTCAATAATTTCGTTGTATCTTTGTTTAACCCAGCTTTTCTTGATTGGTCCCCAGGAATGGAGTTGATACCCGCCAGTCTTTCGCGAACCAACGTACTCAACTTCAATCCCCATATCTCGTATACCATTAATATTAGTCTTAACTGTGTTTTTAGGCCAGTTAAGCAAGCCTACTATTTCGACTGTGGAGATTGGCCCTTGCTCATCTATGATGTATGCAAGAATCAACCTCCTATAGTAAGCACTTTCAAATAGATTTTTTATTTGCATTGAAACCACTGTTTCTGAATATCGCCATCAGACCCAATAGTAACATAAACCCAAAACCTGTGCTGCCGCCACTCTTTTCGCCGCCAGTGTTACCACCAGTGTCACCGCCAGAGCTGGCATTATCATTATCAGTCAATGTGATAGTAATGGTACTTGTAGTCACTTCTACACCCGCACCTTCAAGGATAACATCAAATGATGTATTACCAGCTTCATCATCAGAGTCATCAAGAATTTGAAGTATTAGTGTTTTTTCAGTTTCACCATCAGCGAATGTCAATTCTTGATCTAACGCCGTAAAGTCAGTACCAGCAACTGCACTACCAGCTACCGTATAAACACGCACAACAGCTATTCCTTCAGAACCGTCACTTCGAGTAACAGTAAGTGTCACACTGCCAGCAGCTTCAGAAACACTGGTCGCTGACGCGCTTAACGCAAACGTACCAGCGTCAGGCTCTACCGAATCATCATTATCAATGATATCAACATTCACGCTCTTAACATCGTACTCAGCAGTTTCGCTAGGGCTATTAATTTCAATAGTCAGGCTTTCTTTCGTTTCAGCCTTTTGGTCATCAATAGTCACCAAAGTAACTGATTTTTCAACTTCACCTTCAGCAAACACAAGCTGTTCATTTAGGGCAACATAGTCAGACCCAGCAACTGCACTACCAGCTACCGCAGAGACATTAACCACCGCCTCACCAGTACCACCAACGCGAGTTACAACATAACTACCTGAATCACCCTCATTCAACTCTGAAGGTCCAGTAACCGAGAACATGCCAGCTGTGCCAGTTTGAGCGCCATCAGCAACATTTAGCGTTGCAGTAGCCACATCGCCAACACCCAACTTATAAGCATATTTCATTGTTACGGAGAAGGATTCAGTGCTTTCACTCTCACTGTCTTTTACCATTGGGTAGACCACTTCAGCAGTGGCCGCTCCCGCTTCAAATTCTGCCAGCACATAAGCATCTACGAAATCAACACCCCATTCCGCAGTATCACTTTTAGCAAACAATTTAACCGATGCAGCTTGTGATAAGTCACCATCACGTTGCAATGTGATCACCACGCCATCTTGTTCATTGCCTGAAAAAGCAGTTTCAGCAAACGATACCACGCCCAACGACTCAACACCCGCACGGCGCTGTGTAGTTGCCACAAAGTTTTCTTCCAGAACGCGAGCATTGTTAGCTGCATCTTCATTACCACAAACCTCACCACCGCTAGATAAGTCAGGTGAAGAATAATGATGCAGCGTTTTGGCAGCTGGCGAAGCCGAATACATGATTGTGTAATTGCCACCACACATCGCTGCTCTGGCATATTCTGGACCCACATATGCCTTAGCCTCTTCGTGATTCATACCGATGTTATGACCAACTTCGTGTGCAAACGTGGTGTATTGCTCAGGAGCAACACCATTATCAACCATGCTAGAATACTCACCACCAATACCAGCAAGACCCAGCACTGTATCTTCAGGGCGCTGTTCTCGGACATAAACTACAAGATCACCTTTCCACTTTTCTTGGTAAGCTGTGTACTCAGGACTCCCTTCATTTAAGGCAGCTAGAGAGAATAAGTAGTTAGCGCCATCCTGAACGATATTTCCATCACTATCGACAACATTTTGGTATGGCACACTATCAGATATAGATTCTACAGGAATCACATCAGATACTGACAAGTGATAGTTCAAACCATGCGCTTTATAGCTGTCGTTAGCAGTTGCAACCCATGCCTCAATTCGTTTATGAGCCTCGTAAGCGCCATATTTAGAAAAATATGAAGGCTGATAGAACACAACCACATCTGCCACAACAGCACTTTCAGCTGCGGTGGCAGAAGTAGTTGAATGACTCTGAATCATGCCATTAGGTGCCACTTTGGGTAAATGCTGAACCTGACTCTCGTTAACGTAAATCTCACGAATATCTGTAGCTGCACCCGCTGATGCAGAAACTGCCATTACCGATAAACATACTGTACTAATTAGTGTTTTCATTTTTACAAATCCTAAAATTAAAGCTCCCTTAAACTATACCGCTACGGTATAGTTACGTCAAGGCAATTATTAATTTTTTATATTCATTTTCTGATTTACCTGGTAGCAACTCAGGCAAAACTATAGTCATCATATAACGTCGAACGTCAGTGGGTATGCGCTCTAGCGTATACCCACGACCTTCCATTTTAGAAGGCCAACTTTCGGTGTATTTTGTGCCACAGTGTTTGTTTAATTCCTCTATGGCAGCTTTCTGTGTTTTTGTTTTTTTTTCAACATCTAACCAATTGGTAAATAAATTACGATTTAACACCCTATATGCTCCCCATTTTTTACTTGACACACTGTAGCCCACGCGCTGAACGTTTTTGATCTGCCAGTGGGTAAATGCGTTACTGTTGCAGTCGCAATTATATCTCCAACACCACCGGTTGTGCACCTGCCACCCGTACCCGTGCAACCACCAGACCATACAACATCCCACTCTGCCGGATTAGAGAATCTATAATTTTCTCGACCTAAATAATCCCCAACCGAGAAATTTGCCTGCCCAAGTTTTGGGAATTCAACTAGACCATAGCAACTTGAATAAGATGCCCTATCAAATGCGAGAGTGTCTACCCAGCAACCATATTTAAAGCTATTAAATGGATCATTAGGCGTAGTATTAGTATAGGAAACACTCACGCTATCTGAAGCCGCTCTACTGGTATAATGGCTATTGGTTACAACTAGCTCAATACTACCAGAAGCGCTTTCTTGTGGCCCTAACGAGCTTGAAAGACTGCATGAAGGCGAAGCACTACCGCCCTTTGCAATAGTACCACCACTACAAGCCGAAAAGTTCAACCCACTTCCAGATGTCACCCAACGATAAGAACAGCCCTGCCTACACCCCGTAATTGAACCTGTTGCAGTACCAGAAAAGTTTGAACGCGCATCGGCTAAATTGCACGATGAACAGGTTAAGTTCACACTTGGCGTTTCCGGTATGCAGTATTTAGTAACATCAACACAGTTATCCAACTTACTTCGTTGCTCAGTGATCAATAGATGGTTGTTGTTGACCGAGCTTTGAGACGTGTAAAAGTCATCATTACTGGTGAATGAGCCGCCACTAAACTGATTTGCTGTGACAGTGTTATAGTTCGCGCTAGTGCCGCTTACGCTGGCAATGTTACCTGTATTAAAGTTAGCTGTAGTGACGTTGATACCTGAAGCGCTAAGCGCCCCCAGGACAGTCAGTTTTGATGCAGAGGCATTGCCTAAAGATGAGCTGTTAGATTCAATAACATTGGTTTGAAGACGGTTATTCACCGTTAGGTTTGATGCCGATACAGACCCCGCTGAGGCATTGCCAGAAGCGCTGCCGCTTGATGCTTGCACCGTCTGACCTTTAAAGCTGTTCGTATCAATACGGTTACTGTCTAATTCATCAAATGTCGATGTACCAGAACTTGATACCGATGTACCAGAAGCGCTATTGGCCTCGCCACTATTAATGTTACCTGTAGTAACATCTAAATTAGTCACATTACCGTTAGATGATGATAGTCTGTTTAACCCTGCCGTCCCTGTAACGCTCATATTACCAATAGAACCGCTATTCGCTGACACGCTATCAAAATTACCATTCGTGCCGTTCACCGTGCCATAAGTAAGCGTAGTACCGCTTAACGTATTCACAGTACCTGTTCCATACGACAATGAATTACCTGATAAAGAACCGATATTACCGTTATTAAAGTCCAAAGTATTACCGGATACAGAGCTTATAGTGCCTGAGTTGTAGGTAAATGTATTACCGTCAAGTGAAGTAATCGAACCATTACCGAACGTGAGCCAATTACCGCTCACTGAATCAATACTACCACTGTTATAATCCAGTGAGTTACCGCTAAGGCTATTGATTGTCGCGCTATCAGCGCTTATAGAATCAAACTGGCCGGAGTTTGCTGAAACAGAGTCAATTCCAGTAATATCGTTGCCATTGCCAACAATATCACCATTCATAGACAGCGTACCGTTAGCTCTCACCGTTCCAGCATCAATATTTAGCTGATTACCCGCATAGGTAATGCTGTTGTTGCCTAGCTGAACCTCTTCAGCGTTAATTCTTTCTATATCAGCATTGGTAAACTCAGCATCGTCGAAAGTGGCTCGTTGAACATTAAGCGAACCAATATTAATCAGATCATTATTGTTAATGTCCAGGTCTACTTCTAACTGAGTACGTTGCGGGTTATCAGGATCTTCTACACGCTGTAGGTAATCGTCATAAAGCGCTGACTGGAAAGGTCTGTTGATAGTTGCTGTAACAGTAGTTCCAGCTGACGAACCACCTGGTATCTGGTTTGCTACAGCTTGCGCCAAAGACTCTTTTAGTAGATTTACTGTCAGGGTGTAATCATCATCTATTACATTGCCAAATATTTGCGTACACGCACTACCAAGCAAAGCAAAGCTATTGCCACCACATTGACTAGGATCACCAGTGAAATACCCACCGGTGACTAAATCATTTATTGTCGCAGGCCATGACATATTATCCCGATAATATGCCGTTAGTGCGCTCGATATTTCTCTGAGCTCTTCAGCCGTAGACTCATAGGTTTCCCTAGCACTTTCTGGCTGCTGCATTCGTGTTTTATAGTAAACCGTACTACCCAAAGCCAAAATGCCCACAAGGGCCATGATGAGCAATGAGCCGTGTCCGGCTTGACGTTTCAAGCTTCTCATACCGCTTACCCTTACTGACAACCGCCTGCGCTTTGGCAGGAGTTCCATTTGTTGATGTATTGGTCAATCAGAGATTTATTGTTGTTCACGCTACTTTGACTGGTCGTAAAATTAGAGCCGTTGAACGTTCCACCGCTAAACTGATTAGCAGTGACCGTATTGAAATTGGCGTTCGTTCCGGAAAGATTGGCGATTGTAGCGCTATTTGCGCTCACAGTATTTGCACTGGCCGAATTCGCAGTAACATTGCCCGACACATTCATACTACTTGCTGTCGCATTGCCCAGCGTACTACTTGAGGCCTGTAACTGATTAGTCGTGGTTTTATTGCTAACTGTTACATTACTCGCCGTGAGCGTACCACCTACCGAAAAATTACCGGTAACGTTCACACTACTAGCGCTAAACGAACCGGTGGTTAGGAAATTGGTATCTACGTTCGTCGCATTCACGGTCGCCAAATTTGCGTTTGACGCAGTAAGATTATCTGCATCAAGGGAGTTAAACGACACTGTATTGAAATCAGCATTGTTGCTTGTGAGGTTAGTTACTGTTCCGTTATTGGCAGTAAAGCGGTTCAACGTAGCTGTACCAGTAACGCCCAGGTTGCCGAAGTTTGCGCTATTGGCTGATAATAGGCCATTAAAGTTACCGTTCGTACCGTTCACAGTCGTATACGTAAGGGTATTACCGCTTAACGTATTCACAGTACCAGAACCAAAAGACAGCGTATTACCGCCAAGACTATCAATGGTTCCTGAACCGTAATTCAATGTACTACCGCTAAGGCTTCCTACAGAACCTGAATTATAGGACAGCGTGTTACCACTCAACGAAGTGATTGTACCGTTACCATAGTTCAGAGTATTACCAGACAACGTATCAATCGTACCAGTATTGTAGTCTAGGCTATTACCACTCAATGAAGTGATATTACCCGTAGTAGCGGAAAGATTAGTAAAGTCACCCGAATTTGCCTCTAAACGGTCAAAACCGGTGATATCATTACCATTGCCCACTATATTACCGTTCATAGACAGGTTCGCATTCATACGAACCGTACCGGCATTCAAATTGAGTTGATTACCCGCATAGGTAATACTGTTATTGCCAAGATGAATTGTCTCAGCTTCCACCCTGTCAATATTTGCCGTTGTAATTGTCGCATTGGTAATGGTTGCCTGATTAGCATCCATTTCATCGATATTGTTGAGATTGTTGTTATTGACATCGATGTTTGTACCAGCTGCTAACTGGTTACAATCGGCACAACCGTCCACTGCTTTGCGCGCAAGAAAGAATGACTGAATAGCCTCTCTTGATGGCGTTCCCATTTCAGTGCTAACGGTTTCACCATCAGCCGCCACGTTACCAAACGAAACTTTACCAGCGAGCATGTTTGCCAACTGATTACGGTTAGTATCAATACTAACCACCAAGTTATCGCCATTCGACCCAATGACATAGTTAGTACCAAACGGTGATACACCTGAACCAGTGTAATAGCCTGTTGCGATAAGCTCGTTTACAGATGCAGGCCACGCACGGTTTTCCATGTAATAACCATTTGCAGCCGCCTTGAGCTCAGAAATATCATTCTTCGCATCATCGGCTTGTGATATTGGTTGTTGCTGTTGAATTAACTGGGGACCGTATGTGACCGCAATACCAGATAGGATCGTCAGCACAATAATCAACTCAATAAGCGTAAAGCCTTGAGACTTTTTATTAGTTTTCATAATTAAACTCCTGCTTAACACAATGGCGTACCAAAGGCTTCTCTATCCAACTGCTTACGAACCCCATCAGCTGTGCGGCTAAAGGTACTATTTGCCGTCCATGTAACTGTCGAACCGGCGACTGTTGCATTCTCTGAAAACCCAGCAACAAAACCGGCATCAGTGGCATTATTAAAAACGACTGAAACCCGCAATAGCGGGTTCGGAAACTTAACTAATGGATTTGGTCCGATTAGATCAATTACTAACTGGTAATTACCGCCCCAGGGATTGTTGAACCCCCCGCCAACAAGGATTCCTTCAGCCCTCAATTGAGCTTCTGTGATGGCGGGGAAAACAGTCTCAGTGCAATGGCTATGGTAATATTGATTCATGGACTCAAGTAATAACTGCGCGTCTTGATCTAACCGTTTTGCGGTAAGGACCCTGCCATTTACTTGACTAAACGAGCTTGCCCAAATCAACATTCCCGCACCGATAACAATGGTGATAAGTAGCTCTATTAACGTAAATCCACGAACCCGCTTCATGACATTAACCCTGGAATGTAACTGTCATTGTTGTACCGTTGAAATCGGCATTTACCGCAGATGTCGCATAGTCAGCAGCAAGCTGCGCCCCAATGTCAGCGTTTTGAATACCAGTAACTGTAACCGTGTAACGTGTAGCATCAGCTGCATCTACCGCGATAGTGTAGTTACCACCCCAAGGGTTACGCGCTGTACCGTCAGCCATACGATCAGATACATAGCCTTGTTCATCCAATACAGTCATTGAAATACTGGTAAACACGTTATTTCGTTGCTTATAAAGCGCTGCACCATTTTGTATTTCACTGATTTGCGTTCGCGTCTTGGCAGCATCACCAATACCAAACATTTGAGACAATTGAGGCCACATTGTAATTGTCAAACCGACAATCAAAATCAACACAATTGATAACTCGATTAGGGTAAAACCCTTTTGCTTTTTCATCATTTTCACCTTTCGGCTCCTTACTTATCGATATGACATATTAAATAGAGAAGATATAACGCCCATAAACGAGCTAATCACCATTAACAACGCAAGAGACATTGTTATCCATAGAAAGAAAGCTACGAACTGACGGGTTCCGATAAGCGCCCGAACCGCTTCATCCCCGCTTCTATCCGCTGCAATCGATATTGCAGACTTCTTTCTATCCTGGTCCGGTGAATTTGCAGCGTTTCGCAAACGAAACATGAGGCGCTTACTCAACAAACCAGAATTCAGAGCTTCACCCAAATCACTTTCACCAAACTGCGTCTCGCGAATAATGTGATTAAGATGATGAACCATGTAGCCATTAGAATTACGTTTAAGCTCAGTTGCTGCTTTATGAAGGTTGTAACGAGTCTCAACGAGAATCCCCAGCGTCTTCATCGTTTTCATGGCCGCAAAGTTTTTGTAAATATTCAAAGGGAAATAACCATCAAGAGACAGGCGCATTTTTGACGTGTTATTAGTGACAAAATGAAGCGCCGCAATAAACATCACCAAAAACGCCAAAAGTACATAAGGCCACATCACTTTCACCCATTCGCTAAAGCCAAGCACAAAACGCACAGGAAACGTCATTTTTTCCGGTGGCATTAGATCAGAGAATTGAGGCAATACGAACAAACCCATCACCATCATGAAAGCAAGAACCATAAAGAAATATGTCAACGGTTGTTTAACCGGTTTCCAAAACTCTCCCTTCGCTCTTTTAATCTCAGCCTCTTGCTTCAGATACTCATTCACTACGCGAGTTAAGGCCTTAGAACCGGCTTGCTGCCCAGCATCAAAAAGCGTAACCACTTCAGGGTCAAACCAATCCACCATACCTTCACTGATAGACTGACCACGCTTCAACGCTTCATAAATAGAGGTCGCGGCATTCACTTCTTGCTGCAAGCGCTTATCACCCTTACCAGCCTCCATTATTGAGCGACACGCCTGACTAGGGCTACACCCATCGTTTAACCAGCTAGAAAAGTCTTGCACAAACTCAAATTGACGTTGCTTGCTAAATCCCCACGTTCTGAAAAACCGCCTTACACGGTCCCAGGTCTGGTAATTTATGCCAGCGTACTCAAGTACGATTAACGCACCACGCTTTGCAACATCTTGTATTTGCTCTTTAGACAGCGCCATAAAAGCCCCCTTAATCTCAATGAATCCATTGTAAAGCGCCTTTTTGAAGAATGAGCCGGAAAAACAGGGGTAACTTTCGGGGGGTTTTTTTTGAGTCGCTTTTTTGGCGTAAAATCGAGTCGTCACATAGACGCTTTTGACTATGCTCGATAGAAAAAGGCCCTAAAAGGGCCTTTTGAAATTAGGCATGCCTAATTTTCATTAAGCTGGCTCCAATCCATTATTGACGAATTCAACGGATGGATATTTAACAGCGGTTTCTTCTGCAAAGAGATTAGTAACATGCTTGACAGCTTCATACGGGTCAATAACCCCCTGCTCTATCCGCATACGAGCTCGCGCAGCCATACCTTTCCAACCGTTATCCAGTAGGTGCTTCTCAAGGGCGGAAAGGTCATGGTTTGCAATATGTTCGCGGCATTTGTCATCAAACATGATCAACTCCGCAATAAGTACCCTTCCCTTAGTACCAGTACCACCGCAATGTTTACAGCCATGTTCACTTCTGACATATGAATTTGTAAAGCTCTCTACCGACTTCTTAACTCTGCACTTAGGACAAAGCGCCGGTATCAAGCGTTGGGCAACGATGCAACGAAACAAGTTACGTTCAGCAAGCACTTTAGGGCTTACACCTTCATCAATCAAACGGCTTATACCACCAATTGCATCATTGGTATGAAGCGTTGAAACCATCAAGTGACCAGTGAGCGCCGACTTAATAACAATTTCCACAACTTCTTTAGAACGCATTTCACTGATACCGATAATATCAGGGTCTTGACGAAGAGCGTTTTTAAGGTGGTCAATAAAACCTTGCCCTTTGATTTCTGGAAACACCGGTTTTTGCACTGTATTTTTACGCTTAATTCGATACTCAACAGGATCTTCAAGTAACAGGATTTTCCGCTCATCATCTATCGTTTCATAGAGCGCAGCTAAGGTTGTAGACTTACCTGAACCCGTTGGGCCAGTAAGCAAAATTATCCCTGTAGGCGCTTCTGTAGACCGGATAAGCATACTGCGAATATCACCGTCCATGCCAAGGTCAGAAATGGTCTTCTTGGCCTCCTGAGACGTTCTAATTACACGCATTACAGTGTGTGGCCCTTCAAGCGAGCCACTTTTAGAGGTACGAAGATTGATTTTTTCACGCTTTGGCTTCTGACCACCTTTTGGATCAGGCACTTCAATATTCATATAAATTGAAACATCTGCCATTTCATTATCGTCTGTCACAGAGCGATAATCCGGCGACTTTGTATTCAGACCAGCGGCGATAATTGATATAGCCTGCTCTCTTCCCAAGGGGGTACTTTGACTAAACAAACCATCAATACGAAATACTGCTTCAGCACGGTCTTCATAAACATAAAAATGAATATCAGACGTACCGGTTACTACCGCCTCAGTAACAATATTTTCCAAATCCTGCAAAGCCGCACTATGCGTTTCATCAGCTTCAGACTTTTCGCCTTTCCCTTTTTTTGAATTCGCGTCATGTAAGATGGCGTGAATATCTTTAGGGTGCGAATAAATTACGGACACATCACTAATTGAATGCTTCGACGATAAAAGCGTTTCGATATTTTGAATTTCCAAAGACTTTCTATCGTGAGCTCGGCGCGTAGTCATAATCAACGCCGTTTTGTCAGTACCAGGAGGAATGATAACAGCAACAAAAACTGTATCTTCATCTTCTTGGTCGCCACTACCCTCATAGGCCATACAAACATCCAACAGAGGCTTGAAAAAGCGATATCCATTGTCTTTAAATGTGTTGTAGTTTAGCTGGGCAGCGCCAGAGATAACTTCTTTTACAGTAGCCATAATGCGCCCTTAATAAGCATAAAGCGTAACTTCATCAGATCCTTTCATAAGGACCACTTCATTTGATGAAACGCTCTTCACATCGACTTTACCAAAAAGGGTATAACCTTCCTTAGCTGGCACGTTTCGGTCCCCATAAGCGAGCCGAGCAACATAGTCAGGGCCTTCTTTGATGATTGCCCTTAAAGCAAAATCAGCAAGGGTTATTTCCTTCTTAATATCACTCAACTGGCTTACATGTTGACTAACCGGTGCATTACCTTGGTAAAGATTTTGGCCTGCTTGTGTATCAACTGACCCTTTTTCTGCCTCTCTCGCAAGCTCGACATCAATTTGTCCACGTTTACGACTCCAAAGATCTGCATCGTATTGGGCTTTTGCCTCTTCCGCACGCTCTTTTGCGCGTCGAGCTCGTAGCTCTTGAATGCGATAGGACTTCGCTTCAACAAGAAACGTAAACGCTTCTTCCTGGTTAGGGGAGTTAGCCACTATTTGCCGCGCAAGCGAATCAATGCTTTGAGAAATATGCCCCTTATCAGGTACTCTCGCCACCGATTTAACTTGAGGCTTGGACTCTGTTGCTCTATTTGCTTCAGGACTGTACTTCGACGCTGAAGCGGCATTTCCAGCATTACTATCATAAACCCGATAACCTATTGCAGTTGACAGAATGACCGCCGCACCTATTGCTAATACTTTGGTACGCTTGTTCATAATTTCTCTCCAAATACTGATATTTTTAAGCCGCCGGTAAAGCGCTCACTGTCGATGATGTATTGACCAGCATTAGGGTCTGCGCTATCACCACCGATGCTTACAGGCAGGTTTTTTGTAATTGCGCCCAAGGTCATCAAGTCTTCTTTGTATATGCCCCTGAACTGAAACATAAGTTCCCGTATTGTCCACTTTGTATCTGTACCTTTAGGCACATCACGAATAAAAGTAAGTTCTGCCCCAGGAATATATTCATTCACCGCATCGCGAAGGAAATGATGCACCTCTTCAACGTTGTACATTTTCACTTGGCTTTCATCTGTAGACGTGACGTTAGCACCAAGGCCTAGCAAAACAATTTCATTGGGATCAATCATTACGTGAAGCCCATTTTTGCTTGCAAAAGCTTTAAGCGTTTCAACATCGCCATTTTCAGTAGACATCATGCGGTAACTCACTTGCCCTTTCGTATGCGTAACCTTAGTGACTGTCCAGCCAGGTAACGTCATTAAACCAACATGAGCGTTATAATCCTGTGCCATACGATTCAGCACTTGTATGACATCAGAGGACATTGCTTGATAAAACGAAGCATAAGGGTCTACAACCACTGTTTTTTCAACAGTATCGCTTGTTAGCGAAGCAAGTTGATTCACTCCCATAAGGACGATACCAACAATACCTAAGTAAAGAAGCCAAGGCCTGCGACTCTTAATCTTAGACATCGCATCACGTTCAGCTAAAAAGGCAAACTCTTCAGTAGGTTCAAGCTTGTCAGTCAACGCCGCCGACAAATTTTCAATACGCCCACCAAAAATACTCTTTGCTTTTTCTAACACTCCATTTTCGAGGAACTGGTAGTTGATTAGCTTTACATTTTCAAGATTGACTGAACCCATCATCGATTCGAGATCAGCTTTAATATCTTCTGCTTTACCTACTTTGTCTCGCTTGATGTTACCCTCACGAACAATCACGATAATGTTATGTTCGTCGCTAGAACGCTCTACATACACAACATCGCTCATACCCGCTTTCAGGCAATATGAGTGAAACCGTGCAGCAAAATCATATCCATCGCGCTCAGACGTATAGGCAGCATGAAGAGAATCACCGGTTGAATAGACAGATAGATACCGAAAATCTAATTCCTTCGCCTTTTGACGAATTTTTTCTTCTCTGCCAGCACCTTTAAAGGTTGCCCTGAAAGGTTGAAATATCCAGCGATGGTCTTCTTTTGGGCTCGTATAAATTCGCATTCAACCCCCTACTGAAACACAATTCTTGGAGTGATAAGTATCAGCGTTTCCTTTCGGCTCTTAGTGCCACCAAGCTCACCGCCTAACGCCACAAAACCGCCTGTAGAATTTTCTGTATATTGGTTTTTATTATCACTGCTACCAGAAATAAGCAGGGTTTGCCCATCCTTTACAGCAAACTTCATAAACATATCTGAAAAGTTTGTTTCAGGGGCTTCAATGGCTTTATCGCCACTTTCAATACGTCTAAACTTACCGTTAGTGAGATCTGATAGGAAAGTAGATAATTGGATTACAACTTTGTCACCTACGTAATTAGGCAGCATATAAATAGTGTCACCGGTTTTTAAAATACCTGGCATGAGATTGTCTTGTGAACCTACATTCGCAGTAGCAGTACCACCACTTTGCGCTAAGTACGCAAACTCACCACCTTGGGAAAGTTTTGTTACCTGATTATTCAAGCTAACAACTCGACGGTTTTTAACCGTTGTCACTGCGCCATATTGATCAAGCACATTAAGTAGCACCTGTGAACCGGCATATTTTCCCGTTTCCTGACTATAACCAAGGATTGTCGGGGCCAAATCGTTATCTACTAACGTATTGAAGGCAGTTTGAAGCCCGAACACCCCCCCAGTAGCTAAGTCCTGCTTAATAACATTCCAGTTGATGCCGCGCTGATCACCTTCATTTGAAGTGAATTCGATTATCTGAAGATCAACCGCCACCATTTGGGTGATTTTATCGTTTCCACGCTTTAGGTAATCGGCTATTGCCGAAACATTATCGGGGTAGTCTTTCACCATTACAGAAGAAGTAGCTTGGTTGATGACATATTTTCCCTCTTCGCTTTTTAAAAGCTCAAGAGTGGACTTCATATCTTCCCAAATAGAAAGGCCTTCAGTGGAGAAATTGATATATTCGTCCGAACTCGAAAAGCCTGTATCAGTGACAACGGTGTTCATACCGCCACCGCCGTTTGCATTAGCCGAACCGGTTGAATTCTCTTTTGCACCAAACAAATATTCTGTTTGTCCAGCGATAAAGGAAACATCGAATTCTGCCGTTTTAAACTTACTCCACGTAAGCAAATCACCGTCAATCTCGTATGAATACTTTGTAGCGAAAGAAATTTTATCCAGCAAACCACCAATCGTACCTTTATGCACCAACGAGAATCTGCGGCCTTTATCCAGACTATCAAGGTAACGAATATTTACCCCTTCCCGCGCAAGGACATCACGCATTACTTCTTCAAGCGTATAGTCAAGGTATGACCCTTCTGCCTTCTGAAAGAACCACTGAGGCTTATCCTGGTCGCGCTCTTTTAATTCAGGCACATAAAATTCATCTGAATAACGAACGTGAGGAAGTTCTTGTTCATTGATAGCGTGTTCATACGCTTTGGCTACAACAGCCTCACCTTCCTGTTTCACTTCTTTGAATGATGAGACAGAAGACGCACAACCAGCCAAAAATATAACCGTGGCTGTAGTGATACTGAGTTTAAGTTTTTTCATTATTGACCCCTACTACAGCTTTTTAATGATAACGCTGCCGTTACCCTTGAAGTCAGCTACTAACTTGTAAGGCGCAAGAACAGCATTAATAACGTGATCTAATGAAGCTCCGGACAATGTGTGACTGTTAGGCCACATAAAGTTATCAGAGGCTTGCCACTGAATATCATCTGTAGAATCGATGAGACGGTGATGTATAAGCAATTCGACGACTTGAGGTTTCAACAAACCTTTGCGAAGACTAAAATCAACAGCACCGGTTTCCGGATAAAAGCGGTAAGGACCATCTGTAACTACAGCTGGAGGCGCAGGCTTATCGCTATCTACTACAACAGGGATGGAGCTTGGTTGAGGCGTATCGTTATTTGACATTGAATAAACCTCAACACTATCACTGGCTTCAACGGGCGTAACCGTAGGGATTTGTGCTACAGCAACAACCGGTTTTTGGTAAGCAGCTGCCACTTTAGACGAAACAGTGACCGCATCTTGATCCAAGAAATCCGAGGAACGGACAACACTATTTTGTGCAACAACCGGCACTGCAAAACCTAACGCCATGACAAGGCTGGCAACTTGCGATCTTTTCATAATATTTTCCCAATTAAATCTTTTTTCCAAACCTTGACCAGTCGCTCACCGGCCACCACTTCATAGTCACAACCAGGCATTAACTCGCCTATCACGTCATCAAGAAGTAATGAAACTTCGATACGAGACGCAACTTTCTCAAGCGTGACTATCTGGATATCGTTAAGATGTACATCAGAAGGCTCAGGTTCTTCGCCAATGAGTTGCAAAGACCACCCAAGTGCTTCAAGCAAACTTGCTGTTTGCTGCAAACCGTTAGTACCTACAGGTTGCAAATGACGCATAGTTGGGACGGCCATAAACAACCGCTCATCAGCTGAACGGTAAATACCATTAGAGCCATCTACCCACGAATAATCACCGTCATGCATATAAGCCTTTTCAAATGCACCCCAATTTTCCGCATGATAGATACCAACACGGTCGCGCTGTTCAAAACGCTCCAATGGTTTTACAAGCACTCTGTAATCAGCATCAATGTCTACAGCATTTACAATGGAATAAAGACGCGACACGGCCAGAGTAAAGTCTTCTTGTTTATTGCCAGAGGCTACAACAACGACCACAGGACGCTTTTCATAATCGTCCAACACGCTACTTAATCGCTTCGTGAGCGCGTATCGATTGTTAAATACAGATTGACCCGCATCGAACTGTACAAATATGTCTGCGACTGGATGCACACGTTCTTGATGTACAGAGGAACACCCTGACACCAGTAAAAACGCTGCATAAACGCAGAGACTGAGCTTTTTAACTTGTTTCATGACTCCACCCGACTTTTTTTGATGAAGCCATTTTATTTGTGTCAACAAAGGTTTGCTGGGAAAAGCTAGGGGAACTTTCAGGGGGTTTTTCTGAAGACAAAAAAAGCGGCCAATTTGACCGCCCTTTGCCCAAAAATTTTTAAAAATTAGGCATGCCTAATTTTGTTATCGATAAATACCTCGCGCTTTATCGAGAGCCTTAGCTACCATTTTCGCAGCGTCCGTCTCAGAAATACCATGCTCATCCATATATTTACGGCGTTCTGCTTTTTGGTGTGATTCACTCATTGCCAAAGCCAGAGTAAGGCTAGGCGGCACTGCCCTGAATATTTCAGCTAACCGACTACTTAGAACAACACCTTCGGTATAGCAACGCTCTTGCTTCTTGGCGCTGGCAAGCAAGTGTTTTTGTTCGTCGGTCAACTTTTTAAACCTCGCGACCTCTTCAACCTCTTGAGGCTCCAAGGCCAAACAAAGCCACCATTCAAACAGTGACAACATAACTTCTGCTTCATTTGGGAAGTCACCCATATTTTGCGTAGCCAACCAAAGCCACGCACCTAATTTACGCCACATTTTAACGATTTTGACAACACCTGGCGCAAGCAATGGGTTTTTGGTTATCAAGTGGGCCTCATCCGTAAGGAAGATAATTGGCCGACCGGTTTCCTGATCTCGCTCCGCAATATCGTTCACGTTATTCAGGATTGACATATAGCTAACGGCCAATTCAGCTTCAGTGTTATCTTTGACGAATTCAGCTAAGTCAATATGAGTAAAGTCACACTCCGGCCACAAGTCACCTTCACGGTTGAATATTTGCCCAGCTAAACCTTGCGTGAACTTACGCATTGCAGCGGCATACTCATAAAAGCGTGTTCGGATATCCTCTGGAACCGTATCATCTTGCGATACATTGTAGATATGCTCAGCAACGTCTTCCGTGATAACTTGATTACGGCCTTCATCCCGACACGCTTTCGCAGCTTTAAGAATCGCTTCACGAATTAACTGCTGATCACCTAACCGGATACCCTTGGCAATATCTTTGTTGCCACCTGAAACCATAATGCGTGTGATGATTTCCATTTCGCCCAGGTAATCCTTCTCATACTCCTGACCATCATCATCATCATCTTCCTCGTAATCAGGGCTTAACTTCCCTTTCTCGAAGTCATTCATGACTTCTTCAACAACATCCATATCGGGTGTAACCGTCGTTCTACCGTATAGCTCTTGCTCTTTCTCTTCACGTTCAAGCGCTTTCAAAGCATTAGCAAATGGAGGTATGACCGTGTTTTCACCAGAACGCATTCTGACCTTGTGGGTTGATACTCCTGATTCTTTTAAATATTCACGTAACATACCGAACGAGTTACCGGCTTCTACAAGAAACACCCTCGCATTATAAATAGACATTAAAAAAAGAAGCATGCCGGTTATCTGAGCCGATTTACCCGCCCCTGTAGGGCCAAACAGACATAAATGCGCGTTCTTGGCTCTATCCATAGGATTTAGCGGGTCAAAGCTCATCGGTTCACCGCCACGGTTAAACCACAGCAAACCTGGATTGCCAGTACCTTTGCCCCGCCCCATGATAGGAGCAAGGTTAGCAATATGTTCTGTAAATACTAAACGTGAACGGCGGCGCTGCTGCTCTTTTGATGGATCGTAATTCATTGGCAGATTCTTAATGTAAGAATCAAGAATAATGGGATCATCAGCATCATCGAGCGCATTTAAACCCTCAAGTTGAAGAAGCGATATCACGTCAATTTGGTTTTGTCGTAATTGCTCTTCATCTTCACCACGGATATAAAAACACATTTCAACCGGATACATAGGGCTATCATTTGCCAATCTATGTTTAGCTTGGTCTACTTCAGCTTTAATACGATTGATTTTAGCGCTATCCCCTTTTGCCTTATCTTCAATTTTATCGATACGCTTTTCTATAACATCAGAAGGCGTAATAACGACTTTCATTGACATAACTGTGCCTTCAGGCATGCGGTCGAAGAGTGCGGAAATATCCTTACCGTTTTCCTTTGGCGCTGACATAGCCCCAATTTTTGGTCTACGGCGAAGATTTTGAACTGTGATCACCTTATGAGGCAGGCCATCGAAATACCAGGTTCCGGATTCATTATCGCTTTCCGGTGGTCGGTGTAAAAGACTTTCAGCAAAGTCATGACCATATGGCAGATCTTCATTGTCAGTATATGGCAACTGCTCTAACAGTTTATCAGTATCGCCGCCGGTGACTTCCGGACGAGGGTTAAACCAACGGAAAAGCCATTCATAGAAGTTTTTACCATCCACACGAAAGCACTTAACACCCGATTGCGTCAATGAACTTTCGACTTTTTGGCGTACTTCATTGAGCTCTTGAATGGGCGTTCTACCTCTAGGTGGACTCCCGTTACTACCGTAGCGACGATAAAACACCATTCGATAGGTACGTACTGAGCCTCGCCAGTTGACCCCAGTTACAGTATCGTCATGAAATAAACCACCTTCTTTACACACATCTTTTAAATGCTGTTCCATAACAGGAAGGTATTCTTTAAAAAGAGGGCTTTCCGTTACTTGTGGGTTATCTTTGCGAATATTAGCGGCATACTCACGCACTGTTTTTGCAAAAAACGAGAGTGAAAGCACGTCACTTTGATAAAACTCGACAACCCAGGGATTTTTTTCATGTTGGGGGAATACTTCGTTCAAAAACGATTTAAAGTTGTCCCTGATACGTGCCAACTCACTTAACATCACGCCTTCGGCATTTGTCGGAAATATATCGTAAACAGCTGCTACACTGCGTTCATCGCTAAGTAAGAAACACTCATCTTCTGTGAGATACTCAATCCAGGGTAAACGGTCGGTAAAACTACGGCGAACAGAATACATTTTTTCCATATCACCTTCAGTTACCATTTCTTCCGGTTCCCGATCATACAATTTGAAACTATCTGCAATCATGCTGGCAGAGCGCTTCAGGTTACTACTGATTTTCTTAGTTAACATTAGCGACATCCCCCACTAAACCGTACTGTACTTTTTCATACATTGGAAAACGCACTGTGTAACCAGGAACAATAACGCCAAGGCGAGTCGAACGATGCGGATAAATAAACATTTCCAATTCAGGATTTTGTAACCGGCGATAAGCGTATTCGCCTACTGCTTTATAGTTGATGTCATTTTCAAGTGGGCGGCTTATGCCTACAGCTCCTGCCCCTTGAGAAACATCAGTGCCTTCACCGACCATGTGATTTTCATAATTTTGCTTCATCGTCGGCCCCTCTTTTGACATTTCAAAAGGGGTTTTGCTCGCGCACCCTACGGTGTTAATCAAGAGCAGTAATAGGACTGTAATTTTCTTCATAACTGACCTTTCTGTTTGTCGGTATATAATCAATAGGTACGTCTTCAACGAACAATAAAGAAACCTTTTCACCTGGCGGAACGTAGATGGCTTCGTAGTAATTTTCATATCGCTCAGATAGCATTTCACCAGTCTTGTTTAGACCTCCTGAAGCAAAGCTTCCAGCTGCTAATTTACCCGCATTACCAGTAAGCCCTATGCTTGTGCTATTACCTGAAGAAGTAAGCGTTTGTTGTTGCTTTGCAATTGTTTCCGCATAATTTGAAAGGCCAGCTACTACACCTTGGGCTGTGATGTACTTACCCACATCATCAACTTGAACACCTTTAATACATGGATTTCCCCAGCGGTCGCCAAGCTCAGCAATTGGCTTTTCATACGTGCCTTTCTGGTTATAAATCCGGCCATCTTCAAAATTAAATGTCACGCTAGTAACACGGCCCCTGACGCAACTAAAAGCCATATCACCAGTACCTACCCCGCTTACGATTGCGTTTGCAACACCTGGCATCGTATGACCGTTTGCCATCAACGTATCGCCTGACAGCATCACTTGAAAGCGGAATGGATCATGCGTTTGACCTTTACGCTCAATCCGACCAATTAATGCAGTGAGCGCCGTTGCATTATGAATAGAGCTATCTGAATGGATTGTCGCGTATGGAATCGGCTTCAATTCCTCTTCCAGCTTAGCTTTAGCTTCAGCAGCGCTATCTTTAACGTTATCCGCAAAGTTACCCGCTTTACGACTAAAAGCACTACCGTTACCTAGAAGACCATCAATAACGCCATTACCTTCATCTGGTGTAAATCCAACCGGATAGGCCCACTGGATTTCTTCTGAGTTCTTGTTTTTACCCTGTGAAGAAGAGCCGGTATTCACTTCAAAAGCATCAGCGAACGGCATTTCATTATCAACATTACCGACACTATTAGGATTAACAGTATTTTCAGCGATGAATTTTTCTTTAATAGCCTTTGTTCTGTCATCGATAAGCCTTGAGACTTTATCCAACAACGCTTCTTCATCAACGCTGTCGCCAGTGTTGTTCTTAGATGAGTCAATTATTTGTTGAAGATCATCTTTTGTAACAGCGTTATCAAGCGACTCTTTGATACGTTTTTGCTCACCTTCAACGGTAGAAAGATATGCAGACATCGCGGCAATCGCCTCATTTTCAGTCTGCACCGGTTTTCCAGTACCTTTCTCTGACGCTTTTGGTGATGTTTGAACATCTGATTCTTCTTTAGAATCGGTAGCCAAAAAGTAAATAGGGATGATCACCATTAAGGCAGCCAAACCTTTAACGATAGGGTTTTGTTTTATACGCATAACAACTCCCTGCTTTGAACAGCAATATCAAAAGGCTTTTCACTCAATAGGTATACCACTGTAAAGTCTTTTTTATGACCAGCTGGCATAGCTGACTTGAACTGAGCTGTTGCAGAGTAAAAATCACCTCTAATACGACACGGTTCAAACGTTACAGCCTGTGTAGAAACGTTGATAAGTTTCAACGCTGTAACGTACAAGCCCCCACCGGTCCAACTTGCTAAAACTTCAGACTTGAACGCACCACCGCGATATAGATTAGCCATTGCACGTTGTTTAACTACAACCCTACGAACACCAGGGGTAGGCTCAATAAGCTCAGCAGATGGCGTATACAAACTTTGGGAAGCGAACTGCACCAGATCCATAGGCGTTAATTTAGGCGCTTGAATTGGAAGACGATTCCCACTTACTACACCCTGCTCTGCTTCTTTTTTTGATTCATTGATATGTACAATCAAATCATCACCAGCTTTAGCAGCCCCTTCAGACACTGAGGCCTGAAGGACATAAAAACGACCGCTATCTAAGCCTTGCAAAGTAAGCTTTTCTGTAAACTCCGTAACCGGTGTTATATACAGCATATTATCAATCAAGGAATGCTTGAACTGCTCAGCGTAACGCCCTTTTACTGCAAACCGCACTTTTTCAGGGAACGTAACCTTTCGCTCTACATTTTCTTTGAGCTCAACACCAATTTCTTGCCCTTGTTCCCACTTCACTCGTTCGGTGGCATATCCACCAAAAGAGCAAAGCATAATGATGAAAGTTAACAGGAAACGAATCATGATTAATTTAACCTCTTCGGCTGACCCTTCATGCCATCGATAGCCAATCGCCAAGGGTTTTTCTCTCTATTAACATTGTACTTCGTCACAATCAGCGGATAACGCATTACAGCATCACGGACAACCTTGCCACCAATAAGCTCACGCTCTACAACATCAAGATAAACAATCCAGGTATTGTTTCCTAAAGGGACCACTTTACTGTCTGAGTAAGCGCCATACTCAGAGATACCGCGCACCTTACGGCGGTTATCTGACTCTTTGACTTTCGCTAAATTCATCAACTGTGGACGATAAGAGTCAGTAACGAAGTAACCGTATTTACGGATATTGTCTTGAAACTCAACAGCGCAATCTTGCTCACAGCGATTCAATTGCTGATAAACGTTGTAAGCGAACGCATAAACTTCATGACGTTGGAATTCATTGACCTTAACCATTCCACCTCGTGAAAGGTCTGGTGGAAAATGACACTCAAATTCTTTAGGAAGTGTCGCTAACAGCCAGTGAGCATGCAGAACCAGCCCTAACAGGATTACTGCAAAGATTGTCAGGCCACGAATAACCTTATCTTTACGGTCACTTTCTTTAATTGCTTTACTTTTCATATTCACTGTTTTGAAGCCCCTCTACTGCTTCGCCCCAAACTCCATTTGGTGCTTTCACAAATAAAATTAGGCTTAGCTAATTTCTTAGCCACAAGCCAAGCGTGAAGGTTATGTTCAACATAGCCAGAAGGCTTGCCGCGCCTTGCTTTTTCCATCCACCCAGCAAGGAAATAAACCACTATCATCGGGATAACAAAGACGAAAACGATCATGAGCATCGGAAAGCCACTTAACATTCCAAGTAAGACCCCAATAGGCGAACCTATAAAAAGGGATATTAAGAATACGCTCTTGATCTCTCCATCCGTCAGGCCCTTGAATACAACCGGCTCTTCATTAATGAAGTCGCCGGTAAAGCTATCTGTAAAATCGCTTTCGTCCTGTTTCATTATTCAACCCACGTATCAGCCAAGTTGAACAGAATGATACCCAATGTTAACAGCGCCAAGCCGCCAACTACGTGACCAGCAAGATCCATCCAGCTACCACGCTCATCAGAAATATCGTTATATTTCTTCATAGCGCCTTTGATGATGATAATAGCGAACCACGCTGTCATACCGACTATGACCACCTGGACAAACTTTTCCATTAACCACATCAGCATTTCAGCGCCATCTTTATCATCCGATCCATCTGCAAAATCGTCTGTAGTTGGCATATCTGCGCGAACTTGCCACGCAAACGCCATCAATGTCCAAAAGGCTAATTTAGATTTCTCCGCCATCGCCTTGAATACCTTAATAACTTTCATTGTTTACCTCTGTATTTGAAGTTAATTGATTACCGTAAAAACCCCAGTGGCGACCGCTACAGCGATGACCACATCAACCAAAACGTCAACCGCTTGCATATCACCTTCTATTAAGCGCGTGTAAGATCCTTTCAGGACCACTACGCAAAACAGACTGACTACAAACGTCAACATCCACTCAATGAATGCTTTCAACGTGTCAGCATCCATCCCAAAAGTTTCACTGAATATTTCCATATTCTGCCTCTAGGGGCTTGAGCGCCTTTGGTTGACGAGAAGGCCCATTAATGTGTCTTTCCACTGCCTTTTGAACAGCGTCAAGATCACTTACAAGAGCCTCATAATTGAAAGCTTCTGTATCGTCGGCACGACGAAGCTCACTTATCTGAAGCACATCATGCTTCAAATATTTCAGCTCACTCGCAATTCTTGCCAACTCAGCCTTCTCCTTTTCAGTAGAGGCATTAGCCAAACCAGCAAAAACAGCGAGTAAAACCGCTGAAACCATCAATATTTTTTTCATATTGCACCCCGCAAATATCACTTGAGGGCATTGTAAAGGGGTTTATTTTCGGATGTACTCGAAAAGCTAGGGGAACTTTCAGGGGGTTTTTTCTATACCGCTGCAGCATAGTCATTTTCGACTATGTTTTGTGGCCATCATAGACACATTTAACTATGCTCGATACAAAAAAGCCCCCATATTGGAGGCTTTTAAAATTAGGCATGCCTAATTTTGATTCGTTAGAAGTATTTCTTGTAGTTAGATGCTGTTAAATGCAATGCATAGCCGAACATTGCAGCAAACGGCACAACTATTAGCGCCGGATTAATACTGTTAGGCCATGACAGATAGATTACAAAACACAACACTACTGAAGGACTGATAAGCTTAGTTGAAAGCTCAAATTTGTCTGTACTTTCTCTACCAGCTCCCCATTTTCTCAAATCACGTTGTACCAACCCCGTCACAAGCCCAACAACTGCAAATAGTATGTAGGCCGGTATCGAAAGGAAAAGAACGCAAAGCCGCAACAATACAACTTTGATTATCGTGTAAGCAGATACAAAGTAATTCCACGCCCACCCTTTTTCTTGATTTGACTTACGAATGTAATCATCAATACCGATAGGGCGAAATATATTATCGTCCGTCCAGGTAATGAGCTCACCCGCAAGTTTCACAGGCGCAGATCCCATCAAGCTATCTTTAAAATGCTGGTTAACGTACCCTGCTTCGGCTCTAAGCATGTTTCTTGAATGATCAACACCCATACCAGGTTGAAAATCAGCAAATGAACACACAGTCGTTCCAGGGCCTTCATCGCAATGCCAAATTAACCCCCATTCAACCAGAATAGAAATAATCATTGTCACCATCACGGTAATTGGAAGCGCCATGATAAAAAGAACAATCTTGGTAAACACACCATGACGTTTTGTTTTGTCTGCCTGCCGTTGCTGTTCTGACTTAGCTTTAGCCATTATGCAGCTTCCTCCCACCAAAGTTCACCAGTGCGATAGCGCTCATTCATATCCGCGCATATATCGACAAGATTTTGTGGAAGCTCAATATCCTCCCCTTTATCATCAAATAAAGGCAACCGTACTTTGAATAGCTGATTACCATTCTTCAATACAAATGCGTGACCTTTAGGCAAGCTCGTAACATGGTAAGGCTCTACCATTGGCACTTTATCTTCAGATATACGATCTTGGTTTTGGTCATCGAAACGCCCTACACCAGTGCCATCTTTCTTGCTTGCCCCCGATACCAATGTGGCTTCTTTGACAGGTACTTTCGGCAATCGACTCGTAAGTAATGAAGCTGTTTCCTCGTTCTGCACCCTCATCATAATAGTGGTATTAAAGTTACCTATGATCTGCATTGATTTAGGGTTGCCGGTAGTGCTACCAAACTTCGCATCGATGTCTTGTAAAGTTTGGGTATACGCACATATCCGAACACCCGCCCCGCCAGATTGGTTAACCATTGGAACAAATTCATCACCAACCAAAGAATTGAACTCATCAGCGTGAAGGTAAATCTCAGGGAATTTAAGTTTTTTACTTCCATCAAGAGACGGTAAGCCAACGTCCTTACCGTGCTTGTACATAAGACCTGCATTTGAAACAAGATCATTGAACATCGCATTACCTACGGCAGTAGCTACTTCCCTATCAGTCAAACCATCAAGACCGATATATACGATACCTCTTCGCTGTATCACTTCACGCCAGCTTAAAATTGGGCGGGGATCTTCTTCATTGAAATATTCCGGACTAAGCAGCTTACCAATTTTATCCGTATTCATTTTGTCCAAGAACGGAAGCAAACTGGCAACTAATTTTTCGTAGAATGACCTTTCATAGTTACTGGCAAGCAGCAACTGACGGCCCAAGTTATCTTTGGGCAAGAGCTCTTTCATCAGGTCGATGATAGCAACGGTTGTTTTGGTTTTACCTTTGCGTTCTACCATAGGGTGCTTATCACGTACCATTGCGGCACGTTCTTCGATTAATGATTCAGGATCATCATCAACAGCTTGAAAGGCTTTTTTCGCGTACAGATAAAGCAAGTCTTCTAAGTCCTGAACGTAATGGTTTATATTGTCAATTGTTGGCCTTACACCAACATCAACTAAGGCGCGAGCTACAACGTTAACAAAACGCCAACTAAATGCCTTAAACGCAGAAGAGTTACCTTCATCACCAAGTTGAGCAGTAGTTTTACCAGCAACTTCAGTAATCCGCTGGAACTCACCGACAGGGTTATATCTGCATGACGCTTCAGGATAGCCAAGATGGAAAAAGTAAAAATCATCTTCTCTACCAGCTCGTTTCGCTTCAACGTACATCCTACGGAATAGCTCACCATCACCTTTAGGGTCTATCACAATTACACAATTATTTCCCCGACGAATATCACCGGCCACCAAAACTTCTTCTAGCCTTGTTTTACCCACACGGGTCGTACCCAGCACAATCGCGTGACCATTTCGCTCACCCAAGTCCCAGTACGTTTCATTTTCCTCATCAGCACCCACACCATGAATTGCAGCTGTGCCGCCGATATCTGGATAAGGAGTCAGATCAAGTAACTTTAAAGGATTGTAGGGAGATTGGTTTCTGAGCGCTTTAGCAATCATAGAAAGGCCAAATGTATTTTCCCAATTGACCTCTTTACGTCTTGCCCACTCGTAACGTGCAGGCGGTTTAGTGTAATCCTCATTTTCCGGCTTGGTCGTGTCATAAAGTCGTTGAGTATGAATGGATTGCCATCGATACCCTTGGCCCAAAAACGACTTTGACTTTGAAACTGGAAGATCTGCGGGTTTTATAGAGTAAGGTTTTAGTGTTTTGATATTTCTTTGGTATTTACTAAGGCGCAACGCATCATCTAAATACTTATAACCTATGTAACTAAAGGCACTAGCACATGCATAGGATACCGGCTCTGTCATCATCCAATAATAAGGGGCAGTAACACTTAACCCAGCAGCGACACCCGATACCGTTGCTGCATTATATTCAGCAATTGGCCTTAACAAACGCTCGATAGGATGGTCATTACTCATTGCCACACCCCCGTTGAAGTAACTAAAAATGGATAAGCGCCTACTTTCAACTCTTTGCCTATTCCATCACCAGAAGACGGTACAAATTTCAAACCTGAAAACTCAGACGAGAAGGCCTGTAATTGCTGGAACGATTCGGCTTCCACAACATAAATAGGCGCATTGAGCTCTGCTAACTTATCAAAACGAAAACGCAGCCATTTGATAGATAAAGGGTCGGTCCCAACAACAGCAAAAGGTTGAACTCTCTTAGTTTCTTTAAATTTAAAGCCCTTCATTACACCTGGCTGCATATTGCTTGGAACAAGAGGAAAGAACATTTCACGCGATATACTATTTCTTGCTTCCTTCAGAAGCTTTGACGCTTTTTCCGCATCAACCTTTGAATCTCTGAAGCTCAGATTAGTGTAATATTCTTCAGCAGGCTTCGTTTTACCAACCGTTGCCAATTCTGTTAACTGTGAGGCATTAACCGACGATATAGCGCTTAAAAACGCTAGAACGAAGACAGTACCGCTGAAGCGTATTTCTTTGCTCTTACTTGATTTGAAGGCGAATGATAAGCGCCTATTGCGTATTCCCATGACTTACCTTTTTTTAAATCTTTTAGATGGTTAGCGGCATACTGAATGTTTGCCCTTGGGTCCATTAATTCGCCAACAGACGCGAATTCTTTTCCATGCCAATACCAGTTAATCTGACACATGCCTACGTCGAGCTTTACGGGTTCAGTCCCATCCATCAGTTCAAGTTCTGCATAAGCCACTGCGCTATACTTAGTTTTAAACCACAACCCTTTTCCACCAATATTTAGTGTCCAAGGCCAAGGCTGACGCTTGCCGTTGTGATAACTTTGGCTTTCGTGCGTACATACCGCTTTAATAATTTCGGTAGGTACGCCTGTATCATCAGACACCGATTCCAAAAGGTCATTAAAGCTTGCCATCGCTGGCAGCGACAGACTGAACATTAAGCAACAAACAACCTTCCGGAACATGCTAATCAAACTCCACAAATGGCACTTTATTCACTTCCTTTTTTGCTGTATTCAACGTCACAACACGACTTTGATTAACATCAGCAGCGTTAAGGCCACTATCTGCTACACGAGCTTTAGCCCATTCAATGATCTGCTCCTTTGTTGGTTCCGCGACAAAGTGGATATCAAGACCAGAATATTTGCCCGATTTGAGCAATTCATACTGACGCTGGTACGCTTCAACACATCCATCGCAATTGGCAATAGCAAGGTATAATTGCGCTCTAGGCTTGCTCTGTAAAAGTTCATCTAATGATGGTTGATTGTTTGCTGTACTGAATATGTCTGACATATTGGATTTAGCGACCGGCGCATTCATATTAGCCACCGCATAATGAGACGTTTCAGGATTTTTGTACGCAAACCTTGGCACACCAGGAAACGCACGTTCCCATGCTTCATTTACCTCAAGTTGCCAGCTAATCACCTTGATATTGTTTTCAAACTGAATTTGAACCCACTTATCTGCGTAGCGCTGTTTATCTATTTCAGACTCACTTTCAAGCGCCAATGCGAGCAAAGGGTTTTTATCCAGGTCAGGCGTAAAATAAGCGCGGGGAGATTTTAAGATCTGCTTATAACGCTCATACTCTTTTTCAGTTAGCTTCCACTGTTTTGCATGAACAATATCCGCCTTAGTTAATGAGCTTTCCATTACCGAAGTATCCGTTATTTTGATCGGGGAAGCCGACTCATTAGACTGATTAGCAAACACGCCCACACTGACCACTAAAGCAATCGCAGAAACACTTAATCTGAACGCTGACATAAAGCCCCCTCTTGAAGATAAACCCGCTCAGAACGCTCCACGCTTAGATTTGCAACACGACGATATTCTTTCGCTGCATCACATTCCGGATATGGATTTGAAACTGAGGCCTGTAGAACATCAATACGATCATCTACAGCTAAAGTAGACTGTTGAGTATCGTAACTCGATGCACACCCACCCAAGGCCGCTACTGACAGCAAAATTAAAGCTATACGCTTCATAGCATCACCTCTTTTCTATTGCCCTCAAAATGCTCGAATAGAGCCTTATGCTCAGAAATTTCAACTAAGCGCCAACGGCCAACAATGCCACCCACACGAAGAAAACTTGTTTGGTCAGGTGCAACCTTTTGAGCAACTGTTAAAAAAACGTCATCACCCCATACGTTTTTGCTATAAACAACGATAGGAAATTCTTGAGACGCTTCTTTCACATCAACACCGATTTCTTTTAGCTGATTAGAAATACCACCTAACCACCGCTGATTTTCCTTAACGTTATTCGTTAACGTTTCGTCATTTGCCTCACGCCTAGCCACTTCCATTTCAAACTGCTTTAGCAAGGCATTTTGATTTTGCATCACCTTAATTAACGAATCCTGCTGCTTATTCAACTGACCAGCAATCGCGCCAACCTCTTCAGCAAGCATAACCAGAGAGTCATTAATACCCTTTAACTGCTCAGGGGGGATATCAGCCTGAACGTCCTGTGTTTGCGTATCAGTGTTATTAGCGTCATTACCGGTCATCATTGAACTACCGGCTACTAATGCAGGATCGTTAACTAAAAAGTCACTTCCTGAAGGGCTATCCATAACGTCATTTGAAACAACCGGCATTGGCGGCTCTTCTACAACCAGTGGTTCTTTTTCAAAAATACCTAAGTGGTTAATAGCGTATTGAATCCCAAAACCCGCAACCCCTAACAGGGCTACTAAACCAACCACAAAGACAATAGGAGGCTTTTTATTGCCACCTTTGGGCTTATCTTTGCTCACACTTCCTTCGAGCTCCGGCAAACCGTCTGCAACGGTTTCTTCTTGTTCAATAGTTTTTTCAGTCATGGTTCACCAAACCTTTGTATTCATCTTTTAAATCAAATGTGTAAATGCGACGAAGTGGGTCTTCAACAGGTACGTAATACTGCCCCACCAATACTTGCAGAACAGTTCTCAGAGGCATTAGAGATAGCTTGCGATGTACCTGTGGTAATGGGCGCTCAAGCGTAATACCAAGCGCCTCATCATTTGACTTATTAAGTGCCAGTACCCAACCAGAATTCATCAGCACAAAATTCACTGCATCACGCACTGTTTTCACACTTGGCGGGAACGACAATTGGATATTGACCGATAGCGGATCAATTTCTTTAGTTTCCGGTGTAGGTGTAATTAACGTATACCGGTCAGTGGCTACTTGTTCCGCATGCACTGAAGCGCTAAGAATTGCTATTCCAAACGCTATTGATGTAAGAACCCCATTTTTCATTATTTGATCTCCGAAAATACCTGGTGCAATTCACTGACCGCACCACGAACAAACTTGGCTTGAAATTCAACGAATTTATCAGTTGTAATTTGACCTTCTTTGATGGCCTGAAAACCACGTTCCCACAGCGCCGAATTCGCAGGCTCTTTCATTTGTTTAGGCACATGAACCATATATTTTTCAAACCAACGGGAAGGCTTTAACTTGCGCTTTTCTTCCATTAAAAGGCCTGATTTAATAAGGTCCTTGATTATTGCGGGTCGTGTAGCAACAGTACCAATCCCATCCTTATCACTAAGCAATTTTTTCAGCTCAGCGTCTTCGACTTCAGATGAAATATTTACCATTGCCTTCGCTAAAGAGGATTGCGTATAACGTGACGGCTTTCTTGTGGTTTTCTCAACAAGGCGAGCTTCCTTAATGCCTACTTTTAAACCCCGATTTAAAGCTGGCAATTCAGGTGAACCATCTTCATCTTCACCCTCTTCAATAGAACGCCAGCCCATCGATTTAGGAATATTGCAAGTGGCTTTACAGGTGACATTGCCGAATTTGATACCTACATTCGTACTTTCGTACACATAATCCGGCATAAACTGAACGAGATAACGCTTTGCTACCATCAAGTAGACGGCTTTTTGCTTATCAGTCAGACGAGAAAAATTAAGCGCTGTTACCGTTGGTATAATCCCGTAATGCACTTTAACTTTCTTATCGTTCCACGCCTTTGTACGGCGCTTCAAATCAAGCTTGCCAGATAGTCTGCTGAAGGCATCCAACTTAACCAGGTGCGTAACAGTTTCAGTGATATCTTCAGCAAGACCACTGGTTAAATAAGCTGTATCCGTTCGTGGGTAGGTTGTGGCAGAATTTGGCTTGTCATAAAGTGACTGTGCAATTTCTAACGCTTCATCCGGACTAATATTGTATTTTTCACAGGCCGATTGCAGGGATGTTAATTCAAATGGTAAAGGAGGTTGCTGACTCTTATCCTCTTTCGTAAGGGAGTCAATCACCCCAACCTTTTGCGCCTTAATGTACTCCACCGCTTTTTCGGCATAGCCTCGCTCAAGCAACCGACCATCAACTAATCCGCGCTCAGGGATTTCCCATGACACCGTAAATTGATCACCACCCTGCGTATAAACATCTACTTCGACTTCGTAATACTTCACAGGCTTAAAGTTCTTAATCGCTTGCTCACGCAAATACACCAGCATTGCAGCTGGCGTTTTAACACGTCCTACAGGGAATGCCTTTTTAAAGCCACCAGATGATTCAAGCTTTTGAACAACCAATGTCATAGCCATTGTAAGGTTCATGCCCACAACCCAGTCTGCCATTGCTCTCGCTTGAGCAGAATGATACATCCACTCTGTTTCCCAGCTAGGTAACGGATTAGCGAACGCTTTAGTTAAGGTTTTTTTGTCTGTAGAACCGTAAAGCACTCTAAATACATCACCTTTATATGAAGCAAATTTGAGAATATTTCGAGCAATACACTCACCTTCTGGATCAGGGTCAGTAGCGATATAAACTTCTTTCGCCTTTTTCAATAAGCCCTTAATAACACGCCACTGTGCTTTAGCTTTTACATCTAAAGCATATTTGTACTCTTCAGGCACTACCGGTAATTTATCGAAGGCCCATTTCTTTTTTAGCTCAGGCGTATAATGCTCAGGCGGTTGCAACTTAAATAGATGCCCTCTCGCCCAGGTAACAGCAACGTCACCATTTTGGTAATATCCCTGCTTCTTATGAACAGGTGACATCCCCAAAAACTTGGCAACGTCCTCACCCTGGCTAGGTTTTTCACAGAGATATAATTTCATTTCTGCACCACATAAAAAAAAACTGACACTACAATAGCGTCAGTTTCGATTAGATTCAGCGAAAAGCTAGGGGAACTTTCGGGGGGTTTTTCTGTAGCCTAATTAGGCATGCCTAATTTTGCTACATTTGCCCCCCTATTAACCGCATCTAATATGCGTTGGTCGAACTCACCACTATCTTCCGCACGTTGGTAAAGCGACCACAATACATCGAAGCCGTACCCAAATTTACGATGTGCCATTAGAAAACGCTCTAATTCAGACATTTTTTGGTTAGCTGTCCATAAGCAAATAAAATCTGCGTAATCACTTGGGGGAGCCGTTTTTGGCCGACCTTTAAGGGGAGTAACACCCAAACGGAAACGACGAGCTTTAACAGAATCTTCGTTTTCTTCAGAAAAAAGGAAAGACATCATTGCGTAAGTCGCTTTCTTTGACACCAATATATCCTTAATCCCCTCTCTACGCTCATAGCGCATATGGGAATAGGTACGTTCACGCACTTTATCTTTATTGAAAGCGAATTTGACACAACGGCGCTCAACCATCTGATTAGCTAACCATTCGAGTTTTCGCGCATCAGCGCGGGAAAGCATACGACGAACTTCGGGGTCAAATTTAATGATCCCACCCATATTCGCGCATGTAAAAGTATCAGTCAAAGAGTCGGCCATAAACATGACAAGCTCACGAACAACCTGACGATGACCGTAAATACAGTCCATTTCAGTCGTTTCACGGCAAGCAGGGACCTGTTCAGTCCCAATGTTTTTAAGAAGTGTTTTAAGCAGTCGCTCATTCACTTCAAAAGTGACAGCGTTCGCCTTCACGTAGTTATTAGCAAGCTTCAATAGAGACGATGAAGTTCCCTGCCTAACAAAGTCGAACGTTTTTTCGTCATACCCAAAAACACCAACAAGAGGATGCTGACTATTATCCGCTTCGGATAAAAGAGCCAGCAGTATTTCCCTCACTAATAGAGGCGCACGTACTAGGTATGGAGTACGCGCAAATGCATATGCGTCCATACTACTTTCCCACATTAAATTGTAAAAACCCACTAACAATTATATACGCGGGTGATCAAATTGAACAGGAATTATCCACATTTTTAGCCAAAAAAATACGACAGTATTTGTCCTAATAACCTGTTTTACGGACGTTTTATAATACTTTGGTATTAATCACCATACCTATATTAAGTAATTTTATCCTTTTTTACCACCCATGCATACGTATTTGCATCAAGGGAGTGATAGGAAGTAGGCACTTGAACATTTAGCAACAATACATTCACAACTTCATCTTGTATTGATATTTTCCAAATGTCTCCACCTTCTTCATTTTCAACCCAGGACTGTGACATTTCGAGGTCTGTTAACACTTCCTCTGCCACGGTTTTGTATGCTGCCTCATTATCAAGTTCGTAGTCATTGCGAACAAATTCCATCACACCTTTATCGCGCTCTACTACGATAACCTTTTCATTGTCTCGCAATAGAACATGGACACCATTTTGCGATGGCAACTTACTCACTTGTTCCAAACACCATTTTAATAAATCATTGGTGATAGATGACTCCGAACTGAACAGCAAAGCAGATTCATCCTCTTTTACCCCTGTATTGTCAACATTACTCGGTGAATCACTAAGTTCAACGTGTGAAAATGGTACTTTACTCGTACCTTTCACTTCATTTGCTGCCGATTCGCCCTCTTCTGTTTCTGAAACGTTATCAAGACCTGGCGACGATGTTGTTGATGCAAGAAATGCAGTAAATTCATCCAACGCATCGGCAGACGAATTTACCGGCGCTTCCTCTTTGGTTGCTTGGGATGATGATTTATTTTCAGATGACGATACGAATTCAGCCGAATCATCACTTATTGGTGCGACTTGATTATCAGTAATACTCTGCAACTCTACTGGAACTTGGTCAGTATCTTTACCATCAGGTTCACTATCAAATATAGACAAATCTAATCCGTCATTACTCGATTTTTTGTCAGAGGTTACAGGTTTGTCATCCTCAGACTGTTTAGTCTGCTCACTGCTATCCAGCAAATCATCGAGTGAAACATTATCGTCGCCACCGCCTAGCCCACTAATCAGATCGTCGAGTGAATTACTTTTATCAGGGTCCTCACTTTCCACAGGCACAGCTTCAGAAATATCAACTTGGGGTAGATTTTCAACGGAACGACCTAATGGCGCTGATCGCATATCGGCCAATACGCCTGAAAAAAGCCCTTTTTCACCATTGCTATAAATAGAGTCGATTAACCCTTTCAAAACTTCAGGCTTACTGTGCAACCACTTCCACCCAGTATCGTTCATCATCGTATTGAATATGGATATCGCGTAGACATAAGCAGGATAAAGGCGGCTTACCTTCGCCAATTTAATTTCACATTCTACCGGCACATTCATCCAGGGATATAAGTGCGAGCGCTCACCTTTTGTCTTTTTTGCCTTTGAAATGGCAATAAACTCAAAGGAATGGCAAAGCCTTGCCACATATAAAGATGAAAACGCAACTGACAAGCTGAAGGTATGAAGATGCACTAAAAGCGGGTCATCCTGCACAGTTCCCTTACTTCTCCTGACTAAACGAACAAACTGATCAACATAATCAGAATACAGTTTGCCTTTTTGCTTTTCATATACACCTAAAGAACGAACAACAGAATCTATGATTGGGGAATATAAAGCCTCCCAATATTCATCTGATACCGCTATTATTTTTTTTAATGGAACTACGTCTAATGCAGGCTCACGCTGCTTTCTGTTCCAAGGCCATCCCAGTTGCATAACTGCACCACCCATAATTGAAATTCATATATTTTTTCGCTGTTATTCAGACAATCACTGGCTACTACATTAACAGCATGCGCCCTGAAATCTTCAAAAGACTCCATCAATGGTTCCCATACCCTACCTGTAGATTTACAAACAATGTTTTTATTCAAAACTGGAAGCCTGCATAACCAGTTAAAAAATAACTCTTCAGTAATTAGCGCTGTTCGCGTCTGCTCTTTCATAAGTTGACAATGAACCTGCATAACAGGATCAAAAGATTCATCCACGTCAGCCACCCCCCGAAACCTTTGCTCTATTACAGACCACGCAGAAAGAAAGGGTCTTAGCTCATCTGTTTGAGCAAGAATTGCTTCAATTTCAGAGATTAACTGGGCTCTAAGCCGTGTACTACTGGACATTTAAAACCCCACTTTGATAGTTAGTGGAGCAATTGAATCATAGTTAGGGGAAAGGAGTGCTAGGAAAACACCCCCGAAGTTCGAGGGGTTTTATTTAATGACAGTAAAATTAGGCATGCCTAATTATTCTGCCAAGAGCGTTTTCTACCTCTTTTGGATTCAGGTTACTCAAACCTGTAGCAGATAAAACATCATTCACTTCATCATCTGCGGCATCTACCAACAAGTAAACAAGCAAAGCATCTAGTTGTTCATTACTATCAGGAACATACCCTTTCGACAAGACATAACGAACCATTGTTTTTACTGCCCATTGCGGAACAGATTCACCGCCCATCCAGTTTCGCAACGTTCGCCCTGGTACAGCTCTATCGCGCTCTGAATAGCCGTAATGTTTAGCCTTTTCTACTAAGCAAACACCCGCAGCCGAATCAGTAGGACCATGATATTTAAGGAACTCCGAGGCAAAGAAGCCCCGAAGTCCCATTGCGTTTTGCCAAGCGTTAGGATTTACCCTCATACCCTAACCCACAAAAATAAGAGCAAGTTCGGACACATCAACACGGACGGCTGGTTCTTCACTATTGTCGTATTGAATCCACGCGAAACCCTCTTCTTTGTCTGCACGGTCTAGTAACAGCTTAGCGACCTTTGAATTGTGCATAACATTGATTTCAGTCACGCGCTTTTTCTGAAATGGGCTTTCTTCAGATTCATCACCTTCGTCTTCATCACCTTCGTCTTCAGACTCAGAAGGCAGAGACTTTTTATCAACTTTTTCCGTCTGTACCTTTTCAGTCGAATCAACACCATCCTGCTCGGTTTCTAGCTGAAACTCATCTTCAGTATCGTCATCGCCACCAGTCATCCCATCTGGTGTAGGAGTTTTTGAATTAGGGCGCTTTTCGTGTTCTTTACGCTCTTCAAGAGCTGCAATTTGGTCATCAATAGGCGTTTCTAAATCTTTAACACTCAGCGATTTAGCCCATTTTCTAGTAAGGCTATCATTCTGAATAGCCCATTCGATTAATTGCTTAGTCTTATCAGCATCTTTGCGAGCTAAACGAATCAGTACAGCCAATGTACTATAATCCCTACAAATTCCCTTCTCGTATAACTCATCAATGAAGTTAAGTTTTTTATCCACTCCCAGCTTGTTCAATTGCATAATTTCAGAAATATCAGCAACAGACTTATTGGGATCGCAATCTGCAATTTGTTTCTGAGTTAAACCCGCTGCTTTCAGAACCTCGTAAGATTTAGCCAAGTCTTTAGGCGCAAGTTTCACGGCGCTTTGATTAGAAATCACCTGGACAGCATGCTTTGTATCAAAGCTTTTTAATCGAACGCTTACTTTGATAGTGTCATGGCCTGCATATTTGGCAGCTCGCCATCTACGCTCGCCATCTATAATCATGTATCGCCCATCATCTTGCTCTTCAACAAGAGGCGGGTAAATAATTCCTCCGGCTATAGGGAAGGTGTTTACAATTCCCATAATACCTTCATCATCGAGGCCTTCTGTTCGTGGCTGTGTTGGATCTGGATAAACATCATCAATGGGTAGCTCAACGCCATATTCAACGTCACCACCTTGAACCCCACTAATGAGATCCATGAAACCGCCAGTGTCTAAATTACTTTTACTCATAACCAATCCCCTTACTTAATTCTGTCGTTAATAGCGTCAATAGCGTTTCGGAATGCCCGACCTACTGTGGCGGCGTTACCATTTGGAGGGCTAACCCAACACGCTCTACCGGCCATACGCGCCTCTTTGATACTCAGGGAATCCGGCAAATAATTTGGGATCAACAACTGCTTATAATCTCGTTCAATCTGAGCCAAAATATCAGCGTAAGGGTTATCACCTTTACGTGTAGTTGGCTTTTTAAAGAAGTTAATGTAAACACCGCCAATCTGTACACCGGCACGTAAACCAGTCTTAACAGCCTTAACAGTCTTCAATAGTGAAATCAGACCTTCGTTTGAAAAATCATCGATAGTGACCGGCACAAAAATGTAATCAACTGTATTAATTGCGGCCAACTGAGTGACACCGAGCGATGGCGGCGTATCAATAAGAATGTAATCAACATCAATTTTATCAAGATGTTTCTTTGGTTTGCCGATGAGACTTTTCGCCTCTCGCCCAGCTGCAAGCACATTTGCAATGCGTTCTTTATGCGCTGGAATAACGTGAAGGTTTTGATGAATCGGAGACTGATACATAACAATATCATCTTGCTCCAAATCCGAGTTGAATAGCTCAGCTGACGTAAAGCCATTTTTCTCTACCCATTCAACCTCTTTGATTGAACCCAATAGAAGCTTGCTCATATTGCGCTGGCCGTCGAAATCAACCACCAATACTCGATAGCCTTGTTCAGCCAGTCTGTATGCCTGGTTAAATTCAACTGTTGTTTTGCCTACTCCACCCTTTTCATTTGAGTGAACGCATGATTTAGCCACCTTCTTTGAGACAAAGGACGGCTTAACCGGTGTAATAGTTTCCATAATTAACTCCTAGAGCGTGGGCTTTAAACCCGTTTTATAAACCATACAGTATGTATTAGTTAGACATACATTAACTGACTTTTAACTGGGATACAATACCCAAAACAAAAAAAACGAACGAACACTGTTCGTTTAGTATTTGCTGTTCGTTTGATTATATTATAGACTCAAATTATCGATAGAGTGAGGGTGAAAATTATGAGTGCAGATCTACAAGAGCGAGTAAGTCAGATATGTAATGACTTGTATGGTAAAGGGGAAAAAATCAGCGTAAGAGCTGTGCTATCTCTAATTCCGGATGTTAGTAGTACAAGTACCGTTCATAAGTATGTAAAAGCGTGGCGGGATGAGTTGCAAGCAAATCAGCAATCCCTAATGGAGCGACTTGGTTTTTCTGAAAAGTTTACTCAATCTTTTTTGGAGGAATTCAGCCGTTTTAATACCGAAGCAGAAAAGCGTTGGAGAGAGGCTGCGGAGCAAGCCAGGGAACAGGCCAGAGAAGCAATTGAAGATCTAGAACGTATTGAAGAGAAATACCATAAGCAGCAAGCATTACTAGAGCAAAGCCAAAAGGCAATCAATCAGCTTGAAGAACAAAGTCGCGAAAATAGCAATACACACCAACGAATAGAAACAGAACTTAGGAATCGTATTGTTCAACTCGATAAAGACAAATCGAATTTAGCTGAAACTAACGAAGCGCTACGCACCGAAATTGCTAAATCACAGCTTAAACTTGAAAATAATGAAACATACGTCACAGAAGTAAAAGAAAATCAGCGAAGAGTAACGCAAGAACTTAAAGTTGCTAATCAGAAAATCTCTGAGCAAGCGGCCACAATTGCTAAACTAGAAACTAATACCGAACGTGATACAAAACAAATCGAAGATTTACGCAACAGTACGGTTGATTATCGCCGGTTAATGGAAGAAAGTGAAAAACGGGCTGGCAAACTTGAAGATAAAATTAAATACCTGGAAACTGAGTTAACAGCTGTTAGAAAATACTCTGAAGACAAACTTTCAGCGATGAAAGTAGATAATGAAAAACTAGCTAAAGATAATGCAGACAAAGAGCGCCGGTTAATACAGCAAGATAAAGTAATAGATAAGTTAACCAATCAAACTGAAGAATAATTTTACCCCTCCTATCGATACCTATTATGCCAGCTGCAGCTGGCATAGTTATTTATGACTATGTTTCTGAAAGAGCCTGAATCATCGCGGCCATAACTGCTTGGCGCTCACCTATAGGCAACTTCTTTATTTTAGCTGCCCACCTATCTGCCTTCCTTTGAATTCTTTGCCTATCTGTAAAGTTTTTTCCCGCATACGTATGATAATGGACTTCCCCAGGAATAAAATTGCACCAAAGCTTTTCCGTTCTTACCCCTCCCCTGGACATTGCCTGAAAGGTATCAGACCACCACCCTGCACCGTCAACGAGAACAGAATCATACAAATAGCTAGGGTATCCAGAAAGAATGATATTAGCCGGTAATGACTGGATTAACTCAAGCATTGTAATGTGTTGATCCTCAGTAAGCTCATGCTCATATCGAGCGTTGCTGGTTCGCGTACTAGGCAAATAGGGAGGGTCTAAATAAAGACAAACGCGACCATTATTTTGAAAATCAAAATCACGTAAGAACTGAAAGGCACACATATGAACCAGTTCGGCGCTGGGATGATCTAAAGAAGAGAGACAACGAAGGTTTAAATCAACCCCAATATCACGTTGAGCAGGCGCTTTGTGACGTAATACAGCACCAGTACCAAGAAAAGGCTCTATAAAAGTATCATGTGGCGGGATGAGTTGCACAATACGCTGATAAACACCGCTACCATTTTTAGCACCCAAGTAATTTTGCATAAGTAGAAACCCATATTACAATATAGCAACGAACATAGTCAGAACTGTCTATGTTGTCAATAAAATTAGGCATGCCTAATTTTTCAAGATACAGAGCTATGACCTATGGACTTGTGAATTTACGCTACGCGCAACAGCCTTACCGTATGGACAAGCATATGGATAACTCATGGACGGACAAGCCGACCACCAGTTACCCACACGCATTGCCCACACTCACGGCTTAATTCACGAATTCCACAGGCCCAAAGAAATAATAAGAATCTTCTTTTTATTTTTGTATTTAATAAAACTATGGCCCCAAGTCTCAGTTTGGTATTAACAGCCCTACCCCAAGAATTAATCATTTTTAGCTACCTACCGGACATATCTGTGGGGGGGAATATATAGAAGCGGACCTAATTACCGGATGACTCATTACCTCGGCCCAGTAACGTCTAACCGTTCTTTCACTCCGGCCACAAATCGCAGCTACAGTTACTTGAGTTGGGGTGACATTTTGAGTTAGGAGCTCCTTGGCCGCTCGTAGAATGCGACTTAGAGTTGATTCGGTTTTCTTCTTGGCCGTAGATACCGCCGCCGCTTGTCTAGCAGCCTTCACTTCTTCAGGGGTTAGCTTGGCTTTGTCTTGGTACAGAAACGAAACATCCATATCTAGTTGGCGTTGCAGATAATCCGCTATTGAATCTTTTTTGTACTTGTACAACGTTGTTCTAGCTGTCTTCAGGTATTTGCCTAACTCTTCGTCGGTTAAACCTATATGACGCTCATTAAGCTGCCTTACACGCTGGTAAGCAGCCTCTTCATCCTGAATGTGCCTTAGCGCAACAAACAATATAAACGCCGTACTATCGCGCATCCCCTCTTTTACAGGGTTGCTGTTAATGTGCTGAAGGATATGGGTGTATATCTTGAACCACCATTGGCCTATCGTATGTTTCCCACCGTTAGGGTTTTTATATACGTTTGGATCTTTTGGGGGTGATTTACGAGGTCTTGCGGGAGCAGAAACAGGCTGAACTAACGTGAGGTGCTTAGTTTTTGCAATTTGCACATTTAAAGACTTTGCAAGTTCTTCAAAGCTAAATACATCGCCGCAAGAATGAAACTCAACAGTTCGTTTCGTTGAGCCGTGTCTTGAACCTGGCATTCTTAGCACTCGCGCAGGGTCTTTACTCGCGCCAAGATCTACATGCCAAAGGTTTCCCCCTTTTAACTTACTCACTAAAGAAGAGGCTATATCACGCCATGCAGCAACGCGCCATTTATACGCATCAACACCGTCATACATCCAGTAAAGATGCACACCGCCAGAGCCCGATAACACATAGCCGGTTGGCAGAGGTACGCCCTGTGATTCCAGCTGATTAAATACTTCGCTTACTACTTGAGTCTCTTGCTCTTTAGAAAGCGATTTTTTGGTTTCCCTGGTAGTTCCAGCTGGCGTATTGATATCAATTTCTAACCAATTGGCATGCAGTGAAGCCAGTTGCTTTGAATTGCGCCAATCAAAAAACTGATTAGGTGACACAAAACAGTCCATCGAGCAATCACGCCCGATAGATGCATCAAGATAGAATTGGGACAGCTTGCACGTCTTTTTACCCGATTGACGTGTACCAATAGCTCGCCAAGGCGAATTATCGTCAGCTATACGATATGACCACACATAACGGCAGTGCGCTTCCTTACCAATACCCATCATCTGATTGAAATCAGTCGAAGGACGCTTCTGGTAATCCTGAAGCTGCCTAGTGCTTTTTAATAGACTATTCTCTGACATCACCACCCGACCCCTGCCACATTGACGGAATCGAGTAGTAACGTGGGTTTGCGCTTCCCATAATTTCCCTTTTTTTACTTATACTTACTTCTAGTTGCTTTTATTAGGCAAAAAGGTACTTGACCGGTTGGAGGGAAACGACTAATATTTGAGGTGCGAATTCAATATCTAGTGCTTCCAACCGTTACCGGTTTGTTGCTACTCGAACAAATAGCCTCGTTTCTACGAGGCTTTGTTTTTTCTAAATCATGCCGCTACTCCGGCAAACTTTTCATTATCAATTACGAAATTTTTAATCCCCAATTTTCTTGTTAGCCTCCATGCGCTTTCAATTGTTGCAAACGTTCTTGCTTCTGGCTTATTAACCATCGCCAAAAATGCGTCTATCTCACCGTTCTGGCTGCGTACACGCATTACTTGTTTCTTACCTTCAGAATCGGGCAGCAATGAAGCTTCCACAGCCAAATGCATGCGCGTTAGCTCCTGAATGCGTTCTTGACTAATTAATGGTTGCATCTGCATACCTGGCTCCTATGGAAATATCTCGACCCTAAGTGTTGCAAGTTTTTTACATTCGATCAAGCTTTTTTGGGTAAAAAAACATTTTTAGATCTAAAAAAAATTTCTTAGTGCTTTTTTTACCCTATCTTGGTTAGACAAACCATCGGTATCAGCATTCGCTATCAATCGATCAACTTCATCTAACAGGGTTTCAACCGCGCTATCGCTTACAGTCTCCACAAAATCGCTATCTATTCCGACCCAATGACTAACAACAACAACACACTGAAAAACATCATAGTTAGTCGCTGGCCTATAATTACTGTTGGCTATTCCAGACATCAGACCTCTCAATCTTGACCCCGTTAAATCAGGATGTATCTGTTTAGCCATTCTTATATAGTCGCTACTTTTAAGACCTGTCAGGCTCCACAACCCTTTAATCAGTCGATTATTCTTATTTTCTTTTTCCATTTGATACAAAAAAAGCCGCTTAAAATGCGGCCCTTTTTCTTATATATGCCCGTAGTTAATGTAGAGTGTGTAACATATCGTTGAACTGATCAACCAGCTGCTGCACATCAACATCGCCATCAAAGGGACTATCTTTTAGCAACTGCTCGACAATTTGATAGTCGAACTGCTTACCAGCCTGCTTCAATGTATTACACATTGATTCAAGCTGGCTTGCGGGGCCTGCTTCAAGATCAAACCACTGAAACGCTTGCCAGGTACTATGCATGAGCTTCCTCCCCATCGATGAGGGAAAACCGTAGTTTACGCTCTCGCACCAAAACTTGATGTTCGGGAAGTTCATTCACTACCTGAAATAAAGGCATACCAGTGTGTTCTTGCTGCAACTTCTTCACCTTCGCACCCAGCCGGGCAGAAGCTTCAGCACAACGTTGTAGACTAAGCTTTTCAGCTTCCGAAGAAGCCTTATTTGCTCTGTCTGTAAAGTGCTTAGCGCCCAGTGAAATAGTATCCGCTAAAGATATTCTCTTGTTCATAGTGATTCCTCATTACGTATAACAGGCAGCTCGAAAGCGCCTTCTAATTAAATTGCTTGTTGTTGCTTAACGAATTGTACTAAACGGTCGTGCTTCTCAGTATCGGACTTTGGAAACTGAGTTAGTGAGCCATTAAGTGATGTGTGAAGTAGATAGACGTTATTGTTTTGGTAGGCGACTCGATACCCTTGAGTATTCAGCCCCATCGCACAAACGCCCATACAAATTCCATCGTTAGCAACATCGCAAATACGGTTGCATGATTTCATTGCGTTCCTCATTACGTGTTGAAGGCAGCTCGAAAGCGCCTGTTTTATTTGTGGCCGTGAAGCCAATTAGACACCTTAAATATATCACAGAAAGATCAAAATGCACTAATGGCCATCATAGTCATTTTTAACTATACTCGATAAAAAATGCACCCCGAAGGATGCATTTATTTTTAGGCAGTTTTTAACATATCGTTGTCGTTTGAAGCTTTAGAAGCCCACTTGCCAAGCGCGAATCCAACAGCCGTAAAGACTGGGTAACACACGCCTTGCCCCAGAATTTCGTGCGATACGGTTGCCGATACACCATGTATTAGCTTCACCGGCACACCTTTTAAGGCAGCATGTTCCGAAGGAGTAAATAGTCTGGTAAGTACACCGTCAGGATGTTTAACAAACGTATCCGTTGAACCGGCTTTATGGTACAAGCGTCGAATTGTAGGCACAGATGATTCTGTACCATCCAATAAAGCTCGCTTAAAGCCCTTACCAGCCTTCTTGTCCCGTACCTCCTTATCAACTAGGTACTGATAGGTTTTCCATCGAGAATCATCTAGCGGCACATCTTCAAGTATTTCTGAAACACTATTGGGTTTTTCCAGTAAAGGTTTAACTAGCTCCATATTGAATTTAGCCATTCCTTTAGTTGTAGCTACAACACACATTCTGTCTCTGTTCTCTAAGCAACCAAACTCATTGCCGTTTAGAACATCAACTTCAAGTTCATAGCCCCAGGTTTCCAACACTGACTTAATTACAGCCATACTTGTAGACGATAGGTACTCCGGCACATTTTCCAAGATTATAAGCCCTGGTTGACACTGACCTATAAACTGCAAAGCATGGAAAAAACAAGCGCCTGCGGATTCATGAAACTCGGCTGCACTTATTTTATTTTTGCTAACCCCTGCTTTGGAAGCGCCTACGCATGGCACTCCGGCCACGAGTACATCTACCTTTGGCGGGTTTTTAAGCTCAACAAATTCAATTCCACTTTCGATAAGAATTGAATCATCACGGAAAAGTTCTGGTTGATTCGCTACCATCGTATCCAGGTACTGACGTTCCTGTTCTACGATGAATTTTGTATAGCAGTTAATACCGGCCTTTGTTAAACCTTCATGTAGTGCAGCATCGATGATACCGCCCCCTGAAAATAACGAACCGATAGTAAGCGCCTCACCGTTTTTAACCTTACGATTAAAGCGATCAACGCGCTCTGCTGTTTTACGATCAATACCATGAACCTCAATAGTAGCCACACCGTTCTTGACCACCACACGAAGAAGAACACCTACATCACCAAACATTTCACCAAGCTCATCATCTTTAATTTCAATAAGCGGGAAAATTCGGCCATTCCGGTCACGCTTGGAAACTGAGAATCGACCTTCAGGTGCAACTTTCAAAACAGCGACTTTCTTTTCATGATCAAGTTGGATATCTAGCTTTTGACCTATTTGGAAGCTACTGCTTAGCTTACTTCCTTCAAGCCACACTCTAGGTACACCGCGATTTTCGCCAAGACGAGTATTAATTACTGTCAACATACATTCACCTCTTTACGTATTACGGGCAGCTGGGAAGCGCCCTTTTTAGTCATTTAATAATCAACACCAGGTTAGCAAAATTCCCCCCAATGTCTAGTATCTCGACGCACATACACCTATAATCAAAGTGATTTACGCCATTTTTGGCAACACAAAAACAGGCGCTCTATGAGCTGCCTTCAACACGTAAAGAGGAAACACTATGAATATACATAGCGCTATTGAGTTGATCGCATCTGCTGGCAATGGCATTGCTGCTGATTTCACTGAACTGAAACGTCTGTACAAACGTGCAGCCTTGGCCTGTCATCCAGACCGAGTTAACAGCAATGAATCATCAGTATCAATGAAAACATTGAATGAAGCGTGGGATTTTGTATCCGGCAAGGTGGAGTTAGTAAACTACACACTTAACGGCACATCAAATAACGTTCGTACTGCTAAGGTCAACGACCCTATTGAGTCACACGAACTAACCCACTCTAACTTACCGGCCTTTGCGAGCCGTGAAACTCTACTCCGTGAAGCATTCATGATCATCGATGATGAAAAATGGAATAACTGGACGGACGTTCGCTTTAAAACGGTTTACTTTAGCAAGTACCAGGTGCGTGTACACACCTACAGTAGTTCAATCCACATAACAACTCTTGCCAATGCGCTTGAGGCCAGAAAGACTTGTGAGAAATACACAATTCACTGGAACGTAGGATCAGACGCTGAAGGTTACAGCCGCTTTCTTGAATGGGTTCGCAATATAAGCCAAACAGAGTGCATTACAGGTGTTATTGCACATCTGTATATCGCAAACTATCAAGAACGCCGCGATGGTGTATTTGAAGCTGAATTGATGCCAGGGCTCACAGTAACGCGAAGAGAAGTAAAGTCAGGTCAGGTGTTCTCACCTTTCAAACTTCACAAACTCAAGCCTCTAACTGAAATACCTGAAAAGGTTCGTGCTTTACACTTAATCAAAATGCTCGCTAACGGCCAATACCGTCAACTGCATAGAAAGAGTTACCTTACTGACGATTATGCTTATGATGCCGCGAACAATCACGGTGCAAAAGTATATGAAAACCCCTTCCCTCTTCTGGCTGATCTCATCGAGGACCGCAGCGGAGGTTTCCACTTCTTTCATAGTGGTCATGGGGTTTACAGCTTCGGTGATCATATGAACGATAGCAAGTCTATCGTGCCGGTGATTGACAACCGTTTTCCAGCCGTAGATTTGATATCTACTAAGCAAAACGAACAAGCCTATCTCCAATAACAAGCAGGCCCTTTAAGGGCCTGTTTTTTTTGCTTGTAATTCAAATCTCTTATTAGGCATGCCTAATTATGTAAGTTGCCAGCACTTACTAAATTGGCTAGTATTTATACGTCTCCTGCCACCAATGGCAAAAAGCAAAATAGGCGCTTTCGAGCTGCCTTCAACACGTAATGAGGTAATACTATGACACCGAGTGATCAACCGGTTAATCAAGCTGTCTCAATCGATACTCTGTTAGCTCTACGCTTAAACTTGAAAGGCAAAGTACCCGCCCCGACCGTTAAGCCAAAGCCAACTAAAAAACCTATCGATATATCACTTGAGAAGTACCAGGAAGCCGTAGATTTTTATACAGATCACCCCAACCAAGAAATGTATAAAAGTTACCTGGCAAGTTTGTCCATTTGCAAAACTTTAAAAGAAGCCTTTGAGCTTTCTGATGCAATTGCAAAGGAAACAACAAATGTCAGAAAAAAACGTCTGAAAGGTATGGTACGAGAAGAGTCCGTAAGCTCATTGCTAATGCAGCGAGTAACGGCACTTGAATCCATCCAACACGCCAAATCAAAACTGGCTGAACTCAAGCAAGAACGAGTAGAACTGAAGAAAAATAAAAAGCCCCATTAATGGGGCTTTTTTTTGGCTATCAATCTTTATCTGAACCCATAAGCAAAATCGCTTTAATGATCAGAATGAACAGCGCTACCACTATGCAGACTATTCCGATACCCAGTATAAACACAGCTTTTACAATATTAGTGTCAGTTGTAGGTCCGAACAGTAACGCACCTAAACCCAAAAATATCGCACCAACCGCGATGTCAATTAGTAAGCCGTGGGCGAACACTATCAACATCTTTTTGACGAGCCGAGGCCCATCACGTTGCTTCGCTTTCATAGCGACCTCCTTACGTTTAACGGGCAGCTCGAAAGCGCCCTTTTTTTTCAAAATTACGTTGGTCCACAACAATCACCAAATGCACCAGCTGGCAACTCCCAGCTGTCTACAATGATGTCATGAGCGAACGTACCTCTATTCATGGCTATTTCTAACCATTTTCTATCTACCTGATAAGGCGTACCCTTAGCAGCAACTTCAGCTAACGGAATTTGAACAACCTCTTTTTCGCTGTTGCGAGAAAAGTGAATTGTCTTACCATATTTAGCTTCGACCGCTTCAATATTTTCAAACCGGTTCGGCATGAACATTTGAATTGTTGCTAACTGGTTAGCGCTGGCAAAAATGCAAATAAGGCATGAACATCGACCGAACCCCAAAATATATGCAGGATGAGGCAAAATGCGGTATTTCTTCATAAGATTCCACACTCGCTCTTCTTCCCAATCTTGAACGATTCGGTAGTGATCAACGAAACGCTTTTTATTGCGTTTAATATCGAAAATCACTTTACCATCGCGTCCTATTCGTTTTTGGCCCTGTGCGTCCTTCTGAGCAACTTTCGTCGCTGAACTAGCATGAGGCTCAAAGTTGGCGTAACGAGCCCTACTAGGCGATTCTTCAGCGCGTTCACCCGTTAAAACGAGGGTACGCTTTCCTTCAAATCGCTTTTGATGGCTAATCACTTTTTTCCCAGGGTCGATTTTACAATAAGCTGAGCACCATCTGATTTTTAAATCGGCGCTTAACGCTGGGAATTGCCTACGTGTTCCTAATTTATCGGAACTGCCGCCGACTTTCCTAATTTCACCTTCCGGAGTTTCAAAAAGAACAGCCGCCGTAGGCGCATTGTCCCTTTCCATTTCCCGAAGAAAACCGCCTTCCTTCCATGAAAAATACAACTTAACGCCCAGTGCTTTACACAGCGCTTTGCAATATTCCTCAGTGCAAGGCCAGTCCATAAACTCAGGCCCTTGCCCATCAATTAAGTGATGGTGACATTCTATTTTTTCCCTGGGTATGCCTTGCTCAATGAGCTCAAGCAAACAAGCGACACTATCTTTTCCAGCGCTTAAAAATACCACGTAGGTGTCATAAGAATGTAAGTCTACACCGTCAGGCTTCTCGATTAGATAATCAAGATCCAGACTATACGCATTTCCAGATACGAACCTTATAGGCTCTTCACATTGAAGTGCTTCCATATTTTTCCTCTTTACGTGTTGAAGGCAGCTCGAAAGCGCCTGTTTTGTTTGTAAGCTAATAAGCTAGTTACATTTAAGATACTACCGTATTTCACGCAAAAAAAAAGCGCCCCGAAGGACGCCTTTATTTTTACGCTGCTAAACCGTGTCGGCTTATCGCTTCTTTCATGCTATCGGATAACTCAAGCTCAGCTACTTGTCGCAAGTAAGCTGCTGTCACCTTGACGCTATCAACCGTCTTAACCATTCGCCCAGCTACAACACAACGGTTATTCCAGTGTGATGCATCTTTGGCTGTCGGAACACTCGCAATTTTGTCAATTGCCGCTTTAACAGTGTCTTCGTCACTTTCGCACATACCCGATAAGGCAAGCGCTACCGACTCCAAAAATACTGCGTGACCGGCCACATTATAATTTCTCAATTCTTCAGAACTGATCTCATCATTAATGACCTTTTGCCACAGTCGGATTTTTCCGGTCAATTCAGTTAGCACCAAGTCGAAAAACTGATTCATTGAATCCAATTTTTCATCATCGATGTTAATGAAAGACTTTTCTTTGACGTTAAGAAGCTTTTCAACAAACTTCTTCCAATGCACCAGTGACCAAACTTTTTCAGATTTACCACCTATTGTTGTTTGCTCCTTATCAACCAACTCGTTTATTTCTGGATGACGCTCTAAAGCGTCCAGAACGAATTTATTGAAAGGATTACGCAAATCATACAAAGAGCTAATGGCTGCATTTGGCTTAGACAGATTCGCATTCAAATCCGCGAATATTTGCTTCGACCGCTCAAGCCCTTCATCGTAGAAAAATGTCACCGGAACCGTTTCATCCCCTAGTGATTTATCAAGATTAAGGAAGAACGAAGCTGCGGCGCTGCGATGTTGACCATCAGAAATCAATAGCTTAGCTGTTAAAGGTATGCGTAGCACACCTAATCTGTCAGCTAAGCCATCAACGTTTAACGGATCAAATGCCATCGCCTCGTTGACACTTACCGTCAGGCTTGGAAGCACGTATTCATCACGATTATCGATAACGTACTGACCGATTTCATTGGCATGCTTAACGTTGACCTTTCGTTGAGCTCGAAGCTCAGCCGGAAGGCTTTCATCAGCAAACGTGAAGAATTTAACCAGGTACTTAAATGGCACCTGTGCAATGTAAAATTCCTTTTTCGCCTGAATGCCTTTTACAGCAGGAAACGAATAGGTAATTTCACTTGCAGCGCTTTCAAAGCTAGAAACAACACTAGCTTGTTTCGCTTTCTCTTCCGCTTGTAGCTGCAACCGTCTTTCATTTTCTTCAATGAGTTTTTGCGCGGGTTCAGAGAACTTATCGCACCACTCATCAAATTCCATATCACGATTGTACTCATCTGTTGGGACCAGGTACTGACACGCATCTTCAGCGCTTACACCTGTTTTCATTTTTTCAATGATGTCTGCACATTTTCGTACTTCACGTTGACGGATACGCTCAATATAAGCATTCCATACTAACTCTACAGGCTTATCACCCACTTCCAACTTTTCATCAGTAGTAAGTTCAAAAGCCATTTGGGAAGGACTTAATGCGCCCTTACTGGCTTTTTTTGCTTCACGATCAGCAGTAAAAGCGTCTTTATGACGGCCTTTTACTACACCAAAGTCATGACCACACTTTGCCAGGTCAGCATTGAAATCAGTAACACATACACGATAGAACATAGTAACACTCATAATATTTCCTCTTTACGTATTAAAGGCAGCTCGAAAGCGCCTGTTTTGATTGTGGCCGATGGCCGATTAACCATTTCACTATATCAAATTTTGGACATAAAAAAAGCTTCCTGTTGGGAAGCTTATTTATCACTAGAGCGAATCGATTAGACGGTTAACGTCCAGTTCAAATTCATCTTTATCCGGCATCACTGCAAATTCGTTCGCTTGGGTATCTCTCTCAACAATCCCCCAAAAGCAATCAGCCAAACTATCATAAAGCTCATGCGTCCTGATATCACAAACATCAATATCAAAGTCAGCCATGATCTTGTGAATGAGGTTTGAATAAGGGTATAGGTCTAGTAAAAAAACATCTTCACCGACCCCGATAACATCACCTATCGCTAATTCTTTTTCACTCAGGGCTTTTAGTAACTCTGTAGCAAAGTAAAAGTGTACAAGGGCTTTTGTTGCATTTTTAGTATTCATACGTTTTCCTCATTACGTGTTGAAGGCAGCTCGAAAGCGCCTGTTTTGTTTGTGGCCGTAGCCAAATATGCCTTTTAACTATATCAAATTTCGGTCATAAAAAAAGCTTCCTAATGGAAGCTTATTTTCTATGCCAAATCTACACTTCAGACGAACCAACCCAGCAATCGTCCTTTTTATCCCCCAAATATGCATCCCAGCCAAATTGCAGGGTTTCATAACCGGTCGTTAAGGATTCGCTGATGTGTTCCAGTGCGTCATAGGTCCACCCTTCATAGGGTGAATTTTGTCTAACCACTAAGTTTCCGTCCAAATCATAAAGGTACAAATCTTTATATCTGTTTCCTTCCAGTAGACAAGGTTCACGCTCATTAATAGGCCGTGCAACAATCATATTTACCTCTTTACGTATTGAAGGCAGCTCGAAAGCGCCTAATTTATTTGTGGCCGATGGCCGATTCAGAATCTTTAATATACCAGCGCTATTCGCATAAAAAAAGCGCCCTCAAGAGGCGCTTTCTGTTATATACACGTCACTACCTTGCAATAGTGCCTGAGTACAACCATCAGTAAACGGTGAATCATCATCACGACGAAAGAATGAACCCATTTTGTACGGATTATATGTAATCGCACATTCAGTTCCATCTAACGTCTGCACCATTTCCGATGCATCTACAATGATGCCTTGGCAAAAAGCGTGGACGTTCTTGCGCTTTTCCCTCAAAACACGTTGCCTGGACTTCTCAGAGACTACCAGTTGGCAATTTTCGAGTAATACCGAACGAGCATAACCAATCACTTTACCTTTATCTTCACCTTCCATAGCCAGAATTGAATAGAACTCCGGTTTGTTTAGATTTCGATAAACCCTAACTCTCATTAGGCGGCGGCAAATACGATCAGCTTTACCCACTTTTGATTCAAACTGCCCGTCTTTAAACAGTGAATTGCGTAAACATTTTGGCTCGATGCTCGATGCTGCAAAATCACCTAACGGCAAATCCATAGTTGCTTGAAACATGATGCGCTCCTATACCACATTAGGCAGCAGCGCTGCGGTCTTCCCATTTAACACCATGCCCCTGTGCTACCAAGTTGTTCAACCAGCTGTGCAAAAACGAGTTTTGCGACTTTTTGGCTTTCACATTAACTTTGCCAGGAAGGGGATATACTACCTCGTACATTGGAGGAAGACTCATTTCAAATGAATAGGCTTCAACCATGTTTGTATCAGGGTAATAAAGGATTTCCATAATTGGGTCTGAGCATAAATCACCACATTGAACAAAGTAATGGGCAATTGAAAAACCGATACATTTCTGGTCGTTAAAACCGTCATGTAACTCATTGCGCTCAACTACCAAGTCCATTACACCTAAAGATATACTTTTTCGGTAAAACGGAACTGTCTTGTCATTCAAAATAATTCCAAGTTTTACCATTAGATCGTAGTTTTTCTCAAATACAGTTTTCATAATATTTCCTCTTTACGTGTTAAAGGCAGCTCGAAAGCGCCTGTTTTTTTGTGGCCGGAGGCCAATAATTAAATTTATATATCTGCGCTTAATAAAACATAAAGCGCAGGAAATCTTCTTTGTTATAAAAGACCATTCTCACTAAAAGAAAGGCAACCCTTAAAACCTACAACTATATGATCTAAAACATCAATATCAACAAGCTTTAAAGCACTAACCAACTTATTAGTTATCAACTTATCCGCGGGTGATGGCTGAGTTATTCCCGAAGGATGGTTGTGATAGAAAATCACACTGCTTGAACCTAAAATAAGAGCCTCTTTTACAACTTCACGTGGGTAAACGGAAGCTGCATTAATAGTCCCTCTAAAAAGCTGCTTCGATTCAATTATTTGATTTTGGGTTGTCAAAAAAACAACACCAAAAATCTCATAATCAAGATCTGAAAGAAGACGCTGTAAGTGCATCTTTATATCATCAGAGCTATTAATGAATTGGCCTTTTTCAAGTTTTTTCTTAGATAGACTGTTAGCAAACTCTATAATTTCAAGCTCATTAACAGAACCAGTGAGCGTATAATCACAAGAATTTTCACATATATTAAATTTAACTGACATATTAAGTCCTCTTTACGTGTTGAAGGCAGCTCGAAAGCGCCTGTTTTTTTGTGGCTGGAAGCCAATAATCACATTTAGTATATATAGCATCTATCAATAAGTCATCTTTGAGTAATAAAAAAGGCCGCTAAGCGGCCCTTATTTATTTGAGAAGATTGAACCTAAAGTCAGTAAGGCGTTCAGTGAACTCGACATAAATGTCACTCTCACCGTCCCAGTCTTGTTTAACCTTAATATAGTCGGTGAACTTACCTTCAGCTTCTTTTTTAGTCGAAGCCATTACAAACTTCAATTCGTCTTCACAATCACAAACCCTACCAACGACAACAAACACATGCTGTTGCAACTCATCATCACTTACATCAACAAGTAATGGCGCTATAACCCTTTCCCAAACAGGATAGACTTGTTCGCTTGTGATTCGCTCGTTATCGCCTTGAGCGAAACAAATTGTGTCATAGCCCCCATCATAATTATCCTGTAACCAATCGCCAAGAGCGATTAAAAGCTTACGATCAGCTGCTGGCATTACCTTTTCCATTTGCGCCCAGGTAACTACAAATCCAGATTCGCAAGGAATAATTAGGTTTTCAATGCCTTTGGCTGTTAAACATGATGACAGTTCATTAGCTTCATTTAGTGTTGTTTTGGTTTCAGTTTTTATTACTGCTTTCATGGTATTTCCTCTTTACGTGTTAAAGGCAGCTCGAAAGCGCCTGTTTTTGTTATGGCCGATGGCCGATTTAGAGACTCCAATATACCATGTAACAGGCATAAAAAAACCTCAGAGTATGAGGCTTTTTATTATCATTTTTTAACGAAATAAAAATCGGCACAAGCTACCATTTCATGAATAGCCAATACATTACCGTTAGGGTCTGTATAGTCTAATTGCATTTCATGACAGTCGTAATTTATGTTCTTTTTTAACGAATTACTGACAATTGAATTATTAAACTCTTTTTCACTTGCTTGTCTAAAGGATTTTAGATTTACGCTCATAATATTTCCTCTTTACGTGTTGAAGGCAGCTCGAAAGCGCCTGTTTTGTTCATGCTGTATAAAAGCTATATCAATATAAACTTAGAACGAATTGCAGCATTAATCAACCTACTTTAAAATTAGCAATGACCATCACAGATATTTTATATATACGAAATAAAAAAGGTCCCGAAGGACCTTTATCTTATTGAACGGTTATCCCCTTTTGTTTTAATAACGTCCGAAAATAAAACCGCTGGTTGTCTTTGCACTCTGCAAGCGCCGCGACCGTATTTTGAACAGACCAAGGAACCTTAATATCGTCCAACCGGTTAGCCCAAAACGCGAAATCACTTTTCACTTTGTCGTGGTAGACACAAAAACAATGCGTATAAAAACCAAGTAAACTATCAAACTGGTGACTGTTAATTAGCATTACGCGCCCCTTCGGTTTCGATAAATTCCTGAACCAAAGAAGGGATGTTAATTAGTTCCTTATTGATAGTGCGAGCCTTGTTTTGACGATGTTCACATAGGTCTACTACATACCCTGCAAACGCCTCAAGCTTACTTTGAGTGGCAGCTATAATATTTTTGGGTTCACCAAACATATCGAAATAGGTACGAAGAACAGGAACATGCTCAGCATGCACTTCTTTCGTCCAATCTACCGAGTAGTGAAATTCCCATCCAAGATCCGCAATACCCGTTTCCGTGTATTCGGCAGTTCCATCGTCAATGCTACCATGACACTCACCCAATAACGCTTGGTCATTGGCAAGCTCTTCTGTATCAGCCCAAACTAACTTGGTAACACTCTTTTCGTATTCACCAGCACGAATTGTAAGTTTAACTACATATGCTTTAGACATATTACTTTCCTCTTTACGTGTTGAAGGCAGCTCATAGAGCGCCTGTTTTTGTTATGGCCGATGGCCGATTTAGAAACTCCAATATACCATGTGTTAGGCATAAAAAAAGCTTCCCGAAGGAAGCTTGTTTATTACTATGCGGTTTCTCCTAACAAATCAAATTGCTCTACCGGCATGGCCGTAGGCTTTTCCTTTTCGTCCGGAACCAGCAAATCAGCACATTCTTTTATCGCGTAATGCAATTTAAGTTTTTGCTCCCACGCTCCCATGTAATACGCAGGCGTTCTGAACACCTTAGTAATATTCATCGTGAGTGTGTTACCGATACATATTTCAGCTGGAATATGCAAAAGCGTAAACTGAACATAAGCCATCATTGCAGCTACGGGATCAAGGTCAATCGCCTGCACCCAAAGGCACTGTTGATAGTTAATCCCTCTTTCACGTAACGCTTGCGCGTATGCTATCACCATACCACCTGAACCCACGGCAGGCTCATGAAGCGTTATCACTGGCTTGTCTTCTATACCCGACACATTTAACTGCGCCATTAATAGGGACAACTCATAAGGGGTGAAAAACTGGCCGATCTGCGAACTGCCAAGTTCCAACTCCATAAACAATGAGCCAAGAAAGTCACAAGGCTTTTCTTCCAGCCCCATGATGACATAACCCATCAGTTGCGCCATACGCTTCATATCTTCTTTATCGTACCGCTTAGCAATGCGTAAATAGTCTTCTTCAACCTCTTGGCTGAAAGCAACGGCATTGTGTAGCGCATACGCCTGACAAGTGATCACATCCCTAAATACTTCGTAGCGATGGTGATAACGTGCGGTTTCTTTGAATAGCTTGATAAAGGCCTGTTTATTTGCAGACATATTTTTCCTCTTTACGTAGAAAGGGCAGCTCGAAAGCGCCCATTAAAATTAGGCATGCCTAATTTGGCATACCTGGCAAACGGGTTATACAGGTTGATATTCGTCTTTTAATGGACTCTGAGGCTCTTCGTAATCCTCACTCATAGTATGCAAGTACGTACCATTGAGATTGACGCAGCAAACTTTAATACCGTTTTCAAGTTGGTACACTGGTCTACTCCAAAAATCCTCATAAAGAAATGTCGCTGTTTGCCCGTTCTTTAACGTTAAATTATTCATGATATTTCCTCTTTACGTGTTGAAGGCAGCTCGAAAGCGCCTGTTTTATTTGTGGCCGGAGGCCGATTGATAAACCCCAATATATCAGCGTATCATCCATAAAAAAAGCCTCTAACGAGGCTTTGGCGGGAACATACTACTCAAACATAGTAATAATTAAAATAATGTTCACTGATATACCCCACAGTCACCCCCGCAGCTGCAAAATAAAATATTTTAACCCTGAATTTAACTTCAGGTCGCTCATCGACGTAAAAACCAACGCACCCAAACATTACGCCAACAGATGCAGCCCCTGCACCAACAATAAAACAAATGATACGGTAATATTCAATTGAGCTGAATTTAGGTTCTACAGGCGAAAAAAGAAACATTGAAACTAAAAAGGAACCGATAACAATGTAAATCAGTGAAAGGCTGAAGTAGCCATTCTCAAAAATTTCCGTCAACTTTCTCATCGAAATATACATACCCCCCCCTAGTACATATTCCAAAACGAATCACCGGCGCGCATTTTATCTGAAGCCTTGGGTGTTAATTCATCAGCAAGCACAGATACTATATCGCCATCCACATATGAGGCTTCCAAATCATTGTGTACCATCACTTCAGCGAATGTTTTAAAGTCTGGATGAAGACCGGCACATTCCTCCCAGGACACAACCGAACGACTGAAATACACCCATAAAACACTTCTATAGGCCTGCCCTTTCTCAAGAGCTGTATTAGCCTCAAATAAGCGCGTATACGCCTTCTGCTTGGCTCTTGTTCTAGCTTTGTAGGAAGTCAGTATTGGACCATGCTTTTCCTTCGCAAAAATGAGCTCGCGGCATATTTCGGCATGCTCATTTAAAGGACTATAAATCTCACTGCCACATTTATTGCACAACTCTCCGGCCATAGTGTTTTACCGAATCGATTTAACATATCCTGACAATATCAAACTTAGATCTAACACCAGTGCAGAAAACTACCCTCAATGAAAAGGGGTTTTTAAAAAACAAAAAGCTTCCCGAAGGAAGCTTTACTTATAGATTACCAGTGCGGAATTGATCGCTCATCATCACAGCGAGAACATTTCTCATAATGCTGATCTAAATCATGATGCATAACCGAGCGGCTATGGCTGTAATCATGAAAATTATATTTGCACAAAGTTTTACCAAAGGTTCGATAAAACCAATCCACGACAATGCGCTTGAGCCACTTTAAGACGCGAATACACGCCCATACCACTAAAATCACCAGCGACCAAAACAAAATAAATTGAATGGCAGGATGAATCATTTCAAAGTATTGCATAACATTTTCTAACATAGGTTTACCTCTTTACGTTTAGGGGGCAGCTCGAAAGCGCCCAGTTTGATTTATGGCCGAATACTCAACCAACTACGATGACTATGTTAACACATTTTATTAAAAGCGTTCTTAGGTTACTTAATCCAACTGGGAATTTTTATTTTATCAATATCTGACTGTTTTATTGCAGTCGGCTTTTCATCTAAATAGCACCCCAAGCACTGTTTTTTCCAAGGAAGATATTTTTCACGAACAAACTTACCTTTACAGCAGGGACACTCCACAATTTCAAGCCTATACGAGTAAGCATTTTCAAGAAACTCTATCCAGATTGACTTTATACCGCTCTCAGCTTTATCTCTTACTTCTCCTTTAACAACATCAAGCATTACGAGCTTCTTTACATAATCATCTTCATGATATAACTCATGAGGGATTAGCCATTCTTCTGATGAACTTTCTAATAACGTATCAAAAACATTATCATGTTCAACTAGGCGCTCTAGTAACCTACCAACTTTCACTAACTCTTCAGCTGAAACATAAAAAGCAAATATATAGTCGCTCTTTCTATGCCAGCGAGCCCCCACACTAACAGGTTCTAGCTGCTCAAATGTAAACTTCAATCTTAACTTGTCAGGCCAATCGCTTTTCTTTGATATTTCAAAACTTAACATAGCCGGAAAGTCGCCATCATCATTAAAGATCTTTTTCAAATTTGGTGCGCCTTTGCGAATATAATCAACTGACAAAGATATACAATCCAAAAAAGAGCTATATTCCCAACTACCAACAATCGCTATTGAGGGCATAAAGTCTACGTAATCACTCAACCCCTTAAAGCAAATAAAATACTGACTACTATTACGCTCTGCCCAATCTTCTTCTGGCTTAGCTATATGAAGCTCAATTTCCTCTTCAACCAAACATAAATACTCTACTTTCATTACCGTACTTCAGATGTTGATTTACTGTATAAGTAAGCCTAATACACTTACTTACAATCATAGAAACTGTTGATAAAAAAGTTTTTAGTTCACGATTCGTCACGTTACTTCATCATTCATAATTTAAGCTAATTAAAGCTAATTAAAGCTAATCATGCCGTAACGTTTAATTTACAAAACTGTTTTTTAACCCTTATATTATTTTTAACATCAGAGTCTGATAAAAGGCTTTAGCCGTTCAATAACCAAAACACTTGCAGACAAAGGCAGTTTAGGGTGAACCAGTTTCTAAACACTTAATCTGACATAGACAGACCATCTACATTTATTTATTTAACATGCAATGTCACAGTTGCTTATATTTTGTGATCTCCCCCTCTTCCCCTTATATTTGCTGGCTTTCAGGTGGTTTTATTAGTTCCAGAACACATTTTTACCAACTCACGATGTCACATTAAGCTTGTTAACCTAGTTTTACGGACAGATAATGGTTTTATTGCCCATTTTGCCAGGTTTATAAACAATGCACTCAAAACACCTTGTTAGCGCATCCCCAAGCCTTCAAATTGCCGCTGACGGCCCCATTGTGGACATCAATTGGCATTACCTAATGAAAACCCGCGCTGAAGTGATCCAAGCGAACGATTCAATGCCTGCTTATTTGCTGATGCCTGAAATCACAGGCTTGATTGATAGTGAGCTTAACGCGAATCGACGCATGGCCTTTGAAATGATGTGGATGTTAGGGTGTCGGGTCAGTGAGCTCTTGTTACTCACCCCCAGGCATTTTGTGTTTAACGGACAGAGTAGCTATGTGAATATGCCAACACTCAAACGCAGAACACCGGACCAAACCAAAAGGCGACGAAAGCGCCTGAACGATTCGGATACGCTGGGTAATTTGCCACTACGCCAGATCCCCATCACTGATGTTCAATTTGTGGCACGGCTTCAGTCCTACATGGTGACAGAACGTTTACCGGATAACCGGCGATTTTTTGGGATCACAAGACGGACAATCAATCGCTGGGTCGATGAAGCCGTATCAAACTACGAAGCGCAATATGGACCTTTTCAGGTTCACCTAAGCCCTCACGTCTTTAGGCACAGTTACGCTGTGAATGCCGTACTGCACTTCACACCGCTCAAAATATTGCAGGGATGGTTAGGCCATGCTTCACAGGCAAACACAGAAATATACACAAAGGTACTGTTTTCTGACTCGTTCGAGTTCGCAAAACGCATTGCATGGAGGCCAGTAATACAAACGATAGATAACCCCCTATAAAGCAACCATATTTTTAACGTTCAATAAACTAGAGGAGCTTTCGGGGGATTACGTAATCAGAGTAAGAGGCCATAATTCACTATGGCTCCTTATAAAAGTTAATACTTCAGAGGTCCCCACCTGCTTTCATGTAACTTTCTTTCCATATGCTTAATCGCTTCTATTTCAGACAAGCCATTATTCTCCATGACAGCCAACCTTTGTCGCCGTTCATGTGCTTCATTGGCGCAGAGGATTAATGCCAATGAACTAGCACAGAATCGAAATACCTGATTCGATTCTGTGTTAGTACGATTGAGAAATATTCCTTCAACATAACAATGCTGTTTCTTCTCCATACTCAGTATTTGCGATTTCTGTTTGCTCGTAATATTTTTCAATCGAGACAAGCCCTCAAGCTCATGAGGATGCATTGCCAGAATTTCCCAATACTCAAATTTATTTAACAAACTTGTAGACTCTTGGGGAATTTCATCCACATTTTGAGTCGCCATCCAGACCCAAGTGTTTTTCGTATTTAAATGAGCAATCCTGTCAGAAAACTCTTGCATTGCGTTAGATAATCCAATAGCTCTTAAGTAATTATGAACTTCATCCATCACTATGATTGTATCGCGGCCCCCGTTATCACTGCTGACTATATGTGATATATGCTCCAATAGAGCCAAAAGCACTTTTGACATTGCGTGCTCTTCACCCATTTTTAAAAATGGCTTAAAATTAATAGACAGTATATCTGGCAGACAATTCATATCTTTCAGAAAAGCACACCCTTCATCATCATTGTTATAAGCGGAGTCTTTCAACACACTTTTTACGAAACCCTCATCAAACTCATAAAATTCAGACTTCTTTTCATAACTTTCAAGAAGAAGGTGTAAATTATTATATGCTCCGCAACAATCAAAAATCACAATTTTGGCATCATGCTTTTCTTCATAATCCATGAGCTTTTCCATAAGGTTCACTGTCTTACCCGAACCAGTAGGACCCACAAGCATTAAATTTGCGTTATCTATTTTGTCATCAAGAATATCTATTTTGCAGGAACTACCATCACGATGAAAATACCCATCACCTAACTTATACTCTGTCATACATACAACCCTTTTAAATTAATATTCAATAAAAGACTATCACCAAAAGTTATATACATCTTCTAAAAACAGGGGGGAATTTAAAGGGGTTTTCACACCACTGAGTCACTATTCTTTGTGGCTATATCTTGTGACCACCCTCTTACCGGCAAAAAGGTACTTGAAAAAAAGGGTATTTAGTTACCCTTTTCCCAACCGTTTAACAACTTCTCTATTGGCGCATCAAACCAGTCATCGTTTTTCAATCCCGCTACACATTCCATAACGAAATATACAAACAGATTCGGCTGATATAGCCATTCTCTTAGTACGGGGGGGAACGTACCGCCCTCAACAACACTTTCTTCCAGCTTGTTATGTAGATAGCCACAGGCCTCGAAGGACTTAGCAACAGAGTCAGATTCTGCAAATTTCTTCTTATGCTGATTAAAAAAGCTATAGCCCCTGCAAACACTGTAGTTTTGAACAATCAACAAGCATAAATCTGTATACCTTTCTATCAACTCAATTTCACTTTCACTTGCGTACTCGTAGCTTGAAATAATCCGTTTAAGTTCCCCATTTATCTCTACTAAATAGTTAAACAAACTAGCCAACATCGCATACGTTACAAGCAACCGAAAAAGATAAGGTTTTTCTTTTGCTCTTTGACGCAAGATCTGCAAAGCCACCGTGTTCACCGCTTCCCTATGACTATTTGAATAATCAAACTTCCAATGCCATTTATCTTGTTCAACATCCACAATAGAACCAAAAGCAGTATCCATATTATCAAACCACTCAGCACGACCTTCATTATAGAAAGGCCTCCCCCTTCCCCTGGCTTGTCTGCGAGTAGTGCTCATCACCAGAAGCGCCAACTGACTATTACTTAACTTGTGTAACGGATTATTAGGCCAAGAATCGGTCCCAATTTTCATAGCAATGACATTTTCAACAAATTCGCCACCTTCGGTATTGTGAAATGCGAATGCTTTCATGCATGCATCGCACGAACAATTAAGCCAATTTTCTTTTAGATTTAAACCTTTAAAGCTTTCTTTATGCTTACATGATGAACACCTGATATTCTCTATTCTAATTCGTTCTGATATTGGTGATTTAGGCTTTACCATTTTTACCAAGTAACCAACTTCGCTAATCATTTTTGAACCACAGTTAACACAAAACCGCCCTGGAACAACAACATCGGGGTACAAGCTTTTTATATGCTTATTGGGCAATTCCACTTTAAACTCTTCACTTAAAGCTCTTTTTGACTTAGCGCCTTGCCAGGACTTCACCAAAAAATCGGTTAACTCTAAATTAGTCAAACCGCTAATGCTTTCATCAACATTGATAAACTCAAATTCCATAACAACTCACCCCTTCATCCAAAAAAATGGTGACGGTCTAAACCCAATTTTTTCACCCAATCTTAAACAAGCATATATACATTCAAGTTCATATTCAGAACTCTCCCCTTTGCTAAGCTTCGTTATAAACACCGCCCAAAGTTCATCCATTCTTTGTTGAAGCATATAAACAAGCTCCATTAATTCATCAATATCCATTTCTTTGTGGATCATAATATTCCCCATTAACTGCTAGTAAGTGCTAGTAAGTGCTAGTAAGTAGAAGTAGCTAGTAGTAACTTTTCTCAGCCCTTAAACGAGAAAAAGACACTCAACGGTGTCTTTTAATTTACAGGGATAAAGTAATTTTTTATTTATCAAGGAAGTAGAACTCCCCTCTTATTTTCTTGAAACCCAATGATTCGTAGTAGGCTCCGAGGCTATTTCTAGCTTCTGCGTCATCTTTTTCAAAATGGTTAAACCCCATATTATTGTTCCATTGCACATCATCTTCAGAGTCTGATGCCTCTAATTGCAATGGGAAAGACTGTAACAAAAAGAGATCTGTAGAATTGCAAAATCGATTTTTAATATCGTCTACCATTCTTCGGCCAAGCCCATAACCTCGATACTTAGCAACCACCTCAAGCCTAGATAATATTAATAAACTGGGGGGCGACAACAACTCTAAATTTTCTGTCTCAATTTCAAAATCCCCCCACTCATTTATAAATTGCATAAATCTGGCAGTTTCTGAATGAAGATCCAAAACGTCTTCCAAAGAAAAATCTTGGTCCAAAAAGGCGACAGTATCAATTTGGTAAAACTTTACCTTGCCAATAACCTCACCTTCTTCATCTTCAATTTCCCCCTTAATAACAGATAATGCATCATCTTCAACCAACTCACCTTCAGGAGCTAAAACCCCTTTAATCTTATAACTCACATCGAAAGAAAGATTTGCCTTATCAATCATTATTATCGCCACCATCAATTAAAGAAACGTTATAGACACCGGCATCATTCATGCGCTCATGAAATACCTTGCCCAACCCTCCACTTACATGATGATTTCCCATTGATTCCATGAGCCAATCTTTAAATCGAGATAATGGTTCTGAATCTTCCGAGCCGTAAAACACAACATTTGTGGAGTGTACCGGCGCACCGACAACGAACTTCTTCTGTGCATGCTTTAAAATACCATCAGAAATATCACGCCCAATTTCCAAAGCAAAACACACAGAATATCGGTTTCCTCTGTGCTTTTCCTTTATTAATACACTTTTTATATCAACCACATATCCCTGTTCGCGCACTGAATCGGCAACGCAGACGAAGCAGAGCCCAATTAACTCATTTAAAATCCAAAGCTCATAGCAATCAGTATATTCAAAACTTACACTGCCATTCTCGGTATGCTGATCATGGAAACTCTGAAGCACTTTTTTAGATAAAAATGATTTGGTGATAGCAAATCGCTTACTATCACAAAGCTCACCAACATTTTCACTTTCCCCCCAAACTGCTACTAACTGGGAAGGTGCAACGTTTTTAATAGAGGGAACAGGCTTGCTAAGCATCCAATTTTCAATTTCGATACGACTAAAGCGCAATTCACCATCAACTTTTTTATGTGGCAACACCCCTTTAGAAACAAGCTTTTTAATATAACTTTCTGCCATATCTATAAAAGTAGCGCATTCAGTTACTGTGAATTCGGATTTTTCATTTAGCGTATATTTTTCAATAGCCTGCGATAAAACTTCACTATTACTATTCATTACATAAACCTTACGTTCTTATATTATTAAACAACAATACCATCCATAAAGTTTTTAACGTCAAAAAAACTAGGGGATCTTTTAGGGGGTTTTCCTATTCCTCAATTTTTATCGCTATATTTTGTGGCCATCATAGATATTTTTAACTATGCTCGATACAAAAACCCCCTTAATAGATACTCTAAAATTAGGCATGCCTAATTCTATAACCCTCTATTTTCTGACCACTTCACCAATTCATTCACTGCAAATTGTTTGTCAATATTCACGTCGATAAAGCTATCACCATCGATTTCCCCTAAATCAACTAGCGCCCACAGCAATTCAACAAATGAACTTACTTTTTTGTTTTGATATCGCTTTGCTCTAGCCACTACTCGCTTTGCTTGGTGTCTCGCAATTTTTTGTTCTTTAGATGAGAATTTCATAATCACTTACCACCTCATTACGTTTCAAAATAGAAGCGATCAATATCTGGATATAACTGAAAGCAAAAAGCTTCATCTTGTCCCAGTGTAAGAACGTATAACGTACTCCCATCCACGGTTTTTTCTTCGCATTGACCACCACGGCCTACTACGTATTCCCTTGCTACCGATAAACCTTCATTAAAGGTCAGACGCTCTCCTTGAACGTTAGTAAGATACTGATCTAAAGACATTGGCATTCTCTAAAAGCAATGGTCGCTCAACAACGGGGATTTTTCCCTACGGGAAACCAGGGGATAAAAGGTGCATTCCCTGATGGACAAACAGCGTTCCGCCGTATTGACCACAGGCACTACACACTTTTTCCCACCTTAATCGCACGTAGTCACTCCCTAAGCTAATAACAAATTATTTATAAATAGGTTTTGTGATATGAACTCTAACCACGTCCGGAGAAGCCATGAACGCTAGTGGTAAATCACTAGGCTGCTGAGCAACAACCAGAACCTTCATATCATGCGACTTGGTAACGTTTATAAAGTTGTTCCAGTCTGATTCTGCACAAAGTAATTGAGCTTCATCAATTACAAGCTCCCCTTTGGTCGCGATAGGGATTGCATTTGAAGTAATTGGCTTATCGTGAAGCATCGCTTTTCGGATAGCAGTTTCTTCCAGTAAAGAGTCAGGACAGATTTTATTTGCCAGAACAGATTTACCTACCCCACTGTCACCGGTTAGCACTACAACCTTGCCATCTTTAAAAGCACGGTCGATAGCATGCTGTATCAGATGAAGGTCATAAGCCTCAATGCTTGACCAGTTAGCCGGTAAAGGGGCGTTTTTATTGCTGCTAGAGCCTTGATAACTTTGCATATGGATATCCTCTTTTCGATTAGGCATGCCTAATTTGTAAATTCAGGAGAAACCATATCAAAGTGAGTTTCTTTAGGAGGGTAAAAACAAGGGTAGGTTTTAGGGGGTTTTATTTCGCTCTTTGGTAATCCTCGCCTTGATCACCTTAACGATCCTCTTGGCCTCTTCAAGTTCCTCTTGGTATATAGATACATCAGCATCATCAATACCTTTAGATAGTTTATCTTCATACCATTTAACTGATTCCTGCTCACTCTTCAACGCATGTTTAAGCGCGGCCAGTTTGGTTGTGTAAATGCCATAAGGCAAGCGCTCACCCACCTTGAAACTTTGACGATGTTGCTGAGAAATTGAGGACAGCCAACCAAAATCACCGTTTTTCTTAGAACGCTTACCCCAGGTTATATCCTTTACTTTCTCAGTAAGATTTACATACACATCATCGTTCCGGAAAGCCTGAGATAAAGCCCGACCATACCTTGTTTGGCTACCGCGCTTTTTTTGTATCGACCGAACAACCCATTCATTAACATCCAGTATTATTCGACCTTCCCACTCATACCCCATTGCGCCGTACAACGCTGCGCCAACCTTAATTTTTGAAGCAGGATAAATTTGTCTTTCCATACATATCACTCTAACAACAATTAAATTCGATTAACGAACATACACACCAAAGTATTTGAGCAATTCCGCCCCCCAAACACCAACCACAAAAATACTGAACACAAAAGACAACATAAACACCAGAACTGGTGCAAATACACCCCAAAAGAAATCATCTGCATTCTGCGGATTAAGCCCTTTACCAATATATTTTAGCCAGTTAGGACCGTGGAATTTTCTTAAAAAAATGCATGTTAAAAATACTGGCACAATGAAGCCAACCAATGCACTATGTACCATTTCAATAATATTCATAAATACCCTTACTTATTTCCATTTACTAAGCCTGATCGAGCTTCTGCTTTTGAAGAAACCCACAGAGCGCATTCAAAGCATAAAATAGAAATTAAACCTCTTACCCAAATATTAATTGATTCAAATTCAAGCCAGAATATCAGGACCCATAAACCAGAATTTACAGCAAGCATTAATACCTTTGTTACTTTTGAAAAACCATGCTTAGTTGCAGCAATCCGTATACAAGTTACAGATACACTAAGCACAAGCAGTAAACCTAACGCATAAACTAACATTTCACTCTCCTACTCTATATAGGCCAATTTAGCTGAATCTTGACCCGAAACACCGGCATGGATAGATACCCCAGCCCCGTCACGCTTACCATTCAAATAGGCATCAATTGCACGTTTATCGTCCTTAGCTTGCCGTGCTTGATAGGTAGTGATATTTAAGTTTTTATCTTTCCAACTCTTGATCAGGCCTTTTTGTTCAATTGGCACAACAAGCGGCTGTACCTTTAAACTAACTTCTGAGATCCATCCTAAACAATACCAATCAGCTCGATTAGTCTTCGTGGCCTTCTTACAGTTTTTATGAAGGCCAGCAATGAACACCTTTCTATCTGTCATTAACTGACGGTATAGAACGTTGAAACAATACGAAGCAATTTCATCGTTTGGCATAATACCAATGAACATTACAGCCCCTCTTCGCTTCCACGAAGCGTCATCATATTCTTCGGTTAGAACATGAGTTACACCGAATGCATCATCTACCGCCTTTAACAATTTCAGGACCCAGCCAGGAGGATTAAGTTTATCTATCAATGTCGTAGTTGAACCAACTTCACTCAACATGACATCGCCTATTTCAAAGCCATGCTTACGCATCATCGCTTGAGCTCTTGATAAAGCTACAGCTGCCTCATTAGGATTAGGCGACTTAGCCAGGTTAAGAAGTTTCTTAATTTTTTCGAGGTATTTTTTTTGCTCATCAGTCATCACTAAGCCTTCAGGTAACTACACGTTAGCCATTTGTCTAAAAAAGCGAACTTGACCATCTACCGATTTTTCTAATGAATTACGCGAACGAAACCCAAGCCATAAACCAAGCGCACCACCGATTAATAAAGACCACAATCCCATCCCAAACATTGGCTCAATAGACCAGCCGAATTGATTATTTAACAATCCTGGGCCAATAAAGAAGGCAAGCATAGAAACGCCAGAAACCCCCATAGCAGTTTGCTTCAACGTGTTAGTTAACTCAGTTTGAGTTGCACCATACACAATCGTCGCCTGACAGCCAGTACACACCCGAAGCCCGAATTTTGATTGCGTGTCACAAAAAGGACACTGAACTGTATTATCAGTCATTTAACACTCCTTTAATCTAATTTTATAAGCCATACTGTACAGCCTATAAAAGAAGTTTACCAAACTCATCAAAAAATGCCATAATTAATACATTATTTAGCCATCGGCTAATTGAAAAAAGAAGGGCGCTTTCGAGCTGACCGCAAGCCAGCATTTACATTGTCTCTTCCAGTGGGTTTTCAGTGGGCGTTTCCATAAGCGTCCAGCGGAAACCCACTGGTGACTTGGAGACAAAAATGGAAAATGTATTGGCAGTAATTGAATTAATCGGCGTATTGTTTAAGTGTGGCGTAATTGCCGGTGTAGGGTTCTACATACTAGGACGTTATCGTGCTTATCGCGAAGCGACTGTGGTTAGAAGAGCTTACAATAGAACAATACTTCGTACTTCAAAAAAAAGGGCTCATGCATGAGCCCTTTTTTATCTAAATCGTTACCATTCAAACTAGGTAAGTATAAAGACAAGCTACTATATTCCCCTTAAAACCTTTATTTTGTACCCCTACCGTAAACTCTCTTATGGAAACTTTGGGGTCATCACCAATTATATATAGGCATGCTACGCCCTGAATTGGGTGGTGACATAGATGCTCGAAATAACCATAGTCCTTTTTACACCAGCGATTAAGATCACCTTCAACAAGCTTTTTTACTTCACCTTGTAGGTAATCCTCTATGTTTGGCCGGTGTTCTTCATCGATATCATCAAGCTTATACTGGCGTATGTACTCCACTGTTTTATTAAAATTATCAGACTCAAATCTGACCTTCACTTCACTCATTTGTAACTCTCTCGCTCATAGCGCCATATTCACTTATTTGTATTCCATTATTTTAAGCCAGGATTGCGTTGTTAGTAATTGTACCTATGGCTAAACTTAGCAATAAACATACTACTAAATCATGAAAACAATATGGATTATAGAATTATTGTCCGTTTATTTAGATTCGACGAAGCTTTTAAGTCTAGCTGCGTGATCTATATCAAGCAAAGTACCATCATCTAACTTGGCATGACTGGCGTAGTCGCAAAGCAATTTATATGCCGACTCTGGATTGTCGGAATAATGACGCAGTGCTTTAGTAAAATCCATATTAATGGAATATACGACCCTTTTACCTTCTGGCAACTGAACATGCACTGGCTCTATGCCGGTATTTTGTTCACCAACTGAACCGCTCATGAAATACACCCCGCCTCTGACGGCTCAAACCACGCTAACATTTGCTCTTCAGATAAGCTAGGAATAGGAATATTCAGAGAATAGGAGCAATGCACTATTTCTTGTGCAACTGAACCTACAGCTTTTAAAGCTCGATGAGCTTCAACCAGCTCCTCCCTTTCAGGTAGGCGTTCGGGTATATCCGGATATGACTTAGTAACAACTTCTGCTTGACGCTTTAACGCACTAAGCGCTTTCTTTAGTATCTGTACACGCTCTTGTTTCATCCCATTACTCTCCATCAATTGTATGAGATAAATTAGAACAAATATCTAGGGGGAACACGCAGGAAAAACCCCTGCTACTTATCAGGAGTTTTAGACATAAAAAAACCCAGTTAAAACTGGGTTATTTATCGACTAGCCAAAATGTGCGCGAGTCACTTCATATTTCATATTGCGAGCTTGGCGAAACTTATACCAAACATAAAGCAAAACAGAGATAGAAACGACAGACGTGAACATAGACTGTACCATATCGATGATATACATAGGATTTCCTCTTTACGTGTTGAAGGCAGCTCGAAAGCGCCTGTTTTTTTCATGCTGTGAAAAACAGCTATAAGAATTTCTAGTTTAGCCCCGACGATCCACCTGGTCAACACCTATAAAATTAGGCATGCCTAATTTATTAAAATCCTTCCGTCTCATAGTCTATATAACTTGAATCATCGATTTCAAACCTTTCCCGCGCACGATTCGCAGCTTTTTTTGCAGCTATACATCCACATGAGATAATCTTACCAGACACTAAATTTGCACCTTGAACAACCTTATCTTTAGTTCCACAATGACAGTTACATAACCAATGCGCCTTCTTTTTTGAAGATTCAGATAAGTGACTAATTTCCTCGCCTCTGGCTCTTCGTATAACGATAAGCTTACCGAACTCTTTACCATCCAATCGATTCAACCCCATTGTTATTACTCACTTTTAAAAGTTAAAGTTATTGACTTGCCCATCACACCCGAAAGTTATCCACTGTTTCAGTGGACAACCCAGTGAATAACTACTTACAGTCTACGCCCTGAAAGGATTTCAGCAGCACTCTTCCTCTTTCATCGCCATACGCAGCAACGTAATCAGTTAGATCTTTGTATTTATTTTGCTTTGCCACTTCATCAAACTGAGGAATGATCATGAACGTCTTACCTGGTGTCGCTCGAAGTGTTGTTTCACAAACTTCTACGCCCTTATTAGGCCCATCACCATACTGATCATTGTCGGCCACCAGAATAATTGCAGAGTCGGGACACATATCGCGCAACACAGCGACAATGAGCGGGATATTATCAGCATACATAGCGGCAACGCTGTAGGCCTCTGTGAGCTTATATGACATCCCCGCATCAGCTGGGGCTTCCATTACATAAATATCCTCACCATTAATAGGTGGACGGCACGGCACAGGGAAGCATGCACCCGATGTATCCAGCCCCTTACGAAACGTTTTAGCACCCAGTTCCGGATAGATACGTTGGATACCTTTGAATTTCCATTGCGCCAGCTCAACCAACTTCAACGCCGTAAACTGCCCAGTCAGCTTTCCCATTGTGGTTTCACCAGTAAAGAGCTCAACCCACTGGAATAAATCGGCAACACCTTTTTTAGCAAAGTATGGGCAAGGGGCTTGAAGCTTAGACATCATTTTAAGCCACCGAAAATCCTTATTAACAGCTTCAGCTTTTAAAGCCCTTTCCTCTTCTCTTCTCTTTTCTGCATTCTTCAGATACTCATTTCGTCGAGTATTATCCGGCTTTACTCTCGATACCCTGGACCCACCGCGATATGAATCATATTCGTCCATCAAGGCTTTATAACCATCAAAAAGCACAGGTTCTGGAAAGTGCTTACGGAAGTTATTAAAGCGAACAGAAGGGTATTTGATGGTATAGCTCTCCCCATCTACTTCCCAGGTATGAGTATTTTCAAAACCAATAATTGAAATTCTGTTGTTATCTGCTTTTTCAAGACCAGTAACATCACGGCCTTTGATTACCTCACCAGACAACGTTACGTTAGCTCTTGATTCATACCAATCAATTGACACTTCTTCTGCTTTATCAGCAATTTGTGACGCGAACTTATCTAACATCAGGTAAGGATCATTACGGTAGTAGGCTATTACAAAACCATAAAACCGACTATTGTGTTCGCTTTTTTGTTCGTTTGAATTAGGCATGCCTAATTTTCCTCTGCTTATTACTATCGCCCTTATTCGTTCTATCGCGTACAATTAAAGGGATATATGCCTCTGGTCATTTACCAGAAAGAAAAAGAAGGGCGCTTTCGAGCTGACCGCAACCGGCCTCTGTGCCAAGGAGTATGTAAAAACCCAATATTTCATGGATGAAGCGGTGTGGCTGTTCCCACGGTCACACCGCAATCTACATTTACTCTTTTGCCCCTTTTTGTGAATGCGCCTCCAAATATTCCACGCACTCACCTTCCAAAAAATCTTCGTTCACCAGTGCGGTAACAATTTCATCTTCAGAAAAGGTATAACGCGACTTCAGGATCTTAATAGATTCCATAGCCTTTTCATGCTCATCGGCCAGCCGATGCTCATGGAACTCATCAATAATATCTTTAATCACTAAAACTGCTCCTAACGACTCAGGGGCAGAGTGAAAGCTAAATTTTATTTTTCGTTTAACTTTCTCTCTAACTTCAAAGGTTCAACAATGCCAAATGCTTGCAGCATTAAGCGCCAGGTACTGTAGTGAATGTGGTATGCACGACCTTCACGTTCAGTAAGCTTGTTAATCTTGTCTGTATTAAAGATACGAAGTGAATCAAGGAGCTTAAACCAAACATCTTGCGATATTTCCATTGGCTCTTTTTTCCATGCTTCATTATCCCTGGTTGCTAACGCAACCTTCATTTCTTGATTACCAAACTTCAATCGATGTGCGATTTCCATTGGATCAAGTGACAAGATATTCATAAAGGTTCGCAACTCTACAAACGTAGGCGCTCGCCAATTTTCAACACCGAATACACGTTCATCGATAGTGACATCATGGCTACGCGCTGAACGGTTTGTAGTGAAAAACTTTAACTTTGACTCTTCCACACCAAATTGAACGGCCAGCTGCTCAGCTGTGTAGCCAGTCCATGCAATGAATTGTCGAAGAACTTTTGGTTTAGGAGGCTCAAACCCCTCACCTAACGGCAATAACGTCTCAGGAGGCAGCTTAGGGGCCTCTATATACTCATGCAGAGAACGAATACCGCCCTTATCCAATAAATCCATCCATTGTTCATGTGTAACGTGGAATGGATTGGTAGGCTGCGCCTTGTGGCTATGCAACAAGTGCTTTACCAATGGCTCTTCCATACCGAGAATTCGAGCGATAGCCGAATCTGACATACCTGAGCGAGTTGCAAGAACGCGCACTTCTGAGATATTAGGCTTTACCCATTCCTTAGCGTCATGGCTAAAGATACGAGAACGAAGGAAAGGCTTTTGAGGCTCAAGCTTTACCGGCGTTGCAATGCCAAAACTTTCAAGCCATAAACGCCAAGTGGTGTACTGGATACGTTTGCCTTTAACGTAGTTACGGTCTGTAAAATAGGTTCGTAGATGTTTGGGGCTCACATCGGCAAGCTGCGCGAGCTCATTGGTGGACCAACCCACAGCATTTTTGAACTCAGCCAGTTCCGCTGTTGTAGGCGCAACCCATCCATCACCAAACGGCTTCAATACGTCTGGATGCATAGAATTTTTCCTAACAAATTTTTGATACAAATTAGCAAGCACTTTCTGAGTGCCAGAAAGCAGTGAATTGAAATCTGCGATTAAGTCTTGATCTAAATATTGAGTTTGTAACATTTTCATTTCCTCTTTACGTGTAACAGGCAGAGGTAAAACCCTCGCCTTTTTTTGGAACCTAACAGCATTGGTTAGGCACTGAAACATTGGCACATTTTTTAACTGGTATCAACTTCTTTTTCACCAGGTCTGCACCTGTGGATATTTTTTCCGCGCAAAATAAGGAAGAGCGAGTTACCCACATACCCACACTAAATCTACGAGTAAAAGAAAGCTCTCCGATGCGCGTGGATATGTGGATAACTCGCTCTCTTTTTTCCTACGGCTTCAATGTAACAAGTTCCATTGCGCCTTTTGCGCTGCATGCCTTCGGCATGCGTGACCCTTAAAAACCATCGAGGTTTTACGGGTCATCGTCCTTGCTTCGCAAGGCCGTCGCTCACCCGCCCGTTGGGAGGGGCATCACGAGCAATAGCCCCTCCTTTTTTGGCGGCCCAGCCGCTCTAGGTTGCGCTGTCGCGCCAACCTAGAGCGGCTGGGTTCGTGAGCTTTAGCGCAAAAGGCGCACGGAAAAGCTATCGTGCTTTTTCTGAACGCATAAATACTTTTATAATTATAGCATGTTGCACGGTATTTACGAACGGGATTTTTAAGGCTATCATGAACGCATAGTTTGAACGGTATATGTGAACGCTTATGAAACAAACCATAAAGGCCTCCAAAGACGTATTGGCAGTAGAGGCGGAAGAAATTTTAAGGTTAAAAGAAGACATCAAACAGAGGCGTAAGAAGCGCAATTTTTCGCGCTCTAAATTGCGAAAATACTTTGCTGAAGCAAAAAGGTTAAAAGAGGAATTTGGGTTTTCCTTTGATGATATCGCCCTTTGGTTGCGTCAAAAGAAGCGCATAAAAATGACAACTGATGGAGTCAGATCGTCGTATCGCCGCATAGAAAAGGAACTCGAAAGCGACCAATCTGAAGAGTAATTTCTATGGCAAAAAAATCTCTAAGACAGCAGGCAGCAGCAGTAATACGCTCAAAGACAGCCTTCAATACAGATAGCAAAAAAGGTGGAAATGCCGATTCCAAATCGGTCCCAGGGAACTATAAGTCTTTACAATCATTACGCTCCGCTAACGAAACGGTATTGGCGTTAGCTAAGATAGCAGAAGATATGAATGTTCAGCGGATCAAGCAAATCACGCCAGATAACGCAGAACAATACTTAGGCTTAAAACGAGACAATTTTGCTTCACAAAAGGCACTAGATAGGGACAGAAAGGCATTATCTATTGCGCTTGGTGTTGAAATTCCACGACTAAAAGCTGTATCTGAACAGGTTTTAAGCTCACGCGCTTACAGCACTGAACAAATAAATAATGTCACCAAATCTATGACTGATAGAAATGCGTTGGCAGTAAAGATAGCGCACAATGCAGGCCTTAGAGCTCATGAGCTATTGACGCTCAAACGCGCAGATGAAGGTACAAAAACAACATCAAGAACATGGACAGAAGACCGGTTCGCTGGGCGGGATGGTACTGTTTATCTTGTGACAGGGAAGGGCGGTTTAACAAGGGAAGTGCTTATTTCAAATGACTTGGCAAAAGAGCTTGAAAGCAGAAGGCACGAACAACCACAAACGAAAATGGACAGAGGGATTAACTACCTTCAACGCTATGATATTGGTGGCGGTAACGCCCTGTCCTGTTCATTTACACGCGCCAGTCAACGTGCATTAACATTTTCTCATGGCCTTCACGGTGTACGACATCGGTATGCTCAGGAACGTATTGATGAAATAAAGCTTAAATTCAATGTAGACCATGACAGCGCCAGGGACATCGTTGCTCAAGAGCTTGGGCATTTCCGTGGTGATATTACTGAAGTGTATTTACGTTAGAAATTAGGCATGCCTAATTTTTGGAGCTAAACCAATGGACAGTTTTGATCCTCATAAAGATTTACCAGTCGCCAGCAATCTATACACTTGGCGTATTGGAAAAGCAAAAGGTTGGGCAAAGGCCATTTATGAGACAGATGAAAAAGCATTAGAAGCGGCAAAGGAACACTGTATAAATAACATTGGCGTAGGAAAACATACGATACACGTAGGTATAACTAAAACAGAACCGGTTGATTGTAAGCCAATCATACAACGATACAAACAGCATTTAGAGTATGGCTGGGATAATCCCCAACTATTCCGAGCGATGGCTATTCCCAAAGAGCATTGGAAACGGCTAACAAACGAAATTGCTGAATTGGTAACAGATAAGTTAGTTGAAGCTTCAGCGCTTAGCAGTAATACCCAAATATCGAAAGTAAAACATCACTACTTTACAGTTTCGCCATCGGACATAGGGATCGAGCAAACAGGTATTGAAAGTCTGCTCAACCAGATTAAGACAGAGTATCGGACTTCCACGACTGACTGGCACAAAGTCGATGGCCTGCAAACATTGTTGATTCAACACGCACAGCAGCTCATAGAACAGCATCAACACCCGTTTGTCATCAAGTCGTTAATGGTTTGGCAGGGATACGAACGAACAAAAAGCCGATTACATATAGTGTGTAACGGCTCAATAAAAGCTGGGCGATTCTCGCGGGATGCCAACGATACACTATGCAAAAAATCCCCCTCACTCGTAGATGAAGCAGACAACACAAAATTACCATGTATTGCATGTTTAGAAAGGTTATTGAAATTATCATCTGAAGATGAAAAATAAAAAACCCCGACTAAGCGGGGTTTATTTATTAGGCAGCTAACTTTTTATCAAGATTGATAAAGCGCTCTGCAATATCGGACAATTCAGCTTTATCAGAATCGACCAATTTATAATACTTGTCTCCAATTTGTCCGACCCATTGAACTAGGTCAAAACAAATACGCTCACTTACATGAAACACTTCAACGCCAGAAACCTTGTGCCAGCGACACGGTGGTAAGCATTCAAATAACCACCAATAATCTTCTGAACTGATCTCTTGCTCTTCCTTCATTTGCTCTTGTCTGTAAAGGCTTATACGAACATCCTGTTCTTCTGAACTAATTACTTTCAAGCTAACTTCAGGCTTAATCTTAGTCATATACTTTTCATATTCAGGCCAAGTCATATCTACATCACCATGTAAATAAAGAGCACCGCTGTACGCGACACGCTCGACACCTTCCGGATCTGTATAGATAACGCTTTCAGTTGCATAGTAGTTAGAAATAGATGCGTTTGCGTCAACAATGTATTTTGTATTGCTCATGGGGTTTACCTCATTACGTATTGAAGGCAGCTCGAAAGCGCCTATTTTTATTGTGGCCGGAGGCCGATATAGAAAATTCAGTATATCACCAGACAAAAAAAAATGCACCTCGTAAGGTGCATTACATTTTATTAGCTAATTCCTCATTAACAAGGCAAATAAGCCGATAATAGTTAAGAGACTCCAAAGAAAGCATTTTCTGCCATTCTGCCCAAATAATCTGGGCAACCTGGATCACAACTTGCCTTCATTTCCTGAAGGTAAATATCAACAGCTTGTTTATATAAACGTGAATAATCACCAATTCTACAAGGTTCCATCTCACCTACAACCCGATCAAGCATTTCCACATATAAACTTGGAACTATATCACCATGCGCCATAGCAATGCCGCATAAAATATCCTCCTCGTTGATAAACTCCACGAAATCAAATGGTGTATTAGTTATTCTGGCAGTTTCAATCTCGACCAACTGTTCAGCGAACCACTTTCTAATAATATTAGCTTCCATATTCATTCCTCATTACGTATTGAAGGCAGCTCGAAAGCGCCTATTTTTTTGTGGCCGAAGGCCGATTTAGAAATTTCAGTATATCACTGAACAAAAAAAATGCACCCCGTAAGGTGCATCTTGTCTAGTCATTACTTGTTTCAAACGTATCGTGTGGTCTACCGCAAGCTTCTTCTAACTCTTCATCTGGAGTGATTAAAAGTCGGCGCAGTAAACCGGAGCGTAGCTCAGCGCCAGTAACATTATCGCCGTCATTATCAGAAACAACTTCAAACGCGATATCAAACGCATGATTGAACTGGCCTTTACGATCAGTTGGCTTAGCTACATTGTATGTAACTACATAATCGACTGACTGGCCGCAACGTTGTTTCTCATCGAGACGAGTAACATTGTGTGCTACACCAGCATCAACCAGGTACTTTTCAACATATTCAAAAAGCTTACCTTCAGCATAGGGATACCATGCTTCATTTCTGATACCTGCCAATGTTTTTTCAGTGAAGTGAAACATTTTGATGTTTGGCAAAACGATAATTGTCATTGCATTACGTACTGACATATTAAGTCCTCTTTACGTGTTGAAGGCAGCTCGAAAGCGCCTGTTTTTGTTGTGGCCGGAGGCCGATATAGAAAATCCAATATACCATGTACTAGATATAAAAAAACCCCAACATCGTGGGGTTTATTATTAACATTAACTGCTGGTATTTGAATTATGCCTACTCTGATAGAGATTCATCGGAGCAAACTTTAACTTCAAACCAATCAACATAAATATCTGGATGACTCTGTAAAGCTTCATATATTTTATCTTTAGCTTCCCGAATTGAGTCAACATTCTTAACCATAATACAACCATTTGTAGGGTGTAGATCTAACGTTTTCATATTAAGTCCTCTTTACGTGTTAAAGGCAGCTCGAAAGCGCCTACTTTTGTTGTGGCCGATGGCCGATATAGAAAATTAAGTATATCAACGGACAAAAAAAATGCACCCCGCAAGGTGCATTTATCTATTTCAGCCTAAAGTGTTCGCCCAGACAATCAGGTTTCAACGTCCACAATATATACTCTGTATTGCTTACCGCTACTTCCCATTCATCATCAATAACAAACAGATCAACATCATCTTTATATCTCGAAGTGACTTTACCTTGAAAGTCACCCTTAGAGTTATATACCGGTAATCCAAAACACATAGGACACCTACAAGATTTGATATTGAAGTACATAGGGGTTACTGATCGCTTGCTTATACATTTCCTGCAATGCGTCTCTGGTGCATTCAAATACACGAACCACTTTTTTAGTCGGGCGCTGAATAACAATTTCCAGCATTCCTCGACCTGGCTTTGTTACCTCTGACACCCCATCCAGCAACTGTATTCCATCACTGTCAGGACCGTCAGGGAAGGGGACGTAAGCATTACGTATCGCATCACCAACACGTTTAGCTATATCTTCACCGCTATGCTCTTTGAAGATCTCAAGAACAGTCTTAAAATCTCCACGCCACTGATTCGTGCCAGTAAACATAGCTTCAAGCCCAAAGGATTTGTAGATAGGTTTAAGTTTCTTATCACGCTGAACACAAACTTCCTTCCACTTCGCATACTTCAACTGCTTCGCAAAAACATCACTGGGCATCCCCTCGATAGAACCAAGAACCGTACCGCCGTTTTTATTGTACAAAACAGTTTTAGTGCCACCGGTTACGCCGCGAAAATCATCACTCGTATGTTTCCAGATAAGATTGATATTCTCAGGTGTTTTTAATAGAACGTCAGTAGTCATACTGTTACCTCATTACGTGTTGAAGGCAGCTCGAAAGCGCCTGTTTTATTTATGGCCGATGGCCGATTTAGAAACTTCAATATAGCACGAAAAAAGGGTAAATGTAGGGTAGGGGGACCATAAAAAAAGCCCCCTAACAAGGGAGCTTCACTATTACTTTGTTTTCAGAATGTTAGCTCAATACCTTGTTGCGAGGCCACAGGAACCAACATGCTAAGCAGTATTTGTAGGTACTTCTCTCGCGTATCAAGGCGAAGTATCTGACGTTCTGCAATACCGGTATAAGGCTCCATAACACTAAACAAAATACGTTTTGCTTCTCGCAAAGTAGATTCCGCTACCAAGAACGGACAACACTCACCATCAGCTTTGAACCCCTTCAATGCCATTTCCCGTTTGTGAAAATCGTAAAGCTCTTTAGCTGCATCATCTGAAGCCAAATAAAGATCATCCCAACGAGTTATGACTTTGCCAACACTTTCGGTAATTCGACCGCATTGACTGTCCTCAACGACTGGCTTGAACTTATCTAAAGCATCCTTCCGGATACCTTCAGATATAGGCGTAATCATTTCCAGAAAAGCGGTTGCACCTAAAACTGATATCAAAGCACTTGATACAGGCTTAGGCATTTCCTTTTGAATTGGGGCCATACGTTGTTGTAGTTCTGAAGTATTCATAAGTTTCCTCTTTACGTGTTAAAGGCAGCTCGAAAGCGCCTGTTTTTGTTGTGGCCGGAGGCCTAATTGAACACTTACAGCTTAGCAAATTTAGACCGCTGCAGCATAGTCATTTTCGACTATATAGGTTGTGGCCATCATAGATATTTTTATCTATACTCGATAAAAAAAGGTCCCGAAGGACCTTTATTTATTCACCTGAGCCAGCGTCAATTGCTTGCCCTGGTTCTATTTCAGAAGTGTTTACTTCCTCTGTTTCAATCATTTCTTTCATCAACACTGGATCAGCGTCCGGATAAGATGAACAATGCTTTGCCCATCTATCTAGTAACGCCTGATTAGCTTCCGCTTCATCACGACCCAAACCAATAAATTGAAACGATCTTGCTTCTGCAATTTTAAGTAACATACTTACCCCTTTCGACAATGCTCAAGCGCCTCATGAAAATTTTCACAGCTACAAACACTGCCAATCTCTTCATGTGATACCTGGTACTCTTCCCACAATGGGTTATACCTTATGCTGTAACCATTACCGATCAAGAATTTATGTCCGGATTTTGAAAACGATTCAGCGGCAATTTGCCCTTTTTCCCAATAACTAGGCGTTCCCTGGGATAAAGGTGTGCGTTTAATGTGTCCATTAAAATATGCACGATAACCATCTGAAAACCCATCCAGTTTACTAATCAAACTGGTAGCTTCAGCTTCAGTGGCAAGCGCCCAAATTTCTTTAATCATTCTGGAACGCTTAGCCCCTCGAATACCTAATTCCTTGCAACGTACTTGATGATCCATAACGGCGTACATCGATACGGCAAAGTCCTGTTCCAATGCAATCAAATCTGTCTCTATTTGCTGCAAACGAATTTCAGGGGTTATGTTTTTAGGTATAGGAGAAACCAAACCACCATATACAATATAAGAGTATTCGGTAAGCTCGCATAAAGCACCGGCCATTACACATCCATACAGTGCAGATAAAACCGCACTTCGAGATTGCATATCAGCCCCCTCAGAACGTGCTTTAGCCATAATCACATCAACATTACTAGCAAGTGTTATTGCATTCTGTCTCATACATCTTCCTCATTACGTGTTAAAGGCAGCTCATAGAGCGCCTATTTTCATTGTGGCCTGCTGGCCGATTAACCATTTCACTATACCAAATTAATTCACTATCGCACCAACTTCATGCCTGAATACGTGCGTTTTCATTTTTTTGTGATCTCCTTGTCTCAATCAAGGCAAGTAAAGCGCTTTGTTCATAAAGCGCCAATGCAAGGCTTCGCGCTTACTCACCCGTTCAGATTCGCTTTGCTCACTTAGCTGCGGCTTCCGTTGAGCCATTTGCCTTTACTTCACTGCCAGCGCTACTTTTACAGCCGATTTCAACAAAAGGAGAATCAAAATGTTTACTTCAGCACTCAAATTTACAGGCAAAATTTTCTTGGAGTCAGTTGACGAAGTTTTCTTTAGTAACACTGAAAATAAAAAAACAAATAGCCAGCTTGACCAACTCAATGATGGCTTTGGCAATATCATCGCTGACAACAACGATATGACTTGGCAAGAAGCTGAAACAGCTCAAAGCCTTGGTGAAATGTATGATACTTACTACTAAACAATGCACCTTCGGAAATAAAAAATGCACCCGAAGGTGCATGTATATTAAGCATTGCTAGCTTTCCAGTCATCAACGATTCTGCGTTGTTCAAGCTCATCTTTCATGTTTTCAATGGCCCATTTTCTGAATTCTAACTTGGATTCCAAATAAACCCTGATAAACAGTTTCGGTAAGAATTTGCGATAGCGCCTTATCAAATTATCTCGTTTACTTTCCTGATATGCATACCAATAGACAAGCTCACCGGCTCCACTAAACGGCACATACCAAAGACATACAGCCGTAACAAACAAGACAGTTGAACTTACCTTGTTGCTATAATTTAACCACTTCATACGTCACCCCTTGAATATTAAAATTAGGCATGCCTAATTAAAAAAGGACGCTTAGCGTCCTTTATTCATCACCAATCAGAATGATTAGCTTTGGGGATTACCACCAAGTAAACCGGCAGCTTTTAAGCATTCGATTTCTTGTTTAGTAACGTGACCAACTAACTTTTCAGCTTGAACTTTCATCGCCTTGCGGTTCTGACCATCCTGTTGCCACGAATCAACAACCAACTTACCTTCAATATCGACTTGATCGCCAGGATTAAAGGTATTTTTACATTGTTTGAGAAAGCGGTGAGTAACCTTAATGTCGATAAACGACACTCGCTCAACCCATTGGTTATTGTTGTTTTTATCAAAGTAACCATCATCATATGCGATGCTCATATTGCCAAAGTATTCACCTGGCTTTTGAGTTGATTCTTTGATGTCAACGAATGATACATTACCAGCGATAAGTACAAGATTTTGCTTTAAGTTTTTCATAGGATATTTCCTCTTTACGTGTTGAAGGCAGCTCGAAAGCGCCTGTTTTGTTTAAAAAAGTAGCATGTACATAGTAATACATGGTTACTTCTTGTGCAAACACAAAGCCTCGAAAACCCGCCCGAAAAAAACGATCTTTTTGTCATTTTTGATTAACTGTTTCTATTGGCAAGTCTACGAGCTCTTGGAACTCTACATGGGAAGGGCAGCTATAAGCGCCCACTTTTTACAAATTCGATTAGAAGGTTACACGCGCCAGTTCTTAAGAAAAACAGCTCAATATAATGAGCTGCGCGTGTAGGAACTACACGACTATCCTCTAAGGCTGTGTTCTGACTAGCAGATACACTGGATTATAAGCCTCCCAGGTCGCACCTGGTTGTACCATCGGTCAAAGCCTCCCAGGTAGGGGACGTTGTTATAGGCAACGAATCTCGGCGCGTGGCCTTTTTAAAACTGGATCAAATGTACGAAAGAGGGGGAGGGGCGACCTAATAAAAAACCTTGCCCATAATCACAACCTAGTTGCTCTGACATCTGGCGCTGAGATTCTGTTTCAATCCCTTCAGCCAAGACGTAACACCCTTTCACTTTCGCAATCTCTGATAGAGATCTTACTATTGTTTGTTTAATTTCGCTAGACTCAACACCGTTAATTAAGCTACGGTCTATTTTCACGCCATCAATATCCAATTTATCAATAGCGGCCATGTTGCAAAATCCGGCCCCAAAGTCATCCACAACAACTTTAGCGCCTAATTGTTTAAGCATATAAATAGAACAATTTACTTGCTCATAATCTTCTATCTGAAAGTCTTCAGTAATTTCAATCTCAATGCATGAAGCATCGACCTCACCATCTTGCGCCATATTGTAAAAGCACTGCAAGAAGGTACTTTTATCGCCTTTCTCTAATTCATCAGGCGAAACATTAATTGCTAGTTTCAAGTCCTTACCGTGGCGCTTTTGTTCAACACTCACTTTATTCAACATCACAGGCCATAGACGATTCCAGATAGTGCTTTTGTTGAGCCGGTC
>JGI25127J35165_1000023_pt1 | contig 133629 bp, 138 predicted proteins | sample ETNvirenome_2_30_FD_35165 | JGI IMG/M metagenome (IMG submission 35165) | reverse complement strand
AGAAGAAAGAATGGTTTCTTTAGCCATTGAAAAAGCAAGAATCGCTAAAGAAAAATTAAGCGATAAAAAGAGAATGAATATAGAACCTACTCAAGTAAATCCAGTTGATACTACGGTAGAAGTACAAAAGATTACAAGACCTAAAGTTCAAGATGCTTCAAAGATTACAAATCAAACTCAAGACAAAGAAGGTTATGGTTTAGCAGGTGAATCTTTAAAGAAAGCAGAAGATGAAAGAACCAAGCGAATTGCAGATATAGGTTATAGACAAATGTTTGATAAAGTGGAAGCCGATATAAGAAGGGCTTTTAGGAAAACAATAGATTATGATGCATTAATGGCTGTAATGATGCCTCATGGTAGAAGTAAGGAAACATACAAAAATAAAGAAGAAATGATTGAGCAGTTAGTCAAAGAAACTATTAATAGAATTAAGAAAAAGTGATAATTCATGCCTCTTCTCATTGAAAAGGATAAAGATTCTTCTGAAGAGATTATACGTCTTTTTGAGAAAACAAGAGTCGCTTATCTATCTGCTCGCACCGACCCCAAAGAATATGGGAATAGGTGGCGTAAAGCAATTGATGACATTAGAGAAATCTATGAGCAACTGAACGAACTTAGCAAAGAAATGAAAAAGTTTGTTCAAGAAAACGAATTAGAAAACAAAGAAGCAAAAGACCCTACAAGTAGTATCGCTGAAAAGATTTACAATGGTATTAAAGAAATGCGATTCAGTTCTGATTTAATTTCAGACCCATTCGCAAGAAAATACAAAGGGAATGTTCTTGAAGGATTACTCTCTTCTCCAGAAACAATGGTTAAATTTGTTCACTATGCTTTAAGAAATGACGATAAAGCACTTCCAAAAGAAGTTTGGAGCATTAAAGACATGGAAGCCGACACGATAACTGATGGGTTGGAAGGACTTGACCTAGATGAAGAGGACATTCCCTTGTATATTATCGAACAGTATGGCGACGATAAAGACTCAAAAAAGGTAGAAAGCAAAGTTAAGGCTGCCTTAGAGATATTAGAAACGTTATTTTTCTCCAAATACTCAAAAGAAGATTTAAAGGACTTGAAGGAAATTGATGGTATTGAAAAGTCTGAGCAAAAATCTAAAAGCGATTTTATTACTCCGAACAAACCAATGTATAGAATCTTTGATATTGATGACATGAATGAATTAAAGGGCTTCTCAGGAAACTACCTTGTTCAAGAAAAGTATGATGGTATGAGAATACAGATTCATAAGATAGATAACAATGTTAGGGTCTTTTCATATAATGAAAAGGATATATCTGAAAAGTGTAAGGAACAAGTCGAAGAACTCAAAAAGAAAAAGTATGGAGATTGTATTCTTGATGCTGAGTTAATTCTGTTTGATGGAGATGAAGCATTACATCGTGCTGATACTATTGCTTATGTATTTAAAAACAAATATCCAGATGCTAAGTTAAAAGCGCACGTTTTTGATATTATGCGACATAATGAACAGGAATTAATAGAAGAAGAACTTGATAATAGAATTAATACATTATTTAACAACTATTCAATGCATTCGACAGAAGCAATAGCATTTCCATCAAAGAAAGATACAAGAACTGCTGATAACTTGAAGGATGTAGAAGAGTATTCAAAGGAGATTATGGATATGCCTACATCCGAAGGTGTGGTTATCAAAGACATGACTTCAACATACTACATAGGCACAAGAAAGAATCCAAAATGGATTAAGTGGAAGAAGTTTGTTGATTTAGATTTAATCGTCCTTGACAAGAAAACAACAAAATCAAATTTAAATTCATATACATTGGGAGCAGGGCCAACCGAAGGAGAAGGGAAGTTTTATTCTAAAATTGAAGGAACTACATACATGGATGTTGGGAAAGCATTGAATACTAAAATAGATGTAGATGTCGGGGATATTGTTCGAGTTAAGGTTGATGAAGTTAAAAAGAATGGAGATAGATACACTTTGTTTTCTGCAAAGGTTATCGAAGTTCCCGAAGTTGAATATCCTGATAAAATCGTTACATTGGAAATGCTTTCACAAGATACTAAGAAATCCTTAAATTATGATGTTAAGGCGTTAGAAAAAGGAATGATTGTTACAGACCATATTCACGGAGAAACTAATGTAATTATTAAATCTGATTTAGATGGTTTTACTATTTATGGTTTTGAAGAAAGTAACCTTATGTCAAAAAACGCATTGATTGATATTGATATGTGGAAGGCACAAGCAGAAGAAATTATGAAAACAAAACAATCACAGTTAACTCAAATAGTATTTAATCATTTAAAAGAAAACGGTTCTAAAACTCCAAAAGAAATACACAACTTCTTAGTCAAAAATCATAAATCTACTTATGAAGACATATTGGAAAGTAAATTAAATAGAGTCAAGGATTGGTTTGAAAATAGAGACGGTATTGCTTTTGATATGAAAACTAAAAAGTTATTTTCTGAGGATGATAAAGTTATTAAAGAACCAACAATGTTAAAAGCATATAAAACTCCAGAAAAATACCGTGAAGGTAATTTTAAGATTTACTTAAGAGAAGATGATAATTTAAACTTTACAATATCCGTTGGTGGAGAAACAATGCATTGGTATATTGAACTTAATGAAGAAGATAATATCTTCGATTTATTTGGAAAGGCAGGTAAATATCCTGCGGAAGTTTCAAAGAATGTTTCTAAAGATAAGATAATTGATTCTGGTAAAATTGAATTAGGACTACAAAGACATGGTTATCACGAATATTTCCTAGAAGGAAACAAGTTCGAGACAAAATTACACATTAGAGTATTACCTGTGAAAGATAAAAAAATGTGGCTTGCATGGACTGGATTTAAGCAAACACCTGCTGATAAGGAAAACGATGAGGGAATCTGGAACATCTATGAGGATAGGTTTAACGAATTAACCATACCACAAGAGTAAAACCGAGCCTATTAAATACTGAACTGAATTACAAAGGGTTGAAGGACATGAGCATCAGTATCATGGCAACAAGACATGATGAGTTTAACATTATCAAAAGCGATGAACTGATGATTGGTGGATATGCAAGCATTGAAATTGTAGATAAGCAAAATGATTTAATAACCTTAAAAGCATTAAATGAAGCCGTTAAGAAATTCATGGAAAAGCCTGAATATAGAAATGTAATGACAAATCATTCAAATGTTCAAGTCGGAGAAGTAGTAGATTCATATAGAGACAAAACAGGGAGATTGTGGAAAACAGAAGTAGATGATGTTGGATTCTTTGTTGTAATCAAATTAAGAGATGATATAGAAAAAGCCAAAGAAGTTGGTAGAGGAATTCGCAAAGGGTCATTAAGGTCGTTTAGCATTGGAGGACAGGCGTTACAGAAATCTAAGAAAAAACATTCAGAAATGGGTGAATACAACGAGATTAGTAAATTAGAACTGCACGAAGTAACAATATGCGAAAAAGGAATTAACCCCGAAGCGAGATTTGATATTTTAAAACAAGATAAAGGAGAAGGAAATATGTCAGAAAAATTAGCGAAAGCATTAGAAGAATTAGACGCATTGATGGAAGAAGTCAATACGTTGAGAAAAGAAGAAGAAGAAAAGAAAGAGGATGAAATGATGGATGAAAAAGCCATGAATCCTAGAACGATGGAAATGATGGAGGAAAAAGGCATGTACGGAAAAGGAAGCCATGAAATGATGGATGAAAAGGAAGACGAAATGATGGAAATGCAAGATATTCCAACAGACGAAGAAGAAATGATGGAATACAAAGAAGAAGCAGAAAAAGCCTATGTTCGCACATTAGATGGTGCAGGTAATCAAATCGGTGAACCTGCTGATAGAATCGTCATTAGCGGTGGAAGACCAACTTCTTCCGATATGCCCGTTGTTAAGGCTTTTAACAACAGTGAATTAGATACCCTTGATTTATCTGTTGGTAACATTGAGAAGGCTTATGAGGCATACCGTCAAGAACAACTTGAGAAGTTGGCTTACGACAACTTACAAAAGTCCTTTGAAGACCGATTTGAAAGAGAAAAGGCTTCAAGAGAAAACACTCTCGCAAAGTCACAATATGACGCACAAAGCGAGATTGCATCCCTTAAGGATGAATTTACACAATTAAGAAAGTCTTTGACGGCTGAAAAGGAAACAATCCTAAAGGCCCAAGAAGACGCTAAAGTAGAACTCCCAAGTATTGATGATTTGGCTGAAATGGATTGGTCGGACATTCACAAGATGGTAGGAGGTTATTAAGATGGTTGGATATATTAACACTATTGCAGATTTAGAAGCACAAACATACGGAACAAGCACTTTTGCTGGCAATTCTTTGCTTAAGCAAGCAGGAATGGTTGGTGGCATTCACACAGGACATGATGGAGGCCCAGCATTTAGCGGTTCAGCCGTTTCAGATGTTTCAGCCCTATACAACGTCGTTTACGGACAAAAAGTATGGTCTATGTTGAATAGAGAAGTAAATGCTCTTTCAATGATTTCAAAGCGACCATACTCTTCTAGCGGTTGGAGAGTTCTAAAGTCAAGACCTGCGGGTGGAAGCGGAAACTTGTTTTCTGTCGATACTTCGGGAACTGCTTCTTTAGGAGAATTAGGTTCTGATGACCCAAGAGCAGATTTAATCGGTGGCGTACCTGAAAATGCAGGTTTATCGACTGCTGCTGATGGTCTTGGCCCAATTGCACCAACATATGCTCAATTAAACATGAGTCCAAAGGTTGTTGCTCATCAATTCGATTTCAGCGAATTGGCTATGGAAATGGCTCAGATTGATGACGGTATTGGCGATATTAGAGCGCAAATGCGTGAAGACATGGGTAAACACCACGCAGAAGTTCAAAACAAGATGCTAGTTATGCCTTTGGAGCATTTCGGTGAATCTGCCGCTATGCCTAACATTACTAACAACTACACTTCGTTAAACAAGGTTATTACTTCAAGAGCAGAATTGTTGGCTATTGATGGTGGAGTTATTGCTACTGATACTACTTCTGCTTCTAACGCATTAGGACAAATTTACGGCAATGAGCGATTTACTGCTGCATCTTTCCTAGATGCTGAAGTTGATTTTGGTTCGGGATATGCTTCTGGAGATGTTCGTTCTTTGACTCTAACTCGTCTTAATGACATGATTAGAAACCTAAGACTTGCGGGTGGTTCACCAAAGGTTATTCTAACTGGATATGATACCATTCAAGCACTTGCTGACCTATTGCAAAGCCAAGAGCGATTCATGGACAGAAAGGAGATTGTTCCTACTGTAAATGGTGTTCGTGGAACAAAGGGTCAAGAAGTTGGATTTAGAGTTGCAACATACTATGATATTCCATTGATTCCTGTTAAGGACATGGCTACAACGGGTAATGCTTCAACAAAGTTATCTGACCTATTATTCCTCGATACTGACCATCTATGGCTTTCTGTTATGAAGCCAACTCAATACTTTGAAGATGGTATTGCGAATGGAAATCCATTTGGTGTAGGTACTCTCGGAAACCGAGCATTGTATCGAACAATTGGTGAAGTCGGATGTTCTTTCTTTAAGGGTCAAGGTAAGATTACTAACATTCAATGAGGAAAGGAAAAGAAAAAGGAGATGATTTATTATGGCTTTTACAACAACAATTGAAAACGAATTTGTATTAGGAAACCTAAAGGTTTTTATTGGAACATACACGAACACTAGCAGCGATACTGGCGGAAACATTGTTTTCCCTAACACGGAAGAAATTTTCCATGTTCAATTGCAACCAAAGGGTTCTTCTGTTTCAGCGAACCAACCAGTTATTAACGAAACATTACCGCTATTATTTTCGGGTGATGGAACAGATGAACGAAGTTCTGATTCAAACGCAGTAGCAAATGTTCAAGTAACAATTGTAACAGGTGCTAACGAAGTTGGAACATTCATGGCAATTGGTCAATGAGGTGATTTAATTGGCAACAGTTACAATCTTAGCAGACCATAAGGGTATTGCTAGACCAAGAGTTAGTGGAGATGAATATGTGGTTGATGCCACTATTGACGTTAATCCATATGTAGCAGCAGGTGTAATTATTAGTGCTAGTGATTTAGGACTATCTACAATTACTGCGGTTACAATCACTGGAACAGAAAAAGCAGTAGGAAACAGTGGTTTTTTACCTAATATTATGCTTGAAACTGATGGAACTTACACTTCTGCAAGTAGTTTTACCATTAAAGCAACTGATTTAGACGGCACAAACGCTGCCGCATCAGATGTAGATGATGTAGGAATGGTTAGAATTAGAGCATACGGTCTTATTTGAGGTGACTTAAATGGTTACTGTTAAATTGACAGAAGGTAGTCAATTAGGCGGTAGGTATGTTATTGAAGGATTAGAAGGGAAGACTGAGATTACTCGGAATGATTCTGCTTCTGTTTCTTTAAGAAGGGCTATTGTGGCTTTATCAGATGAAAACTTAATGTTTGAATTTGGTGAATCTGATAGAGAAGATTTGCTTAATCTTCCAGAAAAACTTTTAGAAATTGGTCTAAAAGAAGTTGGAAGAGAAAGCGGTACTGCTCAAGATTTGTGCGATATTCTCCTTCCTAAGAAAACAACGCCTAAGCCTAAAAGCAAACCTAAGCCAAAGAAAACCTCAACAACGGCTAAAAAGTCTGCTTTAAGTAAAGATTGAAACCGAAGTGTTAAGTAGGGAACCCTCCCTGCTCGTATTGAAGGTGATAACATGGCAAATCAGGTATGTCGTTCAAGTGGTGTTTTAGGCTCAAGTGCAATTGTTAATAGAGAACAATCCCTATTGATTAGCATTCATGCAAACTTAATAGTTGTAAGCAACGCTTTAGTTACTGTTAAGGTGTTTGATGGAACAAGTGCAAGCGGTACAGAAATTGCGAGAATTACTCATTCTGTAACAGGCCACTATAACTTTGAATATGATATGCATGGAGTATTGTGCAGAAGCGGTATCTTTTTAGAAATTGTTGAGAATGGTTCTTCAACAGCAGAAGTTTCTGTTGAATTTGCTTGAGGTGATTAAATGCCAGCATTAAGTACAGATACTCGCCTAGTTATGACTATTCTTTTTGTTGGAACAGTTAGTGGTGCTAATGTTTTCTTTTACGCAACATATGGAACTACTTTCCCATATACTCCTTTAGCCCACGCAGTTCTATTTGGCCTTATTACCGTTGGAACAATTATGTGTATGAAAGCCCTCTTTGATATTTCACTCAATGATAAGATTGAATTGTGGTTATTAGACCGTAAGATTAGTGCTTATTGGGCTAGAATGGCAAGAGATGAAGAACAAAGAAAGAAACTTCAAGATACTGCTAAATCATACAACCTTTCTCCATATACAGGATTAGCACCTATCGCACAGTCTTATGAAACAGAAAACTCAGTTTCTTCTGATTTCTTGACTACGTTGCAATAGGTGAGTAAATGGTAGTATCGGATTGGTTAGGCTTTTCTGATTCAGATTATGCCTACAATGCACAAAGAGCGCATTCAGCAGACATTCTCTTTTTGAAAATGAGAATGTGGTTTTGGGCTACTTGCGCTACGCTTTCAGCATTTTTAATCGGAAACATCATGGGTGTTTTTGATATTAATGTAATGGGTTGGTTAATAGATAGAGTAAAAGGAATTTGGGGGCATTAGTGTGTGGAAAGATATTCTTAAAAGCACATATTCTTGGATTTCTAAAGATAGGATAAGTGATGGAGAAGCAGAATTAGTTGAAGGAGAATATGGAACTTATTGGCAAATTAGTCAATTTGGTTTAGAAAAGGGATATAGAAATAAAGGTTTGGGTGAAAAATACTTAAAAGAATTTATTGATTATTTAGAAAGTGAATTTAAAACTAACGATATTCCCTTAGTTCATATGCCGATAGGCGAAGCAATTACTTTTTGGGAACGGATGGAAGGAAAGGGATTAGTGATTGTTTAATGTCATTAATGACAGGCTTTGCTATTTTAGTCGGAGAAGCAATATTAGGTTTTTATAAGAAGATTCATGCAATTAATTTTGGAGTATATGGTGCAACAATGGTTGGGAAAACTACATTACATCATCAATTAAGAACAAGAGGTGAAGTACCAACAATACAGAAAAGAACCGTTGGTCGTCATCGAGCAACTAGAAAATCTATTAAATTGGACGGACAAATGAATACTCTAAGAACATCGGATATAGGCGGAGAAGCAATATATTGGAAAGAATGGGCTAAAGATATGCAGTCTAGAAAAGTCAAATACATTATTTTTATGATTGACCATAGGCATTTAGATAAAGGCGGTAATTTAGACCATCAAGTAGCATGGAAGTTTTTAGTTGATACAATCACAAATGAAAGATGGCCGAGTGGAAGAAAAAAGAAAGAAGCAGATTATCCAATGGCAGTTTCTATTTGGGCGAACAAATATGATATTTGGGGAGATAAATACAAAAGCGATGCACCGATTGACAAGCATCCAATTTTTGAACCTTTTAAATACGGTATGCAAAAACTAAATGATGTAGGAATACCGACGCATAAATATATTGTATCAGCAAAATCAGAACCCGAAGCAGTTTATCAAGGAATATTTACAATGATTAAGGACTATTGATTATTATGTATCAGAACAACATTATACAACAAGTAGGAACAAATGGCGCACCTGTCGGCAATACTGTTAATCAGAATGTACCGAACAGATTTTTGCCTAAATTACAACAGGCAAGAGCAAGTGGGCCAATCGAAGAATATAAGTTTGATAATTTCAAACCAAAGAAAAAACTAAAGGAATTAAGAAAGGTATTACTACCAGAAAAGAAGAAGTTTATTTTTGTAAAATTCGGATATAAATTCAATCTCAAAGAAAGATGTGTTGTTTGCGGAATGCATCATATTTGGGAAGCAGGGGATTTTTTACGACCTCCTATTCCATTAGATAGAGTAGAACGTGGAAGGCCATTAAGAGGAACTTATTGCCCTAAACATGCTGCTCATCATAAACAATTTGAAATGCTACAACAAGAGATTATTGCAGATGAACATGGACTAGATTTCAAAAGATTTATTCCTACTGCAAAGATGCCTAAAATGATGAAAGCAGGGCCAATTTATAATCTCACTAATGAGGATATTGTTGCTCTCTCATCAGTCGGATATGTTATAAAGCCCCCAACCGTATCACAGGATGAGTCGAAAGAGAGCGAAGTATTACGCTTAACATCGGAGTTAAAAACGATTAGTCAAAGACTTGATGTATTATTGAAGATTAAGGAGGAATAAATATGGGAATGTTCGGAACAAGTAATGGAACAGTGTTAAACGCAGTTCAACAACAATCAGATTCAAATTTTAAAACAGTCAATAACTTACTATCATTGCAAGAAAATCACGTTGAAGAGTTCTTTCAGTATCATGGAGAACTTTTCTTAGCATCTCTTGAAAAGTTAATGGAAGATGTTATTGAAAGAGTAATGAGTCAAATGTTAGGAAAGTTAGCATTTGTTCAAGACTCTACAACAAATAGAATGAAAATTGACTCAGAGGCTATGCGAGAGTTTGAACGCATTACACAAGAAAATATTGATTTAGATTTAAAGAATCTATTAGATACTGCAATCAACACAGAAATCATTAATCAACGAAAACTTGCAAAACAGCAGTACCTAGAATCTCAAGGGTTCTCAGCAGGTGCAGGACAAATTTCTGCAACGGCAGCATTAGCAAACGTAACAGGAAACACGCAGCAATTTAACCAAATGAACCATGCTATGAACAATGGTACAGGTTATCCTATTCCTCCAAATGGAACGGATGGATATGGTCGCCCTTATTGGATTGACCCACAAACAGGACAAATGAGTTATGAACCACCAACTTCTGGATTAGGCTTAGGTTCGGCAATTCAGAAGGGTGCGGCATGGGCTAAGTGGTTAATGTGAGCAATGAGAACAAATCCTTCTCTATTATCTTAGATGATGGAAGAAGGCAGAAAATTGACCAAAAGTTTTTATTAGATAACTTTTTCAATTTTCTATTTTATCGTTCTCAAGGTGCAACGTCTACTAAAGAAAAAATTAATGGAGAAAAGAAATACTTTCGAGCGAGGTATTTGAGAGATTTAATTGGTAATTCAAGAAATACTGCTCTATTTACTCAAGAACAGAAAGAAAGTTACAGAAAGTTTCTTAGAGATACTTTTGAACTTTTATTAACTGATGCGTCTAAGAGTGGTAAAATATTAAAAGATAGCGGTATTCCTACGGAAATAAAACCATTTATTGAAAACCAGCCTTTAGAAAAATTATTGGATGACGATTTCATACAAAGTATTAGTCCTGTTTATGAAAAAGATGAACAGGTTGGTGCAGATGGTGGAGAAAGAAGAAAAAAGTTAGATAAAGTTGCCGAAGGTTTTGGTGATGAGGAAGATGAATACATTAAAGGGTTAATTACTAAAAAAGGCAATATTGTTGAATTAGATGAATCAATTGTAGATAGACCTTTAAATAAAAGAAAGAAACTCATTGAAAGCGGTATTGGGGTTAGAAGCGAACTCAAAGAAAATAGACAAGTTGCTAACGGAAAAATGGGAGTAAAGAAAACTACTACTATTGAATTAGATGATGAAGAGATTAGTTTTAGTTCCCAAGATAAGGTAATTCTGAAAAACCTAGATAAGTTCTTCACAGATTGGTTTGAGGGTTTAGAAACTACAAAGGATAAGGATATAGATATAAAAGACAAAAAGGCTCCTTCTGTATTTTTAGAATACCAAGAAGCATTAGATACAATTGCAGATTCTATTAAAGAAGATTATTTAGCACCTTTGTATCAGAAGTATAAAAAATCTATTGATGGCGATGAAGAAGAACTACTTGGCGAAGATACAGACGCTATGAGTTATCCTGAATGGGCAGAAAAAAATGAAGTAAATGATGCTATGCAGAATATTGTTTTATATATTAAGCATAAAACATTTGCAGCATTACAGAAGCAAGGAATAAGTAATGCTAAATTAAAAGCAAAAGCAGAATCTGAAAAAGGTGCTGATGCTAAGGTATTAGCATTTAAAAAGTTGAATGATTTTATTGTATTTACTAAATATAAGAATAAAACAAAACTTGATGATTTTAAGTCAGAACTATTAGACGAGATAGTTAGCATTGAAGGAATTAGAATCGGAGATAAAATTGTTGAATATTCTTCTGCTTTTGTAGGAAAAGACGGAGAAGAAACTAATTGGGGAGAAATACTACGGGGAGTTAAAACAAGCGATGCAGACCTTCCTGACAATGTAAAGGATGAAATAGTTCACTATGTTACAAACGTTATTAATGGCGACCCATTCAATGACCTACTTAGTTTTTACAAACTTAGATTTGATTTTGGTAAAAAAGAATGGAGATTGACTTTAATCGTTAGAATTAATCCAACTAAAGGAGAAGAATTAACTGCAACAAGAGGAAAATTAAGATTTCCAAAAGCAAGTGAAGCAGGAACAATTCCTAATAATTTATTGACTATCTTTAACTCATTAGTTAATTTATTCAGAAAGAACGTAAGAGTAACAAAAAGAGCATTGAGGTGATATTATGGGAACAGTTCGCTCGCCAAGTGATTATACATCAATTAACGTAGACTATTCAACAGGTAATGGTTTTTACACAGATAAAGGAGCAGTTGCCGATTTACTTCAAGTTTCAGCATTTTCTTCCACCACTAACCCCTCCGAATCACAGGTAGGTTCAATCATAAAGTATGTAGAGGGCATGGTCGATGACAAGGCTAAGAGGTCATATCGCCCAATTATTACCCAACATGAATATCATAACTTTGAATTCATTAGACATCCTGCTAGAGCATACTATGGTGGTTATGTTGGCTATGTTCAACTTTCCTTGATGAAAGTGAGAAAGATTGTTTCTCTTCAAGTTTGGCAAGGAAGTAGTTATATTGAACTGGCATCAGCACAAGCAAAGATTGAATTACTTGAGAATTATAGAGATATTTACTCAATAGTATTGCAATTACCAAATAGCGGAACAGAATTTGAAATGTTTTCAGAAGATACTGGTTCTCTACAAAAAGAAGAATTTAATACATCTTTTGGAGAAAAAACAACTGCTAATGAATTAGTATCTTTAATTAATGAACAGTTCCCATCACCAACTGCACAATTTACAGGAGCAACAGAAGCAAAACAATTAATCTCAAATAATAGAAACATTTCTGATTTCTTTTATGCCCATAAGAATACAGAAAACTCAAAAGAAGTATTTATTTCTTCATTGTTGGCTGGAGAGGATGGTTCTGATTGCACAATTAAAGTTAAAACTCGGCAAACTGGTTCAACATCAGGAACGACAACAAATTTAACTGTTGCAGACTCTAGTAAATTAGTTGTAGGAATGGCAGTTTCAGGAACAAATATCAATTCATCCTCGACTATCAGTTCTATTACTGATTCAACAACTGTTGTTTTAAGCCACACTACAACTGGGTCTGTAAGTGGGAATGTTACATTTACTGCAACAAACACTGCAATACCTACAATATGTAATGTTACAAGATTTACGGACAAACAAGACTTAAAGAGATTAGGTTCTTTTTGGAATATTGGCGAAGAGGGTAAAATATTCTTCTTACAAGATTATCCATATCATACTCAAAACTCTATCATTGTTTCATATATTGCAGGAGATAATAGAGTACCTGCTGCTATTCATGAAGCGGCCACTAAATTAGTTGCAGCAGAAATTCTAAGACATGATGACCAAACTATTCTAATCGGTGAAACAGGTGGCAATATATCTACAAAAGAAAAGTACGATATATTGAAGAAAGAAGCAATGGATATTTTGTCTGGTAAGTCTGATTTAGTATATTTCTTAGGTTGATAATATGTTTGAAGATATTGAAATAACTACAACGAAGTTTCAAGAGTTTCTAAAAATAGAACAAGAAAGACAATTGGCTATGCAAGAATTATCTCAAATCTTAGGCTATGATGTTACATTCAGTAAAGAAGAAATGATTAGAAACGCAAAAGAATCATTTGCAAAATACGTATCAAAGGAGGTATCATTATTGATGAAGTCAGCCTTTTAATTGATTTAGTTTCTACTAATTGGGTTAGTTCTGCTACAACTCTACAAAGTGCTGGAACTATTTCAGCAGACCATGTAGCGACTCCGAACTTTATTGACGTTAGGACACTAGAAAAAGGAAAGGGTATGAGATACGATTTATCATCAAAAGACGTTATTATCTTCTTTGAAGACAGTCAGAACTTAGAATATCCTACTGTTCATTATGACGTTAGAAATGAAACATATGGGTTTACTATGCACATTAGAACAATTCACGATGAAAGGGCCGGAACGGACTCAAATTTTGGCCGAGATAGGCTAAGGGCTTTATACTTGATTGCCCGTCATGTACTTGAGCGAAGTCGAAGAGGCTATACTGCAAGTGATGGTTCTAAATTCAATCAAATATTTGTAGGTTCAAGAAGCGAATCAAATGACCGAGCAAAGAGATTATTTGGATATAAATTAAGTATAGAAGCAAAAAGATTCGCATTAAGTATTCCCTAGTAAGTAAGTAAAGGAAGGGGGAGATTAAGAGATGGCAGTAAATACAGATATATTTTTAGGCAGTGGCGCAACTTTGACTATGATTCCAGAATTGGATTTAAAAGTCATATTGAACAATTCAGGCTCAACATCAACTAAACTGGTTGCTGATGCCCTTTGGACAGATAACATAAGAATGGTAGAAAACCTCTACGTTGGATGTGTTGTTGATTTATTCGATGCTTCTGATTCTACAACGGAAGTTCATTCTACTCACGTTATTACTGCTAATGATACTACATCTATTACAATTTCTCCTGCACATACCTTAACTATCCAAGATGCAACAGATTTCATTGTTATTAGAGGATATGGCGCACCTGCCCCAACAACCTTAACAGGTTCTATTGCACGATTAAGTGCTGATAATTGGTTAGGTCTTTTAGAAACCGCAACATTCCCTAATCTTGAAGTAGAAATGAAACAAATGAATTTATCTTTGGGAGGTTCAAGAAACTTTACTCATCAATACAAAGGTATTGAAACTGCAAGCGGAGGTAATTTGGCTATTGTTAATAATCAAGGAACATGGCTTTATTATGCTTTAGGGAAATGCACACAAATTAACGCAACCTTTACTGGAAGTTCTTCATTAGACCCAGCAACTCCACCATATACTGCTCATGCAAACAATGTTCATTATTTGGACATTGGAGAAACCGCAACTGCAAAAGTATTTGATGATAACATTACAGGTTTTACATCGACAGGGCCAATCTTTTACAGAACTGCAAGAGATTCTACATTTATGATTCCTCCAGTAGCAAATCAAGATACTGCTACACATATGGCACTATTAACATTACCAGAGTATAATGCAAGCGGTGTTTTAACAAATCCAATCAAATATACATTTGCTGAGGCAAATGGTGAGGAATTGCCTTCGTTTGGATTAGAACAAAACATGAGCAAATTAGAAGCAACCAACCCACACAGAACAGGAGATACTACATTAGCAACTGAATCTCATAACTTTGTTCGTATTGCAAGAGGTAATAGAGTCAATACTTTAACAATGACGGCTAATGAAAATGAAGAAGTCAAAATGACTCTTGATTTGAATACAAGAGCAGTTCATAAATTAAAAACAAATGAAGCATATGAAGGTCGTGCAGGTGTTGATGATAATGCTAATTTATTTAACTTTGGAAGTGGTTCAAATACATTAACTGCAACAGGAGAAGAATCACTTGAGCCATTTTTCTTTTCAAGTGGTTCTTTCACTATCTTTGGAGAGCAGTTCCTTAAAATTACAAATATGACATTGACTATTAATAATAACTTACAAGATAAAAGATTTATTGGTGTTGGAAACAAATCAATTAAAACTGGCGTTCCTGCTCAAAGAACATATGAACTTTCTTTTACTGCTATGGTTACAGACAACAAGTTATTCGAGGAACTTCTCGACCAAACGGAAGAAGGAACAAGCAATCTTATTACTCTACAATTTGATAAGAACGCACCTGATGGAACTCTCAATGAGCAAATTCTATTAAAGTTCCAAGACTACTTCTTAGGTTCTGCCAACTTTACCATTCCAGATGATAAAGGGCCAATTACAGTAGAAGGAACTGTAATGCCAAGAAATCTAAATACTTGTGAAGTTAGAACTCATTGGATTCTACAAGGGTGATTTTATGGATAAGTATGATAAATTACGCCTTAAAGAACAGTTGGCTAAAAAACCCAAAGAAACTAAAAAGGAAACTCCAAAAAAGACTACAAGTAAATTACAAGAATAATATTCCACCAACACCGTTTGTTTGTTTGTTGGTATAAAAGGTGGATGAAATGTTAAACGATAAGAAAGTTATTACAGATAAGAGTGTATTATTTGCACTAAATGAGCCTACGCTACATTATATTAAAGTAGCACCCGAAAGTGAAGAATATCTCAAGGTGTGGATTAAAGAACCCACATGGCTTGAAGCCGAAAAAGCCTTGAATAGTGTGATGAAGATTGATTCTCGCACACAGTCGTTTGACCTCGACCTAAATGCAATGTATCGCTATATGGTTGAGAATTTCATCTCCAAAACAGAACCAAGTCTATCTACTATTGATATGCTTAGATTAAGTCCTTTTGTCGGAAATCAAATTAAAGAGATTTTACCAAATCCAATGTTGATGATGCAGGAGGATGAACAAAAAAACGAATGATTAGGGATGCTTTAAAAGGTAAAAAAGCAGACCCTAAAACAGTTTCGTTAATTATGGTTTATTCTCTTTCTAGCGCACTATCAATTAGTCCGTTAGAAGTTTATAAGATGCCTGTTGAATTAGTAAAAGATTTGCTAAGTGTTCATTCTAGTATAGAAAAAATGAAAATGGAAGAAATGGAAAAAGCCGAAAACAAAGCCAAAGGTGCAGGTTATGGCCGAAGATGAAATTAAAAAATTAGCGGGTTCGCTAAATGATTTAAATTCAACTTTAGATTTGACCGACACTAAAACTCTTTCTTTTATTAGAAAGGTTGGAGATTTGAGCGTTTCTACTTCTAAATCTGGAAGGGCATGGACTACGTTCAGTCGTTTAGTTTCTGGAAGCCCTATATGGTCTGTTCAGAATAAATTAAGAGCGTATGTAGATATTCTTGCTGGATTTGAGAGCAGGGCAAGACAAAACGCTAAAGCACAAAAAGAAGCCAATCAAGCAGTTATTGACCAAGTTCAGGCATATAAAAGTTTAGAGTCAAAACTCAAATCAACTTTACAACTGAATGACCAGTTAGAAAATCTAAAGAAAGTTACAGGAAAAGACCATTATAGGTTTTTAGATACTAACCTTGCAAAGGAAGGTAATGAAGAATTAAAAGAAGCAATAAAAAATACTTACGCTTACAACAAAGCAATATTAGAGGGCGCTACAACAGAAAAAGAAATGAGAAAAGCACAACTAGAAGGATTCAAAGAAATAGTCGCAAAAGGACAGAAACAAAAAGAAATATTTGAAGGCCTACAAAAACAAGCAAAACAGGCCAAAGAATTTAAAGAATTATTATCAACTGAGGGAGGAAGAGTAAAACTTCAAGAAGACATTGATAGAGATAAGGTGGGAATGGGTTCAAGTAGCGGAAGAACTAGAAGAGAAAGGTTTAAGGAAACCGCAAAAAACATCATGTCTGAAGAGAAAAGATTAAGTAAAGAAGACTTCGATAAGTTTAGAGAAAGGTGGTTTACTAAGGCTAAATGGCAAGAAAGATTTTCTAAATTAATGGAATTCTATGAAAAATTTAAAATCAAATATCAAATCTTTATGATTAAATTCGCTAAAGCAGCAAGACCTGTTTTAAATTTCTTATTCAAAGCCCTTATTATGTCCATGTTTGTATTTATGGGAATACTATTATTCCTTAAATTTGCTCACGATATAGGAGGAATGCTTCGAGAATTAGGTGTTATGTCAAACTTGGCAGAAATGTTTAATTTAGCGATAAATATAATAGGGGCTTTCTTTGGATTAGTTGGGGCTTTTATTGGTGGAGATTATCAATTAGCGTTTGAATATTTGAATACTATATTAAATAGTTTAATATTTTTAGGTTTGAGAGCATTGCTAGCAGGTCTTCAACTTCTTTGGGGAATAGCATCGGGAGTATTTTATAGCCTATTTGATACCGTAGTAAGAGGAACTTATTTGCTATTTACTAGTGCTAAAACACAGAAGATGGTTGGTGGATTATTACTTAAATTTGGTCTAATATTACTTACTGCTTATTTCGTAAAATATGCATTAACTCAAATAGCATTATTAATTGGAATTTATGCATTACCAGTAATGATGGGAGTAGTCATATTGGCGGCTTTGTATGGAATAGGAAGATGGTTTGTTGGTCTTCTTTTTGATAAAGTCGGCTTTCTAGCAAATGGGGGAGAAGTTAGTACACCATTACAAGTTGTTGGAGAAAGAGGCCCAGAATTAGTTAGTTTGCCAAAAGGCTCAAGAGTTCATTCAAATAAAAACTCAAAGAAAATGCTTGCATCTTCTGGAGGAAATACAATCAACATTACAATTAACGCAAGAGATACTTCTGATGCAGAATTAAGACGTATTGCAGATAAGATTGGAAATATGGTAAATAATAAAATTAACAGACGAACTTCGTCAAGAACATTAGGGTGATTAAATGACAAGGGAATATTACGTTTATTTGAAAACACAGGCGTTTGAAGACGGTGAAACAGACATTACAAAGAATACAATACCATTAAGAGTAGTTAGTGCTTCGTTTACTGTAACTAAAACAATTCCTGCATTTCCTGTTCCTTTATCTGGCATTGCAACAGGTGAGTCAATTACTGCTGCTTTAGATTTAGGAATGTCTGATAAATCAATTTCTCTTCAAGGTTTTCTTATTGATACTGCAATTACTAAGGATAGGACAGGTAATAATGATTTTACTACCTTAACTTATACTGCTCATGAAGTTGCACAAATGATTGCATCGGGTGTTGATTCGACAGGATTAGCAAAAAATCAAGCGTTTTCAGAACTAGTTATTCTTTATCCTTCCTTTGTAGGTAATGACCAAACACAACAAAGAGCAGGTGTTGATGTAAATAATATTGATACCGCAGTAAATGTTCCTTTTAACTTTGCTTCGAGGGGTGATAACAATACAAGCGATAACTTAGGTGTTCCTGCTAAAATTTCTGATTTTCCAGATTTAGCAACAGCAAAAGGCTTAACAGGTTTTATTCGTTCATTTAGTTTTGATTTTTCTGCTGAAACAGTTGAAGTGAGTTTTAATTTAGATTTCCAAGTTGCATCAATTACTCCTTGAGGTGAATTAAATGTATCAAGTATTAGCAGGTAAGAAAAGGAGTTTAGTCTTTCCTGTTATGTGTAATGGATTTGTTAAACTAGATTATTCAGATAATGTAGTTGATACAAATAGTGATGGAGATACATCTAATGATATTGCTTATGGATTATTTGACCATGAAGGTTCATTTACTTTTGAAGCAATTGTTACGCCATATGATATTAATGGTTATGGTCGTCAAAGTGCAAGTGGTACTATTCCTAGTTTTACATTAAGTAAAAAGATAATGCCATCGAATAGTCATCAATCTACAACTGCAAACTACCAAAGTGAACTTTATCTTCCCGTTAGTGGTGGAAGATTGACACATGAAATGAGAATATTTAGTAATGATAAATTTTCTGTTTCTTTACTTAATGCTACTTCATTTAATGAGAATCAACCTGCTGAATATAAAATAAAAGTTTCAATGGATATTGGAGGAAGCACTCAAACCTTTACTACAACAAGCGCAGTTATTACGGCTAATAAAAGTTCTATGTTCAAATGGAGTTCTACTTCCGATACTGAAGGATTTGACAGTAATGGCCGAAGAACATTTGATTTGCTAGGCTCGACTACCTCGCATAGCGGTGCTGTTATCGGTCTTTCTGGTACAGTAGAAAATCAGTGCCATGCGAACCAAGAACTCTTCATTAGAGATGGTTTTACATTTACATCTATTGGTACTATTGCCAGCATCAACGGAACGACGGACGTTACTCTCAACGCTTCATATTCTCCGACCTTGAGTAATGGCACAAAAGTATTTATTCATTCTAGGAAGGAGGCTTCTTATATTAACAATACTTATCACATTGCTTGCACATATACTCAATCAAGTAATAGAATCAATATTTTCCTAAATGGAATTAATGTTCTAAGTACCAAGCATACTCAATCAGGAACATTTTCTTTTGGTAGAACAGATAGTTTTATTGGTGCTAATGGAACAGGTGCAACAGGAACACTATCAGCAATAACAAATAAACAATTTATGGGAGAAATGCACGAAATGTCTATCTTAAATATTCCTAAAACAACGTTTGTAAATAAAGAGACTCTTTTACCAAGCCTTAACAACACATTACTTTATCTTAGATTTGAGGAGATTGATTTATAATGGCAATCACGGTCTTTCAAAAAGGTGAAACTACTTTTAGTAGTGGTAATGGATATAAAACTCCTACTAATCCTCTAATTGAATCGAACACCAGTTTTGGTTCTACGGATAGATTATTCACTTTAATTTATCCTGATGATTCTACATCGAGTGAAACTTTTGTAGAAGTAGGAACATCTAGTGAAAATACAGAAAGAAACAATTTACAAACTACAAAGGGTTTTAGAATCAAATGTTTTGATAGTATTACTTCAACAGGTGTTCAATTAACAGGTGGTGATTATGATAGTACCTTTCATTACTTTGTCTTGATACATTCGGATGACCACCTAAAGCATCATTTTGCGAGAGTAACAGACATCATTACAGAAGATGTCGTTGGAGATGCCTTTGAATTTACACCAGCATTAGGTAAAGAAATACCTAAAGATACAAAGTTTATGTTATTTAAAGGCCCAGCATTAACTACTACTGCAATTGCTTTTTCAGCAGGTATTAAGCAAGACCTAAAAGCCTCTCTTGTTGTTTCATCTCCATTATTTCATCTGCTAGAATCTTCTTTAAATAAAAAGAATGAGTTAGACCACAATACAAAATACTTTGTTAGACTGAACAAAACAGATAGTGGGGGTACGACTACACTAGATACCAATTCAGAAGAATATACATTTGTCACAGAACAAGAGTTTTCAAATAAAATTTTAGATTATAGCAAATATTCAATGCAATTGACTTTAGTTGATAAGTTAAAAGATTTAGATAATCCAAGCACACACACTTCTAATGAAGGTAATACTATCAACAGTTTAGACTATACTGATTATGACGATGCTTTTCCTAATGCTAGAAGAGATAATGATGATTTAATAAATCCAACTTCTCAAATTGTTAATGAAGGCCCAATCAGATATTTACATTATGATTTTTCTCCAACAAAAGTCAACGTATTAGATAACGTAATTGATAATAAATTAGAACAGTCTATTGGAAATCGTGGAGGTTTTTGTGAAACCAAGATTATGAATCCTAGTAGAATGCTTACAAGCAAAATTACTGAGTTCGATAAGTATAGAGTCAGACATAGAGTATTTACAGGAGATTTGAATGAATTCGTTGATATGAAAATTACATTAGGTTCTCTTATTACAACTTTTAGTGATGCTAGATATAATTTAATAACTGATTATTCTGATGCAACTAATTTTATTAATGTAGGAGATGAGATTAGGATTGGTAATAGAATTTTAATATGTGCGATTATTACATCTTCTGTAATTAAATTTGAAGAATACAGTAGATTAGAAACAGAATCCTCTTTTACTAATTCAACCAGTTTGACTTCCTTAACAGGAACATTACAGAGAAGGGCTTATAATTACCAAGATAATACAATTCTAACTTCATTCAATCTACTTGCAGGTAGGAGTTCGGAACTATATGTTAAAACTATGTCAAAAGATATGGAGTTTATTGAATCGTCTGTAACTGCTGTTGATGCTACTCATGGACTAATTACATTAAGTTCTAATTCTCAAAGTTATTCTTCTGATTCTTCACTTAGATATTCTTTAGGTTCTTACCACATAGAAGTAGAAAGATTTTCTGGAACAATTGAAAAGGTTGATTCATATAAAGAAGATTCACAAAATTATGTAGAACTATCTGGAAGAAGCGACATTAGTAAATTGTTTGGGCCGATTATTAATAAAGACACTGCCTTTTCAGAAGATATTATTTATTCTACTTTGAGTCCATATAATACATTAAGTGAAATAAGAGCAGTTAATTATACAATTGCTTTAGGAGGAACGTCTCTAAATACAGGAGTTATTGCTAGTTCTTTAACAGTTATTCCATTAGTAGGAGATAGATTATTTACAGTAAATGGATATATAGGTGAAGTTCTCACTGCCGTTCCTGATGGTTCAGCACATTGGAATCTAACATTTACTCCTTCATTAACTAAAGTTCATTCTGAAAGAGTATATGTAGAAACAGACAAAAATTATATATTTAACAAAGCATTGAGTTCATCTCATCTTGCATCAGTAAATCCTACTTCATTAAGTGGTTCTGCGGGAAAAGGAGTTTTCTTTACAAGTGGTAAAGAAATCACAATGTCTGATGGTTCAGAAGGAAACGATTTAGTTGGAAGTAGCATTAATACCAATCCTAAAGCAATTGGTTATCATATTAATGACCCTATATCTATTAAAAACGATAATGCTTTCCAAGCAAAATTTGTAGACGAAATTGGTAGTGAATCAGATTCTTCGTTTGATACTGTCAATACTTTAATTGATTTTGAAGTAGTAAATACTAACAGCAAGGAAGGAATAACTGAAATTGAACTAGCACCATATGTTCCTATTACTTTAGGAAGAAAAATCCCTAAATTTTTAAATACTGACGAAAATTCTTCGGTAACGGCAATAGGAGAATTGATAGCAAGAGAAACATTTAGTTCAACAGCGAAAGCATTTGCATTAAATCTTTTAGTTACAAATACTACTTCAACTGCTTGGACAAATGCTAAAGTTGGAGAGCCAGTATTTAGATTAGATTCTGAAAATTATATATTTATGGGCATTTTAAGATTTATAAGTTTTACAAAAACTAGTTCTCAAAACTCAGTAGTATTTCACTTAGATAGAGACGTTACATATTCTGCTGGAATAACAATTTATCATTTAAATGCTGATATGCAAGAACTATCTTTTATTAACGGAAAACACTTAGCAACAGGTAAAATAATAACATTGCCTCATCCTAAGATAACATCAACAGGTTCAGTCCCTTTGAATCATCAAAATCCACATAATACAAATGAAGATATATTTAAAAAATTCGGACAACCTATGTATAGACTAAATTCTGTGGCTTTGGGTAATTTTAATTACTTTAATGCGGTTGCTGGCCTTCCAATAACTAGCAGCATTGCTATTCACCAATTAAATACTTATGCAAAGAATGTTTCTAAAATAAACTATTTAAGCGAAGTATATCAATTTAAGCCCAAAACAGGAAGTTCAAATGTAACTATAAGAGGTAAAACTAATTCTTCTGATAAACATTGGTATTACGATGAGAGAGGAAAAGTTGGAGTATTTGGTTCTAACTTCACAGACACTATATTTCACACAAATAGTGTCAAAACAAGAGCATTACCATTTTATGGATTAAGTCCTCTTAGTGATTTTAATGCTCATATATTTAGAAAAAACGCATTAGAAAATACAGACAATTCATTTCTGAGATTATTTTTATACATAAATTCTGATATATTGCCCTATTCTTCTTTAAGAAAAGATAGTTTATTTAATGGAAGTAAAGACATTACTAACTACAATGTGTTACTATTACAAGACAAGTCAATAGAAGATAATGCTCTTGGAGATGAAACAGGAAATAGAATCAAATTACAAGATACTAATTATAGCACTAACGTCATTACTTCTAGCGATTTTTCTAACTCTATCAAAAGATGTGGAATGATGAGATTGACAGAAATGTGTTTCGACTATGCCTTCAATCCGTTTAATCCAGAAAAAGAAATAGATATAGAACAAAACGTTAATAGTAGCACAAATTTATTTACTTTTTATAGAACCTTTGCATATACAGATATTGGAACAATAAATGTTTCTTCTACTCTTTCGCAACATGGGGCTGGAAATACTAGAGTCATTGTCTTTAATTCTGCTGTATCATTTTCAAGTTCTACTCTTTTAGTTGATGCTAGAGGTAACTTTATAGGAACTGCCCCAAGTGCTTCAAGTTCAAATAATCATACTCTTGCTTCTGATGTTTTTTATACTGGCGAAGATGCAGCATTAACGACTGACAATATTTTTGCTGTAACACAAACAGGGTCACATATTCCACAAATAATTGTTAGAGGTGAAAATTTATATGGAACAAGGTCGTCTAATTTAGTTAAAAAACATGCAGGAGCAGTTATTCCGTCATTATCACAATATGGTAAAACTCAAGGAACTGCTTTTTCACAAAACTCTAATGCAGATATTTCCTTACCATCGGACTCTGAGATATTTTTACCAATTAGAGATGGGACTGCTATATCATCATTTAGTGCAGATACTCACCCATTTAGAGTTTTTAGCGGTCTAATTTCAAACATAGCAAGTGATTATTACAAAGGAACAATAGCGGTTTGCTTGGATAGATATGACATAGAAGATGGCGGAAAATTCAAATTAGAAGCAGGGAATGTTTCAGACGTTTTAACTACAAATGATTCTACTGAAAGTTTCCACATTATTAAAAGTAATTTACACTTTAAAGACTTTAGCAACGCCATTGATACATCTGCAAATACTCATTCTGATTCTATTCCTTTTGTAGCAGATGGAATAGTTTTAGGCTTTAAGTGTCGCTTATGGGTCAGTTCTTCTTCTAGGACAGCAAACACCACACTAAACTCATCAAATGGAACTATTAGGAAAAATACAATGGATGCGACTAATGCAAATGCATTTTTAGAATTTGTTGATTTAACAGGATGTTATTTAATCATGGAAAAGGACGCAGTAGAGGGAGATACAGGGACTCAAACGACGGTTGCTTACTTAAACGAATCTATTCCCGAAGAAATAATATATGTTATCTCTCATGAAATTGACGTATCTAATCACACTAATCACGTTTTAATCACAGATAAAGAATTGACTAATGATAGGGCATATAGACTAATGCAACCAAATGAAGTGTGCATGTATAATTTTACTCCAGAAGATATTGTGTTTAATAAATTATCAAGCCGCTACACAAAAAAAGCCAACTCAAATGAAACATATAAAAATAACTCTTCATATCTTTATCAACAGAACATTAAAGACCATAGAGAAAATGAAGGAATACTATCAATGTATGTAGCAGTAGATATTGATAAACAAACAACAGATGACTATATAGTAATTAGGGATATAGATAAAATATACACTGAATTATTTCCACAAGAAAATACTTATTCTTTATATGCCAGCGATGGAGAACATAATAAAAAAATATCTATTTCAGTAAATAGAAAACAAGATACAGATAAGAAATACTATTCTACATTTTCTGAAACTTTCTTTTGTAAAGGAATTGTTTCCCTTAGTGAAACCTTTACTGTTCAATCGAGAGGAACACTAGAAATAGTTCCTAATAGAGCATACATTGGTACAACCGCTACAATTGCAAATGAAACAGAAGAACTTATCAATGAATTAATGGAAGAGAATAATATTACCTTTGATTTAGAAACACAAGATTATCCATTATACTTAGCACCTAATTATCAAGGAGTTGATTTATTTTCAGCAATTAACTTCTTACTAGAACAAAAAGACTTAACTCTCTTTGAAGAAAATGGCACGTTTAAAATCAAAGATAGATTAGCAAATGATTTCTTTAAGGGTATTGTTCTTAATGAAACGGGAGAGTATCAGATATTTGATTTTGAAGAATCAAAGAATATGTTTAATTTCTATAATCAAATTACCGTTTACGGAAGAAATCATAAAAAGATTAGGAAGGACATAAGTAGTATTAACAAGGTCGGACTTAAGGCATTTGAAGTATTTAACGCTGAACTTACAACGCAAGAAGATGTAAATAAAGAAGCATCGGCATTACTTAAATTACATTCTTCATCGAATAAGAAACTAAAGATTACTGTCGGACATTCTAAGATTTCACAAATAAAGGTAGGAGATATAATCAATGTCGAAATACCTAGAGAAAATATTCCGCTTTCTCAATTCATGGTATTACAAATAGAATATTTGCTTACTGGATTAATGGTATTAGAACTAGGAAAGTATAGCAAGGGTTTGGAAGATAGATTTGCTGATTTGATTATACAAAATAAAAAGATTAATTCCCAATTGAGAAACGAATCTTTTAAAGAATCAGAAAGTCTAGACTTTTTAGAAGAAGTTAAAATTAATCAAATAAGACTATTTGCTAGAAAGAGAACGTCTTCGGGAACATTCAAGTTAGGTTTTGGAACAACGTTAAATACGGGAACAAATACGCTTGGTCATGGGGTCGGAACAGGCATTACATTTACTACTTTGATAGATGAGGAATTAATATGATTACAGACAAACTGAAAGAATTAGTAGCAACAAACATACGAACTACCATAAACAATGGTAAAATAGGACAAGGGGGTAATTCGACAAGTCCTGCCGCTACAACCTTAGATGTTCCTTTAACTACTTCAACCTCTACATTTGCCGCAGTTAAATCCGATACAAATGTGATTGAAGTTCAAGCGATATTCGACGGTTCGGCTTCCTCAATGACGGGTAAAGTAATTAGAGAGTTTGGTATTTTTGATTCTAGTTCTAATCTTCTAGCAAGGGTTAATTTCGATGGAGTCGGCCCTTTTTCTTCAACCGAAGATTTAGAACTATTCTTAACAATAGAGGTGGAATGATATGGCAGACGAAAACCCGCACCAATTTAGCACACAAACAACAGGCGTAACTTTTGCACAAATAACTGATAATACAGATTTTCCGCATACAGGTTTAATTAAAGCATTAAGTCTTATGGGCAAAGGAAATATGGCTTTGAAGGGTTCAGTAACAGACTTTGATATAACTCAAGCAACGTCTGGAAATGTTGTTGTTGTAAAATCTGGTAAAATTTACCGTGATGGGGCTTTACACACCATTCCTTCTAGCGGGGCTGATACAAACTTTACTTCAAGTGCATTTGATACTTCAACGGGAGGTAATAGTTATTATCATTTATTAGTTGCTGATTCTTCTAATACATTACAAATTAGAAAACATGGCATTTCTACTGCGGATAAAGTTCCAGAATATACAGAAGGAGATACTATTATTGCAGTAATTATGTTTAATTCGTCTACTGCTGCTTTAGGAAGTATGCAGATTCAATTCTTGACAACAGGTAAATTTGAAAATAGTTTAAGTATAGGCTATTCTACTGGTTCTTCGCCTAATCAAATTTATAACGAAGCAGGTTCTTTAACAGGAGATAGTAATGGAATCACCATGACAGGATTATACAAACTAGATACTTTACCTACGGCTACTGTTGCAACAGATGATAAAGTAATTATTCAAGACACAGATGATTCTGATAAAATCAAAACTGTACTTGTTTCTGCTTTATCTGGTTATACTGACGCTGATGCTGTTTCGGCTGTTGAAGCAGTTACAGGTACTCTTGCCTTAACTGGCGATGTAACAATCGCAGCAGGTAAAGATTTAACTGTTGATACTAATTCCTTAGTGGTAGATGCTGCAAATGATAGAGTAGGTATTGGAATTGCTGCTCCACAACATAGATTAGATATTGTAGAAACAACGGATAACTTTCCATTTAGACTAAGAGGAAATGAAGGCAATATTAGAATCAATAAATATGGTCATATTCAAATTCAAAATGAAAATGCTTCCGATTCTTCTACTATTGATGACCCTATCTGGCAAATTGCACAAAGAGATGGTGGTCAATTTGATATTTCTTTTGGTAATATTGCTACGCAATTAGTTGCCGCAAGTGACGCTATTCTTTCTTTATCAAGAGCAAGCAGTAGTGCAACAGGAAATAAACAAATGGGCTTCTTTGGAGCAACTGCCGTAGATAGGGTGAGTGTAGGAAATATTTCTTCTTCAGCAGTAATTAATCCTGATGTTCCAAGTAGTGCATCAGCCGCAGAAATCACAAGCACCCAAGCAGCGATAACTGCTCTTGAAAATAAATTAGATGCACTAATTGATGCTTTGCAACTGTATGGTCTAATTTTGTGATTATATGAAATTGTTGGCATTGGTGATTATAGCCTTTATCTGTGGCTTTCTTGCAACATGGTTAGCAACCCTAGATGATATATAAAAATCCAAAAAAAAGCGGGGCGAGGCAACCCTAAAGTTACCTCGCCCCTTAATGCGTTTTTAGTGACCAAATCTTGTAACAAGACCTACATTCCCAAAGTTTAATCTGTTCAGTCGAGCCTACATAGAATCCGACTAAACGCTTCGCTAATGTGTCTTCGCCACAATAACGACAAGTTTGTTTCAAACTCATTGTTCGCCTTCCTTATTTCTCATCAATCTTCTCATATAATCTTCAACGCTGTCATCGGTGATATTTGTTCCACCAAATGCAGCGAAAAAGAGCAATAAGAGAACTGTTAAGAAAATAAGAAGAAAGAACCAATCCCAGCCTTCCATTACCAATCAACTCCCAATTCAACAAATTGTTCCTGTTCAACAGAAAATGCTTTAACTAAACCATTACCCTGTCCATACTTCCATAAATCATAGACTAGTTGAGTATCTTTCATACAATACTCTACTACTTCATCATATCTACCCATCTTCCATAATTTAGGTGCATCAGCACTATCCATGAGTTTTGAGTCATCCATAGTACATTTAACTAAATTACTCAGTTGAAATCTTTCACCATGTTCTTTATTTAAGATTCTGCTTGTATCAATATATTTCTTTTCATCAAGGTATTTATTGATGCAGAATATATCTAATGAATCCCTAAGAATTGGTAAATCAAATGAAGCAATATTATGTCCTAGTAATAATCCACCTTTTTGCAAGTGTTCATCTAAGTCATATTTCAATTCCCTAATTGTTTTAATTACATGACCCGATTTAGAGAAAGAATCAACAGGTTCATCGACATAAACAGTTCCAGTATTTCCATCCCATGTAGCAACTGTTGATACTTGAAACATATGCGTATTACCAAAACCGCCTATGTCATAAGACATATTCTTAGTTTCTAAGTCAATAGCCATTACAGACATAGTTATCAATCCTGTTGCCAAAGTTTAGAAATCTTCTGTTGTTCATCATCACCTTTATCTTCTTCAACATCTGTTCTTCTCTTTAAGAAGCAAACAATGTTATTTCCTGCTACCGTTAGCATAGAACAACATTCCCAACCATCAGCACCATATGTATCTAAAGATTCAATAATTACTTTTGGCCCTTTTGCTACCTCAAAAACAAGGTATGTGTTTTCCCACTTCATTCTTTTTCATCTCCTTTATATTTTACGAATACTGAACGGCCAACCTTATCTTCTTCAAACTTATGAGAGATTGTTTTGTAATAGTTGTAAATACTAGGTTGGCTCTTTTTTGTTTCCTTTTGAACCCTATCAAGGTATAATTTCTTGCTTATAAAGCCTTCTTCGTCTTTATCCATTTCTAAGAATACCTTAATAAAAGATGGAATCATGCTCTTTTCCTCAAGTGTCTTGCGTCGAACTCGGAGGCTATCAGTTAGCCAATCCACCAATGACTTATAGCATTGTCGGACAATTGCTGACGCTTGACGGACATTATTACCCGTTACAATGAATCGCTTGCTTTTATCTTTAATTGAAGGACTTTGTGCAATAGAACATAATACGCTTAACTTCATCAATGTTTCCATTAATCTAGTAGTAAAGTTTCCTGCAATCTCTTTTACTTCTTTACGCTTGCTTTGAATAAACTCATGCATATTCTCATATTCAAAAAGCAAAGCGTCATTAAACTCTTTAGAATACGTCATTGTATCTAAAGGATTGCGCCCTACTTCTTCATATCGTTCCTTTATTGTCGAATAGATATTAAATATAGCATTGGCAAATCTTTCAATAGGTTGACTAACTTCAACATATTTACCCGCTAATGCTATTTGTTCTCTTCTCATTGTGTCTTGAGTCTTATCATCTACTCCCCAAACAAACACCAACATTCTTTGAAGCACACCTTTTTCAGCCATTACATCCTCTAAGTTCTTTGGAGGATATGTCATAGCCATTACCGAGCGTTCACAGAAACATTCCATTACATCACCTTCTTTCAGTTTCTTTGTAATAATCCATGATTCACCTGCTAAGGTATTCATTAGAGTATTCAAATATACAATGGAACTTTCTTTGTGTTGTGTTGCTTTAAATACTCCAGAATATTCAAACTCATCCCAATGAGCCAAACCACTTCCTTCTAGAGCCCCTGCAATTCTTTCCCAATCATCATTACCATCTTCATCAAATACTTTCTTATAATAACCAATAAGAGATGCATCTGTATAATCAACCAATGAAAAGGTATCAAAGTTTTTTGGTATTGCAATATCATTCCTTACTGCTCTAGGGTGTGCTTGTGTTTCATTTATCTTTTTAAAGACTGATTTAGCAATTGGCCCTACAAAGTTATAAAGAGTTGATTTACCAGTTCCAGATGTTTGAATCCAACAAAAATGGATTCTACTATCCGATATATTTCTACCCTTTGGTATTTGCACAAAGTCTTTCGAAATTTGACCTAAGATAGTAAAGAAAGAAATAGCGGCAGGAACATCATTATAGTGTGATACTTCTGTTGCTGATTTCTGAAACTCCTTTACAATCGCAGGTAGCGATTCTGACATTGTTCTTCTATCTTCAAATACTTCTTCAAGTATTTCTTCGTTACTTTCTTCTTCATTCATATTTTCACCTTATCTTCTGAATTTAATACGTTAAGTATTCTGTCTGCTAATGTTTTTCCAAACCCTTCTAGTTTTTGAATTTCAAAACTAGTTTGTTCTCCTATTTCCATAACAGACCCAAAACTATCTATTAACAGTTTTGCTTTTTTATAGGATACGCCTTTTATACTTGTTAAAATATCTAATCTTAAATCGTCGGTGCTTATTCTTTTAAATATTTGTGGTCTTATATTTTCTCTTTTAATTGGTTGCATTTTACATACTGCTGTAATAATGTCTGATGCTTCTTCTTCGCTATGAACCCAAAATGGCTTTGCATCCATATCTAATGTTATTCTTCCTAATGCTCCTAAAAATTTATTTCTTAGCATGATTAATCTTGATTTTACTGGTAGTGTGCTTTTTGAGTGTTCAATAATTTTCCAAATTCCTTCTTCTAAATCTCCATATATAATAACAACATTTGTTTGATAGTGTCTATCCATATTATCTAACTGTGTCCATAATCTTTTTGACATTACAGACCCAATAAAATCTTCAACAGACTTTGCTTCAAAACAAACATTATCATATACATAATCTCCTATTTCTAACCATTTCTTTTCTGTCTTTATATTTAATTTTCGTGCTTTATCTTCGACTAACTTTACTAATCTTGAACCTTCTTTTTCTCTACTATCAATTATTAACATCTGGAAACCTCCAACATTTACCTACACAATATCCTTCTGATATTAACTTATTACAGAACGGTGTTTTATAATTACCATTTACTGTAAATCTTGCGTGTTTGCGAGTTTCGCTTTCATCCCAATCCAACCATACATCGTCTCTTTCTCCGAAAGAAGTTTTAATTTCAGATACAATCATATCAAGGACTTTGTTCTTTTCTTCTAACGAATTGAGATTCGTTCCAAGAGTCAATAAATCTCTATACCATGAAACAAGGTATGCTCTCGCCATATGCGAAGGATTCTCCGTCATTATAGCATTGTGCAAACATGGCAATAGTGGGAGTTTTCCATCATACTTCGGAACGGAAACTTCGCCTTCTACTTCATCTATGGGGGGTTGTTCGGGAAACTTGACCTTGACTTTACCCACCTTTCTGAAAGGAATACTTCTTGGTTTGGATGCTAATACAATCAATTCATCAAGACTTAAAGAAAGGTCATCATAGAACAAAGGAATACAGAAAAGAGCATTTCCATTCTTATCAGAAGACGACATATTAACAGTATTTGGAACTCGCCTCAAACGAGTCTTTTGCCCTACTCTATCATCTAAAGTATTTTCAATACCAACCTTTTCAATAAGCATATTCTTTATCTCTTTAAAATATGCTTGAATGTTTCTTATATTGTCAGTTCTCTCACCATCTAAGAACAAATGAAAACCTCTCCCAGAAAAAAACAAAGTATGGCTAATATTTTGTTCTATTACCCAATCCATTATTACCTTAATATCTCTATATGCATTTTTAAGGTCGCCATCATGTCCGTCAAAATCCAAAAATATTCTGTCTAGTATTGCAGATGAATCAATCTGTGCAGTTTCACTAAAATGCTCAAAATCATAAACAGTTGTATATACATTTGTTCTGTTATTTTGAACCTTTACAAAATTGATATAATCATTCTTCGTCAGAACTATCTTTCTTTTCATTTGTGGTGCGTTCTTTATGTGGCTTCCCGCCCAAACTGCTCTCGGAAATTTCATTATTTATTCCTCCAAAATTTACTGTTGCTTTATCTAGCATATTTCTAATTGTTCCTGCTACTTCTGCTCTTAAATGTGTCATGCATAATTCTTTCAATACATCTGGATAATAAGAACCAATCATTGTATCGTTGATTTTAGTTTCCCTCACCATTCCAAATCTTTCAATTAGGTTCATTTCTGAATATAGTTCTGTTGCTAGTTGTTCAATGGAATATGAGAGATTTGAAATCTCATTAAAAGTCCACGACTTTGCCTTTACTTTTAATTTAATTACTTCTTTCATTTTCTGCCTCCATAGTCATTATCTTCATAATAAGAAACTCATTAAAAGATAGTGGCGGTTGAAATTTAAATTTCAATTGGTCATATAAATGCTTTAGTTCAATTCTTTGATGCCTAATGCTTTCTCTTGAAACTAATATCTTTCTCATATAATCACACCCATGAATCATCCTGTGCCGCATCACAAATACCAAAGTAAGAACAATGAGCGCAAGTCTTGTAAAAGAACTTAGCAGGAAATTGTTGCCTTTCATAGTGGTGTATTAACTTAGCAATATTATTCATTACAGAAGTCATAGACCTCTTCTTTCTTTCTTCTGCATAAATATAATTTGATGCTGGATAATACCAACCCCAATGAGATACTTTGTCATTAGGGTCAAGGCCATTCTTAATCATGACTTCATCCGTTGCATTTTCGATAAGTAACTCATAAAATGCCATTTCCTTCCTCATTGAAGTTTTCTTGTAGTCTTTCCATGCACCTGTTTTATATTCAAAAGGAATAAGACCACCATTCTCTTTGAATATGCGGTCAATGATTCCTTGAATATGAATTACATAATCTCTTTGCAAAGGAAACTTAGGATTAATGTTTGCAGGGATTGTAATTTCTGCATCAAACTTTCCTTCATTACAAACAGGTAAATATTCATGGACTTTATCTTCTGCCTTTGCTTCAATAAATCTTTGTGCTTCAAGAGAAGCAACAGTCAATGAAATATCATAGTATTCATCAACAGGCATTAATCCTGTGCAATATTCTAGGATTTCACTATTGTTCATTTTCTCAGCCTTCTTAATATCAAAGTCTTCAAAGAACTTCTCTCTATGATTGTGAAGAACTGTTCCTTTAAGCATCGCTTCGGTTTGGTCTTGAGGCAAACGTTGAACATAAGAAAAGTCATATTTCTTTGGACACCAATCAAAAGTTCCCAAAGAAGACTTAGTTATTTTCAAGATAGGCATAGAAGGGTCATCATAATTTTCGTGATTCCATTGATAAGTGTATTCTCTCATCGAAGAAATCACCGCATTATATCTTTCGTCGCTGTTCATTTTACCACCATTCGTCTAATTTCATTTGTATTTTTCCTGTTCTTATCGAAGATACATCCCAATCCATCGCTCGATAAATTGGTTCAGCCTTCTTTACTATTTGTTCTGCATAATGCTTGTAGTCTGGAGTATAATTATTAAAATCATCATACGTTGTTGCAGATACATATTCTACTTCTCTTTTTTCTTTCGTCAAAGGATGAGTATATGTGTCATGTATGTTCTTAACCTTGAGATATAGATATGAGTCATCGAAGGTCATATTTAATCTTTCCCAAGCATAAAGAATACCTGCAATACCCGAACCGATTGCAGGTCTTTTGTAAGTAGATGTTACGAACTGTTCTGTTTCTGTTCCGCATTTATCACACCATTTAATTTTAATACATTCTTTTAAGTGGTGTTTCTTCTTACATTCTGGACACTTAAGAATAACTCTATCTTCTCTTAGACGACTACGTTTTACAATATCAGAAGTATTTACTTTGCCTTCCATAACTTCGTCGTATTTGTCAGAAAGATACTTGTTTATTTCTCCCATTGTCTTTTGTCCGACCCACATCTTCAATACTGTTGTTTGAACATCCTTAGCAAGTTTTGTTTCACTAACACGCTTTGCAGTAAAACCTGTCATTGTAAATTTAGGCTCATCAAGCCAAACTCCATCTTCCCATGATACTAAACCTGCATTCCGATTCTTTGTTGTTCCAACACCTAATGCAGAATAATACTTTTCAAATTCAAGGACAACAGGATGTTGTTCAAGATTTAAAACATTAGGAAAGTGTTCACGAACCGATTCTTCAATCTCTTTGATTGTTGATTCAGCCTTTTCAATAGATTCAATCTGAACATAGATTGAATCCGTATGTCCATAAACTACTTTCATAGTATCACCATGCATTATCAAAGTAAATCTTACCATCAGTATATTGCATCAATTCCTGCTTGATAGTTTTAATATCTTTAACTAAGTCTGCGAATGTTACATTCTCTTCGTAAAGTTGGCTTATTTCATTTTCAAGCCTCTTTACTGTTTGCTTCAAATTTTCTATTTCTGCTTTTAATTCTTTAATTTCTTTACTCATAATATCACCGTTACGATTGTTATAATGGTTATTATATTTACGATATTTACCATCATCAATATCTTATTGCTTTTTGCTATCATAGCAAGAAGTTCTTCGAGAAGTTCATTGGTTTTGTCCATCATCATTCTCATCACTTACCTTTACTATAATAGCGTTTCTTTTAATGTTATTCATCATTTGAAATAATTCCTTTACTTCTTGTAAAGTAATATCCCATGTCTCTTCTGTATCATAAGATACTTCAACTGTCACTATTTTCTTCTTCATATAAATACCTCCATTTCTCTCTTACTGTCCAATAATAAGCCCTAGACCTGTTTCCAACTGCGAATGCATATGGCTTCAAAAGAGATGCTATTCGATTTATCTTATAATATGTTCCATGCTCTTTCTCATAAAAAGCAAGTATCTCTTCTAACTGAAATTTATCAGGATTTACTTGCTTTAAGGCTTCAGGTAGTTTCTTTTTTATTCTGTAATTTCCTGCACTTTTTCCCATTTTATCACCTCTTCTGCTTTTTTAATAGCAGTAATATAATCATGTAATTCTGAATTATATTCTAAAACTTCTTCTATATCTGATAAGTTAGGATAACTTATATCCAATTCATTAGGCAAGCATCTTGCTAGATATAGGTAACATAAAGCACTTCTTCCTATCCACCCTTCAAGCAAAGATAGTTGTGTATATTCTCTATAATACTTCTTTAGTTTAGTAGGATATTCAAATTCCGTATAATACGGAATAAGAGTTTTATCTTTTGATGATTTGTAATCCATTTCATATGTCATATCTGTTCCATAAGAAAACAATTTTGATTTTAAGGCAACCCATAACCAATAATCATGTCCTTCTAAATTTTCACTTAACTTATGACAAATTTGACATAAACAATGAATATTTGATGGATTGTTTGAACCTCCGTAAAATCGAGAAACAATATGCGCTCGGTCTATACTTGCTTCTGCACCACAAGCCATACATCTATTGTTATTTCCGTCAAATGCTTGTTTGTTTAAAACTGATTTTAGTGGGCTTTTTTCCCAATAATTATATATTGTTTTTTTGATTGGCATTGACCTTTTCCCCATTTATTCCATCTCCTTTGCTTTGAATGCGGCTAAACGAATTGCTTCTCTTGCACTTGCAGTAATAGAAGCGGCTAAATCTACATCAGCCCATCCAAATCCTTGAAAGGCAACAATTCCGTAAAATGACGCCATTAATCTTTTAACTGCCATTTGATTGTTATACCACTTGACATACTCATTTTTATCATCATTTTCTCTTGCTTCCTTCATAAGACGCTTGTATTCATTTCTTAATTCTTTTAATTCAAGAACTGCTCTCGGTAAAAGGCCGAGATTATCTGTCTTATAATAGAGCATTTGTTCTCTATCAGTAATACTGAAATCTCTCGGTGTTAAAATATTTACACCAAATTGTGTTGGTTCTTCTGATTTAGTTTCCCATGAAATGTTTCTTGCAATCATCATACTGGGATAAAGACCAGCAAAGTCAAAGGCAGCAACATTAAGATGTAGTCCATTTGTTTCTTCACTTAATGGGTCATAAATCATAGCACCATCATATTCTTGACGCTTTTCTACCTTTTCACCAGTTGGTGCAATCCATGTAGCATTACGCATAAAATAGATTGAACCCATATGACTTGCGTAAAAACAAGCACTAAATGGTGCAATTAGAAGTCTTTGTAATGCTACGATTGCTTCACTACAATAGTTTAGTTCATCAATCTCAACCATCAATTCAACATCTATCTGAGCATACTTAAGATATGTTTCAGTGTCATTCAACCAACCTTCTCGATAGAATACGTTTGGGTCTGGAAACTTCTCACTAACAAGTTTCTTTCTTCCTAATACTGATTCAGAAATATAATCTAAAGACATTGATGGTAATGTTCCCCTTTGAGAGTCATTCCATTGCCTTTCAAAAGCAAGGTCTAAATTGAGGGTTATGCGACCCCCAATGGGTTGTTCAATCGGCCCGAATCCGTTCTTGCCATAATTGAAAACAAAGCCGTTCTTAGTCTTCTTAACGCCCTTGATTGACAAAATTGGAGATATGATAGTAGGGTTCAATTCCAAAGCACACGCTCGCTCAAGGAGTTTTGGCAAATCGAATTTTAAACCAAACCATGCAATTAACATATCAGGGTCTTTATCAGCCATTGTTTGCATAAAGTTTTCAATCATATCTTTTTCATTATTGAAAACAAACTTATCAAAGTCTTTCATATCTTTTCCTTCTAAGGAATCATCGTAATTAGGAAACCAAACCCATTGAAAGTATTTCTCATCATAATTATCATAAACCACAATAGTAGTAATCTTATCATGATGTTCACCACCCTGTTGCCATTCCATATCCCAATACCATTTACGCATTTTATATTCAGGTAAAGAACCCAAAGAATCAACTGCATATCTAAATGCATATGGGACATCTGCTTCAAAGGTTTTTACAAAAGAACGTCGAGCAATATGAATGTCATCAGACTTATCCACATAAACTCTAGTTAATTTTTCACCTTGAAGATTGTGCCAATTACCTTCTTCGTAAGTAAATTCTCTTTTTACAAATTTAGAAGGATTGTAATACTTAGGTTGATTATCAGAAGATAGGATATAAAAATAAGGAGTAAATTCGACAACTGTTTGTCTTTTCTCTCTACCTTCTCTCCATGATGTATAAATGTGCTTTCCTGTTACTGTTTTACTTATTATCATTTTAATTACCTGCCGAAAACGGTGCTTTAATTATCATCCTGTCTTCTGCAACTAACAATAGAGGAAACTCATCCTTTACATAAAAATTAATATTAGTGTTCTTCTTAAAGAACTTATGTAATGGGCCACTATATTCTAATGTTGCAGATTCACCAAAACAACTTGTTGGTGTAATTCTTTCTTCGTATTGATTCTGAATAGTTGCACCGCTTGAAAATGTAACGGTATTACCATTGTAATCTAGTTTAAATGCTCCATGATTTGCTAATTCACAAGATGAAATACAATCAGCATAAACATCTTGACTTAGCACAAACGCACCTTCATATTTTGATTTACCAAAATCTGGTAAATTTGTGATTGCTTCTTCATAGGTAATATCAGATAACATACCTTGAAGCCTTGTAATTGCAGTCATGTTAGGATGTTGGATAACTTTTGAGACACTAGCCTTCTTTGTTCCAGAACTAACCTGAATCGTATCATCTACAACAAAAGCAGTTAGTTCTCCGTATTTTTTAAGATACGGAACAAGAGTCTTAACATTACCAATAAACTCGCCATCTTCTGCACCTATCACTTCTAAATTAATATTCATAGCAAAGGTAGTATCTCCATTCCAAATGGAAAGAGCATTACCTTTTAACTGCATTAAGAAATATAATCCCATAGAGTTGTTCGTAAAACCTGATGAAGTTAAGTATTTACCTTTACCTTGAATACTTTCTAATGCTTCTGTTATTTCTTTTGTATTCACAGCAAATTTCAAATCTTACCCTCCCGCAAATCAGGAATACCGTTCCAAACGATATTAGGTGGAATACCTTCTCGAATAGTCCAACGTGTTCCAACTTTATTACCATTGGTTCTTGAACCAATCAATTCAGCAACAAAGTGTATTTCACCCTTTACCTTTCTCTTAGAGCAATGAATCTCTTGTTCTAGTTTTCCGCCCCAATCCTTCCATGCAGGTTGAATACCCGTAGCAACATTATCTACATATTTTTCAGTTTCGTGAGTAATATAAATTACATCACACTTTAGATTAAAAATTGCTTCAAGCAAATAATAGAAAGTTTTGTTTCGTGGGCCATACTGATATGGCATCATCTTTGTTACAACTGTTGGGTTTGGATTAACTTTGTAAATACATTTTTCAAACCATGTATCTACTCCATCTATCACAAAGATAGGCTTTTCACCTTCTTCAATCTTCTGTCGAACATATCGAATAAAATCATGAGAGTTTTTCTCAGATGCATTAATATCAATTTTGTTCTCATTGTCCTGAACAATTGGGTCAAATACTTCAATACGTTCTGTTGCATCATGACATTCAATCCATGTAGATTCAACACCACTATCCCAATCTAAAACATAAATCTTACGTTCTGGAAAATCGAGAGCAATACCAGTTTTACCTGTTTTTGGTTCTCCCCAAATTCCTAAGACCATTCGACTTTTACGTTCTTTTCTTTTTTCTTCCATCAATTGTCTAAAGCGAGAATTGAAATCTTCTTGCTGCTTTCCAAAGTTAGTCGTCTTTTGTTCTCCTTTCTTATCTGTTATTCCCATAACTATCACCTAATTCATTTATATCTATATCTAATTCTTTACCATGCATTTTAGTCCATGCCATTAAGATAGTTGCTAATTCTAATTTATCGCAAATATATCTTGCTTCTTTAGTTGAAAAATGCATTTTCAACCAATAAGTTCCGTTTTCTTTTTCGTTCTTTCTCCATGTTAAGAAATCTACATTGGCTAAATCTACAATGTAGGCATCTCCTTTCAAAAGAAACCTTTCTTCTTTTAAATCCGTCGTCATAATTAAATCTCCGTATAGGGCTTTGCACCCATTTGAGCATCAAATTCCTCTTAGTTCATACTTACACTATTTGCCCCAACGAGGAATATATCAGAACCAATCGAAGTTCTCTTCGACGATTTCTTCTACTTCAACGGGTGAACCCGTTCTTTGGACAACATATAATCCAGAAACATTGATTGTTACTGGGTCGGCTTCTCCATCCACCATTCTTTGTGAAGTTCTTCCGATAACAATTACAGAAGAACCTACTCCAAAGTCAATTGTTAAATGACTTGGAATCCAACAAGTAGTCATGTTGGAATCATTATCATAATCAAACTCAACAGTCATATCAGTTAGATTGATAATTCGATTACCATTTGCAGTAGGAGTCATATTCATATTACAAACAGTTCCATCTGTAACTACAAATCTTTCCTTTGCAGGTAATGTTTGTCGCTGAATGTGCGCTCTATCAATTTCAACCAAAGGAACAAGATGGCTTGAAAAGTTATCAACCAAACATTGTTCAAAGTCGAAAGATGAAACATCTTGATAGTTCTCACTTTCAGGATTTACGTCTGAATGATTAACCAAACTGTTCAATGTTGTTTTGGTCATACCATAAATGGCTGAACCATCATCGCTTGGAATACAAGCAAAATGAATCCATTCAAAACAGTTTGGTGCAAAATCAACGGCAGGTTGATTCTTATACGAAAAAGTATAAGTTTTCATTTCTCCACCATCAACAGAACCAAAGAAAACACCTGTTCGTCTAAACTGTTCTAATGGAAGAGGCTTTCCATAATTACGGTTTTCTGCACCAGACATATATGTTGGTTGATTATCAAGCGGAATAACTGTTGTTCCGTTTTCTAATTCTTCTGCACCTTCGGGAAGATTTGAAACAATCTTCTCTTGATATTCATTCTTGTGGTAACGTGAAATAACCCACTTACCTAAAGCATTCTGAGTCGCTACTGCAATATGACCATCTTCAAGTGCTTTATCAGCATCACGAAGATATTCTTCTTTTGCTCGGTTTCTATTCCAACTCATCATATCTCTTGGTGCTTCTAAAGCAACAAAGAAACCAAATGCAGCCTTTACAAGACTTCCACCCGTATTTCCACCATTAGAGGTATTTACTTTCTGTTGTCGTCGGAATTGTGCAACAAAGTTTCGCCAAAGTGCTTTAGCCAAATCTGCTGTTGTTTCCACGTTATTCTCAGCACAAATAGAATTGAATTTATCTGTTGCTTCTTCAACAGACATTCCAACAATTTGTGCGCCTTTTTCTATTTCTTTTTTCGTTTCGTCGTTCATATTTTTCACTTCCTTATTTTTTTGTTTCAGATTAACTGACCTACAAGCCATGAAATCAATACTCTTGGTGTCATGGTTGTGGAACGGTATTCGCTTTCTCCTATTGTTCTTAAAAACTTAAATTTAACATTTGAGTCTATTCCTTCTGATTGAATAATACTATCATGCATACCCATGCAAATCTCACGAACAGACCTACCCATGTAAATCATATCGTGAAGGGTTGCTAAGACATTTGTATCTTTATTCATTATCAAATTAATTATTTTAACATATTCTTCTAAATTCATCTCACTTTGTTTTTTGAGTGTGATATTTGACGATTTTGCCGCTTGAATCTCGGTAATCGCTCTACGAATATCACCATTCATTGAATATATAAAGGGTAACAAGTCCTCATCCGAAAAACGATTAATGTTTTCGTTGGTTAAGATTCCCTTGATTACTTCTAAAATGACCTCATTAGAAAGAGGTTTGAAATGATAGTTTGCACATCGGCTTTGAAGAGGAAAGATAATTCTGTTTCTATCATTACAAGTAATAATAAATCGAATATTAGAAGCATATCGCTCCATGATTCTCTTCAATGCATTTTGAGCATCGTTTGTCATTCCATCCATTTCATCTAATAAACAAATTCTAAATGGCACATCACCAATAGTTCCGCTTTGTGCTATTTGCTTAATTAGTGTTCTAACTGTTTCTAGTTTTCTATCATCTGATGCATTAACTTCAAAGAAGTTATCAGATGTATTATTACCTAGTATTGTCTTTGCTAATGCTAAAGCAGCCCCAGTTTTACCTGTTCCTGCTCTACCGTAGAATAACAAATTAGGTATATTCTTTTCTTCAATCCATGTTTCTGCATCCATAACAAAGTGTTCTTGTCCTACAATATCACTTAGTTTAGATGGTCTGTATTTTTCTGTCCATAACATATTTATCACTCTTTATTTTTTTTCTCTTGATGTTGTTTTCTTTTTCTCGCATTAATTTTATCTCTATTTCTAGCCTTCCATTCTTCATTCATAAGAATGGCCAATTTGATGAATATATCAATTGATTCGTTATAAAGAACAGCATATAGTAAATTAAACTGTTCTTCCGTCAAGACTTTCCATATTTTCATTTGCATGAAATTTCTGGGAAGATTTTTTCTCATCTTTTTAATTTCTTTAGTCTTTTTAAGAGAAAGACCAAAAACAACTATTAACATTTCATCAAACATCCGATAATCACTTTTATTTACCATCTTATTCACCATTAAAATAATCATTTAAATTCTTTATCTCCAATTTAATAGGAGCGTTTCTTTTCTTTCTAGGCTTTTCTAAACCTAACATTCTACAATCGGTATTATTCAACCGTTTCATAGTATGGTTCTTAAACTCATCATCCTTCAATAACTGTTTAAGTATTCTTGTATCGGAATTTTTAATTCCTAGTTTTCTAGCCAAATAAGGAATCTTAGAATAAGTTCCTCTTTTTGGCATATTGATTCTGCCAAAGGTTTTACCTTGATGGGTATAGGCCAACATTTCATAAAAGTATCTTTGATTCCATCTTCTCTTAACTACACCATCAACAAAAATTAATTTATTAGGATGCATATTTTCTGCTAGCCATGTTAATATTTGTGTATCTGATGGTTTGTTATAGATAAGCAATTTACAAACTAAATCTCTATCAGTCTGTTTAAGATATTCCATTACCAAAGAGTATGTATCTCTCTCAAAGGTAAATGGTTCTTCACTTCTAGGAGCAAGTTCTTTAATTGACTCAGATAAGTATTTCTTAGAACCTGCTCTTTTGATTTGACAAAGAGACTTAATTTCTTTAGGAACGCTTTTCTCATTAATAGAAGTCAAAACCACTTGACCTTTGTAATTTCTAATAACATACAGGATGTCATCTTTTCTAGGCTTGTAGTGAACATCTTCAATAATGATGCCACTATCAATGTCAATAGCAAAAATATCCTTGACTTCTATTTCATTTGCATAGAATATCAAAGGTTCTTTTACAAACGTTAAAGCCTTTGTTGATTTTCCTGTCCCTGTTTTTCCTGTTATTAGTATTGGTCTATTCTTATTCATATTAGTTAATCCCATTAAATTACCCCTTTCAATTCAAACAATTGTTCCATTCCCTCTAATGTGAGGTGTTGTTTATTTGCAACAATATCAATTGCTTTTCTTACTTCAGACCATTCACCTCTTAAGTCTGGTAAAGCATCTGGAATAATTTCAGATAACTTATACAGATTCAAAATACCACCAATCTTAAGAATAGGTCTTGGTCTTGTTTTGTGTTCTTCTTCTTTGAATGTGCTTTCTATTTCGTACTGTAATAGTGTTCTTTCTATTGCTAGAAGAAAATCCTTATTACCTCGAATATTTAATCTTAGTCGAACTCTATATCCAATCTTAGATTTATCGCATCTGCTTAAATGTAAATCAAACTTTGAACAACTTAAAATAATTCCTATTAACATATCTTTAGAGAACATTTCATTCACCACTCTGTTGAATAGTTTTGATTTCTACAAAGTCATAGTTAATATTCATTTCAACTAATCCCATTTCTAATACTTGCCTTAGTAATTCCATCTGTTCGATGGCAATAACACCTATAACAAAATGTAACATAAATTTATATCGCATATCTTCTTCTTTTAAATCATATGGCAAATCTTCTTCTACTTCATATGTAAATCCCATAGCCTGTTCATCTAACAATATTACATCATTTACATTCAANGCCAATTGCAGTGCAATTCTAAAAGCAGTTCCTACTTCTTGACTGATTAAAGAATCAGTATTAAAAATAAATTCAGTAGCCTCTTGATTTTCCTCAAGAAAGACTTCTAAATCACTCATCATTTAATTCCCTCATGTGTTGTATTTGCGAAGGCCAATAACCGCTTGTTGATTGAGAAGGATGCATTTCCCACCAATACAGATGCCCCGCAGTAAGGGATGAATGGTTCTTCTCTTTAGCATTTTCTTCTGCACCGATTACTAAATCTTCTATTGCTCCTTCAATCCAAAGTTTGAGAAAACCTATAAAATCTCTTGATACTGACATATCTGTATATTCCTTAACCATCGCCCTTAATGATATTTTACCAGATACATTGAACTTAGGTAATGATTTGACTTCGGGAACAACAAATTCTCCATCTTCATTAAAGTAAGGAACTCTTTCAACACTCATTTTTCTTGGTCGCCCTTTAGAATTAACCATATCCTTTAGATGAGCCATCCCATCTTCAATCTTCATAACCATGTAGGTATTACCATCAATCAAAGTTAGTTTTCCCTTTTCAATCATTTTGAACACCCTGCTTCAATACGGACTTGACTACATCTAAATCGGCCTCTTGTTCTAAAACCTTTAGAGCGAGATTAAATACTTCCATTAGTCTTTGATTCTCTATCAGTAGTGTTTGGTCGGACTTTAATCCTAATTTTAGATGCTTTATAATCTTTTTACGTAAATCGGGCTTAACCGCATCAGGAGTATGTTCTAATCTAAGAATCAAAAGACGGTCATGAAGACTATTTAATCTTTCTTTAATGTGCTTCAATTTATGATATTCTCCTTTAATAAACAAACCGATTTGTTTTTCAGTCATTGCTGAAATCTTAAAACATCTACCATTGCTATCACTAATATATTTGTTACTGTATGTCATGCTAATTCCTCCATTCTTTTTATTGTGTCTATATCGCTTACAAACTTATCCTCTCTAATTCTTTTGCATCGAGGGAATCTGAGAGAAAGATTACCCTTTGCGTCTTTGCTGACTAAATCAGCCCTAATTTCTAAAACTACTCTAGGTAAGAAATGATATGTTCCATCCTTAAATGATTCAACATTCTTTCTTAGAGTATTTGTTAATGTAATTAATTGAACATCTGTGAAACCACTTCCACACCATCCAACAGAAGTAAAACCATTATCCGATTTTACTGCAATTTCAAATGTGGCAAATACATTTGAGTTCTTACCATCACCATACTTTGCTGAAATAATAACCACATCTAAATCAATTAGAGGTGGTTTATACTTAGCCCAATATTTTGACCTTTTACCAGATTCATAAGGCGCATCTGCATCTTTTACAATAATACCTTCAAAGCCTTCATTGATTGCTTTATTGTAGAAAGCCATTACATCAGTTGTTGAACGCTCGGCTTGGTCGGGTAAGCGTTTAATGAACTCTAATCTATGCCAATAAGGCAAATTCATAATAGTAACACCATCATACTTCAAACAATCAAACATGACCCACTTTACAGGACACTTAGAGATTGCATCTGCTTTATCCTTAGAATGCACCCTTGTTCCTAATTTGGAATGTGGTGCGGGTGAACCGCCCTCAAGTATAGGATAGATTTCACCATCCAAAATAAGTTCATCAACCTCATAGTTTCTAACTACTTCTGCTACATCGGTAAATTGTTCTGTAACAATTTTTCCTTTCCTATTAAAGATAATAACGCTATCCTTACTCTTATGGATTTGATAGCGATTACCGTCATATTTAAAATCAATAATCTTACTATCAGGCCATTGTTTCATAGGTAGGGCTTTAGCCAACATTGGTTTAATAAAACTACCATGAGTTAAATTCATTGGCGGTTCTTCATTCATCTCATAATATGAGATAACATCACTAAGAGTATTGAAGTTACAATGCTTCTTTACTTCTGATATTTTCTTTCCATAGTGCTTTGCTAATACCTTTTGTAGTGTTGAAGTTTGAATACCATTACGACTAGTTCTTAGCCAGTATCGAATAAACCACTTTACTTCAATATCAGACATATTGTATATGTGTTCTTGAATTAGGTCAAACGAATTAGATACAATATTAGAACAATCAAGTTCTAAAAGAGTCTTGAAGGTTTTGATAGTATAAGTGTTTTCTTTGTTAGAAGAATCTACCCAATACATCGCTTCTCCTAAATCTCCATAGGAATCATATTCTGTTTGAATTTCAGATTCAAATACATCATAAACCTTAGCCATCCACTTCTTAGCCTTAGCCAAACCAATATTGTTTGATACTAAGTCTTGAGAAAGAATACTAAACAATGTTTTCTTATCTTCAAAATTCTCCATTTCCCTTGAAAGAAATGTTACCGCTTGAGTTGGAGTCATAAACTCGCTCGCTTCCAGTAGTCTCGCTAATTGTTTCATTGTCATCTATCATCACTTCCTTATTTTTATTTACTTCTTTTACCAATTGTTTGAGTAATTGGCTAACTCTTCCTTCGTGTTTTTCTGAATATTCCCACATAGCATTCGCTAAGTATATCCAATCATTCTTCTTCATCTGAATCAATCTCCTGTAATAGTCTTAGGAAATTAGTCATCATCATAGAAACAACTTCTGCTTCATGTTGCTTATCTTTTTCAAGAAGCCTATGCATTACATGAATTAAAGTTGCTTGTGTTATTGCAGGTGCTAGTTTTGCTAATGAACCATTAAGTTGTATTTCCCAATAACAAATAAACGATGCTCTTGCAAAATAGTTCGCATATCGAATCTCTTGAGCATTCATATTAAAACTGTCAAGAAATACTCCATCTAGTTTCTTCCGCTTTTCTTTGCACCATGATGCAAACTTTTTATCGTTGTTTGCAATTAAGTATAGTTTATTACTCATTCTTCTTCATCTCCATAGGCTTGCATTTCAATATTCAAAAGTAAATCATAAACTACCTTTTGTAATTTAGCATATGAATTTTCAATATGTTCAGGAGTTACCCTACAACCTCTTCCACTATTTGCAGGTTTATCCATTCTCCTTTCAACAATCATAGCAAATAAATCAATTAGATTTCCAGAATATCTTCTGAATCTACCATATGACCCATAAGCATATTGTCTATCGGGATTTGCTTTTCTTAGTGCATTTTTTGCTTGCACTTCACTTATTCTAGTTCTCTTCATTAAACTCTCTCCTTAATATATCGTATAATATTTTTGCTTCTTCTGCATTCAATCGAATGCCTTTCCTTGATGGTTTATCATTGTTAAACCATCTAATATCCAGAACATCAACATTCCAGTATGTTCCTCTTTTAATCAAAACTTCATTGTTAGAATCTCTAACAATTCTACCAATTAAATTAAATTCATCTGTCAATTCATCCACCCCTGTTTAAACTTTTCAAGTTCCTTTGCGGAAGTAAAGTATCTAGGGGTATCTAAATCATCCAAACGATTTACAACCCAACAAGCACCGCCTAGTGACGAAATTTGAACAATTTCAAATTGACCTTCATTAATCTCTAATACTTCTTTAGTTCCTATTTCTGGAACAAGACCATACTTAAGAGTTAATTCATTTGCAACGGTGTGCATATTTTCAAAAACATATTTTATAATATGCGCTCTTTGAATCGGTATCTTAGGTGCAACATCAATCTTTAATGAACCTGTCATATTACATACAATGCATTTGTTTCCTTTACAGATTGGACATTTTACCTGTGCTTTATGTGGTGCAGGTAAAGTTACAGTAATTGCTCTTTTCATTCATGAACCCCCATAATTGCATTAACTCTTTCCTGTAAGGTATTTGCTAAATTAGGATGTCCTAATACGTGCAAAAGGGTAATAGCATCAGCACATACATTAATTAATCTATCCTCCATTTTATTCCCCCATCAATACTGCTACGTCAGTAGTCAAGAAAAGGTTTGCGATTGACATGGCTGCATCAAAACTCCCTATTGTTACAAGAACGGGGTCAAAGATTCCCGCTTCTCTTAAATCACAAGAAACACCTGTTACCATATTAATACCCATATCTCTATTATCATCAAGAAGCGCATCGTATCTATCAATGCTAATTCCTGCATTTTCTACTAATGCTTGCAAAGGAGCAGTTAAAGATTTATACACAATAAAATCTCCCTTTTGTTCGATGTCTAAGACTTTTCTTGCATTATACAATGATTTTCCGCCACCAATGATAATTCCTCCCTTTAACGCAGATTTAGTTGCATTTAGAGCATCATCGAGTCTTTCCTTTGTTTCTCTCAATTCAACGGTTGAACCAGCACCAACATGAATAATGGCAACGCCACCCGCTAAACGTGCCAATCGTCGCTTCAATCTTGCTTTGTCAATACCCTTTGCTTCCTCGATACTGCCCCTTAGTTGAGCGATTTTATCTTTTGGATTACCTTCTCCGCCAATCAGAATAGTTCTCTCCTTCGACACCACAACCCTCAAGCAACTTCCAAGTTCTGTTAATGAAACTAATTGAGGGTCATCCTTTGCTTCAGAAGTAAATACTTTACCTCCGACTAATGATTGAATATCTCCTAATTCATCAATTTGTGCGTCACCAAAATTAGGTGCAAGAATAGCAGCACATTGAATCGTATTTGCAACCACGTTAGCAATAAGATTATTTAATGCTGAACCCTCCATACCTTTACACATAATTAACAATGGTCGGCTTTGTGCAGAAGAAATTTCAAGAACTGGTAAAATATCTTTAAAGTTACGAATGTTTAGATTCGACATAAAGATAAGAGGGTTCTCAAATACTGCTTCACCATTTTCAGTGTTTGCCATAAGATGACTTAGATAGCCTTCATCTAGTTCAATGCCTTCTTTTACTTCAAGATAAGTCTTATTTGTTTTAGATTCCTCTACTGCAACAATACCTTCTTTACCAACAGTCTTTACTGCATCGCTGATGATAATAGCCATACTCTCATCATTGTTTGATGCAATCATGGCAATATCGAATACATTGTCTTCATTAATTGCTTTGGCAGTTTCTTCCAAATACTGAACAACTTTTCGTTGAGCAAGAAGTAATTCTCGCCTTAATTGATGAAGGTTATACATTTCTCCATTATCAAGAATGTTTTGACAAAGAGCCTGTGCTAAAACACAAGCCGTTGTAGTTCCATCTCCAGAAGTATCTTGAGCCTTTGATGCAATATTCTGAACTAACTGAATACCCATATTAACAAAAGCGTCCTCAGAATTTACATACTTTGCGATTGTTACTCCATCGTTGATTACAACTGGAGGATTACCTTGCAAAATAACTGTTCTTGCTTGTGGGCCTAATGTTGGTTTAACCGTATTAGCAACAAGATTAATTCCTTCCATTAACTTCTTCTTTACTTCATCTCCGAATAAAATCATTCTTTCACCAATCCTCTAATAAAATTAGTAATTGCTATATTTTCTTTTATAGACATAGGGCATCCCCTTATCGCTTCTATGATTCTTTCATATTCTTCATACTTCATTCCTCTTCATCTCCTTTGTGTCTCAAGTGCCATTCATAAAACAAATTAATTCTTTCTGAATAAGACGGTCTAGTTACGATGTAATGTAGTTCTCTATACATTCCTTCATACTTCACCCTAACACCGCCAAAATCCAATCATCGTGAATAAACTTAAATTCACCTAAATCTTCAATAGGCTTCATCAAAGAAAATACAATACGCTTTCCGATAATATCTTCATTCATACTATCTACAACAATGCCGACATTATTCTCTTTTACAATAATTTGACCTACTGTATCTTCGTCCTGTAATACTACTGAATACTTTCCATATGCTTTCATTTACTGTTCCTCCCTCATTATCCAATTTCTTTCTCTTAGAGTAATATAAGAATCTACTAATTCTGGAATACATTTAAAACAAACTGCTCTTGAAGATGTATAAATTATTGGTATTTTAGCCCCTCTAAATTCATTACAAATTATGCACTTCATTCCTCTTCGCCTCCGATATAAACCCATTTCTTTTTTAAAGTCATATCAGTATAAGTCCAAATATGATTTCGATGGAACTCTTCTAGTTTTTTATCACGTTCAGTTTTTTTAGACCATGTTACTCCTTTTTGTGGACTACGAATGTTTTTATCATTCGGATGATTTTCAAAGTGTTTTTCTCTTCTTTGTGCTACTGGTGATTTACTTCTCATTCTTCTTCCTCCCTGTATTGATTTTGATAATAACTTTCACCCATATTGCTTTCTTGAATAAAGAGAGTATGTGGGTCAGTATTCTGCCAAAAACCAAAATGTTCTCGACCACCGAGAACATATGCTTCTTTCATTTTTGTCTGCCAAATATTGACAGTATTCCAATCAGTTCCGCTAAAATATGCTCTACCAAAAGGATGAGTATGAATCCAACACTTAATCGGTAATTTCATCCCTGTTGGTTGTTGCATAAAAGATACAAAACCTGTTGAACCAGAAGATACGAAACAATTATCGTTATCGTCAATTACAACTTGAACTTCAAGGTGTGGTAGGATTTTTGTGGACATATTCCAAATAACACCAAAGAAACTTGTTTCTGCAAATGGTTCAAAATCTGAGTGTTCATTATACCAATCAGTTCTAGCATTCCATGTTTCTTTAATTGATTCCTCAACGTAATCTCTTCGATTTTTTAATTCTTCTTCATACGGTATCATTATTCTCACCTACTAGTTTATCCAATTTTGCTTGTAGTTTTTGTTGCTTCTTCAACTTTCGTCGTTCTCGACGAGTAAGAGGCTCTTTCTTTGCATCAGCCAAAAGAATTTCCATTTTCTTTGTGTACTTCTCAAATGCTGCCTTCCATGATTTTTCAGACAATACGGCTGTATCTGTAAGAGTTTGAATTTGTAGTTTAAGATTCTTGACTGTTGCCTTTAGATTCTTAATCTCTTTCTTTCGTTGTTCAAGATATTGATTAAGCCTTAGAATTTGCTCATCCTTATCAGCAAGAATAATATCCGCATCTTCAGTAATGTTAGGTCGAGATTGCTTTTTCTTAGAACCAACCTTTTCTGTCTTTGCAGAAAGAACCTTCTTAAGTTTCTTGCGCTCCTTAAGATAATCGCTCCAACACTTTTTACATTGTCGTGCGTTATTCTTTCTCATTGACGGATATTGGTTATCTTTTGTCAACTTAACTCCACAAGTTCGACATTCCTTCCTATTAGGAATACTTTTCTTTGAAGGCTTTTTTGTAGGCTTAGGGCTAGGCTTAATCTTTTTACCAACTGCTCTTGTATTTGCCACAAGTTTAGACCCAACTTTATTCTTTCTCAAGGAAGAAGCCTTTACTTCAACTGACTTAAAAGTTCTTACTTCTCCAAATTTGTCTACAAACTTTTTATAGATTTGCTTTGCTGTTTTATTCAAATGCAAATACATAAATGCTGTTTGTTCTGCTGTCCATTTGTTATTTTGTTTTACCATATTTTTCATCTCCTTATAGGTTAATCATAACGAAATCTTTTACTTCTTCTTCGTTAAAGAATTTTTGTGTCCATTGTGCGCCCATTCCTGCAATTACAATTTGCATGAATTGAACGTTTTTGTTAGTTCCATCCCAAGAATCTCCCTGACAACTGAAACTTCTATCATCTCCTGCCAATAGGCTATCATAAAGCATTGGGTCGGAAAGCGATGAAATTAAAGCCGAGTTCCTACCTTGCGCTCTAAGGTCAAGCCACTTAAGACTTGTGTTGTATAACGTGCGTCTTACTCCTAAGTTATCCACACAACACACAACCAAGTCATATCCTTGCATTTGTTTTTCTGAAAGAATTTTGAATGTATTACCAAAACCAACACTAGAGTATGTATCTCTCATAACTAATGCCTTATTCTGTCCAATATGTCCTTTCTTAAAGTTTTGATACGTTAAGTTCTTCTCTTCAACAATGTCGGGGTCTGCAACTGTAATGTCATATAGCCCAACTTTATCTAAGAACTGAATCAAAAACGAACCAATTCCACCTGCTCCAATTACTAATATTTTTCTTTTCATATTTATTCACCTCTCCATTCAAGGTATTCTTCTGGTGTCAATACTTTTTCCATAATGGATAAGAAAAATCCAGAAACTTCTTTCTTTTTCTCCATTCTTCCTGTATTTCTTATGTATTCTATTATTTGTTCTAATTCAAAAATTAATTGTTTATCGTCCATATTCATTCCTCTTCTTTTGTATTTATTAAATCTGCAAAGGTTTTACCTTTGACTTCTTTTGCGTTTGCTAAACCAATTAGTTCAAGAACTAATTGAGTTTGCTTCCATATTGCTACGGTGCTTAATCCTAACCTATCAGAAATCATTCCTCTATTGATAGGATGCCAATTGAACATATTTACTGTAATCCAACAAATAGTCGCATCATAACTTTTACCTTTGTTGAAATGACTATCTCGAATAACTCCTTCAAAGAATTCATAAACTTCTGTTGCTTTCAGATGAAAGGCTAAGTCGTCTGTCAATTTAGAAAGTTCACGCTTAAACTTAAATAATGAGTTATCTCTCATGTTTGGTTTCCTATGTTTGCGAATCTTTCTAATCATCTTATTTACGAGTTTAATATTACAATCAAACTCCTTAATAATATCTTTTGTCTTTACTGGTGTTCCATTTTCTTCGAGAAGAATATAGACCATTGCACTACATCTGATTTCAAGATTAGACGCACCAAAAACATTCTTTTCGTACAAAGACATATACATCATCTCAGCATCACGCTTAATTGATGAAAAGCCTAATCTTGCTAGAATCATATTTGACATCACAAGTGCTTTGTTAATGTGAGTAGACATATTATTGTTTAGTCCACCACGATTGAACTTATATGAACCCTTTCCTGTAATGATAGAGCCTAGTCTATTATTATCAGGATTTCTTACAAGTTCACCCTCCTTTGAGAGAATGACCTGCTCTTCAAAGGCATCATAAATCAACACAAGTCCACAATTAGAACATTCTTTTTCTCCTAGTCTTTCATTAAAAGAGAATTCTCTACATCCACATTCTTCACAACTAATCATTACTATTCCCCCAAAGGATTTATTGCCATTGTTAGAGTAGGGTTTCTGAGAGAATTTTCTTCATCAGTTAAATACCTCTTAATCGTAGAAACTCTCGAAACTGTCATAGTATCATTTAGAAATGCCAATGCTCTTGCAACGAATTGGTCACCAATTGAAGAACCACTTTGCATATTATCAATGCATATTGGGCCTTTCCAATGACCGCCTTTCGTTACTTTAATATGATTACCTTCTTCATCAAGGATTTTATTTCCATTTCTATCGTAACAAAGAGTTTCTTCACTTCCCCAAACATAAGAACGAACATCCTGCGTTCCACTTGCTTTATAGCGAGAAGGTTCAATTTTCCAATCATATCCTTTTCCACGAACGAGCACTTCTTTAGGGTAGCGATTTCCGTTTTTATCGGGTTCATCCCAAGATACATAGATATTATCATATTTTTCATTTACTTCTTGGAGAAGTTCTAACGCCTTATCTTCAACAATACCATCCTTTCGATTTTGTTTCAAAAACTCTACCATAAGTTTATGTTCCGATTCAGAACATGGGCGACCAATTAATCGTTCAAAGAGAACTGACGGGGTTAAGTCTTTCCAATGTCCACGCTTTTTATTGTGAACATATGAATTAACCATAGTATTTAGGTTAGCAGTAGTAATGGTTCCCCAAACACCATCAGAAATTTCTAGTGCAAATTCATCTGAACCAATCTGTTCTACATTGATTAAGACATCATGACGATGATACCCTTCATCGAAGAAATAATATGCTAAACGATTCTCTAGTACATGCCGAATATTTTCGGGCATATTTAGATAGTGATGCATAACAGATAAAAGTACAGAAGTATCTTCTTCAAAACAAGACTTATAAATAATTCTTGATAGAGTTTCGCAAATAATGATTTTAGATTTCTCAACACCATTTAAAGAAAAACGATTACCCTTTCTTTGAATAAATACAGGTAATGTTCCGATTGTTAAAAACACTTCAAAATCTTCACTTCTAGGTAGACCTAGATAATTGTTATTATAGCCTCTTCTTCGAGAACCTATTAACTGTTTACTAACAAATTCAGCAATTGCCGAATTAGTTGGGTCTTTTTTATGTGCAAAGTTTCTAGGAAAGATTCGACATATTTTGTTTAAACGAATGTTATCACAAAATATTTGTGTTTCAAAGTGGGCTTGCGTGTCATCTACCTTTCCTATTCTTATTATTAATTTATTCTTTTCATCTTCCATATCATCACATCATATACATATTATCATCTATTTTTTTCTCACATACTTCGTGAACTTGTCTTTTTATTTCTTCGGGAATCAATAATTGACCCCCACAAATGCGGCAACGAGTTGCTACTCTTTTGCCGTATGCTCTATGACTTTTAACAAAGTCTGGATTCTTTTCTTTCATTTTTCATACCTCTATATTTATTATTTATTTCATCTATATAGTTTATATCGTTATTACGGTAATAAGAAAACATTTCCCCAACATCTTTAAGTTCGTCTTCTAGGAAAAGAACGAAACCAACCTCTTTGGCTTCGTCAATATCCCACAAACACTTGTGGTAAAGCACATTATATAACCTTACCTTTCTATCATGTTCGTTTTCTAACTGGTCGCAGACATTAAATGTTTTTTCTAATCTTTCTTGAGATTCTAACGAGAATCTCTTTGCATTCAATTGAACATACGCTTTGAAATCAGCGTAAGAAATGTTTCTTAAAGCCCGATTAGATTTCACATTCTCCACCTGCACAGGCTAATTCACCCGATAGGTTTGTATTATCTTGACTTTCAATTACTTGGGTTAAATCAATTTCAGATAAATTACCTACAAGTTTTTCATACTCTTTCTTTGTAATTGTTTCAAACGGTGCTTGTTTGTATGTTCCACCATCATAAGGCAATACAGATAATCCGTTGTAATAGTGTCTATTCATCCACATCCATTCTCCAACGTCATCCCATTCATTTTCTTTAATTGAAATTGTTGCAGAAACATTATGTGTATTCAATCCATCCCTATGACCTTCACGAACCCAACGAATGCTAAAGTTCTTAACTCGGTCTAATAAATCAAACACATTTTCTGTTCTAATTGTTGCATCGGATGGTGCTTTTTGTGGAATAGAAATAACTGCTTGTTCTGTTGGATTGAAATATTCATCTTCCACTAATTCTGGATGATGAACTGCTAAATAAGAATAAATTGCTTCATTCTTTCCAACTCTAACCCGACGAATGTAATACTTATCATGCCACGCATGAATACCACTTGAAGTTCCTAATACAAGAGAAGTAGTTCCTGCTGGCTTTACACAAGTAACTCTACTTGCTTCATTAATTCCAATAATATTCGCAACTCTTTTATTTTCCATTTTAGCAGCAAACGCAGCCATTTCTAAATCTAATTTCTCAACGACTCCAGACGCAATACCTGTCATTGATACTCCGAGTAATGAATCTTTTTCACTATTCTTTTGCCAAATTTCTCTTAGATAATGGAAGTCAGTATATCCTGCTTGTAATGTTCCTAAAAACGAAGCAGCCTTAACTCTGGCTTCTAAATCAAATTGGTCGGTAACATTTGAAGCATTCACTTCTGTAAGATTACAAAATTGATAAGGTCTTAATGCAATTTCACAACAAGGATTAGTTCCCCAATCCTTATCATTGCTGAAATAAATAGCAGGTTCTCCCGAACCACTATGTTGAATGCGTTCCCATAATTCCATGAAAAACTCTTTTGTTACTCGATGACGAAGAATAACTGCTGAATTGTTGGCCCTTCCACGTTGAGCATTGTTTTCCCACCAATTACCAGATTTACAAGCAATCATATCTGTATCATCAGCACTAAACAAACTAATCATAGCGGCTCTACGAATTCCACCTGCTAATACCGCATCAGCCAAATGACACATAATATCATGAACTTGAACCGATTTTAATTTCTCGCCAACAGAAATATTTTGAAGAATACCTTCTATTTTAACTAAACACTCCCTTAATGGCTGAAAACCCGGGGCTTTTCCACCACTGGTTCTTAATAGAGAACCTTTTGGTCTAATATCTGAATAATCAAATACTGGAGAAGAAGAACGAATACCCGTATAACATTCTAATAGAACCTTAACAGAATCAGCCCAACCTTCAATTGAATCAGCAATTAAGTATCTTCGAGTTCGATTCGGATTAGGTTGAACAATTTCTGGTAATTCTTCAATGTGATGTCGCTGAACAGAATAACCTACTCCTGTTCCTCCTAAAAGAAGAAACATACTTTCTGAAAAAGATACAATCGAATCAATTGGTAAATATGCACAATTGTAGACTCTATTCGGAGAAATTTCAATAGGCTTACCACCAAACTGCATTGACCGCATAGAAGGCAACACTTTCTTAGTGATTACAAAATTATCATAAACATCTACTATTTCGCTTTCTAAATCTGGATATTTCTTAATATGCATATTCATGTTTCTTTTAACAATTTCAGTCCATGTTTCTCTTCTTTGTACTTCTTCTTGATACCGAGCATATTTCATATGCACAGTAATGTCTGATAAAATCTCTTTTTCTGTCGTCATAATTAACACCTTAATTTTGTTGTTTTAGGCAATTTATCTAAAGTGGTAAAGGAATACATCCATACACCTTCCTTAAAAACAACCCATTCTTTTTCCTCGATAAATTGCCATTCATCGAATGAGTCTATTACTTTGTTTCCAAACTCTTTTATTAGTTCAGATATTGAATTGAATATTTTATTTTGATATTTAACAACAGTAGTTCCTAAACTTCTAATTTGAGAACCTTTAGGAGATACTGCTATAATTGATTCGTTGTCGTAAAAATCTGCCTTAAATACGGCAATATTATTTATCACAGTAGGATTCATTAATTTCCAACCGTTAATTTGCATCATCATTTTTAGGGCTTCTTCGGATATGAAAGATTTTAAATCCATAATAATCAACAATGAAAAAAAAGGGGGAGAAGAACCCCAACAGTCCTTCTCCCCCAAAAGTTCGTGGCTTGAAATATATTGAATTAAATCAATATAGACCTCCAACAATTGCAGGGGTTAAATCGACGCTTGTAACGTCATCCCAAGCAATTTCACGAATTTGCTCTCTTGCAACCATTTCACCATTGATAAAAACCCAATGGGTCGGATGGGTGTCAATTTGTTCAATTACTTCGCTTTCCGATAAGGTTAGCGTTGTATGTCCTGTTTCATTTAAAATTGTTAGCGTTATCATATTCTCACTTCCATTCCTTCCATATACCTCAGCCACTTAAGCGTTACTAATCGTTGGGGTTGTGCGCTTGTTTCATTATTGTCGAAATGCAATCAATCCATCTCCTTGTCCATTTTCTCGTATTGTCGTTGTTCTCGCAAATAGCCATCAAGGATATAATCTACCTTTTCTGGTAATGCGTCAAATATACCTGCAATAAGTTTCCTATTGAGGCTTATCCAAATACGGTGATAGGTATTAATTATCACCTTTGGTTCATCGTTTTCGTTCATAGTTACAACAATGGGAGGTAATTCCTCATCATCGACTATTCTAAATTCTACTGGTTTCTTTTGTTGTGTTACTGTCATATTATCACCATAATTTTAGGTATTGATAGTCATATTCTGTTCCAATAAGAGTTGCAATATCTTCCAATTGGCATCTTAAGAACTGAATAGTATTCATATACTTTCCATTTCTCGGACATTCATAATTATCAATATCTCTTTCTGTCATTATTTTTTTTATTTCTTCTTTCAATGTATTAAACATCTGTTCATAATCTATCATATTTTTCATCTCCTTTTGTGAATAAGCGGGCATAACAGGAATCGAACCCGTATCTTCGGCTTAGAAGGCCAAAATGCTATCCATTACACCATATGCCCATTTTATTTAACCAACATATGCCAATAATGCAGGTATGTTTTTCGTTTGAGTAAGCATCTGAATGCGGTCTGTATTATCTTCGTTAGAACGAATAATAGCAGTTGCAACTGTTTCAGCAAGTTTCTGAATACTGCAATTAACTAAAACATCTCTAACCTCTTGCTCTAAGAAATCAAGAAACGCTTGTTCTGCTTTACAAGACATACATTCTACTTTCATCATTACATCATGATTGTAGTCTGCTTCAAGGGTAAATCCACGCCCACCACATTCTTTACAAACCATCAGAATTCCTCCGTAATAATAAATTCATTTGTGTCTTTTTGGCTCCAATACTGATAAGTTAGCATTGTAGCAATTACATAGTTATAGTTAGTCGAACTTGGGTTTTCTAAAAACATTTCATACGCTGCCTGTAAATAATTATTTGCATTTGCAATTCCTAGTTCTTTCTCCATTGTATCAACAGCGTCATGGATTGAACCATACTTCTGCTTCAACATCTGAAGAGTTTTTTGCTCTACGTTATTAAAAAATATTTTACTTTCATCTTTCATATTTATTCCTCCTTTGGTGGCGTCCATCCTCTTCGCCAAACTGTGCTATCTCTATAATTCGGATGAGTAGACATCATCCATTTGATAAGTTTCCAAAGAGCATCTTTAAGCACTTCTTCATCACGATGACTAAATTCCCAAAATTTTTGACCGCCATAAATATGGGGGTTTTGATATTCAAAAATTAGTTCCTCAGTTTTCTTTTTCCATACCATATAGTCTATATCGTTTTCATCTAAAGTTTCTGAAATCATCTGTCTAATTGTTTCTACTCTTTTATCTCTCGTAATACTCATATTTATTCCTCCTTTAATTGTATATTTGCGTTGAATGCTTTATTGAATGCCAACGCCCATTCATTGTATTTGATTTCATATTGGTTTGCAGGAAACCAATTCGGTCTTCTATCTTTTCTCCACTCAGCAAACCGCCATTTACCTTCAAGGTAATAATGACGATAGGATTGTATTACAAATTCCCAATCGTCATCAAAAGTGTTCTCTATGCGATATTTGTCAAACATAGCAATTTTTACTGGAGTTGCTTTACTTGAAAAGGCATCTTTAAGGTTAATATCCATATCAAGAATTCTTTGTTCACTTCCATGTGTTTTTCCATATCTAAAAGTAAATTCTTCACAAAGAGCCAAACCATGCTCATATAACCACTTTGTATTATGCAAAGATTCTCTCGCCCAAATAGTTGAAGGGTGATTCAACATAGCGGGTTTCATTAGTTTAGAATTAAACTGTTCATGGAATACTTTTAATTCTTTTAGAGATGGTTCGAAACCATAAAGACCCTTAAACGTTGTAAACAATAGATTAGTATGCAACATTTGACAAGTTTCTGTTGGCATCTTTACAACGTGCTTATCAAGCATTTGTTGTGCTGATTCAACAGGACATTTACTTAGTGCAAATATATTCATTTCTTTACACCTCTAATTTCGTATAATTTGTCCATAAGATTCCAATACTCTTCTTCATTTTCTTTAGAGAGCATAGCAATTACCTCTGTCCAATCAGTATATTTTAGGTATTCTTTTCGAGCCTTGTTTTCGAGATTAAGAATTCTTTCCATCATAACAATCTCTTCTATGCGGTTCATTCTTCTTCACCTTTCCAATACCATGTTTGTTCGCCCAATTCGTCTAAAGTCATACCGAATGTTTCAGCAATAACTTGCATTGGGATGCACATATACCATCCAATTTCTCGACTTGAGCCATTATATCCTTTGTAGTTTTTACGCATAAATTCAATGATTGGGTTCATTCTTCCTCACCACTTACAGTAGAATTGAATTCTTTAACATAGTCCATACATTTATATCTAATTAGACTAAGTAATGTTTCATAATGTTCATCATCTTCCATATCATAGTTCCTTATTGCTCTAATGCACATATCTAGTAATTCATACAAGTGTTCTTTTATTTTGTTATTCATATTTTCACCTTCTTTGATTTTTGGTATGCTTGGTATGGGCGCATTCCTAGACCCAGTAATTCTTGGTATTTTTCAACCCGTTTTGCTTCGTATTTTATCGTCCTATTCAGAAACTCAGGTTTATACAACCTATGACTCATCTCAGGAATTATATCTTTCATATATATCTTCATTACAACCACTACATATTGTTATTATTATTTCTGATTCTTCAACAGAATCAAACTCACTACTGATTATTCTCAAATTGTGAGTTGCAGGAAGGAAACACACATGACATCTTATCTTGGGTTTCCTTGTGAATATTTCTTTTCTTAATACATTATTTAACCATTTTAACATAATTATCACCATAAAGGCGGGGGAACTGCTTCATGTTTTTGTGACCACTATCTCCGTGCATATGAAATTTGCAGTTATTACTGGATAAACCCCTAAAGTTGGAGGAAAATACTCACGGTGAATACCAAACACCGTCGCCAAGTGTATTTTTACCTTTAAACCTCCGTTTCCAACAAGGTCTGAAAAGGCCAAACATATGCCTATAACTTTAATTGGAATTTGAAATACTGTTCGTATGCTTCTATTAACTTACGAACAGGTTTGTTCTTGTTCTCTAATAACACAGAATGAAATGATTGTATCATATTCAATAGATATTCTGCGTCATCATTGTATTGTGTATCATCCATAGTTTCACCTCAAAAGGATTTACCATGCATAAATTCACGACTGGTGTTATATTCCACCTTTGCAAGTATAGCACCTGCAATATCTAAATCTTTACCAAACGCATAATCCATAATACGGATAATTGCATCAGCAAGTTCTTCTTCAAGACTACTAAACTCAATAATCTTATTTGAAGAAGGATTACCTTCACGTAAAGCCTCTAATGCTTCACTTATTTCAGCATGAATTAAAGCCATTCTTTCGCCATCATTCACTTCATCTTTCCAGAATCCATGATTAACTGCGTTTTTGTAGACTTCTTTTGCTAATTTATTCCATTCTTTTTCAAACATCTTTTTTCACCTCAAGTCTGATAAGCGATATTATTCCTTGAATAATCGGATTATTTACGTCTAAATGATAGATATACTGCGGTCTTCCTCTTTTACTTCTAAAATTTTTCAAGACATGAACAAATCCTTGCTCAACAAAATGGTCTAAAGCGTTTCGTTTAACAGTTAAAGAATTTTTCAAACTTAACTTAGTCGAAGGTGCATTAGAGTATTTTTTCGCAATTCTTGGAATATCTATTTCATAAATTGTAAGAGGCGTTCTTTCAATTAAATCAAGAAGAACAGCAGTTCTATTTGTCAGACCGAACAAACTAACAATATCATTATTGTTAGGTGGAGGTAGAACAAATTGTTCTTTTGGTTCATCAATGTGTTCAAAAACTGAAGAATAAATTAGTTTGTCTATTTTATGTTCTCTACTCATGTCCTCTATCATTTTTCTTCACCTCATCTTGTCTAACAAACATCTTTGCAGTTTCAAGACATTTATCAAAAGTATCTTCGTTAATATTTTCACCACGTTGAACTTTCAAACTAAAAATCCAATCTGCAATTTGCTTTGCTGATGCACCATTATCTAACATGGCATTTAATTGACTCATCTTTCCCATTTTAATCACCTACATAGAATTGTTTTCTTGAATTGCTTACCACAATCAAGACATTCACAATACATAATTCCTTCTTCAAAATCTTCTTCAATATAAATAAATTCTTTATGTTCACACTTCATTCTTTTCACACTCACAAAGTTCTTCTTTCGTTCTCCATGCATCAACGAAACTAACGCTACAATCACCATCGTATTTCACGCTAATTTCGCATTCACACTTCATTTCTATTATATTTCTCCATTTGTTCAACATATTTTTCATCTCCATTTAAGCCGCAGGTGGAAACTTATAATAATCATCATTAATACTACTATTCCACATAGCCTCTTCTATTTTATTTTTTACCTGTACTAATTCGTACATTTGATATTGTGGACTATTCCAACACCAGTTGATAGCCCACTGTAATTGTTCATACCAGAATGTTTCCCAATAATTAGGAAGTATTTTATTCCAAAAATTAATCATATTTATCCCTCAAGTATTTCATTGATATAATCACCAAGCAAGGAAATAACGTAATCATTTCCTTCATGCTTGGCAACAATACTTAGCAACTCTTCTAAAAGAATATTAATATCTTCTTCGTCTGCTATATCCTTTATCATTTTAAATTGTTCTAAATAACTGTTCATTTCTTTTTCACCTCATTGTGCTGGTTTTGGCCCACAATAATACAAATTTTTCTTTGCTCTTGTAATAGCCACATAACAAATGTTCATCTCTTCTCGCATGTCAGTAGCCTTTGGATGTGGCATACGTTCTGTTGCAAGAATATAAACATTATCTGCCTCAAGACCCTTAGCCTTGTGGACAGTAGAAAGCATAATTTCACCTTTTTCATTACCATCAAATACACGCTTAATTTCTGCAATAATACCACCAACAGTTGATGCCTTTGTTGCAAAAATGCGAATACATTCAAACTTATCTTCTAAAGATTGTGCTTGATTTACCTTGTTTAGTTTGACTAAACGCTGATAATTGTATTGAAAATCTTGTTCTAAGAGAACCGAGAATTCTTCAGAGCCCATGTTCTTATTCTTGGTAATCTTGTTTACTGCATTAATTAGCCCTTTTGTCATATCTCGACCTAGAACGTATGCAGATTTACCTTGCATAATCAAATCGTAAAAAGCACCAACTAAAGGAGCGTTGTATCTACATAGAACCATATCTCCCTCTTGGGGATTAAACGGTGCATTTTCCATAACTCGACCTTCAATCGCATCTTCTTTGCATTCAAATTCCTTGACAAATCGGTTTGCTTCAGAAACAACCGATTTTGGACAACGCCATGTTAAGGACAAAGAAAATTCCTTGACTTCTCGACCAAGACTCTCCAATTCTTTCTTAAAAATAGAAATTGAGTTACTATCAGCACCTCGGAAACCGTAAATTGCTTGGTTTCTATCACCAACAATGACTACTCGGTTATTACCGATACATCGAAGAATCATCTGTCTTTGCATTTCATTGAAGTCTTGTGCTTCATCAACAAATAGAACATCAAATTGCGGTAATGGGAAATTCTCCACCAAAGGAATCCAAATCATGTCATCAAAATCAATCATAGCAAGATTACGTCGGCATTCGGCAAGAATGGCAGGAATCGCTTCAATAGCCATTTGTTCTTCTCGGTCTGATTCAAAGTTAATATTATATCGGTCAATCAATTCAAAGATTGATTTACGGTCATTTCCTTCAACCATAGAACCTTTAATTAAACTAATTAACTTACAAAGTGGTGCAGCATGGAAATCCTTACCGAGAATATCATTAATAATATTCTTAACCTTGAAGTTATTTACTCTTGTTTTAATACCTGCTGAACGAATAGCAGCAAATCCAAGTGCATGAAATGTTTTTGCTTCTACATTGTCTGGTAGTCTTTCTGCAAGTTCTGTTTGAATGGATTTGTTAAAACAAAGAAAAGCCATATTATCTCCCTTTGTTCTGTTTCCACCTTCAACAATTGTAAATGTTTTACCAGTGCCAGCACCAGCATTTACAATTACATCTCCTGTCCCATTAGCAAGTTCATGCCAAATCGCTTCTTGTTGTTTTGTTCCTATTATCATTATTTTTATCTCCTTATTTAGAGTGAATATAAAATGAGGAAACTGCTTCGTGGTTTTACGAGCCACTATCTCCGTGTGTTCAAATTTTTGCAGTTATTATTGGATAAACCTCGTGAAAAGGTGGAGAAGGAGCAATACAGATAATTAAAGTGCGGAGGTAATTATCTGTTTTCGTCTAAAACGGCCACCTTTGCTACAACTTCTCCATGAAGTGTGGGAAGTGGGATTTGAACCCACGAAGCAATTCGCACAGGATTTTAAGCCCTGCTCCTTTGACCAAACTCGGATATTCCCACAGATTGATGAGTTAATGTCAAAGATACTTACAAATACGAATTAATGTCGTTATCTGAAGTAAATCACTATTTACAACCACACTGAGGCCGACCCCTATTTAAAGGCGGCCAGATGGTGGGCGACCCTTTTTTAAAAAAAACTAATTGTGCCACAATAGGCGAAAAAGAGAGAAAACCAATGGAAGTGCGGGCTTATGACGACCAATGAGAGGTAGGTTTGGTTTATTACTGCACAAAACTCTCTGGAAAAAGAATGAGGGGAAGCCTGAACTTCCCCCCATTCGGCTATCATTAGATATTATCTAACAATTTACAACTAAAACTTTAAAGTTAAATTCAAAGTTCTTCGGTTGTCTCAGTAGAAAGTAGAGTATCTACTGAACCATCCCAAGTTCCAGCCTTGTATTGGCTGTTAAGGGAGTTTCGTGTCTTCTTAACCCAAGAAGCAGCAAACTCTTCTGCGGAGTCATATTGACCGCCACCAGACTTTGCATGTTTAACGGAGATTGCTCCGATAATTGGGTCATGGTTGTAATAAGCCGTAATAGCCTCTTCAACAACGCCACAAATTCTGTCAGTAGCAACACGGACTGCGGCAGGAATACTGCTCTTTTGTCCTCGACGGAACGGAGTTCCATCTCTTCCCTTCAATAGAGCCTTAAGTGCATTATGTGCCGCATCTCGCTCATTAGGGTTTTCTGTTCCTACTTGAAGGTGCAACTGCACGATTTGTCGCAATCCACCATCAAGGGCGGAATCTGCTTCCAAATACTCTTCAACTTCAATCTTCAAACTGTTCCAATTCATATCATCCATATGTATCAACTTCTGCCCGTAGGCGAAGTTCCATAGATTGACCATATATAAGCGATAACAAATCCAAACCCTCGATTCATTCTTGAACATCATTCTAATCTTTCTAAACTTTCTAAAGTTTTTCTTAGTCAATTCTATTCCATCAATCAATTCATGTGGAAAAACAGCGAATGTGTTTTTCAAACCAATAAAAATTAATTGATATTTTTAGAAACAACATTTTAGATTAATAAATTCTGATGTTTCTAATCGAGGCCATGTTATTCTAAAACAATTAAATAATAGGTTATGCAACACAGCCTAGAAGAAAATTAGCGAAACCGTCATTTTGGCAACATTTTTCTTTTTTCTAATTTTCTAACGACCCCCATAGAGATTCTATATCTCCCATAGGTGATTCTGTAATAAGTAATAAGCCACACACATAATTGTAGTAGTAGTAAGTATTAGAATATTAGAATATTAGAAATATTTAATTTCTCTTTCCTTCTGTTACACAACCCTTCAGTTTCTCAAGGTTTGTTTTATTCTAACGACCACGACGACCTAGAATAATGTTTTACTTTAATTATAGTATAATTATATCTTATACGATATTGTATATGTATATCCTATACATATAAGACCAATTGGAATATACCCTTTGGAAAGGTATTCAGGATTGGTATTAACATTTGATACCTATGTAGTGTTAAGTTGATAGTATGTAATTAGGTGAAACGCTTTGTGTTGAACCTTAAGTACCCAATGAATATTCTATGAACAGTCGTCGAGCATTGGTCAGAAACCAAACAAAACAAACGACAGGAGGAAAAAATATGGCTGAATTAACAAAAGCGAAATTTGAAGAGAGATGTGAACCAATTAAGGCTCACATGGCAAAAAATGACATAGGGGCTTTTGCTCCTATGATTCAAGGAACTATGGATTTAGGACTTGCTTCCAAGTCTGATGAAGAACGTGGAAACCTTTGGGATTCTATTCGTTCTATGGTAAAAAACGTCGAGGGCTTGACCTTGCGTCATGGACGACGTTCAAGCCTTCCAGCAGAAGTTATGGTAAGTGTCCAATCTGTTGCGAATCAAGTAAAGACTGCTTGTGTTGCACTTATTGAGAACTGCCCTGTATTGCTTGAGGTTATCCTACCTCACGGTAAAACTGGTGGAAATTACACTCAAGAGTCATTTGCGGACTATTTCGCAGATAAGGCTGAATCTGCTCTTATTACGGCTTACCGTGATAAGAACGGACAACGTTGGGATGGAACTCTCAACGACGACGGTTTGACTGGAATGGTTGCTCCAGTTAAGTCCGAATCAAACAATGATGAATCTTCGGAGGTTAGCGAAGAGGAATGATTGTTTTGATTGAATGATGGTCAATGCTCGACGGCCACCTATTCTTTCGCTAAGGGGGGATAATCGCTTCAGATGCCACTTCAAGAACACCTGATGTTTCTTTGAAGGATAACAGATGAAATGAAGCGAGAATCCCCCCTTATGCAGTTTTTTTATTGCTTAAGATTGCACAAAGCGCAACCATATGGTAGGATTCTTTGAATTATACCTTAAATACCTATTATAGATACATAGGGTAGGGAGGTAATCCGAATGTCAAACATACATGAGATATACGACACAACAGAAAAGCGGGTTGTTGGAAGATTTAGACATCTTTCAAGAGCAACTCGCCTCCAAACGGAGAAGAACAACCAACACAAAACCCGAATTGGGCTAGAAATAGCCACAATTGCCAGCAAAGGCGGTTGGAAGCGTTCAACGGTAAAAGTTGAACAACCAACCGAATTTGAAGACCATACCATGAAGGTTAGTGTTGTAAATGAAAAGCATGTGATTTTGCATGAAAAAATCGCTTCTCTCGAAGGAGAACGATATATCATCAGAACTCATAACGTTGATGAATCATACAATTGATTCAATCTTTTCATGGTTTTAGACAGGTTTGACCTGTGTTGATGCAAAAGCATCTTTCCGCCCCATCAAGGATTCAGGTCTTTGGTGGGGCTCTTCTTTATTTTTAGCCCCTACCCGTCCCTTGCGAATAAATATAACAAACAGCATTTATAACGCTACAACCATATGGTTGGCTTTGCCAACCTCATTAAATACCAACTGTGCCTTCTATGAACGGTTTATGGTGCATAGTGAATCATCTACTATGGAGGAATTAAAATGAACAATGAAAAATGGACAATTAAGAAACAACTAATCGTTTCTTTTGTAAACAATAACGATGTGGGTAATTTTGCCCCTATTGTTTTGGGTACAGTTGAAATGGTTGATAATACACAGCCTGATGACAGAACACCTTTGATTGAATCTCTACGTTCAATCTTCAAGACTATTGACCCTAACAAGGTTAGTGGAGCCTTTCGTACAGGAAAGGCTTCCTCACTTCCCGCTAGTGTCATTTCAGTTCTAGGTGGTATTATGTCGGATGTTCGAGCAAATCTTCAAGATTTGTTCAATGCTCCGCATATGTCTTCTCTTTTGACACCGCACGGTAAATCAAAGGATATGGGCAATTTGTTCGTCAATGATGAACAATATGCAGAATATGAAGCAAAGCGTATTGAAAGCCGATTGACTCGATGGTATCGAGAACAAATCTGGAACGGTACGCTTGAAGGACTATCAACGCTTTCTTTCCCTTCAATGGAGGTTGAAGAGGAAGAATGATTAATTGATTGGTTATGCACCATAGGCCACCTTTATTCTTTAATGGGCAATAGGGCAATGATAAGTAAAATGAAAATTAATTCAGACTTTTCGCCCTATTGCCCTTGTTTTTTGTCGAGGTTGAAATGGCAAAGCCATTACAACCATATGGTTGATAATCTTTGTATTATAAAACCTTGAAAAGGAAAACCGAATTTAATCGGTTTTTTAGTTGAATTGAGGTTCAATTCAACGGTCTGGGTGATACACCATGCTTAACTCAAGTTCTTCCACTTTGCCCTGCGTATTGAGAGTTTCTCGAACTGAGCGAGGCCGAGTATGTAGTTTAATTCCCACTATTCGACATAATCCCTCAATGTCTCGGTATTGCCTACGGACTTCCGACATAAACCATTTTCCTGTAAAGTATCGAAAATGCCTTCTAGACATATCGGGGTTTTTGTTTAGTTCTTCTTGCCATAAGTCCTGACATTCAAAATCATGTTCTGTAAATCTGATTTGATTCGTTTCTTTTTCTGTTTCTAGCCATGTTTGGAACTTGGTCATTACCGTTTGCAATACTATGTAAAGTTGCGTTGTTGTTCTTGATTGGCTGTTCTTTAAAGAAAGGAGGAAATGAATGAACGTCAAAGCGTTCTTAATTCTATCTTCCATTCTGTATAGGCTTCTTGTGTCTTTAGGTTCTAATATCATCATAGTTTTACCCATTCTTAGTTTAATTATGTAATATATTAAGGTTGCATCAAATGTGCAACCATATGGTATGGCTTTGCCATACCTTGACCTAAAAAATTGAGGGCATCCACCCAACAGAACCTACTAAGGCAGACGTTTTACTTAATTAGGCATTAACTAGTATTACCGTATTTTCTTAACGTGTGCGTGTTCGTGAACTGCGGGTTTCAGCCCCTAATGGTGTTATATGGCCAATCAATTGCCATTGGAGTAATTGGAGGATATAGAACGGCATTCCCTTAATTTGCCAGATTAGTCGCCTTGCGGTTATTGGATTTATCTATATCCTATTGAAAAAAGCGATAGGGGGAGGATTGCCTCTTTCCTCCCCCCATCATATATATTCCCTGCAATAATCAATTTTCTATGATTACTACTTAAATTGCCGAGAGGCGCAATTCAAACGGGCGGAAGGGGATTACAGTCTAGACATGACTTTAATGTATATCTGTGTCCAGAGTCTCTGCAAATATTTGTCACGGCTAATCTAAATGCAGGTATTTCATTAATTACAATTGGTTCATCAGTCATTCTTCTTCACTTCCTGTATAATCAACACCAATTCCCAGCAATGGCTTCTCTTCAACCAATTTAAAATAATTATCATAATAATAAGATGTAACAATGTTCCTAATCAAACAAGCACTGAAATTACTTCTGCCTTCTTGAGATTCAAGAAAATTAAATATTTCTAACATTTCTTTATCATTCTCAAAACGATAAGTTGCAGTCACTTTTATTGTCCTGTCAGCGTGTATTAAATTGCCTATCTTAATAGAATCTGGTTCCATGTTCTAGGAATCGTAAAAGGGTATATAGTAGGGTTGTCAAAGACAACCATATGGTAATGCACTTTGGGACAGAACCTTAAATATACCCTATGAAACCTATAAACGGTGAAAACCATGAAAAAGGAAGTAGAAACACAAATACGACACAGAAGAGCAACACTGAAAGAAGCCATCAAGATTCACATTGATTATTTGATGGCTGCCGCTGAGACTTTATCCCGATGGGAAGAACTCACAAGAATAGACGGTGATGAAGAATGAGCGAAGATTTTGAATTAAAACTGGGTTCGGTTTCTATGTATTGCAGAACTCATGAAGAAGAAATGATGTGGATAAATGACAAAGAAGCGGTTTGTCCTCATTGTTTAGCCGAAGAACTCAATGAGCCAGTTAAATGGGTAAAATTTATGGCAAGAGTATGGCTTAAAAAATTTGAAAGGTCTAAACTCAAAGGAGAGGAAGAATAATGGTATCAAGAAAGGATTTTGAAGCAATTGCTGAATGGGTGGCTAGTGAAGAACTAATGGGAACAAACGACCACATGGTTGAACGATTATGTGGTGTTTTGGAAACATTAAACCCTCGATTCGATAAAGAGCGATTTATTGTTCGTTGTGATGAATTGCAGGATTTTAACCGTTTTGACTTGGGTTTCCCTATCCCTCAACATGAATATGCTCTTTTGGCGTTGAAAACCTTTCAACAGGCTTTGATTGATAGCGAGGCTAAGTTCTCGACTCAATTAACCCTTCTTCAATGCGAGAAGGCAATGCTTGAGGCCTTTCCTCATTTGAAGAATAAGGCTCAACTTTGAGCAAATAACCTTAAACGTGCGTGTCCTAAGCAAGACCATAAAAACTGCTTGGCTTCGGCCTTTTTTTAGCCCCTACCCTCCCTGTGAATTAACAACCTATTATCGAAAGAACATAATGTTTAATTAATTCAACAACCATATGGTATTGTTAATTTATGCGTTATGCATTAGGGTATTGTGCTATTATATGTAATCTATATAGATATTCTTAGAAATATATAGATATGACTCTTATTAAGTCAATTATAGCCAAAATAATAGGCCGTTAATCAATATACCATAAATAAATTAAAACCTTGCTATGCACTATGCATTGGCATATTAACACCCCATTATTCTAAATAAAAATAATATACAACCATATGGCTTTGTTCCAATTTTTATTTTTATATATCAACAATGCATCATTAAGCATTTAAGCATTAACAATGCATTATTAATCAATTTAGCAGGCATAATTAAGTTTAAACGACCTATTTAGCATCAATGCGTTAAATTAGTTTGCAAGATATGGTTAAAATGTTAAACCTAACAATGCTTATAATATAGACTGAACTACCTAACCTTGAGGCAAGATATATGCCGACAAAAGATGATGTAATTAGCAATATACAGACTATTACAAAACAAATGACCGAAATACTCCTTATAATAAAAGAAAACAAAAGAAAAGGTATTAATGAAGGAAATAACGTTAATTTATTAGCATTAAAAGAAATACAATCAAATTTAAATAAACTTAAAAAACAAGTTACTGATATTATAAACCCTAATACTAGACAAACCAGTTTTGATGAATATAGATAAATAATTAAAAATAAATAATTAATTGTTAAGGTTTTATTCTGGAAATACATTTATTAACAAAAAATTATAAACGCAAGTGCCAAAAAAATTCCAGCCCATTTTTTGAGAAAAAGTGATTATTATGTGGAAAGAAAAAGTCATTAAACGACACCCAAGAGATGTGCAACTAGAAAAGAATATTAAAAGATTTCTCACAGAAATCGACAATATGGAAAAAAGATTATCAACAATGGAAATGTATATTCCTTTACCTCCAAGAGCAGAAAGACCAATTAGAGAGGCTCTTAATGCTTTAGAAAAGGCAGAAGACGCACTAAGAGATGTTCTCAAAGAAGTTTGAAAAAAATTCCAGCCCAAATTTTGAGAAAAACGAGTTGATTAAGATGAATTGGCAAGATATACTTAAAATAAAAACAGAAGACGCAATAAGAGATGCAAAGCGATTTGCACCAGATGTAATTGATGATGATAGAAAAGAAACTGTTAAGAAATTGTATAATGAAGTTTTAGCATTTTTTAAGAAAGAAGATTTTAACGTCAGTAAAATTTCAACAGGAAGAGATGCTTATAGTAATGAATTTTTTATCGCTCCTAAAAAGGAATATAAGAAACTATTAGATGGAGTGAATTTTTATAGAAGTGAATTCTTTGAAGAATTAGAAATAGGTTTATTTGAAGAAGATTTAATTGTTGCTAGAATTCCATCAGGAATGAATCTATCAAGGTTCGGTGTTAGAGAAAAAGATAATCCTAAACCTCTTGAGATAAAAACAGAATACATTCGCAATATGATGGATGCTTCGAGAGTAGCGACTGAATATATTAAAAACTGGGAAATTGCCTATAAAGAGTTTAAGGACAGGGGCGGTTTTGACCAATAAAAATTCCAGCCCAAATTTTGAGAAAATTAAGGTGATATTATGACATGGAAAGATGAAATTAAGAAAAACGACGAATCAAGAGAGAAAGCACTTGACGCTTTAGATGAATGTCTAAGGGTTATTGAAGAGTGGAAATCTCAACATTATTCTCCATATGATAGCGAAAGAAGATTAAATCCTGCAAAAAGACCTGCGAAATATGGTTCTGCATCTGGTAAATTAGAACGAGAACCAACACATAAACTTATATTTAAGATTAAAGATATGATTGAAAAACACTTCATTGATATAGGAGAGTCGTGATATTATGACATGGAAAGATGAAATTAAGAAAGAAGATGACCTATCCTCTCGATTTAAAACAAGTCGTGCTGATTTTATGAAAGAACTACCAACTGCGTATAAATCACTACAAAAAGCAATTTTGCATTTAGAAATAATAGGACATGATATAATGAGTGAAGTCATTGATGGACACCGCCCAATGAGTTCGTTAGACCTTGATTCATATGAAGTAATAGAAGTTCTCAAAGAATTTACTAGCGCATTAATAAAAATGAAAGTTGAGGCGGAAATAGAGGATTAATTATGAATTGGTTTGACTTACTTAAAGTTGATTTCTCACCTTCTGATGCTATGGGCTTTATGGAGCATTTGCAAGATGAATTAGGTGGAGATATTGATATTGTAAAAAGACCACCTATATCTACTGTTGGCGAAAAGAAAAGAAAATCACCGATTAGGCAAGAAATACATCTTAACTATGATGCTGGAAATGTTAAATTAAAGCAAAATAAAAAGGGTGAATTCTTTATCTTTACTCACAATGGTTCATTTAATGAAGAAAAGAAACTAGGAAGACCAGTTTATAATTTAAAGAAAATTGTAAATGAATTACTTGAGTTTTTACAAGATAATGAAACCTTTGAGAAGTTTGACATTGATGGCCTTGATTTTTCAAAGGCTACTTCAGAAGAACAACTTTCATGGTTTAATTCGTTAAAGGCGGGAGGTGCAGTAACTACTGCTACACCTGCAATTATTAACGTAAGATATTCAAAGAAAAAGGAGGATGAAGAATTTGGTCAAGAAGACTAAGAAGAATGTTGTTTCTTTGAATGGGACTACTATTGAATTTACTCCTTACGAGTTTGTTACTAATTATAACAAGTGGAAAGAAACTATGAAAGGAGTTTCTGCGGGTTCTATTTATTCTACCAAAGACCTTTATGAAACCGTTGATAGTCATGTTAATACTGCTACTAGAAGAGGAAGGTCTAGAAATTCTGGAAGTAAGGGGGCTTTTACAGTAATTGCCGATATTGAAGAACTAATTATGCAAGGCAAGCAAATTTTTACAAAAGAAGATTTACAACTATTGAAGAAGTTTGAAGACATACTAGAGGGTTTTCTAGCAAGTCCTATCTTAAATCCACAGAATGTCAAATTTACAAAACCTAAAGAATGGAGAGTTAGCAAAGATGGTAAAAGAATAATTATTACTGATGACGACCCTGTTGATTATTATGGACATTTTGTCGATGTAGGAACAGATAAAACTTCTTATTTCCGAGCAAGGAATAAAATCAATGAAGCAACTGAAGGTAAAAAAGGTATTAGTTTAAGCGGTTGGAAAAAGGAGTGGTCAAGTGATGAAAAGAATACTGCAAAACCTCCACTTTATATGGCACTTTACGAAAAATATGCTGGACAGGATGGGTTATTGCCAATTATTAAAGCAGCCATTAAAGAACTTGAAACAAAGGGATATGATGTTACGATTACTAAATTACGACAAGCAAACAAATTAGCAAGGGTTCCTGAAATTAGAAGAGTTATTTCTGGTCTTTTGAAAAGAAGAGCATTGTTTGACGGTGGGGATTTTAAGACAAATAATGCAAGAACTGAACTTAAAAGTAAGGTTATTGAGTTAAGTGAACAATCAGCAGAAAAACTTAGCGTTATTCTTTATGGAGAAGTTCTTGCGGGGGATTTGGGCCAAGTTCAATTAGACTTGACAAAACCTGCTATGAAGAGATTAATTGAATTAGCGGTAGTTACAAGAACTTCTGAATTAAAGGATAGAAAATCACCAAGCGGAGAACCTATTGTTCTTAAATCATGGAAGATGATATTGTGAGAGGTGAATAAAATGGTTACTCGTAAGCGTTGTGGATTTTGCCAGCATGAGGATAGGGAAGAACTTGAATCCATGTTAGAGACAGGACAAACCAGTTGCGACGTTTTAGACGCAAACAACGGTTGGAGAAGTGGAACTGCGGCACAGCATCAAAGAAATCACATGGGTAATTATGAGATGAGTTCAAATCCTCGATGTGTTCTATGCACAGACCCTATGAGGAAACACTATGAAATAGCCTTATCTGAAGGTAATATCACAAGTGATGCAGTTTCCGAAGCATTAGGTACAACAAAACAACAGGTGCAACGACACATGAAGCACCACTTAACGCCATTGGTGCAGAAATCTGCGGCCTCCTTAATAGCGAAAAAAGAAGTAAATGAAGTTGATTTACTTTCAGCGAATGTTCAACGCTTAGATATGAAATTAGATGAAGTATTCGCTATGGATGATTTAGACCCAAAGGTGATTGATAGTTTGACAAAACTCGCAAGAGAGATTAGAGAGTCATTAAAGTATCTTATGGAGTTTAAAGGTAAATTGGTTCATAAGAGACAAGACACAGTTATATTCGCACAGATGCAAATTGTTCAAGAAGTTCTTGCTCAGAACAATCCTGAAGTTTGGCTTGAGATTAAGAAAGAAATGCAGGAGAGATTACAATGACTTGGAAAGATATAATTAAAAATATACAAGAAAAAGATTTAATTTCTGAAAGTAAAGAATTTATTAAAGAGTTTAATAAATTTTATGATGATTTAGAAGTAGGGAGTAACATTAATCAATTTCATAAAGATAATATTAAAATAGCAATGGATAGAGTAGAAAAAGATATAGAGAAAGGCACTAATATTTTGCGTATTATGGAATTAAGAGACTATACAAAAAAAGTAGTTTCTTCTAAACTTTATGATAAAGTAGATAAATTATATAAAAGGATTTTTGCAAAATTATTTAATTAGTGCAGGAGAGATTACAATGAGTTGGGAAGATACAATTAGAAAACAAATGACCGATGTAGAAAAAATGAATCTAATCATTCGCCTTTTAGAAGGTGAAATAGAAATGTTGGATGAAACGAATAGAGAAAGACCTAATATTGCTGGTTCGGTATTAAGCAGATTTAGAGAAGCATTGAGATACGCAGAAGAATTTAAGGAGAGATTACAATGAGTTGGAAAGAAATAGTAAAAGAAAGTAGACTTGAAAAGTTGAGAAGAGTTATAAAAAAATATATGGATGAAGCATATTCTGAATGGGCTACTGATGGATTTGATGAATCATCAGTTGATGAATATATTGAATTTGAAATTGGAGAAATAAAAGCCAATTTAGCAACTGTTCCTAAAGATGGTAAATTTTCTGACGGACAAGATGCAACCCCCTATATTAAATCAGCGAAGGATTACATTAAAGAACTTGAATCAATTTAGGAGAGATTACAATGATTTGGGAAGATATAATTAAAAGCGAATATCCAGATGTTGTTATGAGAGTCTATGAACTGAACGTCAAGAAAGGAACAGGTAAAATGTCTGGACTCTATAAAAGTAAAGAAACATTAAAAGAACAAATTCTAAAACATACGGAAAAGGGAGATGAATCAATGTCATTAGATGAACTTGTAAGATTAAACCCGAATGTAGATTATGAAATGAGATTTGTTTATGAGTAGGTGATTAAAATGAGTTGGGAGAGTTTAATTAAAAGAAGTGGAATGGTTTATATATTATTCAAAAGCAGAGATACTGATAGTGGGCCACCAGATTATACGCCCGACGAAGGTTATCCTGTTAAAGCATTTTCTTCATATAAGATTCTATATGATTTTTTGTTAAGGCAGAAACTTATGGATTTAGACCCTAATAATGTAGAAAGTACAGGAGTAGACAATGAAGGACGACCAAAAGGACAGGGAACAACACCTGTTTTTGATACCTATAAAACTAAGGAATTTAAGGAAAGGTTAGCAAAAGAAGGACTTTATGTTGTTACTCTACCACTTGATAATATGGGGGATATTGAATGACACGTTGCAAATTACTTGACCAATGGTTTGATGCAAAGTCTAAAGAATTAGACGAAGAAGAAAAGAAACAGAAAAAGGATTTGATTACTGGTGAGAAGAAATGAGTTGGAGAAATCTCATTAATAAAAAATATAGTGAAGACACTACCTTTGCTAACTTTGATAGTATAGAAGACCTACTCAATACTATGTTAAAAAATGATGTAATGAATGCTAAATCATTAAGTAATATCTACAAGAATGTTAAGTCTGGTAAAATAAATAAAAGCAGGCAAAAAGAATATTTAATGCAGTTTAAGAAGCACGTTACAAGAAAACACGGTCTTAGGGAACAATGGGAAGAATTAGTGTCAGAAGGTAAGTTTTAAGGAGACATTATAATGAACTGGCAATTTGTCTTAAAGGCTAGACCTTCTCCTAACACCGTGTTAGTTGAAATTGTTATTGCTTTTGACGAGTTATACAATACACTTAGCAGTGGTAAAAGAGGAAGTGCTTCAACTGGTTCAGGTGTTTTCAAGAAAATGTTTAGAGAAAATCCTGATTTAGATACTAATTTTGAAACAGTTAGTAGAGTATATGAACAATATACTCTATCTCATTTATTGGTAGGTATTAATGAAAAAGAACTACTTGATAGGTTTTCTAAGATTAAAGAACTGGTTACTCAGAAAGCAAAGAGAGTAACTCCCGATAGAAGTATAGAATATAACGAAGAATTTTTCCAAGAACTCTTCTCTTCTAAGAAAAATCCAGCAAACATTAAAGAATTGTTGGTAATTTATCAGAAAAAGATTGCTGATAGTGTTCCAGAAAGAACAAGGCGAAGATATACTGAATCAAATCAAGAAAATACTGCAAGAATTCAGTCATTATACAAGAAAAATCAAGAAAAACCAACAGTTGAGCAGTTTAGAAAGAACGAAGTGCCTAATTTTGACTACGTTTTGGTGAAAGTGATAGTCGAGGGCAAAGAAAAACCCAAAAAAACGGGTTGGACAACCGATGAAAATGCTTTATTTAAGGTCTTTGAGGAAAATTCGGACAAAATTGAGTCAGAAGTTGCAAAAATTGACAACGTTTCCGAAACAAAAGTCATTTTTTCACCAATTCGCAAGAATTTTGGAGAAAAAACCTCTCTCGAAATAGAAACTACAACGAAGAACTACAATGCAGTAGAGGTAAATCAAGCAAATATCGCAAATTATCTAAATGTTATTGAATATTTACCAAGTATTAGCAATCTTAGCAAATTAGACAAAAGTATTTTTTCAGTAAATGTTGAGAGAATCAAAAACGTTGGATTATTTGGTAGTAAACTATCAAATGTTCGACAATTATTAAGAGAAGTAATTATATCAGAACCACAAGCCCTAATTGCTAAGTTTTCACAAGAACAATTCAAAAATAGAAGAAAATATGGACAATATTTCTTACAGGATAAAGGAATTCCAGAAGCCGAACAATCTACTAAATTAGATACTTTTTTGAGGCAATATTCATTATTAAAAGGTAGAGAACTTTCTCTAAAGGACTATGAAAAAGAACCGAGAGATGAAAAAATCATTGTTCCCCAAGATGATTTTAGATTATATGGTCAATTTGTAGGCTCCTATAATAGTTTTTTGAAAAGGCTCGATGAAGGAACAATTGATGAAGATTTAAATGAGAAAATCGGAGCATTACCTTTTACTGACTTACTAAGACAAGTAGTTAATGACGGCAAAGAGGACGAAACTGAAATAGTAAGCATAACGCAGGTTTCTAATTCTATTAAAAAATTATTAGATAAAACTGATAGAAGTTTTTTAAATATTCTATTGATTGTGTCATTTTTAGGATATGGTTCAAGAAACGGTTCTGAAATTTTTAAAGTAATAGATGACTACGAAAGTCAGTTTAAAAAATTAAAAGAATCGAGAGAGAAACTTAAAGCATGGAGAAGGGGCGGAAAAGAAGGAAAAAAGCCAAAACTTGAAGAGGCTCCTGATAACGAACAATTCAATTCTAAACTCGAAAAACTATTCAACGAAAACCTAAACGTATTTAAAGAAAAGTTATTTGAAGCAGTTAATACTCTACTACAAGGTATTGCACAAAAGGAAGATGAAAAGTATTTTTCAATCGCTAACAACAACAAACTTATAAACAAGTTAGTAGAAAGCAAATTGTTGGAGGAAGCACAATGACAGCAGAAGAACAACTCGATAAAATTAAGCAACTTCCAGACTTAGATGATTTGCGAGAAGAATACGAAGAAGAGGAAGATAAGAACGAATTTATCTTAGTTGAGTTTGGTGAATATTTAGATGATGCAGGTAGCGTTGCATCAAGGAAAAAGTTAATTGGAATGATTAACGACCTTATGCGAGAAGGCAGAAGCAAAGTTCAAGAAACTTTTGAAACTAAATCTGTTTTGGATGAAATTAACTTTACAGGTATGCAATACAAAGGAGAAGATATTGCAGAAAAGGGAGGGAAACTTAAAGAACAGTTCGTGAGTTTGCTCTCTAATACAATTATTGATGTAAACAAAATTACAGTCAAGGACTTGAACCCTAGAATAAAACAAAATAAAGAAGCATATAACAATGCTAAACTTCAAGTAGAAAAAATAAAGGTTGTTAAAGAAAGCAACCTATTAAAAAACTTTATCAATATTTATGATGATTTACTAGATAGGCAACAATATAATCTAGGAAAAAGAGAATTAGATTTAGACTTTGACTTGTCGGATTTCTTTAGTGCTTCTACTCTAAGGCAACTATCTCAAAGAAACAATGTTTATAATTATTGGAAAGGAATATATGAGAAGATTGAAAAATTAAAGGAAAAACTTGCCGAGAAAGATTTATTAGATAAAGATATTATTGACAATATTAATTACATACATGATTTTAAGAAAGTAAAATTCAATGTCGATGCTTTAGAATATAGAGCATACGACTTTGTTAAATCATACATCGGTCTTGTTTTCGGTTCAGATATTATTGATTTAGATGAAGTCGATGGTGAATATTATTTCGCTCAAAGAGGAACAAAAACAGAAGACGGAGATAAGGCTCAAAGCGGAGAAATTGACTCTACTAAGGTTTTATCAACTGAATTGAAGAGAGCATTGCAAACTACAAAAGAAATGGATGTTTTAGGATATTTACACATTGTAACTAACTTATCAGATGGTTCTTATGCTCTTTCATCTGATGAACTCAAATTACTTAAAACTAAGATTAAGAATTTATTTAACTCTTATGTTGTCCAATTTGATGATGAGTTTGTAGAGTCAATGAATGACGGGCTAAAAAACCTTTTGGATTCGTTTAAAATTGTAACTACTGCTAGAACGTATCACTATTTGCCAATATATTTTGCAACAAATAAAGAGAGCATGATTAGGTATAAAAATCTACAATTGTCTACGAAAGCAGAAATAAATCCAAAAACTGAAAAGATAGAATTTAAACAAAAATCTGACTTTGATGAAAAGAAAATAACTGATTCAATTAATAAAATGATAAAGGCAATCAGTGAAGGAGTTGTTGAAGAAAAGGGTGCAACGCCAATTAATATCCGAGAAGAAGGAAAAGGCGCAAGTGGTGGAAGCCGAGATGATGACAAAGAACCATCATTCTATACTGCATCTGTTAGAGGAAAATTAGCAAGATACAAAGATATTGGCAAAGAGATGGAAAAGATTTTAAAACTTATTGATGATTGCTACATCAGACCATTTAACAGTAGATTCGGTAAAGGTATTTCTTTAGGTTATGATGAAACACAATTAGGAGATTTAACCAACAGACCCGAATCTCCTTTTGCTATTCAAAGACAACTTAACGAAAATTATGTCAAGGAAGGATTAGATTTCATTAACCTTGATGAACTTAATGATATTAAAGAATTTATGATTCTAAACAAGCAAATAGAAAGTAAAACTACAAAGATTAATTTAGATGAACTTAAGAGAGTTTTCTTGGAGATAGCAGATGAAATGGATGATATTATTGATACTTCGGAAGCAAGAGATTTAGGATTTACAGAAATGATTATTAAAGATATTGCTTCTCTATTCTATCACATAACGAAGGAAGACACTAGTTTTGAAGGAATTAGTTCAAAGGCTGCATTTGATGAGAGAGGCGCAACAACTTATGATGATTCACACGCATTTAAACAAGTAATCTATTTCTTAATTGACAAGATAGATGAATTTGGTGCGTCAAATATGTCAAGCGAAGCGAAAGTTGTAAAAGACATTAAGAGACTACAAGATTGGTTTGGAGGCATTAGAAAATCTGAAGAAGAAATGTTATTACAAGCGCACGACCACATTCGAGTTCTTAAAGGACAGGAGATACATTTTGATGTATTAGATTACAATGATATTGATGACATGGAATATTTCATTACAAAGATGAATAAAGAAAGAAACATTGACTTAAGTTCTATGGAAGTATATAACATTGTCAAGGAGTTGGATTCTTTCCAAAATATCTCTAATGAATATGGTATCAGCACAGAAGACGTTTATTTAATCAAGGCTAACTTTAGGTGATATTGTGGTTGACCGTTTTTCTAAAAGCGATATTTCTTTTAAAGAAATGACTGAAGAAGAAGCAGTAAGGGTCTTTGTCGAGGATGGGTATTACGATTATGTTAAACGAAAAGTAAGATATGGGAAATATTTGCCTCCTGATTCTATTTGGGCTACTGCTCCAGCAAAAATGTTTGTTGCTTTTTATCAAAATAAACCAGTTGGTGTTATTGGATTGGCTACATTTAAAAATGCCTTATTAATGGCAGGAACCCACGTTAGAAGAGAATATAGAAAAAGAGGACTATCTAGAATTTTAGTGGATAAAATGCTAGAAAATAAAGGTTCTAAGACTATTTATGCTAACCCAGTTTTAATTTCATTCGCAAAACAATTAAGAGACTCGGGGTTTAAAGATATGGAAAAGGAGACTCTTCCCGAAGAAATTCAAGAAGAATTGCAAGGAATTAATTATCCTGAGCAACTACAAAAGTGGATTAAATTAGACACTTCTAAATGGATGGAGGTTTTAAAATGGAATTAGATACATTCAACTTAGAACATCAAATGGATATGGAGTTATCTAAAAACTCCTTTCCATATTTTTTCCAGCACGTTCTAGGTTTTGACTTTCCAACATACATACAAGAATGGCACGAATTAATGAATGATACACAAAGAACTGTTATTATTTGTAGTCGTGACCACGGAAAATCAGTATTTATGCACAGTTGGGTTGTTTGGAATTTAATATTCCAGCCCCCACCTTATCAGATGCTTTATATTTCATCTAACCAAAAACAGACAATGGTTCACATGAGAGACATTGATAAAATGTTCCAACATCCACTTCTTAAAAAGTTTAAACCTGCAAGGGGTTGGGCTATTGGTAATATTACTTTAACCAACGGAAATCAAATTCTTGAGCGTTCTGTTGGTTCACAGATTCGTGGACTTCACCCCCAAGAGATTGTTATTGACGACCCTTTGAAAGAATTTAGCGTAAGTGGTATTCAAAAAGTAACTGATTGGTTTTATGGGGATATGATTCCGACACTTCACCATACTGCTTCTTTAAGAGTTATCGGAACTCCATTTAGTTATACAGATATTTATAAACAATTAGAAGAAAATGCCGCATATACTGTTAGAACTTATCCTTGTCTGAATGCACTTAATGAACCCCTTTGGCCTGAGCGTTGGGATTATGATGCTTTAATGTCAAGAAAGGCTGAAATTGGTTCACTTAAATTTACAAGAGAATATATGTGTGTGCCTATTTCGACGGGAACATCTTTATTTAATCCAGAATATTTACAACTTGCCAAGAACAAAGACTTAATTCTAAAACCAAGTAGAAGAGAAGGATATAAATATTTTGTTGGAGTAGACCCTGCTATCTCTACTGATGGCGACTATAACGTAATTACTGTTCTTGAAGTTGATAGTGAAGATAATAAAAACATCGTATATATTGACCGTTCTAAAAACGTAGAGTTTAGAGAAAATATTAACAAAGTTAAATTAATTGGAAAGATATTTAATCCAGAAGTAATTCTATTTGAAACAAACACATTCGCAAAATCATTTACTCAAGAACTTCGCAACGTCGCAGATTTAAATGTTCATGACTTTAATACTACTCGCAAGAGAAAAGAAGAAGTTATTCTAAACCTACAAATGACTTTAGAAAATCAAAAGATGAACTTTCCTTACGGTAATGAAGAAAGTCGAAGAGTTACATCAGCACTGGTTGAAGAACTATCAATGTTCGCAATTACAGAACGTGGAAGATTTGAAGGAATTGGGGCGCATGATGACATGGTGATGAGTTTGGCATTAGCAAATGCCGCCACGTTTCAAATCACGGATAACTTCATACTCTTGGATGACATGGAGATATTCGGGAGTCCAAATCGTTCTAACAATCGAGTTAAAACACCTTTTTTGGGGTTGAATTTTTAAAGGTGATAATGTGCTAAAAAGACAAAAAACTGCTCAAGAACTTATTGATATAATTGGTAAGCAAAAAGCAGTTTTAGTTGATTTTGATGAAGCAGTAAGAAGTTATAATTCTGGAGATGTTGATATTGATGCTGATGAATTTGAAGATTTAGTTGAAGAATTTAGTATTAATAATAGGAATCTAACTGATGCGATAAAACAAATTCTTTTTTCACTTAGGGAACAATAAGGTGGTACTATGGATTTAAGTGAATTAACTCCTGAAGAGATTGATGAGGTTGCTGATAATGCAACTGAACAGGCTCGCCTTAAAAGATTATCTCAAGAGGCTAAGGAAGAAATGGAAACCTTAACTAATAAATCTTTTTTGGTAGGTGGTCGAGTTCTTTCCGAATTAGAAGAAATTCATAAAATTTCAACACATATGAATATTAATGCAACAGAAGCGAGAAAACAATTAACATTCCCACAAGAGTATAACATTGATGGTCAAACTATTCCCGACCTTGTTAGAAAGATGCGTAAAGCAAGAAGACAATTAAAGGGAGACATGCGAGATAAAATGAACAAAAGTATTGATTCTCTTATTGATGGGTACTCTGATTATCTGAACAAGTGTATTGATTCTATGCACTGGATAAGTCCTTATTCTATTCCGCTTAAGAAAATGTCTATTACAGAAAAAGATTTATTTAAACTCAATAAAATGAAAGATACTACAACAAGAAGAGAAGTTGTAGATGTCTTGTGCAAGTATTGGGAACTTGATTTAGACCAAAAAAACATGGCATATTGTAGAGATTATGCTAAAATTTCAAAGGAGATGAAAGAAGTTAAGAAAGAATACAGAGGCATTCTTTCTAAAATTAATTCACAACAATTGAAGAAATCTAAGAAAGAACAGGCTAAAGAGTTTATTTTTAAACAAATTGTCAATAATCCTGGAATTGGTGCTAAAAGAATACATGAAAATATGCCCAGTCCATTATACAAATACAGTAATAGTAATATGATTTCTAAAATGGTTAGAAGTATGAATATTGCTAATTATGACGGTGCTTATTACAAAGTTCCTTCAATGATGAAGAAAAATATTTGGGCCTATACTGCTGCGTTTATTGATTCAGATGGATATATTACGTTAGACCGAAGTATGAACCCTAGAGTTGGATTAGTCGCAACAGGAGAAAGAGGAAAGGCTTTCATGCAAGAAATGCATAAATCTATCGGATTTGGCAGAATGCACCTTGACCAAAAATCACCACAAGATACTCGCTTAATCAATAGATTAAATTTTTATTCTCAAGATGATGTTACAAGTCTTTTAACAAAGTGCTTACCTCATTTTAGATTGAAGAAAGGTAATGCTAAGTTATTGCTTGAACTTATTCGCATGAAGAAGTCTTATAAGAAAGCCGATTGGTATAAAGACCGTTGCGATGAAATCTTTAAATTAATGAAATGGGAGAATCACAAAGACCACGTTGGATTTGATTGGGCGAAAGAGAATATTTACTTAGATGATATTACAAAGTTGCAAGGCAATTGTAAAATGAGCCTTATGGATGAATTGGAGAATGTCGGTGGTATTGTTCTTAAGGAGGTTTAATTATGAACTGGATGAATATTCTAAAGAGCAAAAAAGAAGAAAATTACGGTAATTTTTTATCAGAACTTAAGAGATTAGAAAAAGAAAAAGACAGAAAGGTGCAAGAGTTATTAGCAAAAGTAAGACGTGAAAGACCAAAAAATCCAGTGCTGAATAAGGAAGAAGTGAAAGAATTAGATAGAATAGTTATCCCATTGGCAGAATATAAAAAAGCAAATGAAGAATTTGTAGAGAGAATGAAAAGAGAAGAAAGAAGTGCGAGAAGTATAGAGTTAAGTCGAAAATATTATGAAAGATTAAGAAATGAACAAAAATCTCGTATGAGTGGAAAAAATTTAAAAGTGCAAGGTAAAAAGGGCGGAAGAAAGAAAAAGAAAAAGCGAAAGGGTGAATTTAAAGTTCAAAGAGGTTCAGGTCAATCTAAATCACAAAGAAGAAGCGGTGGAAGAGATGACTCAAGACGTTTTAGAAAATTATAGTGATATTTATGAATTTAGGAAATCATAATTTTATGTTTTGTGGAGTTTGTTACAAAGATGGAAAAAGACCGTTTGGCTTTTGTGAATTATGTTGGATTGCACATGGAAAACCATTAAGTATGAATGAAAATAAATGGTTCGTAAAGAGGTGAAATAATGAATTGGCAAACTATTCTTAAAAAGAAGAAAAGACACCCTGCATTAGTGAGAGCAGGGGTCAGTGGTTTTAGTAAGCCTAAAAGAATTAAACACAAAACTAAATCTCACATTGTTGTCGTAAAAGATGGAGATAAAGTTAAAACAATCAGATTTGGCCAAAAGGGTGTAAAAACAAATCAAACTGCTGGACAGCGAAAAGCATTTAAGTCTAGACACGCTAAGAATATTAAACGTGGAAAAATGTCTGCCGCTTATTGGGCTAATAAAGTTAAATGGAGCCCAAGTAAGACTAAAGAAAAGAAAAATAAAAATTGGAGAAAGGGGTCATAATTATGAAGTGGTGGAATTTTCTAAAAAAATTAACGAAAACTTGTCCTGTTTGTGGACATGAAAATAAAAAAGATGCTAAAAAATGTACCAATTGTGGTGCAGATATTTCAGATGTGAAGTGATATTATGAAGTGGCAAGAAATATTAAAAAAGAAAAAGAAAAGAAAATCAACTGTTAATCAATCAGGTAACTACACTAAACCTGCACTTCGTAGAAGAATATTCAATAGAATAAAGAGAGGAAGTAAGGGCGGTGCAGCAGGTCAATGGTCTGCAAGAAAAGCACAAATGGTTGCCGCAGCGTATAAACGGGCAGGTGGTGGCTATCGCAATTAAGTGGTGGAATATTCTAAAAGCCAGAACAAAAAGGCAAAGAGATTTATCCACTTGGACTGATGAAGATTGGGGAAGTGCTGAACAACATAGAGCCAAAGATAAAGGCAAGAAACCTAAATCAAAAACTAAAGGAAGATATATGCCAAGAGCAACATATAAGAGAACCGATGAAGAAACTCTAAGGTATCAAAACCAAAAGAAAAGAGAAGGCCGTAAAAAAGGAAAACAACACGTTCCAACAGGAAAGAAGTTTAGTCAAAAGTGATTCTTATGCCCATTAGAAAAGTAAAAGGCGGCTACAAATGGGGTAGCAAAGGTAAAGTCTACAAAAATCGTAAAGATGCTGAAAGACAAGCCGCAGCCGCTTATGCTTCGGGATATGTAAAGAAAGGATGGAAAGAAGTTCTAAAGACCGACCCAAAGAAAGGAACAGGTAAAAAGCCCAAAGGTTCTGCTAGAAGACTATACACAGATGAAAACCCAAAAGATACTGTTCCAGTTAAATTCAAAACTGCAAAGGATGTAAGAGATACATTCGCAAGTTCAGCATTCAAATCTAAATCACATAAAAGACAATCACAAATAATTAATTTGGTTGAACAAAGGTCAAGAGTTGCAGCAAGGAGAGCAAAAGACCCCGAAGCAAAGAAAAGATTAAATGCCGCACATAAGGTAGCATTAGCAAGAAAAGAATCCAGTAAAAGAAAAACAGAAAGTAGAAAAAGAAGCGCATTTACAAGGTGATTAAAATGAAATGGAAAGAAGTATTAAAAGCCCATTGTGGCACACAGAAAACAGATGAAAAGATGCTCTATGGTGGGCAAAAGAAGTTAGATAAAGATAAGGATGGTAAAATCACAGGAAAGGATTTTGCTATGCTTAGAGATGAAAAAAAGTCATTTGGCGACCCTGATGAAATGACGGACTTTATGAATATTAGTCCTAGAATGAAGACAGAAAAACTAGAACGTCAAATTTTAAGAGAAATTGAGAAAGAGGGTGGAGCATTAGGTATGAAAAACCTTAAGCAATTCGGAAAGGAATCTGAAATCAAAAGAGTTTTAGAAAAACTAGAAAAGGAAGGTAAGATATTTATGCACACCGATGGAGATATTTACACCCATAAACCGAAGTGATATTATGAATTGGCAAATTATTCTCAAAGAACTTGCTTGTCCTAGAGCAACACAGGATTTGAAGTTAAACACTAAGAATAGAAATGCCGCCATAAAAGCAGAACATATACAATATGGCCCACTTAATGTAAAGAAGCCCGAAGGTTATTGGGAAGATATTGCAGACTTTTGGAATACATCAGTAGAGGCCGCTAAAGATTCTAACTGCGGTAATTGTGTAGCGTTTGATATATCTCCTCGAATGGAAAAATGTATGCCATTAGAATTAGATGATGATGGACGTTTGGGATATTGTTGGATGCACGATTTTAAATGCCATTCTGCAAGAACCTGCTATACTTGGGCTAAAGGTGGCCCAATCAAAGATGACAAGCGTTCCAAAGGAAACCAAATGAGAAAAGAAAGCAAAAAGGCTTAATAGGGGAGTCTTTAATGGTCAATTGTCGGGAGGCGTAGCGTATGGTAGAGGAAAGACGAAGGTTCTCTATTACTAACTTATTTAGACGTTCTACTCCAAAACCTGCCGATAGACAAATTTACAACATAGGTATTCAAGAAAGAAGAAATCAACAGATGATGACTGCACCAATCATCTATTCGATGGTGCAACAGTCTGTTATTGTAAGGACTTGTATTACTCAATTGAAACAAGAAATCTTTAGAAGAGGATATGTTTGGGAAAAATCCTATGAAGCACTTTGTAACAACTGCGGTAAAAAACACCAAAAGCCTGTTACAGAATGTACTCGATGCGGTTCAGAAGATTTAAGGCTTCCAGACCCGAAACAATTAGAATATATAGAAAAATTCCTAGATAGATATGTCAATAAATCTGAACAGTTATTTATTGATGTTCTTCGAGAACTTGAAGATGATTTGAATACAATGGATGATGCATACATTGTAATGGTAAAAGAATATTTTATTGACGGTAATGGTAAAATACGAATGCATCGAGTAAAAGAACTATACAGGGGCGACCCAGTAACTATGTATATTTATGCTGATGAGAATGGCGTAAGAGGAACAAAGGGTTTCACTTGTGCAAATCATCGTGAAATTATTGCTACTGAACCACATGAAACTTGTGAAATATGCGGCAGTAATTTATTTCCTATTCATTATGTAAATAGAGTCGGAGGTGAAGACCAATACTTCTTAGAGGGAGAAGTTCTTCACTTTAGCAAATACAGTCCATCTCGACTTTACGGATTATCTCCGATTTTAACTCTCTATAATCATATTATGACATTGATTGCTATGGAGAATTACGTCAATTCATCCTATACAAAGAGTAGAATGCCGAGAGGTTTGTTAGCAGTACAGACAAGAAACATGGAGTCTATGCGCTCTTTTTGGAGGTCTGTTAAAGAAAAGATGGAACAAGACCCGCACTTCATTCCTGTCATGGGAATCGAGGCTGAGAACGGTAAAGGGGCTGTTGAATGGATTAAGTTCATGGACAGTTTGAAGGAGATGGATTACGTTTCAGTCAAGGATGATTTACGAGACAGGATTTCAGCATTCTATGGTGTCAGTAAAGTATTTATGGCTGATAATACTACAAGTGGTGGGCTAAACAACGAAGGTATGCAGATTCTTGTTACAAATAGAGCAGTTCAAATGGCTCAGAATGTATATAACAATTATGTATTTCCGTTTTTGGTTAAACAGTTTGGAATCACAGATTGGGATTTAAAATTACCACCAAGCGAAGAAGAAGATGAAATTGCAGTATTGCGTAAAAGAGAAATTGAAGTTAATATTGCAGCATCAATTAAGAATTTAGGATTTGAAATTGAAATGGATGAGGATGGCCAATTTACATATACTAAACCTGAGCCTAAAGAAGAACAACCAGCAGAAGGTGGAGATATGGTAGAAAATGACCCATTAGCAGGTTCTAATTTAGACCAAAGGGATTTAGATGAACAAGCAAGACAATTTGCTCAAGGTGGAGGAAAACCACAAGAAAACCCACCTGCTACAAGAAATAAACCATCAATGAGCGTTGGGCCTGACAAAAGATTACAAGGATTACCTCAAGATGCAGGGAATCAAAACGTAGATAGAAGAAGTGAAAGGAGAGTTGGATGATATGAGCGAAGATAGTAAACAAAAAGAAATTAGGCTAAGAAAAGAATTAGCAAAGGTAAAGGCGCAAAATGCAAGTGAATCAAGAAAGATTACAAAGAACCGTGATTTTTCTGTTGGCGGTATTCCACCAGATACTACGCATAAGCGAACAAATACATCAAATGATGTTCCTGATGTTATTCTTTTGCCATCAAAGCGAAGAGGAAAGAAAGAAAATATTCCATTTTGAGGCGATTCTAAATGATGCATCGTATTATTCTTAAAGGCGCAGATGATTGCGTATTTACTATGTTATCTATAATTTATGATGATATTGTAAATAAAATTGAGAAAGCAAAATATACGATGGAGGAAGGTCTTGAAACAAAAAATAAAGTTGAAGCCGTTCAAGCATTGGATAAACTTCTGAATACTAAAGTCAAAGAAGAAGGCGGTAAGTTAATTGTGGCTAATGATGGAAGTCCTTTGAAGAATTACATTGGTAAGAATAAGCCCCTTCTGAATACTTTATTATTTAGAAGAGAATATACAGATAGGCCAAAAAAAGGAGAAAATCAATTACCTCCTGTTGATATTCAAAGACTACAAGTTTTAACAAAATACAAAAATTCCAAAGAACTTTTAGAAGCCTTTAAGAAGTTAGACTACAATAAGACTTTTAAAAATAAAAAAGGTGAAATTAAACCAAAGTATTTTGAAAGTAAAACTATTAAGGTTCCTAAAGATTTCGATATGTCAGAAATAGAAAACCAAATTGAGAGATTGGATAGTAAATATGGTAAGGAAATTGAAAGAATTGGAATCAAATTAGGGGGCACATATCCTTCAGTAAGAGAAGATACTACTCCTGAAATGAAAAAAGAATTCGAAAAGGCACAGAAAGAATATCGAGAAGGCATTAAGAAAATTACCGATAAAATTAATAAGTTGAAGGGAAAAACAGAAGAAAAAACAATTAAAATCTTTAAAGACAATTTTTCAGATGATATTAAAGAGTTCAATAATAATAAAATATTACTTTCTCGATTTGTTGAAACCAATAACAAAGGAAATGTGAAGGCAATAGAAGGATTAAATAAACTAATTAAAGATGCTCCTCAAAAAATTAAAGAAATAAAATCGGCACAAAAAGACATTGATTCAAAAGAAACTGACGCTCTTTCATTATTCTTAAACTCACCTGCTCCAAAAGGAGGCTCTGTCATAAGAAGAGGTAGAGATACTAATTACGATGTTCTCATCTATGATTTAAGAAAAGTTTTAGTTCTTTTATTAAATGCATTTGGCCCTGAATACAAGAGACAAGTAAATACAATGATGGAAAAAATTAAAAATTCTCTTTCTAATGAAATGGAAAGACTAAAGGATATTAAAGTATCTGATGAAACTGCTAGGGCCATTCAACAAGAAGGAAAACTTACTGATGAAATGGATTCGTTTTACACTAAGTTATCAAAGGTTCTAAGAGAATTGAACTCAGAAAGAACCGTTGCAGATTTCTTTAAGCAAAAGCCATTCTCAAAACAAAGACTTATCCGAATGATTATGGAAGATAAAGACTACCTTAAGTATAGAATCCCAAAAGCAAAAGAAAGTGATAAGTTAATTCTATTAAAAGATAAGATGGCTGAACCTTCTCAAATCGGTGATATTAAGAAAAGGCTTAACAAAAAGAATATCTCTAAGATTATTACTATTCTAATTAAAAATAAAATTAGTCCAAGTGAGTTATTTACTGTAAAGGATAAGGCCACTGTTAAGTCAAAGTTTAAGAAATATACTGATGACCTTTCTGATATTGTTGAAAATATAGAAACTAAGTTTATGTCAGTTAATGATGTCTTAGACGAAGAGGTTGAAAAACTGAAGAAAATTTTTACAATCCAAGAAGGTGCTAAAGGTAAATTAATTAGTTTTGGTAGTGGTTCAGATATTCCAGACATTAGTGAATACAAAACAGAAATCAATGCGATAGAGGGAAGTTTAGATTCTATTAAATTAGAAGCATTAGAAGACCTTACTCAAAAATTAAGAGATAAAATTGAAAACTACAAAGGAGAAGGAGTATCAGAAGATGCTACTAGATTCTTCACAACATCAGAAAAGAACTTGGAAAGTCTTAAAAAAGTCAAAACAGATATGGAAGAATTGTTAGTAGAACAAGAAAAAATGTATAATGATATTTTTGAAAGTTTTGCTAGGAGTGCTATTGAACAAGAGACTGACGAAAAGAAAAAATTAAAGAAAGATTTAACTACTCAAAGAGGTTTAATTGTAGCAGTTAGAAGTAAGTTATTCAATACCTCACAGAAAATAGAGGGAATTGAAAGAACTTTAAAAGTGCTTCAACAAAAGTCTATGTTTAAGAGATTTGAAGACGAAATTAGAGGTAAAGTGGCAAGAAGTAGTGATAGAGAATTTAATAGACTAAATAGAGCCATGAAGAGAGTGAAAAGAATAATGCGAGCAAAGGAAGCACCAAAAGGAGTAAAGGCTAAAACAAATTTAAGGAGAGGAAAGTAATGACATGGGATTTTTATGATACAGGAGAAGAATTTATTCTCAAAGAAAAAAAAGTAGCAAAGAATTTAATAGATACATTAAGTCCTAAAGAAAGAAAGTTGTTAAAAAAGAAAGTTCAAGCGGCATCACCAACTGAATTTTTCGGTCAAGACTTTACTAAATTAGGAGAACTTATTGAGTCTTTGACAGAAATAAACTTTATCAAAACAGATGACAAGTTAAAAAAGAAAATGAAATCAATGGACGAAAGGAATATTGATATAGTTGCCACAGCATCCAAACTTCGTAAGGAGTATGAGTTGCTCTATCGCCAATTGCGAGATTTAGTTTATCCACCGAAAAAAGGAGAGAAAAAGGATGACAGAAAGGAATGAAGTTAGTAATGACATCTTGGCTATATTAAAAGCCTTAACAGATAAAATCGAATCATTAGAGAGAACAGTTTATGCAAAGGATAATTTGCTAATGAAATCTGGTTTTGTTGTTTCAGAAAGCCCTATTCCTTCAATGGATAATAAGATTGCTTCACCTGTTGGTGATGTAGCAAGCATGGATTGGTCTGAAATTCATAAAATGGTGGAAAAGGTAGGAGGTCAGTAATATGAGTTGGGAAGATATACTTAAGATGAGAAACGAAAATAAAAGCAGTCAAGAATTAGAAAAGATTTTTGATAAAGTTGTAAATCCAGAAGTTCAAAGGGTAATGCAAAAAAATATTAAAGCAATGGCAATTATTCCTTTAAGAAAATTAAAAATGTCAAGAAGCAAAGCCCAAAATGAATTGCACAGTTATTATAGAAAAAAAGAGCCTGACCGTGTAGAGGATATAGAAGTGACTAATGAAAATGTAATGGTCGTGATAAGACCAGAATACGGGCCTGATTTTATACGGTGATATTATGCCAGAAAGAGTAACAAAAGAAGAAAGAATGGTTTCTTTAGCCATTGAAAAAGCAAGAATCGCTAAAGAAAAATTAAGCGATAAAAAGAGAATGAATATAGAACCTACTCAAGTAAATCCAGTTGATACTACGGTAGAAGTACAAAAGATTACAAGACCTAAAGTTCAAGATGCTTCAAAGATTACAAATCAAACTCAAGACAAAGAAGGTTATGGTTTAGCAGGTGAATCTTTAAAGAAAGCAGAAGATGAAAGAACCAAGCGAATTGCAGATATAGGTTATAGACAAATGTTTGATAAAGTGGAAGCCGATATAAGAAGGGCTTTTAGGAAAACAATAGATTATGATGCATTAATGGCTGTAATGATGCCTCATGGTAGAAGTAAGGAAACATACAAAAATAAAGAAGAAATGATTGAGCAGTTAGTCAAAGAAACTATTAATAGAATTAAGAAAAAGTGATAATTCATGCCTCTTCTCATTGAAAAGGATAAAGATTCTTCTGAAGAGATTATACGTCTTTTTGAGAAAACAAGAGTCGCTTATCTATCTGCTCGCACCGACCCCAAAGAATATGGGAATAGGTGGCGTAAAGCAATTGATGACATTAGAGAAATCTATGAGCAACTGAACGAACTTAGCAAAGAAATGAAAAAGTTTGTTCAAGAAAACGAATTAGAAAACAAAGAAGCAAAAGACCCTACAAGTAGTATCGCTGAAAAGATTTACAATGGTATTAAAGAAATGCGATTCAGTTCTGATTTAATTTCAGACCCATTCGCAAGAAAATACAAAGGGAATGTTCTTGAAGGATTACTCTCTTCTCCAGAAACAATGGTTAAATTTGTTCACTATGCTTTAAGAAATGACGATAAAGCACTTCCAAAAGAAGTTTGGAGCATTAAAGACATGGAAGCCGACACGATAACTGATGGGTTGGAAGGACTTGACCTAGATGAAGAGGACATTCCCTTGTATATTATCGAACAGTATGGCGACGATAAAGACTCAAAAAAGGTAGAAAGCAAAGTTAAGGCTGCCTTAGAGATATTAGAAACGTTATTTTTCTCCAAATACTCAAAAGAAGATTTAAAGGACTTGAAGGAAATTGATGGTATTGAAAAGTCTGAGCAAAAATCTAAAAGCGATTTTATTACTCCGAACAAACCAATGTATAGAATCTTTGATATTGATGACATGAATGAATTAAAGGGCTTCTCAGGAAACTACCTTGTTCAAGAAAAGTATGATGGTATGAGAATACAGATTCATAAGATAGATAACAATGTTAGGGTCTTTTCATATAATGAAAAGGATATATCTGAAAAGTGTAAGGAACAAGTCGAAGAACTCAAAAAGAAAAAGTATGGAGATTGTATTCTTGATGCTGAGTTAATTCTGTTTGATGGAGATGAAGCATTACATCGTGCTGATACTATTGCTTATGTATTTAAAAACAAATATCCAGATGCTAAGTTAAAAGCGCACGTTTTTGATATTATGCGACATAATGAACAGGAATTAATAGAAGAAGAACTTGATAATAGAATTAATACATTATTTAACAACTATTCAATGCATTCGACAGAAGCAATAGCATTTCCATCAAAGAAAGATACAAGAACTGCTGATAACTTGAAGGATGTAGAAGAGTATTCAAAGGAGATTATGGATATGCCTACATCCGAAGGTGTGGTTATCAAAGACATGACTTCAACATACTACATAGGCACAAGAAAGAATCCAAAATGGATTAAGTGGAAGAAGTTTGTTGATTTAGATTTAATCGTCCTTGACAAGAAAACAACAAAATCAAATTTAAATTCATATACATTGGGAGCAGGGCCAACCGAAGGAGAAGGGAAGTTTTATTCTAAAATTGAAGGAACTACATACATGGATGTTGGGAAAGCATTGAATACTAAAATAGATGTAGATGTCGGGGATATTGTTCGAGTTAAGGTTGATGAAGTTAAAAAGAATGGAGATAGATACACTTTGTTTTCTGCAAAGGTTATCGAAGTTCCCGAAGTTGAATATCCTGATAAAATCGTTACATTGGAAATGCTTTCACAAGATACTAAGAAATCCTTAAATTATGATGTTAAGGCGTTAGAAAAAGGAATGATTGTTACAGACCATATTCACGGAGAAACTAATGTAATTATTAAATCTGATTTAGATGGTTTTACTATTTATGGTTTTGAAGAAAGTAACCTTATGTCAAAAAACGCATTGATTGATATTGATATGTGGAAGGCACAAGCAGAAGAAATTATGAAAACAAAACAATCACAGTTAACTCAAATAGTATTTAATCATTTAAAAGAAAACGGTTCTAAAACTCCAAAAGAAATACACAACTTCTTAGTCAAAAATCATAAATCTACTTATGAAGACATATTGGAAAGTAAATTAAATAGAGTCAAGGATTGGTTTGAAAATAGAGACGGTATTGCTTTTGATATGAAAACTAAAAAGTTATTTTCTGAGGATGATAAAGTTATTAAAGAACCAACAATGTTAAAAGCATATAAAACTCCAGAAAAATACCGTGAAGGTAATTTTAAGATTTACTTAAGAGAAGATGATAATTTAAACTTTACAATATCCGTTGGTGGAGAAACAATGCATTGGTATATTGAACTTAATGAAGAAGATAATATCTTCGATTTATTTGGAAAGGCAGGTAAATATCCTGCGGAAGTTTCAAAGAATGTTTCTAAAGATAAGATAATTGATTCTGGTAAAATTGAATTAGGACTACAAAGACATGGTTATCACGAATATTTCCTAGAAGGAAACAAGTTCGAGACAAAATTACACATTAGAGTATTACCTGTGAAAGATAAAAAAATGTGGCTTGCATGGACTGGATTTAAGCAAACACCTGCTGATAAGGAAAACGATGAGGGAATCTGGAACATCTATGAGGATAGGTTTAACGAATTAACCATACCACAAGAGTAAAACCGAGCCTATTAAATACTGAACTGAATTACAAAGGGTTGAAGGACATGAGCATCAGTATCATGGCAACAAGACATGATGAGTTTAACATTATCAAAAGCGATGAACTGATGATTGGTGGATATGCAAGCATTGAAATTGTAGATAAGCAAAATGATTTAATAACCTTAAAAGCATTAAATGAAGCCGTTAAGAAATTCATGGAAAAGCCTGAATATAGAAATGTAATGACAAATCATTCAAATGTTCAAGTCGGAGAAGTAGTAGATTCATATAGAGACAAAACAGGGAGATTGTGGAAAACAGAAGTAGATGATGTTGGATTCTTTGTTGTAATCAAATTAAGAGATGATATAGAAAAAGCCAAAGAAGTTGGTAGAGGAATTCGCAAAGGGTCATTAAGGTCGTTTAGCATTGGAGGACAGGCGTTACAGAAATCTAAGAAAAAACATTCAGAAATGGGTGAATACAACGAGATTAGTAAATTAGAACTGCACGAAGTAACAATATGCGAAAAAGGAATTAACCCCGAAGCGAGATTTGATATTTTAAAACAAGATAAAGGAGAAGGAAATATGTCAGAAAAATTAGCGAAAGCATTAGAAGAATTAGACGCATTGATGGAAGAAGTCAATACGTTGAGAAAAGAAGAAGAAGAAAAGAAAGAGGATGAAATGATGGATGAAAAAGCCATGAATCCTAGAACGATGGAAATGATGGAGGAAAAAGGCATGTACGGAAAAGGAAGCCATGAAATGATGGATGAAAAGGAAGACGAAATGATGGAAATGCAAGATATTCCAACAGACGAAGAAGAAATGATGGAATACAAAGAAGAAGCAGAAAAAGCCTATGTTCGCACATTAGATGGTGCAGGTAATCAAATCGGTGAACCTGCTGATAGAATCGTCATTAGCGGTGGAAGACCAACTTCTTCCGATATGCCCGTTGTTAAGGCTTTTAACAACAGTGAATTAGATACCCTTGATTTATCTGTTGGTAACATTGAGAAGGCTTATGAGGCATACCGTCAAGAACAACTTGAGAAGTTGGCTTACGACAACTTACAAAAGTCCTTTGAAGACCGATTTGAAAGAGAAAAGGCTTCAAGAGAAAACACTCTCGCAAAGTCACAATATGACGCACAAAGCGAGATTGCATCCCTTAAGGATGAATTTACACAATTAAGAAAGTCTTTGACGGCTGAAAAGGAAACAATCCTAAAGGCCCAAGAAGACGCTAAAGTAGAACTCCCAAGTATTGATGATTTGGCTGAAATGGATTGGTCGGACATTCACAAGATGGTAGGAGGTTATTAAGATGGTTGGATATATTAACACTATTGCAGATTTAGAAGCACAAACATACGGAACAAGCACTTTTGCTGGCAATTCTTTGCTTAAGCAAGCAGGAATGGTTGGTGGCATTCACACAGGACATGATGGAGGCCCAGCATTTAGCGGTTCAGCCGTTTCAGATGTTTCAGCCCTATACAACGTCGTTTACGGACAAAAAGTATGGTCTATGTTGAATAGAGAAGTAAATGCTCTTTCAATGATTTCAAAGCGACCATACTCTTCTAGCGGTTGGAGAGTTCTAAAGTCAAGACCTGCGGGTGGAAGCGGAAACTTGTTTTCTGTCGATACTTCGGGAACTGCTTCTTTAGGAGAATTAGGTTCTGATGACCCAAGAGCAGATTTAATCGGTGGCGTACCTGAAAATGCAGGTTTATCGACTGCTGCTGATGGTCTTGGCCCAATTGCACCAACATATGCTCAATTAAACATGAGTCCAAAGGTTGTTGCTCATCAATTCGATTTCAGCGAATTGGCTATGGAAATGGCTCAGATTGATGACGGTATTGGCGATATTAGAGCGCAAATGCGTGAAGACATGGGTAAACACCACGCAGAAGTTCAAAACAAGATGCTAGTTATGCCTTTGGAGCATTTCGGTGAATCTGCCGCTATGCCTAACATTACTAACAACTACACTTCGTTAAACAAGGTTATTACTTCAAGAGCAGAATTGTTGGCTATTGATGGTGGAGTTATTGCTACTGATACTACTTCTGCTTCTAACGCATTAGGACAAATTTACGGCAATGAGCGATTTACTGCTGCATCTTTCCTAGATGCTGAAGTTGATTTTGGTTCGGGATATGCTTCTGGAGATGTTCGTTCTTTGACTCTAACTCGTCTTAATGACATGATTAGAAACCTAAGACTTGCGGGTGGTTCACCAAAGGTTATTCTAACTGGATATGATACCATTCAAGCACTTGCTGACCTATTGCAAAGCCAAGAGCGATTCATGGACAGAAAGGAGATTGTTCCTACTGTAAATGGTGTTCGTGGAACAAAGGGTCAAGAAGTTGGATTTAGAGTTGCAACATACTATGATATTCCATTGATTCCTGTTAAGGACATGGCTACAACGGGTAATGCTTCAACAAAGTTATCTGACCTATTATTCCTCGATACTGACCATCTATGGCTTTCTGTTATGAAGCCAACTCAATACTTTGAAGATGGTATTGCGAATGGAAATCCATTTGGTGTAGGTACTCTCGGAAACCGAGCATTGTATCGAACAATTGGTGAAGTCGGATGTTCTTTCTTTAAGGGTCAAGGTAAGATTACTAACATTCAATGAGGAAAGGAAAAGAAAAAGGAGATGATTTATTATGGCTTTTACAACAACAATTGAAAACGAATTTGTATTAGGAAACCTAAAGGTTTTTATTGGAACATACACGAACACTAGCAGCGATACTGGCGGAAACATTGTTTTCCCTAACACGGAAGAAATTTTCCATGTTCAATTGCAACCAAAGGGTTCTTCTGTTTCAGCGAACCAACCAGTTATTAACGAAACATTACCGCTATTATTTTCGGGTGATGGAACAGATGAACGAAGTTCTGATTCAAACGCAGTAGCAAATGTTCAAGTAACAATTGTAACAGGTGCTAACGAAGTTGGAACATTCATGGCAATTGGTCAATGAGGTGATTTAATTGGCAACAGTTACAATCTTAGCAGACCATAAGGGTATTGCTAGACCAAGAGTTAGTGGAGATGAATATGTGGTTGATGCCACTATTGACGTTAATCCATATGTAGCAGCAGGTGTAATTATTAGTGCTAGTGATTTAGGACTATCTACAATTACTGCGGTTACAATCACTGGAACAGAAAAAGCAGTAGGAAACAGTGGTTTTTTACCTAATATTATGCTTGAAACTGATGGAACTTACACTTCTGCAAGTAGTTTTACCATTAAAGCAACTGATTTAGACGGCACAAACGCTGCCGCATCAGATGTAGATGATGTAGGAATGGTTAGAATTAGAGCATACGGTCTTATTTGAGGTGACTTAAATGGTTACTGTTAAATTGACAGAAGGTAGTCAATTAGGCGGTAGGTATGTTATTGAAGGATTAGAAGGGAAGACTGAGATTACTCGGAATGATTCTGCTTCTGTTTCTTTAAGAAGGGCTATTGTGGCTTTATCAGATGAAAACTTAATGTTTGAATTTGGTGAATCTGATAGAGAAGATTTGCTTAATCTTCCAGAAAAACTTTTAGAAATTGGTCTAAAAGAAGTTGGAAGAGAAAGCGGTACTGCTCAAGATTTGTGCGATATTCTCCTTCCTAAGAAAACAACGCCTAAGCCTAAAAGCAAACCTAAGCCAAAGAAAACCTCAACAACGGCTAAAAAGTCTGCTTTAAGTAAAGATTGAAACCGAAGTGTTAAGTAGGGAACCCTCCCTGCTCGTATTGAAGGTGATAACATGGCAAATCAGGTATGTCGTTCAAGTGGTGTTTTAGGCTCAAGTGCAATTGTTAATAGAGAACAATCCCTATTGATTAGCATTCATGCAAACTTAATAGTTGTAAGCAACGCTTTAGTTACTGTTAAGGTGTTTGATGGAACAAGTGCAAGCGGTACAGAAATTGCGAGAATTACTCATTCTGTAACAGGCCACTATAACTTTGAATATGATATGCATGGAGTATTGTGCAGAAGCGGTATCTTTTTAGAAATTGTTGAGAATGGTTCTTCAACAGCAGAAGTTTCTGTTGAATTTGCTTGAGGTGATTAAATGCCAGCATTAAGTACAGATACTCGCCTAGTTATGACTATTCTTTTTGTTGGAACAGTTAGTGGTGCTAATGTTTTCTTTTACGCAACATATGGAACTACTTTCCCATATACTCCTTTAGCCCACGCAGTTCTATTTGGCCTTATTACCGTTGGAACAATTATGTGTATGAAAGCCCTCTTTGATATTTCACTCAATGATAAGATTGAATTGTGGTTATTAGACCGTAAGATTAGTGCTTATTGGGCTAGAATGGCAAGAGATGAAGAACAAAGAAAGAAACTTCAAGATACTGCTAAATCATACAACCTTTCTCCATATACAGGATTAGCACCTATCGCACAGTCTTATGAAACAGAAAACTCAGTTTCTTCTGATTTCTTGACTACGTTGCAATAGGTGAGTAAATGGTAGTATCGGATTGGTTAGGCTTTTCTGATTCAGATTATGCCTACAATGCACAAAGAGCGCATTCAGCAGACATTCTCTTTTTGAAAATGAGAATGTGGTTTTGGGCTACTTGCGCTACGCTTTCAGCATTTTTAATCGGAAACATCATGGGTGTTTTTGATATTAATGTAATGGGTTGGTTAATAGATAGAGTAAAAGGAATTTGGGGGCATTAGTGTGTGGAAAGATATTCTTAAAAGCACATATTCTTGGATTTCTAAAGATAGGATAAGTGATGGAGAAGCAGAATTAGTTGAAGGAGAATATGGAACTTATTGGCAAATTAGTCAATTTGGTTTAGAAAAGGGATATAGAAATAAAGGTTTGGGTGAAAAATACTTAAAAGAATTTATTGATTATTTAGAAAGTGAATTTAAAACTAACGATATTCCCTTAGTTCATATGCCGATAGGCGAAGCAATTACTTTTTGGGAACGGATGGAAGGAAAGGGATTAGTGATTGTTTAATGTCATTAATGACAGGCTTTGCTATTTTAGTCGGAGAAGCAATATTAGGTTTTTATAAGAAGATTCATGCAATTAATTTTGGAGTATATGGTGCAACAATGGTTGGGAAAACTACATTACATCATCAATTAAGAACAAGAGGTGAAGTACCAACAATACAGAAAAGAACCGTTGGTCGTCATCGAGCAACTAGAAAATCTATTAAATTGGACGGACAAATGAATACTCTAAGAACATCGGATATAGGCGGAGAAGCAATATATTGGAAAGAATGGGCTAAAGATATGCAGTCTAGAAAAGTCAAATACATTATTTTTATGATTGACCATAGGCATTTAGATAAAGGCGGTAATTTAGACCATCAAGTAGCATGGAAGTTTTTAGTTGATACAATCACAAATGAAAGATGGCCGAGTGGAAGAAAAAAGAAAGAAGCAGATTATCCAATGGCAGTTTCTATTTGGGCGAACAAATATGATATTTGGGGAGATAAATACAAAAGCGATGCACCGATTGACAAGCATCCAATTTTTGAACCTTTTAAATACGGTATGCAAAAACTAAATGATGTAGGAATACCGACGCATAAATATATTGTATCAGCAAAATCAGAACCCGAAGCAGTTTATCAAGGAATATTTACAATGATTAAGGACTATTGATTATTATGTATCAGAACAACATTATACAACAAGTAGGAACAAATGGCGCACCTGTCGGCAATACTGTTAATCAGAATGTACCGAACAGATTTTTGCCTAAATTACAACAGGCAAGAGCAAGTGGGCCAATCGAAGAATATAAGTTTGATAATTTCAAACCAAAGAAAAAACTAAAGGAATTAAGAAAGGTATTACTACCAGAAAAGAAGAAGTTTATTTTTGTAAAATTCGGATATAAATTCAATCTCAAAGAAAGATGTGTTGTTTGCGGAATGCATCATATTTGGGAAGCAGGGGATTTTTTACGACCTCCTATTCCATTAGATAGAGTAGAACGTGGAAGGCCATTAAGAGGAACTTATTGCCCTAAACATGCTGCTCATCATAAACAATTTGAAATGCTACAACAAGAGATTATTGCAGATGAACATGGACTAGATTTCAAAAGATTTATTCCTACTGCAAAGATGCCTAAAATGATGAAAGCAGGGCCAATTTATAATCTCACTAATGAGGATATTGTTGCTCTCTCATCAGTCGGATATGTTATAAAGCCCCCAACCGTATCACAGGATGAGTCGAAAGAGAGCGAAGTATTACGCTTAACATCGGAGTTAAAAACGATTAGTCAAAGACTTGATGTATTATTGAAGATTAAGGAGGAATAAATATGGGAATGTTCGGAACAAGTAATGGAACAGTGTTAAACGCAGTTCAACAACAATCAGATTCAAATTTTAAAACAGTCAATAACTTACTATCATTGCAAGAAAATCACGTTGAAGAGTTCTTTCAGTATCATGGAGAACTTTTCTTAGCATCTCTTGAAAAGTTAATGGAAGATGTTATTGAAAGAGTAATGAGTCAAATGTTAGGAAAGTTAGCATTTGTTCAAGACTCTACAACAAATAGAATGAAAATTGACTCAGAGGCTATGCGAGAGTTTGAACGCATTACACAAGAAAATATTGATTTAGATTTAAAGAATCTATTAGATACTGCAATCAACACAGAAATCATTAATCAACGAAAACTTGCAAAACAGCAGTACCTAGAATCTCAAGGGTTCTCAGCAGGTGCAGGACAAATTTCTGCAACGGCAGCATTAGCAAACGTAACAGGAAACACGCAGCAATTTAACCAAATGAACCATGCTATGAACAATGGTACAGGTTATCCTATTCCTCCAAATGGAACGGATGGATATGGTCGCCCTTATTGGATTGACCCACAAACAGGACAAATGAGTTATGAACCACCAACTTCTGGATTAGGCTTAGGTTCGGCAATTCAGAAGGGTGCGGCATGGGCTAAGTGGTTAATGTGAGCAATGAGAACAAATCCTTCTCTATTATCTTAGATGATGGAAGAAGGCAGAAAATTGACCAAAAGTTTTTATTAGATAACTTTTTCAATTTTCTATTTTATCGTTCTCAAGGTGCAACGTCTACTAAAGAAAAAATTAATGGAGAAAAGAAATACTTTCGAGCGAGGTATTTGAGAGATTTAATTGGTAATTCAAGAAATACTGCTCTATTTACTCAAGAACAGAAAGAAAGTTACAGAAAGTTTCTTAGAGATACTTTTGAACTTTTATTAACTGATGCGTCTAAGAGTGGTAAAATATTAAAAGATAGCGGTATTCCTACGGAAATAAAACCATTTATTGAAAACCAGCCTTTAGAAAAATTATTGGATGACGATTTCATACAAAGTATTAGTCCTGTTTATGAAAAAGATGAACAGGTTGGTGCAGATGGTGGAGAAAGAAGAAAAAAGTTAGATAAAGTTGCCGAAGGTTTTGGTGATGAGGAAGATGAATACATTAAAGGGTTAATTACTAAAAAAGGCAATATTGTTGAATTAGATGAATCAATTGTAGATAGACCTTTAAATAAAAGAAAGAAACTCATTGAAAGCGGTATTGGGGTTAGAAGCGAACTCAAAGAAAATAGACAAGTTGCTAACGGAAAAATGGGAGTAAAGAAAACTACTACTATTGAATTAGATGATGAAGAGATTAGTTTTAGTTCCCAAGATAAGGTAATTCTGAAAAACCTAGATAAGTTCTTCACAGATTGGTTTGAGGGTTTAGAAACTACAAAGGATAAGGATATAGATATAAAAGACAAAAAGGCTCCTTCTGTATTTTTAGAATACCAAGAAGCATTAGATACAATTGCAGATTCTATTAAAGAAGATTATTTAGCACCTTTGTATCAGAAGTATAAAAAATCTATTGATGGCGATGAAGAAGAACTACTTGGCGAAGATACAGACGCTATGAGTTATCCTGAATGGGCAGAAAAAAATGAAGTAAATGATGCTATGCAGAATATTGTTTTATATATTAAGCATAAAACATTTGCAGCATTACAGAAGCAAGGAATAAGTAATGCTAAATTAAAAGCAAAAGCAGAATCTGAAAAAGGTGCTGATGCTAAGGTATTAGCATTTAAAAAGTTGAATGATTTTATTGTATTTACTAAATATAAGAATAAAACAAAACTTGATGATTTTAAGTCAGAACTATTAGACGAGATAGTTAGCATTGAAGGAATTAGAATCGGAGATAAAATTGTTGAATATTCTTCTGCTTTTGTAGGAAAAGACGGAGAAGAAACTAATTGGGGAGAAATACTACGGGGAGTTAAAACAAGCGATGCAGACCTTCCTGACAATGTAAAGGATGAAATAGTTCACTATGTTACAAACGTTATTAATGGCGACCCATTCAATGACCTACTTAGTTTTTACAAACTTAGATTTGATTTTGGTAAAAAAGAATGGAGATTGACTTTAATCGTTAGAATTAATCCAACTAAAGGAGAAGAATTAACTGCAACAAGAGGAAAATTAAGATTTCCAAAAGCAAGTGAAGCAGGAACAATTCCTAATAATTTATTGACTATCTTTAACTCATTAGTTAATTTATTCAGAAAGAACGTAAGAGTAACAAAAAGAGCATTGAGGTGATATTATGGGAACAGTTCGCTCGCCAAGTGATTATACATCAATTAACGTAGACTATTCAACAGGTAATGGTTTTTACACAGATAAAGGAGCAGTTGCCGATTTACTTCAAGTTTCAGCATTTTCTTCCACCACTAACCCCTCCGAATCACAGGTAGGTTCAATCATAAAGTATGTAGAGGGCATGGTCGATGACAAGGCTAAGAGGTCATATCGCCCAATTATTACCCAACATGAATATCATAACTTTGAATTCATTAGACATCCTGCTAGAGCATACTATGGTGGTTATGTTGGCTATGTTCAACTTTCCTTGATGAAAGTGAGAAAGATTGTTTCTCTTCAAGTTTGGCAAGGAAGTAGTTATATTGAACTGGCATCAGCACAAGCAAAGATTGAATTACTTGAGAATTATAGAGATATTTACTCAATAGTATTGCAATTACCAAATAGCGGAACAGAATTTGAAATGTTTTCAGAAGATACTGGTTCTCTACAAAAAGAAGAATTTAATACATCTTTTGGAGAAAAAACAACTGCTAATGAATTAGTATCTTTAATTAATGAACAGTTCCCATCACCAACTGCACAATTTACAGGAGCAACAGAAGCAAAACAATTAATCTCAAATAATAGAAACATTTCTGATTTCTTTTATGCCCATAAGAATACAGAAAACTCAAAAGAAGTATTTATTTCTTCATTGTTGGCTGGAGAGGATGGTTCTGATTGCACAATTAAAGTTAAAACTCGGCAAACTGGTTCAACATCAGGAACGACAACAAATTTAACTGTTGCAGACTCTAGTAAATTAGTTGTAGGAATGGCAGTTTCAGGAACAAATATCAATTCATCCTCGACTATCAGTTCTATTACTGATTCAACAACTGTTGTTTTAAGCCACACTACAACTGGGTCTGTAAGTGGGAATGTTACATTTACTGCAACAAACACTGCAATACCTACAATATGTAATGTTACAAGATTTACGGACAAACAAGACTTAAAGAGATTAGGTTCTTTTTGGAATATTGGCGAAGAGGGTAAAATATTCTTCTTACAAGATTATCCATATCATACTCAAAACTCTATCATTGTTTCATATATTGCAGGAGATAATAGAGTACCTGCTGCTATTCATGAAGCGGCCACTAAATTAGTTGCAGCAGAAATTCTAAGACATGATGACCAAACTATTCTAATCGGTGAAACAGGTGGCAATATATCTACAAAAGAAAAGTACGATATATTGAAGAAAGAAGCAATGGATATTTTGTCTGGTAAGTCTGATTTAGTATATTTCTTAGGTTGATAATATGTTTGAAGATATTGAAATAACTACAACGAAGTTTCAAGAGTTTCTAAAAATAGAACAAGAAAGACAATTGGCTATGCAAGAATTATCTCAAATCTTAGGCTATGATGTTACATTCAGTAAAGAAGAAATGATTAGAAACGCAAAAGAATCATTTGCAAAATACGTATCAAAGGAGGTATCATTATTGATGAAGTCAGCCTTTTAATTGATTTAGTTTCTACTAATTGGGTTAGTTCTGCTACAACTCTACAAAGTGCTGGAACTATTTCAGCAGACCATGTAGCGACTCCGAACTTTATTGACGTTAGGACACTAGAAAAAGGAAAGGGTATGAGATACGATTTATCATCAAAAGACGTTATTATCTTCTTTGAAGACAGTCAGAACTTAGAATATCCTACTGTTCATTATGACGTTAGAAATGAAACATATGGGTTTACTATGCACATTAGAACAATTCACGATGAAAGGGCCGGAACGGACTCAAATTTTGGCCGAGATAGGCTAAGGGCTTTATACTTGATTGCCCGTCATGTACTTGAGCGAAGTCGAAGAGGCTATACTGCAAGTGATGGTTCTAAATTCAATCAAATATTTGTAGGTTCAAGAAGCGAATCAAATGACCGAGCAAAGAGATTATTTGGATATAAATTAAGTATAGAAGCAAAAAGATTCGCATTAAGTATTCCCTAGTAAGTAAGTAAAGGAAGGGGGAGATTAAGAGATGGCAGTAAATACAGATATATTTTTAGGCAGTGGCGCAACTTTGACTATGATTCCAGAATTGGATTTAAAAGTCATATTGAACAATTCAGGCTCAACATCAACTAAACTGGTTGCTGATGCCCTTTGGACAGATAACATAAGAATGGTAGAAAACCTCTACGTTGGATGTGTTGTTGATTTATTCGATGCTTCTGATTCTACAACGGAAGTTCATTCTACTCACGTTATTACTGCTAATGATACTACATCTATTACAATTTCTCCTGCACATACCTTAACTATCCAAGATGCAACAGATTTCATTGTTATTAGAGGATATGGCGCACCTGCCCCAACAACCTTAACAGGTTCTATTGCACGATTAAGTGCTGATAATTGGTTAGGTCTTTTAGAAACCGCAACATTCCCTAATCTTGAAGTAGAAATGAAACAAATGAATTTATCTTTGGGAGGTTCAAGAAACTTTACTCATCAATACAAAGGTATTGAAACTGCAAGCGGAGGTAATTTGGCTATTGTTAATAATCAAGGAACATGGCTTTATTATGCTTTAGGGAAATGCACACAAATTAACGCAACCTTTACTGGAAGTTCTTCATTAGACCCAGCAACTCCACCATATACTGCTCATGCAAACAATGTTCATTATTTGGACATTGGAGAAACCGCAACTGCAAAAGTATTTGATGATAACATTACAGGTTTTACATCGACAGGGCCAATCTTTTACAGAACTGCAAGAGATTCTACATTTATGATTCCTCCAGTAGCAAATCAAGATACTGCTACACATATGGCACTATTAACATTACCAGAGTATAATGCAAGCGGTGTTTTAACAAATCCAATCAAATATACATTTGCTGAGGCAAATGGTGAGGAATTGCCTTCGTTTGGATTAGAACAAAACATGAGCAAATTAGAAGCAACCAACCCACACAGAACAGGAGATACTACATTAGCAACTGAATCTCATAACTTTGTTCGTATTGCAAGAGGTAATAGAGTCAATACTTTAACAATGACGGCTAATGAAAATGAAGAAGTCAAAATGACTCTTGATTTGAATACAAGAGCAGTTCATAAATTAAAAACAAATGAAGCATATGAAGGTCGTGCAGGTGTTGATGATAATGCTAATTTATTTAACTTTGGAAGTGGTTCAAATACATTAACTGCAACAGGAGAAGAATCACTTGAGCCATTTTTCTTTTCAAGTGGTTCTTTCACTATCTTTGGAGAGCAGTTCCTTAAAATTACAAATATGACATTGACTATTAATAATAACTTACAAGATAAAAGATTTATTGGTGTTGGAAACAAATCAATTAAAACTGGCGTTCCTGCTCAAAGAACATATGAACTTTCTTTTACTGCTATGGTTACAGACAACAAGTTATTCGAGGAACTTCTCGACCAAACGGAAGAAGGAACAAGCAATCTTATTACTCTACAATTTGATAAGAACGCACCTGATGGAACTCTCAATGAGCAAATTCTATTAAAGTTCCAAGACTACTTCTTAGGTTCTGCCAACTTTACCATTCCAGATGATAAAGGGCCAATTACAGTAGAAGGAACTGTAATGCCAAGAAATCTAAATACTTGTGAAGTTAGAACTCATTGGATTCTACAAGGGTGATTTTATGGATAAGTATGATAAATTACGCCTTAAAGAACAGTTGGCTAAAAAACCCAAAGAAACTAAAAAGGAAACTCCAAAAAAGACTACAAGTAAATTACAAGAATAATATTCCACCAACACCGTTTGTTTGTTTGTTGGTATAAAAGGTGGATGAAATGTTAAACGATAAGAAAGTTATTACAGATAAGAGTGTATTATTTGCACTAAATGAGCCTACGCTACATTATATTAAAGTAGCACCCGAAAGTGAAGAATATCTCAAGGTGTGGATTAAAGAACCCACATGGCTTGAAGCCGAAAAAGCCTTGAATAGTGTGATGAAGATTGATTCTCGCACACAGTCGTTTGACCTCGACCTAAATGCAATGTATCGCTATATGGTTGAGAATTTCATCTCCAAAACAGAACCAAGTCTATCTACTATTGATATGCTTAGATTAAGTCCTTTTGTCGGAAATCAAATTAAAGAGATTTTACCAAATCCAATGTTGATGATGCAGGAGGATGAACAAAAAAACGAATGATTAGGGATGCTTTAAAAGGTAAAAAAGCAGACCCTAAAACAGTTTCGTTAATTATGGTTTATTCTCTTTCTAGCGCACTATCAATTAGTCCGTTAGAAGTTTATAAGATGCCTGTTGAATTAGTAAAAGATTTGCTAAGTGTTCATTCTAGTATAGAAAAAATGAAAATGGAAGAAATGGAAAAAGCCGAAAACAAAGCCAAAGGTGCAGGTTATGGCCGAAGATGAAATTAAAAAATTAGCGGGTTCGCTAAATGATTTAAATTCAACTTTAGATTTGACCGACACTAAAACTCTTTCTTTTATTAGAAAGGTTGGAGATTTGAGCGTTTCTACTTCTAAATCTGGAAGGGCATGGACTACGTTCAGTCGTTTAGTTTCTGGAAGCCCTATATGGTCTGTTCAGAATAAATTAAGAGCGTATGTAGATATTCTTGCTGGATTTGAGAGCAGGGCAAGACAAAACGCTAAAGCACAAAAAGAAGCCAATCAAGCAGTTATTGACCAAGTTCAGGCATATAAAAGTTTAGAGTCAAAACTCAAATCAACTTTACAACTGAATGACCAGTTAGAAAATCTAAAGAAAGTTACAGGAAAAGACCATTATAGGTTTTTAGATACTAACCTTGCAAAGGAAGGTAATGAAGAATTAAAAGAAGCAATAAAAAATACTTACGCTTACAACAAAGCAATATTAGAGGGCGCTACAACAGAAAAAGAAATGAGAAAAGCACAACTAGAAGGATTCAAAGAAATAGTCGCAAAAGGACAGAAACAAAAAGAAATATTTGAAGGCCTACAAAAACAAGCAAAACAGGCCAAAGAATTTAAAGAATTATTATCAACTGAGGGAGGAAGAGTAAAACTTCAAGAAGACATTGATAGAGATAAGGTGGGAATGGGTTCAAGTAGCGGAAGAACTAGAAGAGAAAGGTTTAAGGAAACCGCAAAAAACATCATGTCTGAAGAGAAAAGATTAAGTAAAGAAGACTTCGATAAGTTTAGAGAAAGGTGGTTTACTAAGGCTAAATGGCAAGAAAGATTTTCTAAATTAATGGAATTCTATGAAAAATTTAAAATCAAATATCAAATCTTTATGATTAAATTCGCTAAAGCAGCAAGACCTGTTTTAAATTTCTTATTCAAAGCCCTTATTATGTCCATGTTTGTATTTATGGGAATACTATTATTCCTTAAATTTGCTCACGATATAGGAGGAATGCTTCGAGAATTAGGTGTTATGTCAAACTTGGCAGAAATGTTTAATTTAGCGATAAATATAATAGGGGCTTTCTTTGGATTAGTTGGGGCTTTTATTGGTGGAGATTATCAATTAGCGTTTGAATATTTGAATACTATATTAAATAGTTTAATATTTTTAGGTTTGAGAGCATTGCTAGCAGGTCTTCAACTTCTTTGGGGAATAGCATCGGGAGTATTTTATAGCCTATTTGATACCGTAGTAAGAGGAACTTATTTGCTATTTACTAGTGCTAAAACACAGAAGATGGTTGGTGGATTATTACTTAAATTTGGTCTAATATTACTTACTGCTTATTTCGTAAAATATGCATTAACTCAAATAGCATTATTAATTGGAATTTATGCATTACCAGTAATGATGGGAGTAGTCATATTGGCGGCTTTGTATGGAATAGGAAGATGGTTTGTTGGTCTTCTTTTTGATAAAGTCGGCTTTCTAGCAAATGGGGGAGAAGTTAGTACACCATTACAAGTTGTTGGAGAAAGAGGCCCAGAATTAGTTAGTTTGCCAAAAGGCTCAAGAGTTCATTCAAATAAAAACTCAAAGAAAATGCTTGCATCTTCTGGAGGAAATACAATCAACATTACAATTAACGCAAGAGATACTTCTGATGCAGAATTAAGACGTATTGCAGATAAGATTGGAAATATGGTAAATAATAAAATTAACAGACGAACTTCGTCAAGAACATTAGGGTGATTAAATGACAAGGGAATATTACGTTTATTTGAAAACACAGGCGTTTGAAGACGGTGAAACAGACATTACAAAGAATACAATACCATTAAGAGTAGTTAGTGCTTCGTTTACTGTAACTAAAACAATTCCTGCATTTCCTGTTCCTTTATCTGGCATTGCAACAGGTGAGTCAATTACTGCTGCTTTAGATTTAGGAATGTCTGATAAATCAATTTCTCTTCAAGGTTTTCTTATTGATACTGCAATTACTAAGGATAGGACAGGTAATAATGATTTTACTACCTTAACTTATACTGCTCATGAAGTTGCACAAATGATTGCATCGGGTGTTGATTCGACAGGATTAGCAAAAAATCAAGCGTTTTCAGAACTAGTTATTCTTTATCCTTCCTTTGTAGGTAATGACCAAACACAACAAAGAGCAGGTGTTGATGTAAATAATATTGATACCGCAGTAAATGTTCCTTTTAACTTTGCTTCGAGGGGTGATAACAATACAAGCGATAACTTAGGTGTTCCTGCTAAAATTTCTGATTTTCCAGATTTAGCAACAGCAAAAGGCTTAACAGGTTTTATTCGTTCATTTAGTTTTGATTTTTCTGCTGAAACAGTTGAAGTGAGTTTTAATTTAGATTTCCAAGTTGCATCAATTACTCCTTGAGGTGAATTAAATGTATCAAGTATTAGCAGGTAAGAAAAGGAGTTTAGTCTTTCCTGTTATGTGTAATGGATTTGTTAAACTAGATTATTCAGATAATGTAGTTGATACAAATAGTGATGGAGATACATCTAATGATATTGCTTATGGATTATTTGACCATGAAGGTTCATTTACTTTTGAAGCAATTGTTACGCCATATGATATTAATGGTTATGGTCGTCAAAGTGCAAGTGGTACTATTCCTAGTTTTACATTAAGTAAAAAGATAATGCCATCGAATAGTCATCAATCTACAACTGCAAACTACCAAAGTGAACTTTATCTTCCCGTTAGTGGTGGAAGATTGACACATGAAATGAGAATATTTAGTAATGATAAATTTTCTGTTTCTTTACTTAATGCTACTTCATTTAATGAGAATCAACCTGCTGAATATAAAATAAAAGTTTCAATGGATATTGGAGGAAGCACTCAAACCTTTACTACAACAAGCGCAGTTATTACGGCTAATAAAAGTTCTATGTTCAAATGGAGTTCTACTTCCGATACTGAAGGATTTGACAGTAATGGCCGAAGAACATTTGATTTGCTAGGCTCGACTACCTCGCATAGCGGTGCTGTTATCGGTCTTTCTGGTACAGTAGAAAATCAGTGCCATGCGAACCAAGAACTCTTCATTAGAGATGGTTTTACATTTACATCTATTGGTACTATTGCCAGCATCAACGGAACGACGGACGTTACTCTCAACGCTTCATATTCTCCGACCTTGAGTAATGGCACAAAAGTATTTATTCATTCTAGGAAGGAGGCTTCTTATATTAACAATACTTATCACATTGCTTGCACATATACTCAATCAAGTAATAGAATCAATATTTTCCTAAATGGAATTAATGTTCTAAGTACCAAGCATACTCAATCAGGAACATTTTCTTTTGGTAGAACAGATAGTTTTATTGGTGCTAATGGAACAGGTGCAACAGGAACACTATCAGCAATAACAAATAAACAATTTATGGGAGAAATGCACGAAATGTCTATCTTAAATATTCCTAAAACAACGTTTGTAAATAAAGAGACTCTTTTACCAAGCCTTAACAACACATTACTTTATCTTAGATTTGAGGAGATTGATTTATAATGGCAATCACGGTCTTTCAAAAAGGTGAAACTACTTTTAGTAGTGGTAATGGATATAAAACTCCTACTAATCCTCTAATTGAATCGAACACCAGTTTTGGTTCTACGGATAGATTATTCACTTTAATTTATCCTGATGATTCTACATCGAGTGAAACTTTTGTAGAAGTAGGAACATCTAGTGAAAATACAGAAAGAAACAATTTACAAACTACAAAGGGTTTTAGAATCAAATGTTTTGATAGTATTACTTCAACAGGTGTTCAATTAACAGGTGGTGATTATGATAGTACCTTTCATTACTTTGTCTTGATACATTCGGATGACCACCTAAAGCATCATTTTGCGAGAGTAACAGACATCATTACAGAAGATGTCGTTGGAGATGCCTTTGAATTTACACCAGCATTAGGTAAAGAAATACCTAAAGATACAAAGTTTATGTTATTTAAAGGCCCAGCATTAACTACTACTGCAATTGCTTTTTCAGCAGGTATTAAGCAAGACCTAAAAGCCTCTCTTGTTGTTTCATCTCCATTATTTCATCTGCTAGAATCTTCTTTAAATAAAAAGAATGAGTTAGACCACAATACAAAATACTTTGTTAGACTGAACAAAACAGATAGTGGGGGTACGACTACACTAGATACCAATTCAGAAGAATATACATTTGTCACAGAACAAGAGTTTTCAAATAAAATTTTAGATTATAGCAAATATTCAATGCAATTGACTTTAGTTGATAAGTTAAAAGATTTAGATAATCCAAGCACACACACTTCTAATGAAGGTAATACTATCAACAGTTTAGACTATACTGATTATGACGATGCTTTTCCTAATGCTAGAAGAGATAATGATGATTTAATAAATCCAACTTCTCAAATTGTTAATGAAGGCCCAATCAGATATTTACATTATGATTTTTCTCCAACAAAAGTCAACGTATTAGATAACGTAATTGATAATAAATTAGAACAGTCTATTGGAAATCGTGGAGGTTTTTGTGAAACCAAGATTATGAATCCTAGTAGAATGCTTACAAGCAAAATTACTGAGTTCGATAAGTATAGAGTCAGACATAGAGTATTTACAGGAGATTTGAATGAATTCGTTGATATGAAAATTACATTAGGTTCTCTTATTACAACTTTTAGTGATGCTAGATATAATTTAATAACTGATTATTCTGATGCAACTAATTTTATTAATGTAGGAGATGAGATTAGGATTGGTAATAGAATTTTAATATGTGCGATTATTACATCTTCTGTAATTAAATTTGAAGAATACAGTAGATTAGAAACAGAATCCTCTTTTACTAATTCAACCAGTTTGACTTCCTTAACAGGAACATTACAGAGAAGGGCTTATAATTACCAAGATAATACAATTCTAACTTCATTCAATCTACTTGCAGGTAGGAGTTCGGAACTATATGTTAAAACTATGTCAAAAGATATGGAGTTTATTGAATCGTCTGTAACTGCTGTTGATGCTACTCATGGACTAATTACATTAAGTTCTAATTCTCAAAGTTATTCTTCTGATTCTTCACTTAGATATTCTTTAGGTTCTTACCACATAGAAGTAGAAAGATTTTCTGGAACAATTGAAAAGGTTGATTCATATAAAGAAGATTCACAAAATTATGTAGAACTATCTGGAAGAAGCGACATTAGTAAATTGTTTGGGCCGATTATTAATAAAGACACTGCCTTTTCAGAAGATATTATTTATTCTACTTTGAGTCCATATAATACATTAAGTGAAATAAGAGCAGTTAATTATACAATTGCTTTAGGAGGAACGTCTCTAAATACAGGAGTTATTGCTAGTTCTTTAACAGTTATTCCATTAGTAGGAGATAGATTATTTACAGTAAATGGATATATAGGTGAAGTTCTCACTGCCGTTCCTGATGGTTCAGCACATTGGAATCTAACATTTACTCCTTCATTAACTAAAGTTCATTCTGAAAGAGTATATGTAGAAACAGACAAAAATTATATATTTAACAAAGCATTGAGTTCATCTCATCTTGCATCAGTAAATCCTACTTCATTAAGTGGTTCTGCGGGAAAAGGAGTTTTCTTTACAAGTGGTAAAGAAATCACAATGTCTGATGGTTCAGAAGGAAACGATTTAGTTGGAAGTAGCATTAATACCAATCCTAAAGCAATTGGTTATCATATTAATGACCCTATATCTATTAAAAACGATAATGCTTTCCAAGCAAAATTTGTAGACGAAATTGGTAGTGAATCAGATTCTTCGTTTGATACTGTCAATACTTTAATTGATTTTGAAGTAGTAAATACTAACAGCAAGGAAGGAATAACTGAAATTGAACTAGCACCATATGTTCCTATTACTTTAGGAAGAAAAATCCCTAAATTTTTAAATACTGACGAAAATTCTTCGGTAACGGCAATAGGAGAATTGATAGCAAGAGAAACATTTAGTTCAACAGCGAAAGCATTTGCATTAAATCTTTTAGTTACAAATACTACTTCAACTGCTTGGACAAATGCTAAAGTTGGAGAGCCAGTATTTAGATTAGATTCTGAAAATTATATATTTATGGGCATTTTAAGATTTATAAGTTTTACAAAAACTAGTTCTCAAAACTCAGTAGTATTTCACTTAGATAGAGACGTTACATATTCTGCTGGAATAACAATTTATCATTTAAATGCTGATATGCAAGAACTATCTTTTATTAACGGAAAACACTTAGCAACAGGTAAAATAATAACATTGCCTCATCCTAAGATAACATCAACAGGTTCAGTCCCTTTGAATCATCAAAATCCACATAATACAAATGAAGATATATTTAAAAAATTCGGACAACCTATGTATAGACTAAATTCTGTGGCTTTGGGTAATTTTAATTACTTTAATGCGGTTGCTGGCCTTCCAATAACTAGCAGCATTGCTATTCACCAATTAAATACTTATGCAAAGAATGTTTCTAAAATAAACTATTTAAGCGAAGTATATCAATTTAAGCCCAAAACAGGAAGTTCAAATGTAACTATAAGAGGTAAAACTAATTCTTCTGATAAACATTGGTATTACGATGAGAGAGGAAAAGTTGGAGTATTTGGTTCTAACTTCACAGACACTATATTTCACACAAATAGTGTCAAAACAAGAGCATTACCATTTTATGGATTAAGTCCTCTTAGTGATTTTAATGCTCATATATTTAGAAAAAACGCATTAGAAAATACAGACAATTCATTTCTGAGATTATTTTTATACATAAATTCTGATATATTGCCCTATTCTTCTTTAAGAAAAGATAGTTTATTTAATGGAAGTAAAGACATTACTAACTACAATGTGTTACTATTACAAGACAAGTCAATAGAAGATAATGCTCTTGGAGATGAAACAGGAAATAGAATCAAATTACAAGATACTAATTATAGCACTAACGTCATTACTTCTAGCGATTTTTCTAACTCTATCAAAAGATGTGGAATGATGAGATTGACAGAAATGTGTTTCGACTATGCCTTCAATCCGTTTAATCCAGAAAAAGAAATAGATATAGAACAAAACGTTAATAGTAGCACAAATTTATTTACTTTTTATAGAACCTTTGCATATACAGATATTGGAACAATAAATGTTTCTTCTACTCTTTCGCAACATGGGGCTGGAAATACTAGAGTCATTGTCTTTAATTCTGCTGTATCATTTTCAAGTTCTACTCTTTTAGTTGATGCTAGAGGTAACTTTATAGGAACTGCCCCAAGTGCTTCAAGTTCAAATAATCATACTCTTGCTTCTGATGTTTTTTATACTGGCGAAGATGCAGCATTAACGACTGACAATATTTTTGCTGTAACACAAACAGGGTCACATATTCCACAAATAATTGTTAGAGGTGAAAATTTATATGGAACAAGGTCGTCTAATTTAGTTAAAAAACATGCAGGAGCAGTTATTCCGTCATTATCACAATATGGTAAAACTCAAGGAACTGCTTTTTCACAAAACTCTAATGCAGATATTTCCTTACCATCGGACTCTGAGATATTTTTACCAATTAGAGATGGGACTGCTATATCATCATTTAGTGCAGATACTCACCCATTTAGAGTTTTTAGCGGTCTAATTTCAAACATAGCAAGTGATTATTACAAAGGAACAATAGCGGTTTGCTTGGATAGATATGACATAGAAGATGGCGGAAAATTCAAATTAGAAGCAGGGAATGTTTCAGACGTTTTAACTACAAATGATTCTACTGAAAGTTTCCACATTATTAAAAGTAATTTACACTTTAAAGACTTTAGCAACGCCATTGATACATCTGCAAATACTCATTCTGATTCTATTCCTTTTGTAGCAGATGGAATAGTTTTAGGCTTTAAGTGTCGCTTATGGGTCAGTTCTTCTTCTAGGACAGCAAACACCACACTAAACTCATCAAATGGAACTATTAGGAAAAATACAATGGATGCGACTAATGCAAATGCATTTTTAGAATTTGTTGATTTAACAGGATGTTATTTAATCATGGAAAAGGACGCAGTAGAGGGAGATACAGGGACTCAAACGACGGTTGCTTACTTAAACGAATCTATTCCCGAAGAAATAATATATGTTATCTCTCATGAAATTGACGTATCTAATCACACTAATCACGTTTTAATCACAGATAAAGAATTGACTAATGATAGGGCATATAGACTAATGCAACCAAATGAAGTGTGCATGTATAATTTTACTCCAGAAGATATTGTGTTTAATAAATTATCAAGCCGCTACACAAAAAAAGCCAACTCAAATGAAACATATAAAAATAACTCTTCATATCTTTATCAACAGAACATTAAAGACCATAGAGAAAATGAAGGAATACTATCAATGTATGTAGCAGTAGATATTGATAAACAAACAACAGATGACTATATAGTAATTAGGGATATAGATAAAATATACACTGAATTATTTCCACAAGAAAATACTTATTCTTTATATGCCAGCGATGGAGAACATAATAAAAAAATATCTATTTCAGTAAATAGAAAACAAGATACAGATAAGAAATACTATTCTACATTTTCTGAAACTTTCTTTTGTAAAGGAATTGTTTCCCTTAGTGAAACCTTTACTGTTCAATCGAGAGGAACACTAGAAATAGTTCCTAATAGAGCATACATTGGTACAACCGCTACAATTGCAAATGAAACAGAAGAACTTATCAATGAATTAATGGAAGAGAATAATATTACCTTTGATTTAGAAACACAAGATTATCCATTATACTTAGCACCTAATTATCAAGGAGTTGATTTATTTTCAGCAATTAACTTCTTACTAGAACAAAAAGACTTAACTCTCTTTGAAGAAAATGGCACGTTTAAAATCAAAGATAGATTAGCAAATGATTTCTTTAAGGGTATTGTTCTTAATGAAACGGGAGAGTATCAGATATTTGATTTTGAAGAATCAAAGAATATGTTTAATTTCTATAATCAAATTACCGTTTACGGAAGAAATCATAAAAAGATTAGGAAGGACATAAGTAGTATTAACAAGGTCGGACTTAAGGCATTTGAAGTATTTAACGCTGAACTTACAACGCAAGAAGATGTAAATAAAGAAGCATCGGCATTACTTAAATTACATTCTTCATCGAATAAGAAACTAAAGATTACTGTCGGACATTCTAAGATTTCACAAATAAAGGTAGGAGATATAATCAATGTCGAAATACCTAGAGAAAATATTCCGCTTTCTCAATTCATGGTATTACAAATAGAATATTTGCTTACTGGATTAATGGTATTAGAACTAGGAAAGTATAGCAAGGGTTTGGAAGATAGATTTGCTGATTTGATTATACAAAATAAAAAGATTAATTCCCAATTGAGAAACGAATCTTTTAAAGAATCAGAAAGTCTAGACTTTTTAGAAGAAGTTAAAATTAATCAAATAAGACTATTTGCTAGAAAGAGAACGTCTTCGGGAACATTCAAGTTAGGTTTTGGAACAACGTTAAATACGGGAACAAATACGCTTGGTCATGGGGTCGGAACAGGCATTACATTTACTACTTTGATAGATGAGGAATTAATATGATTACAGACAAACTGAAAGAATTAGTAGCAACAAACATACGAACTACCATAAACAATGGTAAAATAGGACAAGGGGGTAATTCGACAAGTCCTGCCGCTACAACCTTAGATGTTCCTTTAACTACTTCAACCTCTACATTTGCCGCAGTTAAATCCGATACAAATGTGATTGAAGTTCAAGCGATATTCGACGGTTCGGCTTCCTCAATGACGGGTAAAGTAATTAGAGAGTTTGGTATTTTTGATTCTAGTTCTAATCTTCTAGCAAGGGTTAATTTCGATGGAGTCGGCCCTTTTTCTTCAACCGAAGATTTAGAACTATTCTTAACAATAGAGGTGGAATGATATGGCAGACGAAAACCCGCACCAATTTAGCACACAAACAACAGGCGTAACTTTTGCACAAATAACTGATAATACAGATTTTCCGCATACAGGTTTAATTAAAGCATTAAGTCTTATGGGCAAAGGAAATATGGCTTTGAAGGGTTCAGTAACAGACTTTGATATAACTCAAGCAACGTCTGGAAATGTTGTTGTTGTAAAATCTGGTAAAATTTACCGTGATGGGGCTTTACACACCATTCCTTCTAGCGGGGCTGATACAAACTTTACTTCAAGTGCATTTGATACTTCAACGGGAGGTAATAGTTATTATCATTTATTAGTTGCTGATTCTTCTAATACATTACAAATTAGAAAACATGGCATTTCTACTGCGGATAAAGTTCCAGAATATACAGAAGGAGATACTATTATTGCAGTAATTATGTTTAATTCGTCTACTGCTGCTTTAGGAAGTATGCAGATTCAATTCTTGACAACAGGTAAATTTGAAAATAGTTTAAGTATAGGCTATTCTACTGGTTCTTCGCCTAATCAAATTTATAACGAAGCAGGTTCTTTAACAGGAGATAGTAATGGAATCACCATGACAGGATTATACAAACTAGATACTTTACCTACGGCTACTGTTGCAACAGATGATAAAGTAATTATTCAAGACACAGATGATTCTGATAAAATCAAAACTGTACTTGTTTCTGCTTTATCTGGTTATACTGACGCTGATGCTGTTTCGGCTGTTGAAGCAGTTACAGGTACTCTTGCCTTAACTGGCGATGTAACAATCGCAGCAGGTAAAGATTTAACTGTTGATACTAATTCCTTAGTGGTAGATGCTGCAAATGATAGAGTAGGTATTGGAATTGCTGCTCCACAACATAGATTAGATATTGTAGAAACAACGGATAACTTTCCATTTAGACTAAGAGGAAATGAAGGCAATATTAGAATCAATAAATATGGTCATATTCAAATTCAAAATGAAAATGCTTCCGATTCTTCTACTATTGATGACCCTATCTGGCAAATTGCACAAAGAGATGGTGGTCAATTTGATATTTCTTTTGGTAATATTGCTACGCAATTAGTTGCCGCAAGTGACGCTATTCTTTCTTTATCAAGAGCAAGCAGTAGTGCAACAGGAAATAAACAAATGGGCTTCTTTGGAGCAACTGCCGTAGATAGGGTGAGTGTAGGAAATATTTCTTCTTCAGCAGTAATTAATCCTGATGTTCCAAGTAGTGCATCAGCCGCAGAAATCACAAGCACCCAAGCAGCGATAACTGCTCTTGAAAATAAATTAGATGCACTAATTGATGCTTTGCAACTGTATGGTCTAATTTTGTGATTATATGAAATTGTTGGCATTGGTGATTATAGCCTTTATCTGTGGCTTTCTTGCAACATGGTTAGCAACCCTAGATGATATATAAAAATCCAAAAAAAAGCGGGGCGAGGCAACCCTAAAGTTACCTCGCCCCTTAATGCGTTTTTAGTGACCAAATCTTGTAACAAGACCTACATTCCCAAAGTTTAATCTGTTCAGTCGAGCCTACATAGAATCCGACTAAACGCTTCGCTAATGTGTCTTCGCCACAATAACGACAAGTTTGTTTCAAACTCATTGTTCGCCTTCCTTATTTCTCATCAATCTTCTCATATAATCTTCAACGCTGTCATCGGTGATATTTGTTCCACCAAATGCAGCGAAAAAGAGCAATAAGAGAACTGTTAAGAAAATAAGAAGAAAGAACCAATCCCAGCCTTCCATTACCAATCAACTCCCAATTCAACAAATTGTTCCTGTTCAACAGAAAATGCTTTAACTAAACCATTACCCTGTCCATACTTCCATAAATCATAGACTAGTTGAGTATCTTTCATACAATACTCTACTACTTCATCATATCTACCCATCTTCCATAATTTAGGTGCATCAGCACTATCCATGAGTTTTGAGTCATCCATAGTACATTTAACTAAATTACTCAGTTGAAATCTTTCACCATGTTCTTTATTTAAGATTCTGCTTGTATCAATATATTTCTTTTCATCAAGGTATTTATTGATGCAGAATATATCTAATGAATCCCTAAGAATTGGTAAATCAAATGAAGCAATATTATGTCCTAGTAATAATCCACCTTTTTGCAAGTGTTCATCTAAGTCATATTTCAATTCCCTAATTGTTTTAATTACATGACCCGATTTAGAGAAAGAATCAACAGGTTCATCGACATAAACAGTTCCAGTATTTCCATCCCATGTAGCAACTGTTGATACTTGAAACATATGCGTATTACCAAAACCGCCTATGTCATAAGACATATTCTTAGTTTCTAAGTCAATAGCCATTACAGACATAGTTATCAATCCTGTTGCCAAAGTTTAGAAATCTTCTGTTGTTCATCATCACCTTTATCTTCTTCAACATCTGTTCTTCTCTTTAAGAAGCAAACAATGTTATTTCCTGCTACCGTTAGCATAGAACAACATTCCCAACCATCAGCACCATATGTATCTAAAGATTCAATAATTACTTTTGGCCCTTTTGCTACCTCAAAAACAAGGTATGTGTTTTCCCACTTCATTCTTTTTCATCTCCTTTATATTTTACGAATACTGAACGGCCAACCTTATCTTCTTCAAACTTATGAGAGATTGTTTTGTAATAGTTGTAAATACTAGGTTGGCTCTTTTTTGTTTCCTTTTGAACCCTATCAAGGTATAATTTCTTGCTTATAAAGCCTTCTTCGTCTTTATCCATTTCTAAGAATACCTTAATAAAAGATGGAATCATGCTCTTTTCCTCAAGTGTCTTGCGTCGAACTCGGAGGCTATCAGTTAGCCAATCCACCAATGACTTATAGCATTGTCGGACAATTGCTGACGCTTGACGGACATTATTACCCGTTACAATGAATCGCTTGCTTTTATCTTTAATTGAAGGACTTTGTGCAATAGAACATAATACGCTTAACTTCATCAATGTTTCCATTAATCTAGTAGTAAAGTTTCCTGCAATCTCTTTTACTTCTTTACGCTTGCTTTGAATAAACTCATGCATATTCTCATATTCAAAAAGCAAAGCGTCATTAAACTCTTTAGAATACGTCATTGTATCTAAAGGATTGCGCCCTACTTCTTCATATCGTTCCTTTATTGTCGAATAGATATTAAATATAGCATTGGCAAATCTTTCAATAGGTTGACTAACTTCAACATATTTACCCGCTAATGCTATTTGTTCTCTTCTCATTGTGTCTTGAGTCTTATCATCTACTCCCCAAACAAACACCAACATTCTTTGAAGCACACCTTTTTCAGCCATTACATCCTCTAAGTTCTTTGGAGGATATGTCATAGCCATTACCGAGCGTTCACAGAAACATTCCATTACATCACCTTCTTTCAGTTTCTTTGTAATAATCCATGATTCACCTGCTAAGGTATTCATTAGAGTATTCAAATATACAATGGAACTTTCTTTGTGTTGTGTTGCTTTAAATACTCCAGAATATTCAAACTCATCCCAATGAGCCAAACCACTTCCTTCTAGAGCCCCTGCAATTCTTTCCCAATCATCATTACCATCTTCATCAAATACTTTCTTATAATAACCAATAAGAGATGCATCTGTATAATCAACCAATGAAAAGGTATCAAAGTTTTTTGGTATTGCAATATCATTCCTTACTGCTCTAGGGTGTGCTTGTGTTTCATTTATCTTTTTAAAGACTGATTTAGCAATTGGCCCTACAAAGTTATAAAGAGTTGATTTACCAGTTCCAGATGTTTGAATCCAACAAAAATGGATTCTACTATCCGATATATTTCTACCCTTTGGTATTTGCACAAAGTCTTTCGAAATTTGACCTAAGATAGTAAAGAAAGAAATAGCGGCAGGAACATCATTATAGTGTGATACTTCTGTTGCTGATTTCTGAAACTCCTTTACAATCGCAGGTAGCGATTCTGACATTGTTCTTCTATCTTCAAATACTTCTTCAAGTATTTCTTCGTTACTTTCTTCTTCATTCATATTTTCACCTTATCTTCTGAATTTAATACGTTAAGTATTCTGTCTGCTAATGTTTTTCCAAACCCTTCTAGTTTTTGAATTTCAAAACTAGTTTGTTCTCCTATTTCCATAACAGACCCAAAACTATCTATTAACAGTTTTGCTTTTTTATAGGATACGCCTTTTATACTTGTTAAAATATCTAATCTTAAATCGTCGGTGCTTATTCTTTTAAATATTTGTGGTCTTATATTTTCTCTTTTAATTGGTTGCATTTTACATACTGCTGTAATAATGTCTGATGCTTCTTCTTCGCTATGAACCCAAAATGGCTTTGCATCCATATCTAATGTTATTCTTCCTAATGCTCCTAAAAATTTATTTCTTAGCATGATTAATCTTGATTTTACTGGTAGTGTGCTTTTTGAGTGTTCAATAATTTTCCAAATTCCTTCTTCTAAATCTCCATATATAATAACAACATTTGTTTGATAGTGTCTATCCATATTATCTAACTGTGTCCATAATCTTTTTGACATTACAGACCCAATAAAATCTTCAACAGACTTTGCTTCAAAACAAACATTATCATATACATAATCTCCTATTTCTAACCATTTCTTTTCTGTCTTTATATTTAATTTTCGTGCTTTATCTTCGACTAACTTTACTAATCTTGAACCTTCTTTTTCTCTACTATCAATTATTAACATCTGGAAACCTCCAACATTTACCTACACAATATCCTTCTGATATTAACTTATTACAGAACGGTGTTTTATAATTACCATTTACTGTAAATCTTGCGTGTTTGCGAGTTTCGCTTTCATCCCAATCCAACCATACATCGTCTCTTTCTCCGAAAGAAGTTTTAATTTCAGATACAATCATATCAAGGACTTTGTTCTTTTCTTCTAACGAATTGAGATTCGTTCCAAGAGTCAATAAATCTCTATACCATGAAACAAGGTATGCTCTCGCCATATGCGAAGGATTCTCCGTCATTATAGCATTGTGCAAACATGGCAATAGTGGGAGTTTTCCATCATACTTCGGAACGGAAACTTCGCCTTCTACTTCATCTATGGGGGGTTGTTCGGGAAACTTGACCTTGACTTTACCCACCTTTCTGAAAGGAATACTTCTTGGTTTGGATGCTAATACAATCAATTCATCAAGACTTAAAGAAAGGTCATCATAGAACAAAGGAATACAGAAAAGAGCATTTCCATTCTTATCAGAAGACGACATATTAACAGTATTTGGAACTCGCCTCAAACGAGTCTTTTGCCCTACTCTATCATCTAAAGTATTTTCAATACCAACCTTTTCAATAAGCATATTCTTTATCTCTTTAAAATATGCTTGAATGTTTCTTATATTGTCAGTTCTCTCACCATCTAAGAACAAATGAAAACCTCTCCCAGAAAAAAACAAAGTATGGCTAATATTTTGTTCTATTACCCAATCCATTATTACCTTAATATCTCTATATGCATTTTTAAGGTCGCCATCATGTCCGTCAAAATCCAAAAATATTCTGTCTAGTATTGCAGATGAATCAATCTGTGCAGTTTCACTAAAATGCTCAAAATCATAAACAGTTGTATATACATTTGTTCTGTTATTTTGAACCTTTACAAAATTGATATAATCATTCTTCGTCAGAACTATCTTTCTTTTCATTTGTGGTGCGTTCTTTATGTGGCTTCCCGCCCAAACTGCTCTCGGAAATTTCATTATTTATTCCTCCAAAATTTACTGTTGCTTTATCTAGCATATTTCTAATTGTTCCTGCTACTTCTGCTCTTAAATGTGTCATGCATAATTCTTTCAATACATCTGGATAATAAGAACCAATCATTGTATCGTTGATTTTAGTTTCCCTCACCATTCCAAATCTTTCAATTAGGTTCATTTCTGAATATAGTTCTGTTGCTAGTTGTTCAATGGAATATGAGAGATTTGAAATCTCATTAAAAGTCCACGACTTTGCCTTTACTTTTAATTTAATTACTTCTTTCATTTTCTGCCTCCATAGTCATTATCTTCATAATAAGAAACTCATTAAAAGATAGTGGCGGTTGAAATTTAAATTTCAATTGGTCATATAAATGCTTTAGTTCAATTCTTTGATGCCTAATGCTTTCTCTTGAAACTAATATCTTTCTCATATAATCACACCCATGAATCATCCTGTGCCGCATCACAAATACCAAAGTAAGAACAATGAGCGCAAGTCTTGTAAAAGAACTTAGCAGGAAATTGTTGCCTTTCATAGTGGTGTATTAACTTAGCAATATTATTCATTACAGAAGTCATAGACCTCTTCTTTCTTTCTTCTGCATAAATATAATTTGATGCTGGATAATACCAACCCCAATGAGATACTTTGTCATTAGGGTCAAGGCCATTCTTAATCATGACTTCATCCGTTGCATTTTCGATAAGTAACTCATAAAATGCCATTTCCTTCCTCATTGAAGTTTTCTTGTAGTCTTTCCATGCACCTGTTTTATATTCAAAAGGAATAAGACCACCATTCTCTTTGAATATGCGGTCAATGATTCCTTGAATATGAATTACATAATCTCTTTGCAAAGGAAACTTAGGATTAATGTTTGCAGGGATTGTAATTTCTGCATCAAACTTTCCTTCATTACAAACAGGTAAATATTCATGGACTTTATCTTCTGCCTTTGCTTCAATAAATCTTTGTGCTTCAAGAGAAGCAACAGTCAATGAAATATCATAGTATTCATCAACAGGCATTAATCCTGTGCAATATTCTAGGATTTCACTATTGTTCATTTTCTCAGCCTTCTTAATATCAAAGTCTTCAAAGAACTTCTCTCTATGATTGTGAAGAACTGTTCCTTTAAGCATCGCTTCGGTTTGGTCTTGAGGCAAACGTTGAACATAAGAAAAGTCATATTTCTTTGGACACCAATCAAAAGTTCCCAAAGAAGACTTAGTTATTTTCAAGATAGGCATAGAAGGGTCATCATAATTTTCGTGATTCCATTGATAAGTGTATTCTCTCATCGAAGAAATCACCGCATTATATCTTTCGTCGCTGTTCATTTTACCACCATTCGTCTAATTTCATTTGTATTTTTCCTGTTCTTATCGAAGATACATCCCAATCCATCGCTCGATAAATTGGTTCAGCCTTCTTTACTATTTGTTCTGCATAATGCTTGTAGTCTGGAGTATAATTATTAAAATCATCATACGTTGTTGCAGATACATATTCTACTTCTCTTTTTTCTTTCGTCAAAGGATGAGTATATGTGTCATGTATGTTCTTAACCTTGAGATATAGATATGAGTCATCGAAGGTCATATTTAATCTTTCCCAAGCATAAAGAATACCTGCAATACCCGAACCGATTGCAGGTCTTTTGTAAGTAGATGTTACGAACTGTTCTGTTTCTGTTCCGCATTTATCACACCATTTAATTTTAATACATTCTTTTAAGTGGTGTTTCTTCTTACATTCTGGACACTTAAGAATAACTCTATCTTCTCTTAGACGACTACGTTTTACAATATCAGAAGTATTTACTTTGCCTTCCATAACTTCGTCGTATTTGTCAGAAAGATACTTGTTTATTTCTCCCATTGTCTTTTGTCCGACCCACATCTTCAATACTGTTGTTTGAACATCCTTAGCAAGTTTTGTTTCACTAACACGCTTTGCAGTAAAACCTGTCATTGTAAATTTAGGCTCATCAAGCCAAACTCCATCTTCCCATGATACTAAACCTGCATTCCGATTCTTTGTTGTTCCAACACCTAATGCAGAATAATACTTTTCAAATTCAAGGACAACAGGATGTTGTTCAAGATTTAAAACATTAGGAAAGTGTTCACGAACCGATTCTTCAATCTCTTTGATTGTTGATTCAGCCTTTTCAATAGATTCAATCTGAACATAGATTGAATCCGTATGTCCATAAACTACTTTCATAGTATCACCATGCATTATCAAAGTAAATCTTACCATCAGTATATTGCATCAATTCCTGCTTGATAGTTTTAATATCTTTAACTAAGTCTGCGAATGTTACATTCTCTTCGTAAAGTTGGCTTATTTCATTTTCAAGCCTCTTTACTGTTTGCTTCAAATTTTCTATTTCTGCTTTTAATTCTTTAATTTCTTTACTCATAATATCACCGTTACGATTGTTATAATGGTTATTATATTTACGATATTTACCATCATCAATATCTTATTGCTTTTTGCTATCATAGCAAGAAGTTCTTCGAGAAGTTCATTGGTTTTGTCCATCATCATTCTCATCACTTACCTTTACTATAATAGCGTTTCTTTTAATGTTATTCATCATTTGAAATAATTCCTTTACTTCTTGTAAAGTAATATCCCATGTCTCTTCTGTATCATAAGATACTTCAACTGTCACTATTTTCTTCTTCATATAAATACCTCCATTTCTCTCTTACTGTCCAATAATAAGCCCTAGACCTGTTTCCAACTGCGAATGCATATGGCTTCAAAAGAGATGCTATTCGATTTATCTTATAATATGTTCCATGCTCTTTCTCATAAAAAGCAAGTATCTCTTCTAACTGAAATTTATCAGGATTTACTTGCTTTAAGGCTTCAGGTAGTTTCTTTTTTATTCTGTAATTTCCTGCACTTTTTCCCATTTTATCACCTCTTCTGCTTTTTTAATAGCAGTAATATAATCATGTAATTCTGAATTATATTCTAAAACTTCTTCTATATCTGATAAGTTAGGATAACTTATATCCAATTCATTAGGCAAGCATCTTGCTAGATATAGGTAACATAAAGCACTTCTTCCTATCCACCCTTCAAGCAAAGATAGTTGTGTATATTCTCTATAATACTTCTTTAGTTTAGTAGGATATTCAAATTCCGTATAATACGGAATAAGAGTTTTATCTTTTGATGATTTGTAATCCATTTCATATGTCATATCTGTTCCATAAGAAAACAATTTTGATTTTAAGGCAACCCATAACCAATAATCATGTCCTTCTAAATTTTCACTTAACTTATGACAAATTTGACATAAACAATGAATATTTGATGGATTGTTTGAACCTCCGTAAAATCGAGAAACAATATGCGCTCGGTCTATACTTGCTTCTGCACCACAAGCCATACATCTATTGTTATTTCCGTCAAATGCTTGTTTGTTTAAAACTGATTTTAGTGGGCTTTTTTCCCAATAATTATATATTGTTTTTTTGATTGGCATTGACCTTTTCCCCATTTATTCCATCTCCTTTGCTTTGAATGCGGCTAAACGAATTGCTTCTCTTGCACTTGCAGTAATAGAAGCGGCTAAATCTACATCAGCCCATCCAAATCCTTGAAAGGCAACAATTCCGTAAAATGACGCCATTAATCTTTTAACTGCCATTTGATTGTTATACCACTTGACATACTCATTTTTATCATCATTTTCTCTTGCTTCCTTCATAAGACGCTTGTATTCATTTCTTAATTCTTTTAATTCAAGAACTGCTCTCGGTAAAAGGCCGAGATTATCTGTCTTATAATAGAGCATTTGTTCTCTATCAGTAATACTGAAATCTCTCGGTGTTAAAATATTTACACCAAATTGTGTTGGTTCTTCTGATTTAGTTTCCCATGAAATGTTTCTTGCAATCATCATACTGGGATAAAGACCAGCAAAGTCAAAGGCAGCAACATTAAGATGTAGTCCATTTGTTTCTTCACTTAATGGGTCATAAATCATAGCACCATCATATTCTTGACGCTTTTCTACCTTTTCACCAGTTGGTGCAATCCATGTAGCATTACGCATAAAATAGATTGAACCCATATGACTTGCGTAAAAACAAGCACTAAATGGTGCAATTAGAAGTCTTTGTAATGCTACGATTGCTTCACTACAATAGTTTAGTTCATCAATCTCAACCATCAATTCAACATCTATCTGAGCATACTTAAGATATGTTTCAGTGTCATTCAACCAACCTTCTCGATAGAATACGTTTGGGTCTGGAAACTTCTCACTAACAAGTTTCTTTCTTCCTAATACTGATTCAGAAATATAATCTAAAGACATTGATGGTAATGTTCCCCTTTGAGAGTCATTCCATTGCCTTTCAAAAGCAAGGTCTAAATTGAGGGTTATGCGACCCCCAATGGGTTGTTCAATCGGCCCGAATCCGTTCTTGCCATAATTGAAAACAAAGCCGTTCTTAGTCTTCTTAACGCCCTTGATTGACAAAATTGGAGATATGATAGTAGGGTTCAATTCCAAAGCACACGCTCGCTCAAGGAGTTTTGGCAAATCGAATTTTAAACCAAACCATGCAATTAACATATCAGGGTCTTTATCAGCCATTGTTTGCATAAAGTTTTCAATCATATCTTTTTCATTATTGAAAACAAACTTATCAAAGTCTTTCATATCTTTTCCTTCTAAGGAATCATCGTAATTAGGAAACCAAACCCATTGAAAGTATTTCTCATCATAATTATCATAAACCACAATAGTAGTAATCTTATCATGATGTTCACCACCCTGTTGCCATTCCATATCCCAATACCATTTACGCATTTTATATTCAGGTAAAGAACCCAAAGAATCAACTGCATATCTAAATGCATATGGGACATCTGCTTCAAAGGTTTTTACAAAAGAACGTCGAGCAATATGAATGTCATCAGACTTATCCACATAAACTCTAGTTAATTTTTCACCTTGAAGATTGTGCCAATTACCTTCTTCGTAAGTAAATTCTCTTTTTACAAATTTAGAAGGATTGTAATACTTAGGTTGATTATCAGAAGATAGGATATAAAAATAAGGAGTAAATTCGACAACTGTTTGTCTTTTCTCTCTACCTTCTCTCCATGATGTATAAATGTGCTTTCCTGTTACTGTTTTACTTATTATCATTTTAATTACCTGCCGAAAACGGTGCTTTAATTATCATCCTGTCTTCTGCAACTAACAATAGAGGAAACTCATCCTTTACATAAAAATTAATATTAGTGTTCTTCTTAAAGAACTTATGTAATGGGCCACTATATTCTAATGTTGCAGATTCACCAAAACAACTTGTTGGTGTAATTCTTTCTTCGTATTGATTCTGAATAGTTGCACCGCTTGAAAATGTAACGGTATTACCATTGTAATCTAGTTTAAATGCTCCATGATTTGCTAATTCACAAGATGAAATACAATCAGCATAAACATCTTGACTTAGCACAAACGCACCTTCATATTTTGATTTACCAAAATCTGGTAAATTTGTGATTGCTTCTTCATAGGTAATATCAGATAACATACCTTGAAGCCTTGTAATTGCAGTCATGTTAGGATGTTGGATAACTTTTGAGACACTAGCCTTCTTTGTTCCAGAACTAACCTGAATCGTATCATCTACAACAAAAGCAGTTAGTTCTCCGTATTTTTTAAGATACGGAACAAGAGTCTTAACATTACCAATAAACTCGCCATCTTCTGCACCTATCACTTCTAAATTAATATTCATAGCAAAGGTAGTATCTCCATTCCAAATGGAAAGAGCATTACCTTTTAACTGCATTAAGAAATATAATCCCATAGAGTTGTTCGTAAAACCTGATGAAGTTAAGTATTTACCTTTACCTTGAATACTTTCTAATGCTTCTGTTATTTCTTTTGTATTCACAGCAAATTTCAAATCTTACCCTCCCGCAAATCAGGAATACCGTTCCAAACGATATTAGGTGGAATACCTTCTCGAATAGTCCAACGTGTTCCAACTTTATTACCATTGGTTCTTGAACCAATCAATTCAGCAACAAAGTGTATTTCACCCTTTACCTTTCTCTTAGAGCAATGAATCTCTTGTTCTAGTTTTCCGCCCCAATCCTTCCATGCAGGTTGAATACCCGTAGCAACATTATCTACATATTTTTCAGTTTCGTGAGTAATATAAATTACATCACACTTTAGATTAAAAATTGCTTCAAGCAAATAATAGAAAGTTTTGTTTCGTGGGCCATACTGATATGGCATCATCTTTGTTACAACTGTTGGGTTTGGATTAACTTTGTAAATACATTTTTCAAACCATGTATCTACTCCATCTATCACAAAGATAGGCTTTTCACCTTCTTCAATCTTCTGTCGAACATATCGAATAAAATCATGAGAGTTTTTCTCAGATGCATTAATATCAATTTTGTTCTCATTGTCCTGAACAATTGGGTCAAATACTTCAATACGTTCTGTTGCATCATGACATTCAATCCATGTAGATTCAACACCACTATCCCAATCTAAAACATAAATCTTACGTTCTGGAAAATCGAGAGCAATACCAGTTTTACCTGTTTTTGGTTCTCCCCAAATTCCTAAGACCATTCGACTTTTACGTTCTTTTCTTTTTTCTTCCATCAATTGTCTAAAGCGAGAATTGAAATCTTCTTGCTGCTTTCCAAAGTTAGTCGTCTTTTGTTCTCCTTTCTTATCTGTTATTCCCATAACTATCACCTAATTCATTTATATCTATATCTAATTCTTTACCATGCATTTTAGTCCATGCCATTAAGATAGTTGCTAATTCTAATTTATCGCAAATATATCTTGCTTCTTTAGTTGAAAAATGCATTTTCAACCAATAAGTTCCGTTTTCTTTTTCGTTCTTTCTCCATGTTAAGAAATCTACATTGGCTAAATCTACAATGTAGGCATCTCCTTTCAAAAGAAACCTTTCTTCTTTTAAATCCGTCGTCATAATTAAATCTCCGTATAGGGCTTTGCACCCATTTGAGCATCAAATTCCTCTTAGTTCATACTTACACTATTTGCCCCAACGAGGAATATATCAGAACCAATCGAAGTTCTCTTCGACGATTTCTTCTACTTCAACGGGTGAACCCGTTCTTTGGACAACATATAATCCAGAAACATTGATTGTTACTGGGTCGGCTTCTCCATCCACCATTCTTTGTGAAGTTCTTCCGATAACAATTACAGAAGAACCTACTCCAAAGTCAATTGTTAAATGACTTGGAATCCAACAAGTAGTCATGTTGGAATCATTATCATAATCAAACTCAACAGTCATATCAGTTAGATTGATAATTCGATTACCATTTGCAGTAGGAGTCATATTCATATTACAAACAGTTCCATCTGTAACTACAAATCTTTCCTTTGCAGGTAATGTTTGTCGCTGAATGTGCGCTCTATCAATTTCAACCAAAGGAACAAGATGGCTTGAAAAGTTATCAACCAAACATTGTTCAAAGTCGAAAGATGAAACATCTTGATAGTTCTCACTTTCAGGATTTACGTCTGAATGATTAACCAAACTGTTCAATGTTGTTTTGGTCATACCATAAATGGCTGAACCATCATCGCTTGGAATACAAGCAAAATGAATCCATTCAAAACAGTTTGGTGCAAAATCAACGGCAGGTTGATTCTTATACGAAAAAGTATAAGTTTTCATTTCTCCACCATCAACAGAACCAAAGAAAACACCTGTTCGTCTAAACTGTTCTAATGGAAGAGGCTTTCCATAATTACGGTTTTCTGCACCAGACATATATGTTGGTTGATTATCAAGCGGAATAACTGTTGTTCCGTTTTCTAATTCTTCTGCACCTTCGGGAAGATTTGAAACAATCTTCTCTTGATATTCATTCTTGTGGTAACGTGAAATAACCCACTTACCTAAAGCATTCTGAGTCGCTACTGCAATATGACCATCTTCAAGTGCTTTATCAGCATCACGAAGATATTCTTCTTTTGCTCGGTTTCTATTCCAACTCATCATATCTCTTGGTGCTTCTAAAGCAACAAAGAAACCAAATGCAGCCTTTACAAGACTTCCACCCGTATTTCCACCATTAGAGGTATTTACTTTCTGTTGTCGTCGGAATTGTGCAACAAAGTTTCGCCAAAGTGCTTTAGCCAAATCTGCTGTTGTTTCCACGTTATTCTCAGCACAAATAGAATTGAATTTATCTGTTGCTTCTTCAACAGACATTCCAACAATTTGTGCGCCTTTTTCTATTTCTTTTTTCGTTTCGTCGTTCATATTTTTCACTTCCTTATTTTTTTGTTTCAGATTAACTGACCTACAAGCCATGAAATCAATACTCTTGGTGTCATGGTTGTGGAACGGTATTCGCTTTCTCCTATTGTTCTTAAAAACTTAAATTTAACATTTGAGTCTATTCCTTCTGATTGAATAATACTATCATGCATACCCATGCAAATCTCACGAACAGACCTACCCATGTAAATCATATCGTGAAGGGTTGCTAAGACATTTGTATCTTTATTCATTATCAAATTAATTATTTTAACATATTCTTCTAAATTCATCTCACTTTGTTTTTTGAGTGTGATATTTGACGATTTTGCCGCTTGAATCTCGGTAATCGCTCTACGAATATCACCATTCATTGAATATATAAAGGGTAACAAGTCCTCATCCGAAAAACGATTAATGTTTTCGTTGGTTAAGATTCCCTTGATTACTTCTAAAATGACCTCATTAGAAAGAGGTTTGAAATGATAGTTTGCACATCGGCTTTGAAGAGGAAAGATAATTCTGTTTCTATCATTACAAGTAATAATAAATCGAATATTAGAAGCATATCGCTCCATGATTCTCTTCAATGCATTTTGAGCATCGTTTGTCATTCCATCCATTTCATCTAATAAACAAATTCTAAATGGCACATCACCAATAGTTCCGCTTTGTGCTATTTGCTTAATTAGTGTTCTAACTGTTTCTAGTTTTCTATCATCTGATGCATTAACTTCAAAGAAGTTATCAGATGTATTATTACCTAGTATTGTCTTTGCTAATGCTAAAGCAGCCCCAGTTTTACCTGTTCCTGCTCTACCGTAGAATAACAAATTAGGTATATTCTTTTCTTCAATCCATGTTTCTGCATCCATAACAAAGTGTTCTTGTCCTACAATATCACTTAGTTTAGATGGTCTGTATTTTTCTGTCCATAACATATTTATCACTCTTTATTTTTTTTCTCTTGATGTTGTTTTCTTTTTCTCGCATTAATTTTATCTCTATTTCTAGCCTTCCATTCTTCATTCATAAGAATGGCCAATTTGATGAATATATCAATTGATTCGTTATAAAGAACAGCATATAGTAAATTAAACTGTTCTTCCGTCAAGACTTTCCATATTTTCATTTGCATGAAATTTCTGGGAAGATTTTTTCTCATCTTTTTAATTTCTTTAGTCTTTTTAAGAGAAAGACCAAAAACAACTATTAACATTTCATCAAACATCCGATAATCACTTTTATTTACCATCTTATTCACCATTAAAATAATCATTTAAATTCTTTATCTCCAATTTAATAGGAGCGTTTCTTTTCTTTCTAGGCTTTTCTAAACCTAACATTCTACAATCGGTATTATTCAACCGTTTCATAGTATGGTTCTTAAACTCATCATCCTTCAATAACTGTTTAAGTATTCTTGTATCGGAATTTTTAATTCCTAGTTTTCTAGCCAAATAAGGAATCTTAGAATAAGTTCCTCTTTTTGGCATATTGATTCTGCCAAAGGTTTTACCTTGATGGGTATAGGCCAACATTTCATAAAAGTATCTTTGATTCCATCTTCTCTTAACTACACCATCAACAAAAATTAATTTATTAGGATGCATATTTTCTGCTAGCCATGTTAATATTTGTGTATCTGATGGTTTGTTATAGATAAGCAATTTACAAACTAAATCTCTATCAGTCTGTTTAAGATATTCCATTACCAAAGAGTATGTATCTCTCTCAAAGGTAAATGGTTCTTCACTTCTAGGAGCAAGTTCTTTAATTGACTCAGATAAGTATTTCTTAGAACCTGCTCTTTTGATTTGACAAAGAGACTTAATTTCTTTAGGAACGCTTTTCTCATTAATAGAAGTCAAAACCACTTGACCTTTGTAATTTCTAATAACATACAGGATGTCATCTTTTCTAGGCTTGTAGTGAACATCTTCAATAATGATGCCACTATCAATGTCAATAGCAAAAATATCCTTGACTTCTATTTCATTTGCATAGAATATCAAAGGTTCTTTTACAAACGTTAAAGCCTTTGTTGATTTTCCTGTCCCTGTTTTTCCTGTTATTAGTATTGGTCTATTCTTATTCATATTAGTTAATCCCATTAAATTACCCCTTTCAATTCAAACAATTGTTCCATTCCCTCTAATGTGAGGTGTTGTTTATTTGCAACAATATCAATTGCTTTTCTTACTTCAGACCATTCACCTCTTAAGTCTGGTAAAGCATCTGGAATAATTTCAGATAACTTATACAGATTCAAAATACCACCAATCTTAAGAATAGGTCTTGGTCTTGTTTTGTGTTCTTCTTCTTTGAATGTGCTTTCTATTTCGTACTGTAATAGTGTTCTTTCTATTGCTAGAAGAAAATCCTTATTACCTCGAATATTTAATCTTAGTCGAACTCTATATCCAATCTTAGATTTATCGCATCTGCTTAAATGTAAATCAAACTTTGAACAACTTAAAATAATTCCTATTAACATATCTTTAGAGAACATTTCATTCACCACTCTGTTGAATAGTTTTGATTTCTACAAAGTCATAGTTAATATTCATTTCAACTAATCCCATTTCTAATACTTGCCTTAGTAATTCCATCTGTTCGATGGCAATAACACCTATAACAAAATGTAACATAAATTTATATCGCATATCTTCTTCTTTTAAATCATATGGCAAATCTTCTTCTACTTCATATGTAAATCCCATAGCCTGTTCATCTAACAATATTACATCATTTACATTCAA